>Ga0209521_10000245_pt1 | contig 39075 bp, 35 predicted proteins | sample Rifsed19ft4_FD_184016 | JGI IMG/M metagenome (GOLD analysis project Ga0209521, IMG submission 184016) | Soil microbial communities from Rifle, Colorado, USA - sediment 19ft 4 (version 2) | ecosystem: Environmental > Terrestrial > Deep subsurface > Rock core/Sediment | place: Rifle, Colorado...
GTTGATGGTTCAGGCTGGGTGTCGGTGAACCCGCGCACATTGGAGACTCAATTTCCGGGCGTTTACGCGATTGGCGATGTGGTGCAAATTTCTTTGGCGAATGGCAAACCCCTGCCCAAAGCGGGTGTATTTGCCGAGGCCATGGGCGAAACCGCCGCCGACCGGATCAGCGCAGTTTTCAGTGGACAGGAACCCGAAGCCACCTTCAAGGGCGAAGGCGGCTGTTATTTGGAAGTGGGCGGTGGCAAGGCGATGATGGTTCAGGGAAGTTTTCTGGCAGAGCCTGAACCTGAGGTGACACTTACTGAAGCAACGGCTGGTTACCTGGAGGAAAAGCGTTCGTTTGAAACGCAGAGGTTGTTGGGGTGGTTTGGGTAGGTGGTGCAGGCGAAACTCCCATCGAAGGTTTAGGCGGTAGATGTCTTATCAGATATTTATGAAATCTTGTGGAAACACTGCAAGTTGTGGAAAATCGCGTACTACTTCCTTGTCAAAGGTAACGAGCGTGAGGTTCATTTCTTTTGCTAGAGCAACGTATTCACAATCATAGGATGTACATTTGCTGGATGCCATGAGTTCAAGGACTACATTGGATGAAACGAATCTTTCGTGTTCGATCATAAGATCATGCGCTTCATTCATAATTTGTTGTGACTTTTCAAGGGTCATGTTCTTAAAACGAAAATATTTGGCAACAATGCTCCGAACTTCGCTTTGCCATAATAGTGGAGCGTACCAGTCCGGGTCTTTCACGAAAACCTGGGTTGCCAGCGGCGAGTTTTCACCTGCTATGAAAAAAAATCCGATTAAATTTGCGTCAACGACGATCATTCGCGGCCCTCTTTTTTCCAGCGGGTAAGTTCTTCGTCGCTGATGGTGTAATGTGCCGTTAATTCCCGAACTTTGCGCGCGCGTTCCAGAATCGCCTTAACGTCACCCGGCGTTCGTTTTTGAACTGCATGTTCAAAAATGGAAATGATCTCGCTGTTGACACTACGGTGATTTGCTTTTGCCTGAAGTTTGATTTTTTCGTAAATTTCCTCAGGAATGTTTTTTATGGTAACAGTTGCCATGGGTTCCTCGCTTGCTTCCATTTTGGAACCATTATGGAACTTTCTTTCTATTTTGTCAAGATGTTGTATTTTTTACTTCCCGCCGCATGGCGGGAAGTTTTTTAGGGTGATTTCCGAAGTCTACATTCCCACTGGTAAAATAGACCTCATAACCAAAGGAGAAAGAATGGCATTATCTGCTTCGCTGGAAAAGCGCGTGTTCGATAGCATCCTCGGTGCAATTGGGAATACTCCGCTTGTCAGATTGAGTCGCATCGGGCGCGACCTACCCGTTCCTTTATACGCCAAATTAGAATTTATGAATCCAGGCGGTTCCGTGAAAGACCGCGTGGGGGCATTCATCATAGAGCAGTCTGAAAAGCGTGGTGAACTCAAACCCGGCGGAACGATCGTCGAAGCAACCAGCGGTAACACAGGTGTGGGGCTTGCCATCGCCGCAGCGCTCAAGGGATATAAAACCATTTTTGTGATGCCCGACAAGATGAGCAACGAGAAGATACTGCTCCTGCGCGCCTTCGGTGCAAAGGTTGTCATTACGCCAACGGCTGTCGAGCCTGACGACCCAAGATCGTATTATGAGGTTGCAAAGAAGTTTGCTCGTGAAACCCCAAACGCGATTCTGGCGAACCAGTATCACAATCCCGATAATCCGTTAACGCATGAGTTGACGACCGGGCCTGAGTTATGGGAGCAGACCGGTGGGCGCGTGACCGATGTCATCATCGGCATGGGAACAGGCGGGACGATCTCGGGAGTTGGCCGCTATCTGAAGTCGAAAAATCCGAATATCAAAATTGTAGGCGTGGATATTGAGGGTTCGATCTTAACTGAAATCTGGCAAAACAAGGGGAAAATCCCCGAAGGTGCGTATCCGAAGACATATAAAGTGGAGGGTATCGGCGAAGACTTCCTGCCCTCGGCCACCGACCTTTCCGTGGTGGATTGGATCGAACGCGCCAATGATAAGGAGTCTTTTTTGTGGGCAAGGCAGTTGGTAAAACAGGAAGGGATATTTGCGGGAGGTTCGTCAGGTTCGGTGTTGGCGGGTGCAATCAAGTATTGTCGTAAATTAAAAGGAGATCGACTTGCCGTGGTCATCCTTCCTGATTCAGGCTCGCGCTATCTATCGAAATTCTATGATGACAAATGGATGCGCGAGTTCGGCTTCCTCTCGATGGAATTTGGCGAAACGACCCTGGCTGACCTGTTGATCGCGAAGCCGGATAAAGTCTTATACACTGCAACACTTGGCGATTCCATACGCAAAGTTGTTGCGGCGATGCACGAGCATGGCATTTCACAAATGCCCGTTGTCGGCGCGAATGCGGAAGGTTCGCTGGCAGGTTTGATCGAAGAAGTGGACCTGCTCAACCACATGCTTGAGAAACACGAACACAGCCAGGATGAAATCATCGATCCACTTGTGCAAAATGCGGGCGCGGTCTTCCCATCCGAGACCTCGCTGGAGGAAGCAATGCCTTCTCTAAAATCAGGCTATGCCTTGATCGTTGTAGAGAACAGCCGCCCTGTTGGGATATTGACGAAGATCGATGTGCTCGATTATGTGGCGGGGAAGATATAGTTTTTTTCTGAAAATCCCTCCTGCGAACCGTATCCTAGAACAAATATTCGGGTCATAAACCGTGCTCTCCTCATTTGTTCAGGCAGTAGCCATGTCCCTGATGGTCACTGCCATGGGAAGCCCTGGCAGGAGGCGCAACGCTTGCTTCCGGTGTGCTGGCTGGTTTCATGCTCTGGCTCGGCTTTATCGCGCCCACGTACCTGGTCAATAAACTGTTTGCGGGTCACGGCTTAAAGATCTGGGGGATTGAAACAGGTAACCATCTGGTCAATTTCCTGTTGTTCGGAGCGATCCTGGGCGCATGGCGCTGATCAATAAATGGATGAACAGTCACTTTCCCAAAGCGAAGCGTGGGCAGCCAGGTGACTGTCATCGATAACTCTGGAGGCTGCATGGCATACGATGACGCACAAGCCTGGAAAGATGTAAGCGAGCATTTTCCGGATATGAAAATCTATTACATCTTCCTGCTCAAGAAAGGTCCCACCTGGAGTCCTGATGAGACGCCTGAGATCGACGCGTTGCAGGAAGCGCATCTTGCCAATCTAAAACGCCTTGGCGACATGGGCAGGCTCGTTATCAATGGTCCCCTGCTTGATTCATTTGCAATCAGTGGAGAAATCCGCGGCGCAGGTGTTTTGAAAACGGAGTCACTCGCTGAGGCTCAGGGTCTTATCCGCACCGATCCCATGGTCAAAGCCGGGCGATTGATATTTGAATTACATATTTGGATGGTCAACAAAAATATTTTGCCATAAAATTTTAAGGCAAACCCTCTTGACGATTGACGGGAAAGCGGGAGTAAAATAGAACATGCGTTCTAAAAACCAAAGGAGGACGTATGCCGTTCAATCTTCAATTCTCTCCGGCCCTGCAAGCGCTGGCGGAACTTAAGACAGAGATATCAACGCCTCAGCCGCTGCCCGCCACACCCAACCTGAACAGAGTCCTTGCTGAGATGGGTCCGCTCCCGCGCGAAGCATTATTCCTGGGCGTTGCATCAGATGGATTACCTGTGCTCTTGAATCTGCATGATCCACATCCCGGACCGATGCTTATTGCCGGAGATGCGGGTTCAGGCAAGACAGTTTTCCTGCAAACGATCGCGCTCGCAGTCGTTGAAACTCACAGTTCAGACGATGTGCAAATTGGAGTGCTCACGGGTCATCCCGATGAATGGGAGAACATCGAAGCCACATCGCAGCGCGTGGGGATCTTTCCCATTCACTATGACAGTGCGCAGTATTTTATGTCGTCACTTGCCTCGTGGGCGCATACGAATAAGCACGCCCATCATTCGGTGCTGTTGTTGATTGACGACCTTGAATCAATTGCAAGCCTTCGGTTGGACTCGTTGCAGGATTTTCGCTGGCTTCTTCTGCGTGGACCGGCGCGCCATGTCTGGCCGATCATCACTTTGAATGCGGCACGTTATGGACAGGTCATTTCCTGGTTGGAGCTCTTCCGAACGCGCATCTTTAGCCGGATTGCAGATGAACGTCTCGCAACTGCGCTTGGCGCGGACAAAGCATCAGCGCTGGAGCAGCTTGTGGCGCCGATTCAATTTTGCCTGCGTGAGAACGGGAATTGGCTGCGATTCTGGTTGCCGAGTTTCTAGTATTCCATTCATTCTTGTGCTAGAATGTGAAATGTCTGTTGCATGAAGAATGGCGGTCCGGCAATCAGAGGGAATCCTTGGCTTCTTGGCACCTGGGTGTCTGTGATCCCTGTAGTCATGCACAATTGATCCGTTTCGCCATGATGGTTGCTTCAATGTCATGGCATACACTCAGGAGATGAGAAATTCTATGGAAGCGAAACTCTATGTAGGCAATCTGCCGTTCACCACTGGTGATGCAGATTTGCAGAGCCTGTTCTCACAAGCAGGCACGGTGAAGTCAGCGCAAGTGATCACAGATCGCGCCAGTGGGCGTTCCAAGGGCTTTGGCTTTGTTGAGATGTCCTCTCAGGAAGAAGCCGAAAAAGCCATCAGTATGTTCCACGGCAAAGACTTCAGTGGCCGCGCGCTAACTGTAAACCTTGCACGCCCGCGCGAAGAACGTCCCGGCGGTTTTCGCAGTGGGGGTGGCCGCCGGCAGGGCGGTGGTGGCAGCGAGCGCAGACGCGATTACTAAATCGCCATTGCAGTAAGTTAACTAGACTTTGGGTCAAATGGGCGGTGCCAACCATTTGACCCGATTTTTTATTTCGATTATGGGTGATGAAGGATGTCGAACCAAGATAGCATACGCGAGTATCATCCACATGATTTCGATGCGGTGACGATATTGTGGCGTATCTCTCGTGAGAAATCCCTGCCTGAGTTTCAGCGGGAGAAAGGCCATTTCTTTTACGAAGACCGCGATTATTTTCGGGATCACATCTTAAAGAATAACCAGGTCTGGGTTCTCGAAGCAGAGAACCACCCCGTTGCTTTCATGGCAATGAACAAGGATTTCGTTGACCAGTTCTATGTCCACCCTGATTGCCAGCGACGTGGAATTGGCAAAGCCCTGCTGGACTTTGCCATCGAAAGATCACCGCAGCATGTCTGGCTTTATACACTGCAGATCAATGTTACTGCGCGTGCGTTTTACGAAAAGAATGGATTTGTGGCTGAGAAGTTTGGCGTCAGTCCGCCACCCGAAAATGAACCCGACGTAGAGTATCACTGGCGAAGAATGTAATTCTGGAATTTGTTGCCAAAGTGGGTTCTTACGATTTCCGATCAGGTTTTGGAATTTGAAGATGCGTCCAACTTATCTTGAAGTCAATTTGCCTCAACTGCGAAAAAACGTCGAAGCGATCCGCGCACATGTCTCACCTGCTCGTGTGATGGTGATGGTTAAGGCCAACGCATATGGCCATGGCGTGGATGGTGTTGCGCCGTTCATTGAGCCGTATGTGGATTATTTCGGCGTCGCCCTCCCTGAGGAAGGGATCCATCTACGCGGGTTAGGGATTACGAAACCGATCCTTGTGGCTGGCGGGACCTTACCAGAGCAGGTCCCCGTTTTTGCAGAATATGATCTAACCCTTTCAGGCTCCTCCATCGAATTGTTGGAGGTCGCCGAGGATATTTCCCGTTCAACAGGCAAGCGCATCAAGACTCACCTGAAAATTGATACCGGTATGGAGAGAGTGGGAGTCCGTGAATATGAAGCCGAGGCGTTGATCGAAAAATCAGCAGCGTGTAGCCATCTGGATATGGAAGGAATTTACACACATCTCGCGAATTCTGAACGGCGTGATACAACTTATTCTTTCCTGCAACTCGAACGCTTTCAGGAAGTTCTCAGTTTTTATGCTAAACGCAGCCTGCCCAGCCCACTTTTGCACCACATCTGTAACTCCGGTGGTATTTTGAATTTACCCGAAGCACATCTTCATATGGTCCGCCCGGGCATCCTGTTCTACGGGGTGTATCCCGGCGCTGGAGTGGGTCGAGTTGTGGATGTGAAACCGGCTATTACATGGCGTTCGCGGGTGGCTTACTCCAAGATCGCGCGGCCGGGGCGGCCGGTCAGCTATGGGTCGCTGTGGCAGGCTGAGGCCGAGACAAGAATCGTAACCATCCCGTGCGGGTATGCCGATGGCTATTTCCGCCGCATGACAAATCAGGCGCAGATCATCCTCAATGGCAGGAAATATCCGCAAGTGGGGCGCATCTGTATGGATCAATTCATGGTAAACGTTGGCGACGATGAAGCGCAGGTGGGTGACGAGGTTGTGTTGCTGGGTGAGTCGGGTGAGGAGCGGATCACTGCTGAAGACCTGGCCGCCTGGATGGGCACGAACCAATATGAGGTGCTGACGAACATCAGTGCGCGCGTGCCGCGCCTCTACATCACGGGGTGATGGTAGAATGAAGCGATTTTCCTTTTGAGGTGAAGTGTGAAAAATGTAATTCGGAAATACTGGACGATTGTAATGATCGCGGTATTGATCGTCGGCCTCGATCAATGGACGAAATGGTTGGTGCGCGTCGATATACCGGCGGGTGGAACATGGCTGCCTGATTCTCTTGCATGGTTAAGTCCGTATGCGCGCATTGTGCACTGGTATAACACCGGCGCTGCGTTCGGCATATTCAAGGAAGGCGGCATGGTCTTTACCGTGCTGGCTTTCATTGTGATCGGTGCGATCCTTTATTATTATCCTCAGGTTGAACGCAGCGACTGGCCGTTGCGCCTTGCGATGAGCATGCAATTAGGAGGCGCGATCGGCAACCTGATCGACCGTCTCAGGATAGGGCACGTGACAGATTTTATTTCCGTTGGCGCATTCCCTGTGTTCAATATCGCAGATGCGAGCATCACTGTTGGCTGTGCGGTTTTGCTTGTGGGTGTGTGGTTGAATGAAAGAGCCCAAAAGAAAAAAGCGGCCGATCTGGAAGTGACGACCGGGAAAGTTGAAGAAGTGTGAATGATCGTGTGCTGAACTTTCGATTCGACAAAAGAACTCCTGAGCGGCTCGATAAGTTTTTGGTCGGGCAGTTGCAGGAGTTTTCGCGTTCGCGCATCCAGGGCTTGATCGCCGATGGCTTTGTGGATGTGAACAGTGACACGGCGAAAAAGGCCGGTCAAACGCTGGAAAGCGGATTCCATGTGACAGTTCGGATTCCGCCACCCGCGCCGACCGATCTGATCGCTGAAGATATTCCACTGGATATACTCTTTGAGAATGATGATCTGATCGTAGTCAATAAACCCGCAGGAATGGTCGTCCACCCAGCGGCGGGTCACGCGAGCGGGACGCTGGTCAATGCGATCCTGGGGTATGATCCTGAACTCGAAGGGATTGGCGGGGAAGAACGGCCTGGCGTTGTCCACCGGCTCGATAAGGAGACCTCGGGCTTGATCCTGCTTGCCAAAAACGAACGCGCCCATCGCTGGCTGCAGGATCAGTTCCGTTTGCGAAAGGTGGAAAAGACGTATCTGGCTCTTGTGGACGGAAAGCCGCCGACACCCTCCGGCCGCGTGGAAGCATACATTGGACGCGATCCGAGTCATCGAAAACGGATGGCTATCGTCCCTGAGAGCCGGGGCCGTGAGGCGATTTCAGAATATAGAACGGCTGAGAGTTTCAAGGATCATACCTGGTTGGAGGTTCATCCCATTACTGGCCGGACGCATCAGATCAGATTGCATTGTGCATTCTTGGGCTGCCCGATTGTTGGCGATCAAATCTATGGAAAAAAGCATCCATCCATTAAACTTGGACGTCATTTTCTGCATGCATATCGCTTAAAAATCATGTTGCCAGGAGAAAAGAAGCCACAAATTTTTGAAGCCCCGCTGCCTGATGAATTAGCACGCGTCTTGACTTCTTTGCGTGCTCACTAATGAAAACGAATATGTTGATTGCAGGAGAAAACGTCGTCCGAGGAGAATCATATGGAATATATTGACCTGCGTTCAGATACTGTTACCAAGCCAACGCCCGAAATGCGCGTAGCAATGGCTGAAGCAGAAGTTGGCGACGATGTGTACGGCGACGATCCCACTGTCAATCGCCTGCAGGAGATCGCCGCAGAAATGATGGGTAAGGAGGATGCGTTGTTCGTCCCCTCAGGGACAATGGGCAATCTCCTCGCGCTGCTGGTTCACTGCCAGAGGGGAGATGAAGTGATCGTCGGGAACCAGTCTCACATCTACTTGAATGAAGCAGGCGGGATGTCCGCGTTAGGTGGAATCCAGCCATGTCCCGTCCAAAATCAACCAGATGGAACGCTCGCGTTGGACGACATCCTTGGTTCCATTCGCACAGAAGATGTGCATCATCCGATCACGCGTCTCGTGTGTCTTGAGAATACACAAAACATTTGTGGCGGTGTGCCGCTGACGCCGGCGTATACCAGACAAGTGGCTGAATTGGCACATCAGAACAGCCTCCTTTTTCATATTGACGGCGCGCGTATTTTCAATGCGGCCGTTGCTCAAAATGTATCAGTCGAGGATTTGGTCGGGCCAGCGGATTCAGTTATGTTTTGTTTGAGCAAGGGACTCGCCGCACCGATCGGCTCCATGCTTGTCGGATCACGGAATTTCATAAGGCGCGCCCGTCACATACGCAAGATGCTGGGTGGAGGCATGCGCCAGGTCGGCATCGTTGCCGCCGCTGGAATTATCTCTCTGGAGAAGATGGTGCACCGACTGGCAGATGACCATGTCCGCGCGAAGAAACTGGCTGCGGGACTGCGTCAGGTCAGGGGCCTGGTCGTGGACAAAGACTCGCCTTATACCAACATGGTTTATTTGAATCTGGCTGATGATATAGCTCTCGACTCAAAGCAGGTGGGTGAAAAGATGATGAAATTGGGTTTGCTGTTGGATGCGGAAAATGCGCGGCGATTCCGTCTTGTTACACACTATTGGATTGACGATACTGCGGTGGAGAGGGTTATTTCCGCGTTTCGAGAAACCTTGAATTAAGTAATTGGACACGTGACCTGCCTATCCAATTTTTATTCCGGTGGGATCTGTTTCCAGTGATTTTCCGCTGGTTCGATCTGATTCCTGCCCCGTTCTTTCGCAATATATAGTCTGCGGTCTGCAAGATCGATGAGGCGAAAGATCTCATCGGCTTCATCGGGGAATACGGCGATTCCCTGACTTACTGTGGGGATTGGAACCATTTTTTGGTCACGATCTTCGACCTTTAATAATCGCAAGGTTTCACCAATCCGCTGTGCAACCTGCATTGCCTGTATCCCGGTTGCACGAGGCAGGGAAATGATGAACTCTTCGCCGCCCCAGCGGCCAACGGCATCCTGTTGCTTGATGTGCTGCTTGATAACGGTGCAAAGTGCATTCAAAATCCGATCCCCAACCAGGTGACCAAAAGTGTCGTTGTATTGTTTGAAATAATCAATGTCAAGCATGATCAGGCTGAGAGGCGCCTTTGCGGAAGATGATTCGTCGGCCTGTTCAGCCAGCCTTTTCAGGAAATAACCATGGTTATAAACGCCCGTCAGACTATCCAGACGGGCCTGCTCTTCCACCTGCGCATGCTGAATCGTATTATCCAGGGCGACGGTCACGTGTTGGGCCAGGTTGGAGAGAAGTTCCATGTCAGCCTGGTCGAATGAGTTTGGAGCATAGGCTCCCAGCGCGATAATGCCTGTGACGTTTGTTGCCTTCAACGGCACACCCATCCATGAAAGGCTGGTCTTTTCCTTGCCTATTACGAAAGGTCCGACGCCAACCAAGTCCACCTCCCGGCGAAGGTCGGGAAGAAACAACTCTCTTTGATTTCTGATCACCCAGCCCGAGAGAGTCCCCTCAAGAGGAATCCGCGTTCCGTTAAAGTACTCTCCACCATCATAAAAGAGATCGAGATGAATTTCATTTTCCTTGACGATCCCGACAAAGTAGGTATCTGCCTCAAGTGCATCCTGAATTGTGGCATTTATGAGGGCGAGAGTCTGCTCTGTCTCCAGTGAAAGCATGATCTGACGGCTGATTTTGTTGATCGTTTCCAGTCGGTGGATATGTTGTTGTGCGGCGTCGCTGATTTGCAGGATGGCTTCCACCACAATCATTGAGATGACGAACGGTGCGGTGTACTCAAGGACACCTGCCAACCCTGATACATCGGGGCGCTTGAGCGGCAGGCTCACCGCCAGTATCAGGAAGAGCGATAGGTAGAAATAGCGTCGTCCGGAAACTATTGCAACGGCGACGACTCCAAAGATGATCAGAACGTGTGATACTTCATTCAAATGGTCAGGCAGGAAGTAGGTGAGCAACCCCAGGCCAATTCCACTCAATACCGAGTTCAACAACCCATATGTTTCTCGAAAACTAATTGTCCTGGCGATCAAGGCATGGTTAACCAACGTATAAACAATAACTATGCTTCCAAATGCGATCAAGGAAAAATCCGTCGAGGAGCGGTTTAAGGTATTTTCCACGATCACGCCGGCAACGATGCAGATGGATGCCACTGTCAAAGGCAAAATAAATCGCCAGACTTCAGGTGGCGCAAATGATGAAATGGGTTTCTTTGATCTCATACGATGGTCTTTTCCCCTTGTATGAATTCCTTATAAGGGAGCTTTGTCAGGGCCTCAACAATTTCCGGGTCAAATAGAATGCTGGCCTGTTCCTGCAAATATTGAAGCGCTTCCTCAGCTGATGATTTTTTGCGATAACTACGACTGCTGGTCAGCGCATCGAATACGTCGACAACGGCGAAAATACGAGCCTCGATGGGGATATTCCTTTCCTTAAGCCCGTGAGGGTACCCGCTTCCATCCCAACGTTCATGATGATAGTGGATCACGGGAAGTGTCTCTTGAAGGAATGGAATCCCTTCAACGATACGCGCTCCGATATCGGGATGAGCTCGCATGATCTTCCACTCGTCGGCGGTCAAATGACCTCGTTTGTGGAGGATCTCATCGCTGATGCCAATCTTTCCAATATCGTGGATCAGTGCGCCCCTTTTCAAAGCCTCGAGTTGGTCGCGGGTTAATCTGAATTCTCTTCCCAGCAAAAAGGCAAGCTCGCTGACCCTTTTGCTATGACCTTCTGTTTCCCGGTCCCGGGCATCGAGCGCCGACATAAGTGCGGTCAGTGTTCGGTCGTAGGTGACTTCCAATTCGGCATAAGCGGCTTTGATTTGCTCTGCCTGTTGACGGGTTTCTAAGAGAAGGATCAAGTTATCGAGGAAGATCGCCGCCTGGTTCGCCAGCGTCTGCAAATACGCGTAATTTTGCCCCCGGCTCTCGATCATTCTCATCCACAAAGCACCATTTGTGCGGCCGCGCGTGACGAGTGGATAGCAGGCGAGCGATCCGTTCTCCACCGGAACAATAATACTTTGTCCGGTTAGAATTGCCTGGTCAATGCTCTGCGTAGGATGTTCGCGGCGTGTGTGCAGACCTCCGGAATCAATTTCCACTTCGGCTTGTGTTCGGCCCTCGCGCGTCACGATTATACCCGTCTCTTGCGCGTTGCTCATCTTATGAGCCGCCTGGGCGATCAGTTCAGCCGCCTTGCTTAATTCCTCTGTCTGTATAATGTCCAGGCTCAATCTCAGTATCACAGATGTGATATTGAGATTACTGCGCAGCTCCTGATAAAGCCATGAACTTTCAATCGAAGCTGCCGCCTGAGAGGCAAGCAAATCTGCAAGAGATTCATCGTTCTCCGAGAAAAAAATCTCCTCCTGTTTGCCAAAAGCAAGGATCGTACCAATGCTCAAACGGTGCAGACGGATGGGGCTCGCGAGTAAGCTTCGCAGACCGGGATGATCGATCTCCAGTTTCTTGGAATTGATGTACTTGCGCAGGTCGCGCACACGAAACGGCTTCGTAGCATTTAAGGCCGCCTGCATCAAAGGTTCTTCCGATGGTTTTGCATTGAGGGAAGCAAGCAACTGGGGGGCATCCCCGGCAAATGCAGTGCGTGAGAAGTTTCCCTGCTGGTCGAGCAGGGTGACAAATACAAAACGCGCTTCCAGAGTTTTGCGCGCAATGACTGCTATCTCAAGCACGGCGGCCTGCGGATCCAGCAATGTGGTTAATGAAATGCCTGCCTGAATGAGTTCCGTCAGTCGCTGGTGATAACTTGAACGGTCCCACGCCCGCATTAATTCGGATGCCACGCCCTCCGCAATTGCAGCGTCTGGTCCCGTGAATACGTACGGTTTTTCGGAGCATAGTACCAGAACTCCCTTGACATGTCCGTGCTGGATGACTGGAACGCTGATCAGCGAACGTGTAGGCTCATTCTGGATGGGGATGAAATCGGGATCGGTGCGCACATCGTTCACAATTTGGGTCTTCTTCAATCGAGCAGTTCGACCGATCACACCTTTCCCTGCGTCCTGTCGATATCCAGGGGGGATGATGCTCGTCATATTTCCTGCCGCAGCCAGGACCACATATCCGCGGTTTTCAGGCTCGTACATCATTAGTGCAACAATCGAACAATCCATGGCTCGTTCAAGTGTGTTCACTGCAAGTTGCGCCGCAACCGGTGGATCAAGCTCGGCCTCGAGCTGCTGACTCAGTTCGTTGAGGAGCGTCAATTGTGTCGTACGATGTTTTTCGGCAGTCAACTGATGTGTAAGGGACCTAATTTGCTCGTTCAAAGCATTTATGTCTGTTGAAGGATCAGGCATAAAAACTGAATCGGGCTGCACTTTCTCAACGAGCTGGCTTGGCTGGCTCTTCACAGATGAGGCGTTATGGAAAATTCCATAGGTCGCCAGGACAGTGATGACGCCGCTCAAAAGGAATCCAGCCTCCCGTATGAATGAGGCGGAGCCTTCCAGAAGGAGGATCAACCCAATCGCTGCAAGTGTCTGGATTGCAAGCAATGTTGCGTTTGCACGCCATCCAAGCATATCCTTCGTGGTGATGGAACGTATCACGTTGAAAAATGAAAGCATGGAAATAGCGAAAAGCGCCGCTCCGATAGCGACGCTTCCCCACGAAGGAAGGTATTGCAGGATAAATTCCAATTTCGATGGAATTAGCAATATCCCTTGTGCCAGCAGGGATGTGATTCCGGCGATGATGAGATGGGTCTTGTTAGATAATGACGAAGGCATACTATTCATCAGTGTGGGGCAAAAGGTCCGTTTTGTGTAATTGTAATACATGACCCTGCAATCTCGGCTGTGTTACATTACAACCCTGAAAGTATTAATCTGATATAATTTTCACTGCACAAGGGAAATGATCGAGGGGCTGTGCAACTCATTTTTTGTTTGAAGAAGATACCCATTATGGCCATATTTATTACGCTCGAACAAATTGATCAGACGGCGGATGCGGTCCGCAGGCGCAGCGCGCATCGGCCACGCGTCGGGATCATTCTCGGTTCCGGCCTGAACGATCTTGCTGATTCCGTTCAAACAGCCGATGTTATTCCGTACGGTGACCTGCCCAACTGGCCCATCTCGACAGTTTATGGACATGCAGGACGGCTTGTGATCGGCGAGCTGGAGGGACAGGCGGTTTTCATCATGCAGGGGCGTATCCATTTTTATGAAGGCTATAGCATGTCACAGATCACGCTGCCTGTCCGTGTGATGCAACGGCTTGGTATCGAGATCATGATCGTGACCAACGCGGCTGGAGGAGTAAACCCCAATTTTACGGCTGGGGATGTGATGCTGATCACAGACAATTTGAATCTCATCGGCATGATGGGGATGAATCCATTAATGGGCCCCAACATCGATGAACTCGGTGCACGTTTTCCTGATATGAGCCAGGCATATGATCGTAAACTGATGGAGATTGCGCGAAAAGCGGCCTCCCAAAACAATATTGCATTGCTTGAAGGCGTTTATTGTGCTTTGAGCGGACCCTCCTTTGAAGGCCCGGCCGACCTGCGATTCCTACGTCTCGCAGGCGCAGATGCTGTGGGCATGTCCACCGTGCCGGAAGTGATCGTTGCGCGGCATGGTGGTCTGCGCGTACTTGGGTTTTCAGGTATCAGTAATAAAGCCAATCTGGATGGTTCAACCGTAACAACCCATGAGGAAGTTATCGAAGCAGGCAGGGTCATTGCTCCCAAACTTGAAAAGATCATACACGGCGTGTTACGTTCATTGTGAAGTGTTGGCGGTATGGGTCCAATTTATCGTTCTCTCGCTGCCTATGAGCCGCTGATCTACATCGCGCTGACCATCTGGAGCTTGTTTGTTTTCAGGAGCATGTACCGATCCTGGCGGGAATGGCAGGATTCGGTCTACAGCCTTGAACGCGAGTTTGCTTTGACGAGATTAGTTCGTGCAACTGCAATCGCATTGATGGTTCTCGGCCTTGTGTTTGCCGAGTTTTTTATTGCCACGTTCGTCGCGCCAGCGCTGCCTGCCTCCGATATACTGGCTACTCCAACCCTCGATTTGTTTGCCTCGCCTGCGGGCACGATCTCACCCGAACTCGCGACACAAAACGCGCTCTCGCCCGTGCTGTCGCCTGTCCCAAGCGGATCCAGCGGCTGCGTCCCGAACCAGCTCATCATTACTGCTCCCGAGCCCGGCGACGAGGTGAAGGGAACCGTTGAACTGATTGGAACTGCCGACATTCCGAACTTTGGTTTTTTCAAGTATGAAGTGACGCTTCTTGGCACTGAGAACTGGGCGACTGTTTCAGCCGGACGCAAGCCTGTGCGAAATGCAAAGTTAGGCGATTGGGATACGACCACGCTGGCCAATGGCGATTATTTTTTACGGCTCGTGTTGACGGATAACGTCGGAACGTCGCTTGAGCCCTGTGTGATCGCCATACGGATTCTAAATCCGTAGCGATCGTCTGGAGGATATGTGGCTTTATTTGAAGTTCGTCCTGCTATTGCATCTGACATCCCACATTTAACGGGGATCGAACATTCCTGTATGAGTGATTACGTCTGGCAATTGGAATTGCGCCGCGAAGTGGGCCAGGTGACCGCGAATTTTCGTGAGGTCCGTTTGCCGCGCTCGATCAGTGTGACCTATCCGCGCAACCTGTCCTCACTTGCCGATGAATGGACGCGTCGGGGTGCAGTCAAGGTCGCCGTCCATGAGAATAGTCCGATCGGTTATATTTGTGTGACGGAAGAACACACCCATGCGGTTGGATGGGTGACGGATATTGTTGTTGCGCCTGACCATCGACGCAAAGGCGCCGCGTCCGCACTTTTGACGGCCGTACAAGCCTGGGCTTCGGAAAGAGGCGTGCGTCGTCTAATCCTGGAAATGCAGTCAAAGAATCAGGCTTGCATTCACCTTGCACAAAAATTTGGATACGAATTCTGCGGGTATAATGACCAGTATTATCCTACTCAGGATGTGGCTTTGTTCTTTGGGAGAGTGCTAAACTAGCTTTGGAAGGGTAGCATGTTTAACGGTTGGATGGAAGGTTTGCTGGCGGGGCTGAAAACGATCAACGATATTTTAACAGCGGGCATCGCGATCACCGCTTTTTCGTTGTTCCTGTATGCCTTGTCGTTTAATCTGCGTGACCGTGTAGCGCGCTCGTTCGCGATTATTCTGTTGTGTGTTGTGGTGATCTTTACCACGGAAGCCCTGCAAAACAAGTCCGTGCCTAGTTGGGGAATCGAATTGCTTTTGCGAATCCAATGGGTGGGAATCATCTTTTTACCTCCATCTTATTTACATCTTTCTGATGCATTGCTTGTGACTGCGGGGCGTCCTTCGCGGGGCCGCAGGCGACTCGCTGTGCGCCTGGTGTACGTTGCCTCAGTCGTCTTCTTGGTGTTGCTCGGATTGGAATTGCTCGTTGGTGGACTAGTGCCTAACGGCAGACCTGCGCCGCACCTGCAACGCACGCTCTGGACTGAACTTTTCACGATTTATTACGTTGGGATCATGATCTGGGCCGGCTACAATTTCGTTCGCGCCTTCTCACGTATGCTCACTCGCTCGGGTCAGCGGAGGATGCTCTATCTGATGGCGGGGGCGACCGCCCCGGCGCTTGGTTCGTATCCGTACCTTTTGTTTGGTTCCGAAATCGCGGCGCATTACCCGCTTTTGTTTTGGAGCGCGGCATTGGTCATCAACTTGCTTGTTGCCGGCCTGGTTGTTACGATGGCTTACGCTGTGGCATTCTTTGGGGTTTCGTGGCCCGACCGCGTGGTGAAGAGTCGCCTATTTAAATGGCTCTTGCGCGGGCCAGTGACTGCATCTCTTGCGTTGGCCGTGATGACGATTGTCCGGCGCGCCGGAGAGGTACTCGGGGGAGAACCGTACTCAGGTTTTGTTCCGCTTGTCATGGTGGTAACCGTCTTACTGTTCGAACATGCGGTCACTTTGTTTGCGCCGCTCTGGGAAAGAGCACTCTTTTTCGGCCGCGATCGGGGTGAACTTCAGTTATTGCAGAACATGGAAGAAAGATTGTTGACGCGCGGTGACTTGCGGCAATTCCTGGAGACGGTGCTGGCTGCGGTACGCGATCATCTGCAATCCTCGTGTGCGTTCGTCGCTGCGCTGGATGATGTAGAGTTATCACTCAGCGTGGTTGCAGGCAATCGTGCGTTGCTTGAAAATAAGGATCTGGACGAAGCTTTGCGCATGGTCAATCATAACGGTGAGAGTGGAAGGCACGAGTTCACATGGGGTGATTTCTGGATACTGCCTCTTCACCAGCGAAAAGTGAATGGCGACCGTGATGAAATCCCTCCATTGCTGGGCCTGCTCGGAATTGCTCGCAAGTCAAATCAGCCTCTGGATAGGGATCAACGCGATGCCCTCTGGCTGCTGGCGGACCGCGCTGCCCTTGCGCTGGAAGACCGCCAGTTACAGCAACGGGTGTTCCGTTCGCTGGAGGAGATTCAGCCGCAAATTGACATGCTCCAGCTCATGCGCGCGGTTGGGAGGTATGATACGCGTGCCACTCTTTTGACCGAGCCAATCCCGCGCGAGACGGATCTGGCGGATTGGGTGAAAGATGCACTCACTCATTACTGGGGTGGGCCGAAGCTGACGAACAACCCTCTGATGAAATTGCGGGTTGTGCAACTGCTAGCGGAAGAATATGATGGTAACGCATCGAACGCGCTGCGCGCGCTGCTCCGCAAGGCGGTAGACCAGGTAAAACCCGAAGGGGAACGGCGCTTCACAAGCGAATGGATTCTTTATAATATTTTGGAAATGAAGTTCATCCAGGGACGCAAAGTACGCGAAGTGGCAGGAAGACTGGCCATGTCGGAGGCGGATTTATATCGCAAACAGCGTGTTGCTGTTGAGTCGGTAGCCCGTGCCATTCTTGATATGGAACAAAACGAAGGAATCGATAAGTAAGGAGAACTGTATGGATATCAACGGTAATACAAAGCGGAAATATGAGAATGCAATACCTGTCACCGATGAGGGCTGGTGGGAATCTGTCCTGGCGGAGGAAAAACGGTATTCATCGTCCGCCTCCCGGTCACAGCATGTCCTACCAAAGCCATCTCCAGCAATCTCCAAAAAACAGGAAGCGACTCAGCCTGCAGTTACAATGAATGCAGATTGGGAACTCATGAAGAACCTGTATCGCGAGGATCATATCCTTTCCGTGAAAGTCATCGGACATAATCGCGGCGGCCTGCTGGTTGCAGGGGACGACGGTTTATCAGGATTTATCCCATTCTCTCATCTTGTGGAGCTTGCAGGCAAGAGCGACCTCGCGGATCGCGATATCAGTCTGGAAGGCTACGAGGGCAAAGCATTGAATGTCAAGATTATAGAATGTGCCCAGGAAGAGGGACGGGTTGTCTTTTCCGAGCGGGCCGCCCTCTCTGAAGCCGGGAAACGCTCAGAACTTTTCCAGAGTCTCCAGGCGGGTGCGCGGACAACAGGCACTGTTACCAATATCACGGACTTCGGTGTGTTCGTTGACCTTGGCGGGGTGGAGGGATTGATCCATATCTCCGAACTTTCGTGGGGGCGTGTGTCGCATCCAAATCAAATCGTCAGCCTTGGTCAGGAGATCGATGTACAGGTGCTGGATCTCTCTGCTGAACGGTGCCGGGTCGCTCTGAGTCTGAAGCGCATGGTTCAGAATCCATGGGAACGTGCTTCGACCGAATTTCCAGAGGGCCGGATTTTGCCTGCGGAAATCACAAGCGTTCTATCCTATGGCGCGTTCGCTCGCCTGGAAGCTGGCGTTGAAGGCTTGATCCATGCAACTGAAATGCCGATCGAAGCGGGGCAAACTCCGCGCGATATTCTTGCAGAAGGACAACAAGTTCAAGTGCGTGTCCTGCATGTCGACCCGACGCATCAACGAATGGGATTGAGCCTGCAGACAAACCCATAATGCCAAAACATTCCAATCCACCGCACACCTACGAACCAGAATTGCGCGAAGATTGGCTCGATCGTCTGGCGCGCTTCAACCAGCACTTCGGCCGTTTCGTCCGCGACGGGCTGGGTGTGCTGTTGATCGCCGCCGCCCTCATGTCTTTCCTTGCGCTTCGCGGGTATACCCAGGGCGCGCTCCTGACTCCGTGGGCCAGCCTGCTTTCGTTGTGGTTTGGGTGGGGTTCATATCTTATTGTTATCGCGATCAGCTATGCTGGACTTGCCCTTTTACTCCAGGATAAGACGTTCCTGGGCTGGGGCCGAGTCTTCGCCCTTGAGCTCGCTGCCTTCCTGACCCTTGGTCTGCTTGCCGCTATGGGAGGCAACTCCCTACTGCGAGCGGAGACCGGTGCGGACGGCGGGCGCATTGGATGGGGACTTGTTACGCTTTTTTGGAGGGCAGGCAGGACGTGGGGAACTCTGCTGTTATTTGTCGCGTGGCTCCTGGCATTGATGAGCGGGTTCAATGTATGGTCCCTGCTTGAACGATGGTTGTTGAAACTCGCGGGCGAGAACGCGGCTGCTGAAGTGACAATACAGGCTGAGGTGGAGAAGGAAGCGTCTGCCGAAAAACCGGCCAAACAACCGCGCAGGAAATCCACAGCGTTGCCGCCTGAATTCCGCAAATCCCTGCGTGTTTCGGATCAGCAGGACAAGAAACCATCGGCGCCGCGTGAACGCGATGGACGATTGCCCACACTTAGTATTTTGCTGGCAGATCAAAATACCCGCCCCGATGAGCGAACCATCAACCAAACGGCGGGCATGATTGAGAAAACGCTGGCTGAATTTGGCATCGTAGCAACAGTGATCGGTTTTCGTGTGGGACCCACTGTGACTCAATTTGCTGTGCAACCTGGTTTCATGAAAAGACCCGGTGCCACCGAAGAGGAAGCACAACAGATGAAAGTGCGCGTTGCACAGATCGCTTCTTTGCAGAAAGACCTGGCGCTCGCGCTTTCGGCGGAGCGATTACGCATCGAAGCGCCTGTACCCGGAAAGCCATATGTTGGGATCGAAGTGCCGAACACACACTCTTCAGTGGTGCGTATGCGCTCCATTTTAGAGACCGATTCATTCCACAGAATCGGCGCGCCGCTGGCAATGGCACTGGGACGGGATGTTTCCGGCCAGCCTGTGGTTGCCGATCTTTCGCGCATGCCTCACTTGTTGATCGCAGGTGCCACGGGTTCGGGCAAATCCGTTTGCATTACGGCACTCGCGGCGTGTTTTGCCATGAACAACTCTCCCGAAGATATGCGCATGGTGCTGATCGACTCGAAGATGGTCGAGTTGTTGCGCTTTAACGGTTTGCCACACCTCTATGGCAAGGTGGAGACGAATATCGAACGCATTCTGGGCGTGTTGCGCTGGGTGGTCGTGGAGATGGAGCATCGCTACCGCCTGCTTGAAGCCGCACATGCGCGCGATCTCGAAGCATATAATCGCAAGCTCGCGCGCAAGAAGGAAAGCTCTCCGCTGCCGCGCATCGTTGTCTTGATTGATGAATTGGCCGACCTCATGATGTCCGCGCCGGACCAGACGGAACACAACCTTGTGCGCCTGGCGCAGATGGCGCGCGCGACCGGAATCCATTTGATCGTTGCAACGCAGCGTCCCTCAACGGATGTGGTAACGGGTTTGATCAAGGCGAATTTCCCTGCGCGTTTGGCTTTCGCCGTTGCTTCCGGAGTGGATAGCCGCGTGATCCTGGATATCACGGGTGCGGAGAACCTGCTGGGACGTGGTGACATGTTATTCCTGAACCCGGAAGTGGGGAACCCAATCCGCGCCCAGGGTGTGATGATCACCGACATGGAGATCGAACGGCTGGTATCGCACTGGCAAAAATCTGTCGGTGTCACCAGCGAAGCGCCGCCCTGGGAAAAGCTGCTCAGCGAGCCGGATGAAAATGAGGATGAGAGACTTATCGAACAGGCGGTTTCCATCGTCCGCCAGAGTCAGCGCGCCTCCGCTTCGCTATTGCAGAGGCGTTTGCGCATTGGTTACCCGCGCGCCGCTCGCCTTCTCGATCAACTTGAAGAGGACGGAGTCGTCGGGCCCTCGCTGGGTGGAGGAAAGGAACGCGATGTGCTGTTGGGTCCGGTGGATAGCGAAGAATCGAACAGTGACAAATAGAAGCCAACTGTATTAAGAATCTAAAACATCAATCGTTTTGCTGTTATCATTGCCAAATTCGTCAAACCGCGGGTTTGATTCTGTGCAGATGCTTCTCATAATGAGTTGTAAGCAAAATTTCTGCATTTCAAAATCGATAATTGCTGAAAGTGAGTAACCAAGAGATCCTTCATGGAGAAGAGCGCAAACAGCACGTCATCCAAAAAGACGTTCAGCGACTATCTGCGTCTGTGGTTTAAATGGGTATTGGATCCACTGGGTCGGTTCTTTAATAGTCTGGGATTAACTCCCAACACAATGACCATGTTGGGGCTGATAGGCAATTCGTTCGGCGCATATTTTCTGGCAAGAGGGGATATGTTGACTGGCGGTATCCTTGTCCTGCTTATGACGCCAATTGACGCCCTGGATGGAACCATGGCGCGTCTGCGCGGCGAATCAAGCGACTTCGGCGCGTTCGTTGATTCGGTGAGCGACCGGTATGCCGAATTGATCATTTACGGCGGTCTCTTATACCATTTCCTGAGCCTGGGCGAACCCCTGGGTGGAATGCTCGTCTTTGGCGCGGCGGCGGGATCGGTGCTGGTTTCTTATGTGAAAGCACGGGCGGAAGGATTGGGGTATGAAGCGAAGGTCGGTTTACTCACGCGTGTCGAGCGTTACCTGGTCCTTGCGCCGGCCCTGGTCTTTAATCAATTAATCATTGGTCTGGCGATCATTGCACTGTTCGCAAATATCACTGCCCTGCAACGCATCTGGTATGTCCGCAGGCAGGCGCACGAAAAGATGAAAGAATAGGAGAACGTATGCCTGAAGGATTTCCTCTCGGCCCATTATTTGTTCGATTTTATGGGATCATTCTCATGCTGGGCGCGCTGGCAGGTGCCTGGCTGGCAACGCGTGAGGCCAAACGACGCGGTTACGAACCCGAAATCGTTTGGGACTTGCTGACCTATTTGTTGATCGGTGGAATCATCGGTGCGAGACTCTGGCATATTCTCACTCCGCCTCCCTCGTCCGGGGTCACCGCGGGATGGTATTTGACACACCCCCTTGATGCGCTCGCGATCTGGAAGGGCGGCCTGGGAATCCCGGGCGCGGTGATCGGAGGACTGATCGTCCTGTATTTTTACGCCCGCAGAAACAACCTCAATTTTCTTGAGTGGACGGATATTGGCGCGCCAAGTCTCGCGCTGGGACAGGCAATGGGTCGCTGGGGTAATTTCTTCAATCAGGAGTTGTATGGCGCGCCGACGAACCTGCCGTGGAGGATATTTATTGATCCTGATCACCGCCTGGCTGGCTATTTGGACGCAGAGTATTATCACCCTCTGTTTTTGTACGAGTCCATTTGGAACCTTGCCAACATGTTCCTGCTTCTTTGGATATCTCGCCGATTCGCGGATCGTCTAAAGGCTGGTGATATCTTCCTCACCTATCTGATCGTTTACCCTGTCGGCCGATTCCTGCTTGATTTTCTGCGGCTCGATGCTTCGCTGGTCAGTGGCATTAACATCAACCAGACCGTTATGGCTGTGGTGGCCGTCTTCGCGGCCGTCGCGTTGTATTGGCGGCATCGCACAGATGCTTCACGCAATTTATCCTGAGCAGAGTTGAAGGTTCAGCCAGACATCATAAAGAGGGACTGTTGTCTTATTGACCGATAAATCCTCCATGCATATGCTCACCTAGGCTAGAAATTCATAGGAAACAAAATGATCGAAACAAACGACCTGAGTAAACAATTCAACAATGACTTCTGGGCTGTGGATGGCGTGACACTATCTGTCAAGCCCGGTCAGATCCTGGCGCTGCTGGGCCAGAACGGTGCAGGGAAAACCACCACTGTCCGTATGCTCACCGCGTTATTGAGTCCGACGCGTGGATGGGCGCGCGTGGCCGGGTTTGATGTAGCAAAAAATCCGCAGCAAGTGCGTGCGAACGTCGGTGTCTTGACAGAGCAACATGGTCTTTATATGCGCATGACTGGTGAAGAATATCTTGAATTCTTTGGTGAAGTATATGGGCTTGACCCAAAGAGGAGAAAAACGCGCAGCGATTACCTGATGGAGTATTTCGGTCTCGCACAGGTGGCGCGCCGGCGCACTGGCGAATATTCGAAAGGCATGAAACAGAAACTGGCTCTTGCACGGGCGCTGATGCATGAGCCCTCCGTGTTGCTGCTTGATGAGCCGACCTCCGCGATGGATCCTGAGTCCGCCCGGTTGGTGCGGGACGAGATCGCCCGCTTGCGTTCATCGCAGCGCACGATCATCATCTGCACTCATAATCTCGCAGAAGCTGAGACACTTGCCGACACAATTGCGATCCTCTATCGTGGAAAGATCTTATTGGATGGTACGCTGGAGGAATTGAAGCGCAGTGTTTTAGGCCCCGTTCAGTATGAGGCAAAATTTGCTGAAGACTTTGACACGGGTGATCTGGATCTGCCTCAAGGGGCGATTTTGGCATCTCGAAGCGCGACCAGTTTGCGGTTCCAGGTGGAGGCGCCTCAGATTGTCAATCCAAAACTTGTTCACGCGTTGACGGCCCGCAACGCTCCTTTGGTTTCATTCCAGGAAGTCCCGCGAAAATTGGAACACGTTTATCTGAAGACGATGGCGGATGCCCAGGGAGCGACCTATGCGGCGTAACTTCAGGCCGATCTGGATGGTGGCGCGGCGCGAATTCCTGGATCAGTTCCGTGACTGGCGAATCATCGTGCCGATGCTTTTGCTGGTAACACTGTTCCCATTCATCGCGGACGATTCGACCAGGCAGGCCGTGAATTTTATGAATCGTTTTGGCGGTGATTTGATTTTGGACCGGCTTGTACCATTTGTGGTACTTGTGATTGGGTTCTTCCCCTTATCTTTTACGCTGGTGGTTGCACTTGAGTCTTTTGTGGGCGAAAAGGAGCGCGGCACCATTGAGCCACTTTTGAGCTCTCCGCTCGAAGACCGGCACATGTATCTGGGTAAGTTGCTGGCAGGCATCACCACGCCGCTGGTGTTCAGTTTTGCGTCCATCGTGATTTATCTGATGCTGATCTCGCGCCGCGACGTGGAGTTTCCCGGCCCGTACATGCTTTCACTGGTCCTTTTGCTTACCTTTGCTCATGCGGTTTTGATGGTCAGTTCCGCGATTGTGATCTCCGTGCAGGCTACTACCGTCCGCGCCGCGAATCTGCTGGCATCCTTTGTGGTTGTGCCGGTGGCTTTCCTTTTGCAGGGTGAGACGGTGCTGATCTTCTGGGGGAATGAGGATGTGTTGTGGTATGCGATCGCCGGAGTTACCTTGCTGGCGGGACTGCTGATCCGTCTGGGACTGTCGCATTTCCGCCGTGAATATTTACTGGGCCGAGAGATTGATACACTGAATTTCAAATGGATGGGGCGTACCTTCCGGGATCGTTTTACCGGCAATGCGAGGTCGATATCTGAGTGGTATCGCAGGCAGATTCCGATCACATTGCGTCAATTAAGACAGCCGCTCATGATCGTCCTTGCGCTTTCGGTCATCGCGGTGATCGTGAGTTATATGTGGGTGGTCAGGAATGTACCTGTCTACCTCAACCTGACACCCGAACGTGTAGGCGAGATCAGGGCATTTGTTACAGAAAATCTTACCAGCCTGGACACATTGGGTGAGCGACTCCCCGCACCTGTTTTGTTCTTCAACAATGCGCGTACGACAATTGTATTTCTGCTCCTGGGATTGGTCTCATTTGGCACGCTCGGGCTGACGTTGTTCCTTGGGAATATCGCACTGATCGGAGGGGTGCTTGGCGCGGCAGACCTGGTTGGCTATTCGCCATTGCTTGCATTTATCGTGGGAGTTTTGCCACATGGCATGTTTGAACTACCGGCAGTATTCCTGGCCACCGCCGCAATGCTAAAAGTGGGCGCGCAACTGGTCACGCCTCAACCGGATAAAAGCCTGGGAGAGACGTTATTGATCTCTCTGGCAGACTGGTTCCGGATTTTTATTGGAATTGTCCTGCCGTTCCTTGCGATTGCATCAGTGATCGAAATTTATGTCACACCCGCATTGATCAAACTGGCATTTCCATATTTATAGAATAAAAAGAGAGTAGAGTGCCAAAAGTCATCATTCTTGGTTCATCCAATGCGGTGCCGTCCAGGGACCATGAGAACACCCACCTGGTCATTATTGGTGAGGAGCACACCATTCTTGTGGATTGTGTGAGTAACCCCATTGTACGCCTGGAGCAAGCCGGTGTGGATTTCAACGAACTTACGGATATAGTCATTACGCACTTCCATCCTGATCACGTTTCAGGTGTGCCGCTCCTGCTCATGGATATGTGGCTGATGGGGCGGACCAAGCCGATCAACATCTATGGCTTGCATTACACCATGGATCGCCTGGAAGACCTGATGGGTTTCTATGGCTGGGCGGAATGGCCCAATTTCTTCTCTGTCGGCTTTTACCGTTTGCCGGAGGCAGAAATGGCGTTCGTGCTGGACTGCCCTGATTTCAAAGTCCATTCGTCTCCTGTCCATCATATGGTCCCCACGATCGGCCTGCGCGTGGAATGTAAGAATCCGGGCAAAGTTCTCGCATACTCCTGCGATACCGAGCCTTGCGAGCAAACCGTTCGACTCGCGGATGGAGCAGATATTCTCATCCACGAAGCTGCGGGCGCGTCGTTTGGACATTCCTCTGCAGAGCAGGCAGGTGAGATCGCAACAAGAGCCGAAGTTGGGATGTTATACCTTATTCACTACCCCACGGGACGTTATGCAAAAGGCGACATTGCCGTCGAAGCCAGCAAAACCTACAAAGGCGAAATAATTATCGCAAAAGACTTCATGACGATCGAGATATAAAAAATTCCCCTCTCCCGATTTGGAAGAGGGGTTGATACACAGTGTAGTGTCCGAAGGGCGGAGGGAAATTACCAGCCCGTGATAAACGGCTCCCATTCCTGAAATTCTGAGAGGTGCCTGCCGAAAATATAGACCGCGTTCGCGGGAGGTTCCTTGGGAACACGTAAGAGATGCATGTGCGCCTCTTCCACTTTTCTCCCTCCCTTGCGGTGATTGCAGTGCGGGCATGCCGCGACGACATTCGTCCACAGGTGCGCGCCTCCCATATGGCGCGGGATCACATGGTCCACTGTCAGCCCGCCGTCGCGCTTCGCGCAATACTGGCAGGTATAATTATCACGTCGGAAGACTTCCCGTCGCGTCAATTTGACGTGCGGCCGCGGTCTATGAACCTGACTCTCGAGCCGGATGACCGAGGGACGCGGGATCAACTCTTTCACCGTTCGGATGTGACCGCGTCCGTTCACGACCATACCGGCTTTGCCCGCCAGGAGCAGGCCAACCGCCCGTCGTGTCGTACAGACATTGATCGGTTCAAAATTGGCATTTAGCACCAGCACAGGTTCGTGCATTCTGCCTCCGCAACAGGCACGATTATACTGCTGATTATTTGAATCTGGAAAAGAGCCCTTTGGTAATGACATGAACTTGTCATAGGAGATTCTCATGAAAGTCCTGATTGCGGGTGGTACAGGCTTGCTCGGTACTGCCCTCACAAAATCCCTTTCCGCGGACAACCACGAAACGTTCATCCTGACGCGGCGCATCCCCAAACACCCCAATCAATTCCAATGGGATGGAACGACAACAACCGGATGGGGGCATCTCATCAATGAGGTTGATGCGGTGGTAAATCTAACGGGATTCGGTGTGGAACATTGGCCCTGGACGAAACGTCAGAAACAGAAATTCATCGACTCTCGCGTCATTCCGGGCCGCGCGCTTGTTTCCGCCATACAGAACGCTGCACGCCGCCCGCGCGTTTTTCTGCAGGTCTCCGGCATCAATCGCTACGGTCTGCGCGGCACAGGCATTGCGTACGAATCCACGCCTCCAGCTGGTGATTTCCTCGCACAGATCACCGTCAAATGGGAGGATGTCACAAAACCTGTCGAAGAACTTGGCGTTCGCCGTGTCATTACTCGAAATGCAGTTGTCCTTGCCAGGCGCGGAGGATTGTTCCCGCTCATGGCACTGCCAGTAAGGCTGTTCTTTGGCGGAAAGTTCGGTGATGGCAAGCAAGCTACCCCCTGGATTCATCTTGCGGACCATACGAACGCGATGCGCTTTTTGCTTGATAATGAGAATGCGCGCGGCCCGTACAATTTGATTTCGCCGCAGCCCGCATCCAATGCAGAGTTCATGCACATGATCGCGAAAATATTACATCGCCCATACTGGTTTCATATCCCTGCGTTCCTGCTGAGAATTCCGTTGGGTGAAATGAGCGTTCTCTTAACTGAAGGGCGTTATGCACAGCCCAAACGTCTGATAGAATCGGGCTTCCAGTTTCGATTTGGCAACCTGGAAGATGCGATGGAAGATTTGCTGATTCGAAAAATACCCGATAAGTCGGGCATGTAGCCCGACACCATTAGCTGTTGGCGGATTGGAGATCCGCTCTACACTTAGGAGATTCCATGAAACGTACACTGATTTTAGTCTGCTTGTTCCTATCGGCCTGCGCGCCGTCCGTTGTGCCACAGGTGGAGCCGGCATCGCCGACGGCATATATTGATCCATCCTATCCCACAGTTGAATCCGCGCCAGCTGTATTGAGCCAGGTTTCGAGCGGGATCGAAGTCCGTGCAGAACGCGCCTGGCGCGATGGCAAACAAGTTAATGTAGATGTCTGCTTCACTTTATTGGATGCATCAGATTGGTCCGTTTGGGGTGCGAGCTTGCAGTATCCGGGTGCATCCATTCTTGATTTTGGATCCACTTTACTCAGTTTACAGGAACCTGTGGAAGGTCAGTCAGGCATCCGCTGCGACACGCTTTCGTTCCTCGATGTTCCACCTGATGCAGACCTGTCGAACGTGATCATCACGGTTGACTCAATTGCTGCGCAGCCACGCGCAGAGGACTATTGCACGATCTACATGCCCAAGATCCAGCAGGCACTGAGTGAGCGCGGCATCGCGATTACACTCGCATGCGCGGATGTGGCCGGGGTACAGACGATGCAAATCTCCAGCAAACCGGACACAATGTCCCAGGAAGAAGCGGAACAGATCGTCTACAGCGACGAGTACTACACGGTGAAAGGTCCGTGGTCATTCACCTTCAATCTTGGTCAGTGATGTTGTATAATCCGGCTATGTCTGATCCAAAGTTCGCTGGCACGTACTATTACACCCACACCTGAATTCTGCGGTGGTGTGTCATAAACGCGCCCACCATCGCGGGCGCGTTTTTATTTGTCCTAATCTCAGGAGGTTGATATGAACATCGAGGAACAAGTCGAATTGCTCATGCAGGGCACAGAATACGGAGACGATGAATTGAAGAGGGCAATGGCGGCCGAGTTGCGCCAGCGCCTGGAGGATGCGCACAAAGAAGGGCGTCCGTTACGCGTATATTGCGGGTTTGATCCCACTTCGACCGATCTGCATCTGGGTCACACAATCCCCATGCGGAAGCTGCGTCAGTTTCAGGATTTGGGACATGATGTCACTTTCCTCATTGGAAGTTATACCGCGCTGGTGGGTGACCCTTCGGATAAGAACAAGGCGCGTCCCATCCTGACCGAGGAGCAGGTTGCCCATAACGCGCAGACCTACACCGAGCAGGCCTTCCGCGTGCTCGACCCGCAGAAGACAAAGATTCGACACAACGGCGAATGGCTGAGTGAATTATCGCTTGTGGACTTGATTCGCCTGGGGCAAAACTTCACCGTTCAACAATTCCTTGCGCGCGACAATTTTTCCAGTCGTCTTGAAAAAGGTGAAGCCATCTATCTGCATGAAACCTTCTACGCGTTGATGCAGGGATATGATGCGGTTGCGCTGCAGACCGATGTGCAGGTTGGCGGCACCGATCAGTTGTTCAACATTATTGTCGCGGGCCGCAGGCTGCAGGAGGCTTTGGGGCAAAAGCCCTTGGTGGGCATCATCACCGGTATCCTGCCGGGAACAGATGGTGTGCAAAGAATGTCCAAATCAACTGGCAATATCGTGCCGATCAACTCAGGCGCGGAGGATATGTATGGGAAGTTGATGTCCATCCCTGACATGGCAATGGGCAAGTTTATGCGCCTTGCTACACGCTGGACTCCCCATCAGATTGAAGCGTTCGAAACAGAGCTGGGATCAGGAAAGTCACATCCACGCGATGTGAAGATGAAACTGGCGCGCGAGATCACAAGCATCTTTTACGGTGATCACGATGCTCAAAAAGCAGAAGAGTCCTTTATTAAAACCTTCCAGCAAAAGGAAGTACCTGATGAGATGCCCGAATTTGAGCTGCGGACCGGGCAGACGGTCCTGGAGGTGATCCTAGCGGCAAAATTGGCAGCGAGCAAAAGTGAGGCCCGTCGCCTTTTCGATCAAAGGGGCGTCCGGCTGGATGGACAGACAATCGAACGAGGGGATGTGCCCTTCCCGCATCCCGGAGTTTTGCAGGTTGGGAAACGGAAATTCCTGCGAGTGAAGTAATAAAAGGAAACGGAACGGCGTGCGCTATTCCGTTCTTGATTCCTCTTCCGCAATCATCCTGAGAAACACCTCCACGATTCTGGGGTCAAGGTATGTTCCAGATATTACCTTGAGGTATTCGATAACCTTGTGCCGCGGCCAGGCTTTGCGATACGGCCTGTCAGACAGCAGGGCATCCCAGATGTCGACAACGGAGAAGATACGTGCTGAAAGGGGGATTTGCTCACCTTTCAAGCCGCGCGGATACCCACTGCCATCCCAATGCTCGTGATGGCAATAAGGGATGTCCAACGCGCCGCGTAAATACGCGATGGGCGAGAGGAGGTTGTAGGCGTAGACAGGATGCTGGCGCATCTCGCTCCATTCCGAGGGCGTGAGAGAGCCGGTTTTCTTGAGAATATGGTCGGGAACGCCCATCTTGCCAATATCGTGCAGGAGCACTCCGCGGCGGATGCTTACAAAATCGCTGTCTCTGATGTCCATGTATTTTGCAAGGCGCAGGGTAAGATCGGTAACGCGGCGCGTATGACCTTCCGTTTCCCGATCGCGGAGCTCAAGCGCACGCGCCCAGCCTTCCAATGTAGTGTCATATGCCTGAATCAGTTCCTGATTCGACTGTTGCAAATTTTCAAATAGCTGCGTGTTGTCAATCGCGATGGCAGCCTGACCTGCCAGTGTATGCAGGAATTCCATCCAATCTGATGTCGGGGAGAGCGGAGAGCGATGGAACACTTCAAATACGCCTTTTATCTGGCCCTTCACGATCAAAGGTACTCCAATATAAGCAACGAAACCTTCGTGCCTGATCAACGGTTCCTTTCTGACGTCGGGTGAATCCTGAAGATCAGTGACCTGATAAGTTTGTTGGCTGATGATGACCTGGCCTGCCAGCCCTTCCCCGATTCTTAATTGTGGGCGGGTGGGCGAGGGAGTGTGGAAGCCGCCGCCGATCAGGTACGTGAGACTTTGAAGATCGGGATGATACAGGGCAATATCCACAGCATCCACTGCGAGGTGGGTGAGAGCCTGATCCATCACTATGTTCAGGGTCAGGCGCAAGTCGAAGGATGATACGATGGCGGCGTCAACATCGCGCAGAGTTGTCAATCTCCGTACCTGTTCCTGACTTTGTTGATACAGTTCCGCACGATGAATCGCGTTACCCGTTATCTCGGAAAGGATTGTAAGCAGATGTAGCTCTTCAGTAATCTGTCGGCCGGTTTCAATGGCTACCATCAATACACCCACTGGTCCTGCTGTGGATAGAATTGGAATACAGACCCCGCTCAGTCCTGATGCCATGCTTTCCCGGTTTTGTTCAAATAACAACGGGTCTTTTTTAAGTTCAGGGGATATATATCTTTTTCCTGTCGTGAAGGTATGACCCACAATACCTTCCGATGGCCCTAAAGATGTCTGTTTCAGTTTGGATTCTGCGCCGGTTGCAATTCGTTGAAATAACCTATCGCTGGCCTGATCGTAGAGCCATATGGAGCCGTGAGGCGTATTGACCAGTTCCAGTGTTTCATTGAGCAGGATTGGAAGCATTTCAGCGACTGAATATGTCACACGTAAAGACATCGATATGCGGTTTATCGTTTCCAGCTCCTTCAGACGACGCTGTGTCTCATTATAGAGGCCGGCGTTTTCAATGGCCACCGCGGCCTGTCGCGCCAGGCTTGTTAGAAAATCCAACTCCCTGGGCACGAATTCCGTACCTATCCCTGAGCGCCAGATCGCGAGCAGGCCAGTGTGTCGTTCCTTCAGCAGAATGGGTATGCCCAGGATATGCTCATGGGGGTTTTGTTTCGTCCCTTGTACGGGGATCGCCCGCGCATCGTTTGCTGCATCGTTCACGATTTCTCCGACGTTCTGCAAGGCGATATTTCCAAGAATACCGGTCCCGATGGCAAGGGGATCGTTCTGGATTTCTTCAGAATCTGTGCCGAGTGCCGCGATGGCGCGCAGGGTTGACGTGGATGGATCGGCTAAATATACTGCGCTGGTTTCAGCATGCAATAAATTCATTGCATAGGATGCAATTCGTTCCAGCACGATATCCAGTTGAAGGGTGGAGGAAATATCGCGGCCAACTTCTGCGATGGCGGCGGCTTCCTGGGCCTGGCGGTTTGTTTCCTGGAACAACCGACCCGATTCGATGCATATGGATGCCTGGTGCGCGATGCTGACAAGGAAATTTAATTCGGACTCGTTGAATAATCCGTTTTCTTTAAGCCTCCAGGCATTGATGACTCCTATCGATTTCCCGCGCAAGATCAAGGGTGACGACATCAAGGTCTCAAACTCCTCAGGTTTGCCAGGTACTGCAACTCTGCGAGGATCTTCCTTGGTGTCGTTGATGATTTCCGGCCTGCCATTGAGAAAGATGTTCCCTGTAATTCCTTCCCCGACCTTGCGTGTGTGTGCTAATAATTCTTTTCGATATATCCCATGGGCAGTAACGGTTTTGAGAGTAAGATTGTCCTCTTGCAGGAGATAAATGGCGACATGATTTGCGTTGAGCAGGTCCAGTGCGCGCTGCGCAATTTGATCCAGGGCGGGGATTACATCGCGCGTAGTTGCGATCTCGTTTGCAATATCCGCCAACGCCTCTATGATTTGGGATCGCCGGCTTTGTTCCTCAAACAGCCTGGCATTTTCGATGGCAGTCGCGGCATGTGTGGCGAGCATTTCCAGCACGGCTTGTTCTTCATCCCCGTAAGCGTACGATTTATAACATTGAGCAGAAATCATTCCAATGACTTTCCCGCCTATTCGCATGGGGATTGCGACAATGGACTGCACATGCTCGGGTGAACCAAAGTGAAATACTTCTCTTTTGCCAATCTCCGTTTCATTCCTTAGGATGATGCTTTTACCCTCATTGATGACAGCGCCGGTAAGCCCCTTACCTGCTGGAATGCTGCGCGGCTCATAACGATGTCCCGCTTCGACGGTGTATACCGAGATATTTTCGCCTTTTGCTTCGTCTCGAAGTGCGACTATGAACACGTCACAAGGCATCAACCTGCCTGCTGCCTCGTGTATGGCTGTGTAAATCTGCTCGGAATCCTGGGTAAAGCGGATAATGTCCTGACTGATGCGATGGAGGACCGCCCGGCGTTCAGAGGCTCTCAGGGCATCCTGATACGATCGTGCATTTCCAAGGGCAATGGCGGCTGAATTTGCAAACGTTTGAGCGATGGTTGCATCTCGTTCCGTGAAAGCGTTTGCCTTGCAGCTTTCGAGATTGATGTAGCCGATTACCTTATCCTGCGCGATCATGGGGACACCCATCCAGCACCGAATGGACTCGGTGCCATCCCACTTTTCAAAGCGCGGATCTGTGTTTGTGTCTGGAATGATGAGTGCCTTGTGGTTAAAGGTCAGCTCATTCCATTTGTTTGTTTTCTTTATCTTTTTGCCTGGAGAGTGTTCAGGGTTAGACAACCCGCGCAGAATGGCAATTTCCATTTCGTCCTGCGAATGTTCCAGAAATATGGAGGCGCTGTCATGAGGAACGAGTTGTGCGATGGCATCTAATATCCTGCCAAGCAAAGTTTGCAATTCAAGGGTTGTACCAAGGATAGCCGTGGCTTCACGCAAGTTTTCAGCCTGCTGGCGGCGGGCAAGTTCCGATTTGTATAGGCGCGCGTTTTCAAGAGCCATGGCGGCTGAGTTAGCCAGCGCGGTAAGCAGGTTTTCATCTCCATCGGTATAGGCATCGAGTTGTGTCGTTTCGATATTAATGGCTCCAGAGACCCTCCCTCTCGCGATCAATGGAACACATAATTCAGATTTGATATTTTTTATGACTGGGAGATAGCGTGGCTCTTTGCTCACATCTCCTGAGCGTATGGATTCGCCATGTTGAACGACCCAGCTTATGATGCCCTCTCCGAGTGGTCGCTTTACAGTACGAAGGTGTTCCATATCGATTTCGTAACTATCCGGGCTTTGTGCCTTACTGCTAAGAGCTGCCGGAATAAGAAATTCGCCCTGGTCGTCCAACAAATAGATAGAGGCAAATTCGTAATTGAGTAGCTCCTCCATAATGGTGATCAGGTTTTGTCCAATGATTTCAGGTTCAAGGCTGTTTGTCAGCGAGCGCGTGGCCTGATAGAGAGTAGCCAGTTCTCTGGCGCGCTGTTGCTCCTCCTCAAATGAGCTTAATTTATCGATCGCGGTCGCGAGTGTGTTTGCGATAGTGATCAGAAGCTGCTCATCTTTTTCCGAAAATGCGTTGCGCACTTTGCTCTCGGTATTTATCACGCCGAGGACCTGACCGCGTGAAATGATTGGTACGCATAGCTCGGCCTGGACGCCCGCGGTCACCTCAAAGTATGAAGAATCCTTCGTCACATCTCCCACACAAGCCGACTTTCCCGTTGCGGCAACTCTGCCTGTAATTCCCTGGGACATTGGCAATGGTTGTGAAAGATTTACGTCGCTGGTACCTCGATACGATGGGTGGGGCTTAAGCGTCCGGGTGGCTCTGTCAACCAGGAGAACTCCGCAATTGCTGGGATACAGTGTATTGCCGATGACATCCGTAACCTGATCAATCAAGTCGTCCATGTTTATCGCAGTAGACGCCGCCAGAGATGTGGAATGCAGAACTGCCAGTTCTTCCAGTTGTCTCTGCAGAGCGGCTTCATTTTCTTTTTCCTTGGTGATATCGAGCAGGAGACCCTGCCAGTAAAGCCGGTTCCCATCCCTGTCGCGAATGAGATTTGTATCTTCCTTGATCCAGATCACACGCCCATCCCGTCTTATGAACCGGTATTCCTCTTGAAAACGCTCTCCGCTCTCATGTGTTCTTTGATCCCTCTCAGCGATCCGTCCCTGATCCTCAGGATGTATGGATTTAATCCATATATTCAAATCTGCACGCCATTCATCCGGCGTATATCCCGTCAATTCCTCCACGCGTGGGCTGATATAAAGTGTGGTTCCTGCATCATCCGCCGCGTCCAGAAAAACGACGGCTGGGGTTTGTTCGATAAGAGATTGATACCTGATCTCTGCCCGGCGTAAAGCCGCTTGCTCGCGCAACAACCGGTTCTGGGCGACCGCATTGCCTATCACAACCGGCAATCGATGCAAATAATCGCTTTGTTTTACAAGGTAATCAGCTGCGCCTGCCTGGAGCGCGGCGACGGCGATTTGCTGGTCCCCCTGTCCGGTAATGAGGATAACCGCTGGCGGAGATCGGCGCTCTCTTATCTTCATTAGTAGATCCAGCCCTGAACCATCTGGCAGACGCAAATCGGTTAGAACCACATCGATGTCTGGTTCTGTTTCAAGGAACTCCAGCGCGCTCCGGAGTGATTCCCGGTGATATAGAATGAATTTTTCGTGGAAATTATCATCCAGAGTTCGTTGTGCCAATTCCACATGGGCTATCTCATCTTCGACGTATAAGATCTTCATGAAGTCGGTCCAAGGATACGGTAAGGATCAGGTAATAAACTCATAATATCAAGACGAAGTGTGAAGCCATTATATAACAAAGGTTGGGCTCAAAGCAACAATGAAATAATAAAACTGTTAACTCAAACAAAAAGACGCCCGGTGGCGTCAATCGAAATTTAGACCTTATATTGACCGAAGTCGTCGAAGCCTCCCAAATTCGCAAGAGGCGTCGACGGGATTCGAACCCGTGATGAGGGTTTTGCAGACCCTTGCCTTACCACTTGGCCACGACGCCGTACTTTTAAACTACTGAGCGGGCGATGGGATTCGAACCCACGACCTTCTCCTTGGCAAGGAGACGTACTACCACTGTACTACGCCCGCATTTCCTGGCTCAACTTTCAGCCGAGAGTGCCGAGACACAGAATCGAACTGTGGACACCGCGATTTTCAGTCGCGTGCTCTACCAACTGAGCTATCTCGGCCGGATATTCTGCTGTTAAGCGTTCGTGATTTTACTAGGTGACAAAGGGATTGTCAAGCAACGCCCCTCGCGCTCCCGAAGAACACACCTACACTTGCGTGCTGGTGCAAGTGTCGGGACGACCCTGGCACTGCCCGCCAGGGCACGTGTGTGAGCGGAGTGAAACGGAGACGAAGCGTCTCTTGACCTCAACCTGCTTCCGCACTACAATGCCCGCCTACACTCACCATCTGTCATTGCGAGGAGCCGCGTAGCGGCGACGTGGCAATCTCCTCGTCGAGTTGGAGATTGCTTCGGGCTAACGCCCTCGCAATGACGGAATAATATTCTTATGTTTGAAAACCTCACCTCACGACTTAATCAAGTATTCGATCAACTCCGCAAGCGCGGCAAACTCTCCGAAGCGGACGTGGACGCGGCGATGCGCGAAGTACGCCTTGCCCTGCTCGAAGCGGATGTACACTTTAGCGTTGTCAAAACATTCATTGCGCGCGTGCGCGAACGCGCGGTCGGTGCGGAGGTATCCAAGGCGTTGAATCCCGGCCAGCAGATCATTAAGATCGTCAATGATGAATTGATTGAAACATTAGGTGAGCCTGCTCCATTGAATCTGACCGGTCCGAAGCCGCGTATGATCATGATGGTGGGTTTGCAGGGCTCCGGTAAAACAACAGGCGCAAGCAAGCTGGCGCGCCTGCTCCGCTCGAAAGGGGAGCGGGTGATGCTTGTCGCTGGGGACCCGTATCGGCCCGCGGCGGTTCAGCAGTTGCAGCAACTCGGCGAGCGGATCGATGTGCCTGTTGAGTCGGACTTGAACATCAAGCCGCCTGAACTCGTCAGGCGCGCGTTCGAGAAAGCCGAAAAGGGTGGATTCGGCGTCATGATCGTGGATACAGCCGGTCGGTCGCAGTTGGACGCGGAGCTGATGAACGAGTTAAAGTCCATCGTGGCGAAAGTCCCGCCAGTGGAAATTTTGCTCGTGGTCGACTCAATGATCGGTCAGGAAGCGCTAAATATCGCGCAGGGTTTCCGCGATAACGTATCCATCACGGGTTTGATGATGACCAAGATGGACGGCGACTCGCGCGGCGGCGCGGCGATCTCGATCCGTTCGGTGACAGGCGTGCCGATCAAGTTTATCGGTACGGGTGAAAAACTCGACGCGCTCGAAACGTATGACCCGGCGCGGCTCTCATCGCGCATTCTGGGCATGGGCGACATGATCGGCTTGATCGAAAAAGCCGAAGCCGCCTTCGACCAGCAGTCCGCGCAGAAGACCGCTGAGCGCATGATGAAGGGACATTTCTCGCTCGAAGACTGGCTCGACCAAATGAAGCAGATGAAGAAGATGGGACCGCTGGCGCAGATCATGGACATGCTGCCTGGGCAGATGGGACAAGCCGCGCGTCAGGTGGACCCGAAGGATATCGAGAAGAATTTCAAATCCACCGAGGCGATCATCCATTCGATGACGTTGAAGGAACGCCGCGACCCTGATATTTTGAACGCCTCACGCAGAAGGCGCATCGCCGCTGGCTCTGGCATGGAAGTGCAGGATGTCAATCGTTTGATCAAACAGTTCCGCGAAGCGCAGAAGATGATGAAGATGTTACAGAAGACGGGCGGAAAAGGGTTGGGGAAGTTGTTTGGGTAAGCAAATGTCATTGCGAGCCCCGAAGGGGCGAAGCAATCCCCTCAATAAGTTGGAGATGCTTCGTCGGGCCAACGCCCTCCTCGCAATGACATAAAAGCGAAGCACAGAAGATGATGAAGATGATTCGAAAATCAGGAGGAAAGAGATTGGGGAGGTTGTTTGGGTAGTCGCGTGGCAGAGGTATAATCTGGGTATGAAATATATCTTCCAGTGGGACGACAACAAAGCCCGCGTCAATCTGGCAAAGCACAAGATCAGTTTTGAGGAAGGTAAGTCGATATTCTATGACCCATTCATTCTCACTTTTCGCGATGAATTCCATTCGAGGAATGAAGGCCGCCTGATCAGCATAGGTACGTCCATCAACGAAAAACTTTTGCTTGTTGTCCATTTGGAAAGAGAAGAAACATCCGAAGGTGTGTTCATCCGTATTATCAGTTGTCGTAAAGCGACTCCATCCGAAAGAAGATTATATGAAGAAGGCGAATAATATTCCCAAAACCCCTGACGACGACATGCTTCCTGAATACAATTTCAAGGGAAAAAAGGGCATGCGTGGAAAATATTACCTGGGACCGAATCAAACCCATGCGGTTCACATATACCATGGAGATGGCACGGTCACAAAACGCGATTTTCGTTCCCTTCAAAAGGTGATCCTGCTTGATGCCGACGTTGCGGCACATTTCCCCGATTCCGAAAGCGTGAATCACACCTTGCGAACCCTGATCGCGCTTGTCCCCGATAAACAAATCGGCGAGAAGAAAGCGAAATATCAAGCCGCTAAAACCTCTATAAGGAAGAGCACCGCCAGAAAGTAATTCGCGGCAAAAGCATCTTGCCACAAGTGGATAGTTGAGTAGTTCGTTAGTTTCGCGAAGCGGTCGCATGGTCGTGGTTCGGCGGGACGCTACGCAGTCCCTGCCTCAGTTCGTGAAAGTCGGATAAATCCGACTCGTTGCGCGAGCGCGAAGCGCTTCCATGAACTGAGCAAGCGGCTTTAGCCCTGCGATGAAGATGATGCAGAAGAGTGGGGGCAGAGGGTTGGGGAAGTTGTTCGGGTAGGATTGCGTGGAGGGTGCGTCGCACCTTGCTTAACGAGGCGAATCCTGTCGAGGGGACGAGTCTTCTTAATCAGATAAACCTAATCCGTGTGGTGCGACGCACTCGCGCACTCAGTTCAATCCAAAAACAGGTAATGCCGAAGTTCCTTTTGAGTCTTTTCTGCGGGAACATAATTCATCACAAAATCCTCATACTCTTCGGGTGAGCCGAAGTTCATTTTGACAAATTCATGATCTACCAAAGTCCCGTTTCTTTTGCCGATGAATTCCGCATAGTTGGAATAATGCCATTGCTCTGGCTTGACCACCAAACCTGCTTCAAGTGGATTTCGATGAATGTACCTGCATAGGTGAAGTAGATATTCGTCTCTGTCCACGTGAATGGCTTTGTAGGGACCTTCGAACAATGTCCCTGAATGTTTGTATTTGGTGTTAAATGCCTTGGTATAAACGTTGAAGACTGCCTGCATGAATTTACTGATTTCAATATCCCCGTCCTGCCGCAGAAGAAAGTGATAATGATTGTCCATCAGGCAGTAGGCGATCACGGTCACGCCAAATCTTATCACTTCCTTTTTGATACGCTTCAACAGAAATACGTAATCAGCGTCATTGCGAAAGATGTTGTTCTGATGCGCGCCGCGATTGTAGATGTGGTAGTAATTGTTAGGCAGGAAAAGGATTTTTCTGCGAGCCATGAGGTGCATTATACCGTGAGGGTGCGTCGCACCAAACTAAAGGGGACGAGTCTTGTCGAGGAGATCAACCTCCTTAATCAGATTTATCCAACCAGTTTGGTGCGACGCACTCGCGCTTCGCTGATGAAGATGATGCAGAAGACCGGGGGCAAGGGATTGGGGAGGTTGTTTGGGTAGATTCTGAAATCGGGCGGAGCAACGCTCTGCACGCAGTGCTAGTCGGTGATGCTGGATTATTGCGCACTTCTCACTGATCCTGATCCTTTCGCTGTTTCAGTTTCCCGTTCACTATTCCGTGCTTATTTTGAGTCTCAGATGTATCGTTTGCCCATCAGCAGCAAAAGGCTCATATCCTTTTTGCAATAGCATCTTTAATATCCACTGACTTACCAGTGGCCCCTCCTTTGGAAAATTGCTTGCATCGAGATGAATATAGAACAAGCCATCTTTGTTTCTGAACTCATTGAACAGTCCTCTGGTGGTATATAACCGCTTGTATCTGTTTTTGATCTCTTCAACAATCCATTCAACGGTTTTCTCGTTTGTGCCCCAGATGAGAGGCGAATAATCAAGGGTTATCTGGATATATTCATACACTGCACACCTCATCGCCGATCAAGAGATAGTTCCCTATTACTTGGGTCGTT
>Ga0209521_10000248_pt1 | contig 39049 bp, 34 predicted proteins | sample Rifsed19ft4_FD_184016 | JGI IMG/M metagenome (GOLD analysis project Ga0209521, IMG submission 184016) | Soil microbial communities from Rifle, Colorado, USA - sediment 19ft 4 (version 2) | ecosystem: Environmental > Terrestrial > Deep subsurface > Rock core/Sediment | place: Rifle, Colorado...
TTCGGATCACATCGCCGTCTGATGCGATCAAGCAAGGAATCGGCATGCTCCACCAGGATCCTCTGGATTTTCCGCCCATGAAGATCGTTGACAATATGTTGATCGGCCATGATGGCGGCTTGTTCCCCAACAAGGGCGAAGTTTCTAAGGCACTCAAAGAATTGCAATCACAATTTGGCTTCAACCTTGATCCGGAAGCCTATGTAGATAGTTTGACCGTTGGAGAACGCCAACAGTTGGAAATTCTGCGCTTATTGTGGCTGGGTGCGCGGGTATTAATTTTGGACGAGCCAACTACCGGTATCAGCGCCAGCCAGAAGGCGAAATTATTCGAAACTTTGAAAAAATTGGCCAGCCAGGGTATGGTGATTATTTTCGTGTCACACAAGCTGGAAGATGTAGAAGGGCTGTGCCATAAAATCGCAGTTTTCCGCCAGGGCAGCCTGGTTGGAGAGGTTGCACCACCGTACGAGACTGATAACCTGGTCGAGCTGATGTTCGGCAAAGTCATCAGTCTGGACGAAAAAACACAATTGGAATTCTGTGAACCGGCAGTTGAGGTTGCCGGGCTATCCATTGATGACAATCGCATCCAGATCCGCGGCGCCGATCTGATCATTAATTGTGGCGAGGTAATCGGTTTGGCGGGCATGGAAGGCTCAGGACAACGACAGTTTCTGCGCACTCTGGCCGGGCTGATTCGCCCGGTTGGCGGCGAGATTGTTCTCAACGGCAAGCGTATGACCGGTAAACCGTATCATGCCTTCCAGGGTGTCGGGGTTTCTTATGTGCCCGCCTCGCGCATGGAGGAAGGCCTTATTCCCGGGTTGTCCATTACCGAGCATTTTATTCTGAGTGAGGGTCAATCCGGTTTCTTTATTGACCGCGAAAAAGCGGTGACCGTAAGCCGCGAGAGAATTACGAGCTTCAACATCAAAGGCGAGCCGGTCACCCGCGTGGAAGCGCTTTCCGGCGGCAACCAGCAGCGCGCCCTTCTGGCGATGCTGCGCACACCGCTGCGTCTGCTGCTGTTGGAGCATCCCACCCGCGGGCTGGATATCGAATCCTCCATTTGGATTTGGAGCAAGCTCAAAGACCGTTGCAAACAAAAGACCTGTATCGTGTTTATTTCCGCAGATTTGGAAGAAGTGCTGCATTATAGCGACCGTATTTTGGTTTTTTATAACGGTAAAGTCTCACAACCACTGGACGCAACATCCACCACGGTGGATCAGCTCGGACAGTTGATCGGTGGGAAAGGTTTCTAGTGCTCAACAAAACTTCCCCTGGTTTTAAATTTGGTTTTCAAATCCTCGCGGTGGTCGGTGCGCTAATCTTCACCACATTGATTATGCTGCTGGCAAAGGCTCCGCCGCTGGAAGCTTTCCGCTTGATCGTGGTCGGGTCGGTCGGCTCGGTCGGTAAAATCTCGGACGTCATCGTCGCCTGGATCCCGCTGCTGCTAGCTACCACCGGTTTGCTTTTGACTTTTGCCGCCGGTCTGTGGAATATCGGTATCGAAGGTCAGATCACCCTGGGCGCGATTTTTACCACCTGGGCGCTGCGATTGCTGCAGGACTCCAGCCTTTCACCGGGATTAATCATCATTATCGGCTTTATGGCTGGCGTGCTCGGCGGCATGTTGTGGGCTTCCCTCACCGGTTTATTGAAGATTTACGGCGGCGTGAACGAAATTTTTGGCGGTCTTGGGCTCAATTTCGTCGCGACCGCTTTGACCATCTGGCTGATTTTCGGCCCATGGAAGCGTCCTGGCGTCGGATCGATGAGCGGCACGGTTCCCTTTGACAATTCGCTGTGGCTGCCGCAAGTCGAAGGCCTGCGCATGAGCTGGTGGTCGCTTGGCATCGGGCTGATTGGCATTGCCATTGTTTACTTGATCTTGCAGGGCACCTATTTTGGATTGCGGCTGAAAGCGGTCGGTAAAAACGGCCGTGCAGCTTTTGTCATCGGCATTCCGACCGGCAAATATATGATGTCAGCCTTTTTCATCTGCGGTGCTTTTGCCGGTCTGGCTGGCGCTGTACAGGTTTTGGCAGTTTACCACCGCCTCATCCCATCTATTTCATCAGGGTACGGCTTCCTTGGCTTAATGGTCGCCATGTTGATTAATTATCAGGCGCTGTGGGCAGCCCCGGTGGCGTTCTTCTTTGCCGCTCTAAATATTGGCAGCATTCAACTGCCCATCGTACTCAAACTCGACTCGGCGCTTTCTGGCGTGCTGCAAGGATCACTGGTGTTATTCGTGTTGATGATGGACGGTGTGCGCCGCCGCTTGACCGCGAAGAAGGTGAAGTAGCCATGGACAATACCACCCTGGTCGGTTTGGCAGGCATCCTGGCTTCCGCGGCGCCGGTGGTTTTCGCCGTTATCGGCGAGACCATCACTGAAAAAGCCGGAATCACCAACCTTTCGATAAACGGCCTGATTCTACTCACAGCCATGGCAGGTTTCGCCACTGCCGCCACTACCGGCAGCCTGATTCTAGGCTTCCTGGTCGGCGCAGCGATTGGCGCTTTTGTCTCCTTGATCGTGGCCTTTGGCAGCATCGCACTCAAACAATCACAGGTGGCGATCGGGTTCGTCCTGGCATTGATGTGCCGCGACCTTTCCTACTTCCTCGGTAACCCCTTCATGGGGCTGTCTGGCCCGCGTGTACCACCGTTGCCCATTCCTGGCCTGGCAGAAATTCCGGTGCTGGGCGTCTTGTTCTTCCGCCAGGATATCCTGGTATATGCCAGCTTTGTCTTGATCGCGGTGGCATACATCTTCGTCTTCAAGACCCGTCCCGGTCTGATGCTGCAGGGTATCGGTGAGCAGCCGGCGACTGCCTACGTTCGCGGAGCTAACGTCAATCGCCTGCGCTACTTTTACACCATCATCGGCGGTGCTCTGGTTGGTCTGGCTGGCCCGATGTACTCTCTCAGCGTCAAAGTGGGCTGGAAGGGCACCATCACCGGGTTAGATGGCATCGGCTGGATTGCGCTGGCAATTACCATCTTCGGCGGCTGGAATCCGCTGCGTGCGGCTTTTGGTGCATACCTGTTCGTGCTGCTGCAGTGGCTAGGTCTGGTGCTGCAGCCTTCGCTGCCGAATATCCCGTCTCAGGTTTTACAGGTTGCGCCTTTCCCCTTAATGATTTTGACCCTGCTGTTGGTAAATATCGGTAACTCGGAGTGGGTTGACCGCACCCTGGCGGGACTGCCAGAGGAAGTGCGGCGTTTCATCGCGAAAGTGCTGCGGGCGATGCGTACAACGCCGCCGGCTGCGCTGGGCATCCCATTTGAAAACGAATAGGACAATCCAATGAGCGAATTCATCGGTTATCGCTGCAGCCTGTGCCAGACGGAATATGCTCCCAGCCAGGTGACGTATACCTGCCCCAAAGATGGCGGCAACCTGGATGTGGTGCTCGATTATGCCAGTATTAATCAACGTTTCCAGATCAATGACATCACCTCGCGGACCGAACCTTCTTTGTGGCGTTACCTGCCATTATTACCGGTCAAAGACCCCGGTGGAGAAGGCACACCGCTTCACACCGCTGGCTGGACGCCGAACTACCGGGTGGACCGGTTAGCCCAGGGAATTGGGGTAAACAACTTATGGATCAAAGATGAGGGGCGCAATCCAACAGCCTCGTACAAAGACCGTGCATCCTCGGTTGTAGTAGCCCGGGCTTTGGAGATCGGCGCCGAAATCACGGTCACAGCCTCGACCGGCAACGCCGGTGCTGCTCTGGCTGGCATGGCGGCGGCAATTGGTCATAAAGCGGTGATTTTTGCTCCAAAAACAGCTCCGCAGGCAAAAATTGCCCAGTTGCTGGTGTTCGGCGCGCAAGTGATTCTGGTTGACGGAAACTACGATTCGGCTTTTGACCTGACCATTCAGGCTTCCAATGAGTTTGGCTGGTATTGCCGCAATACTGGATATAACCCCTTTACGGTAGAGGGTAAAAAGACCGGTGCATTCGAAATCTGGGAAAAACTTCTGTTGACCCTGCCCCAGAAATATTCGCCGTTGGCCATTTTTGTTTCTGTTGGTGATGGCAATATCATCTCCGGTCTGCATAAGGGCTTTAAGGATCTGCAATTACTGGGCTGGCTGGATTGCATGCCGCGCATATTTGGCATCCAATCCGACAAGTCCGCGGCGGTTGCCAATGCGTTTTTCGCAGGGAACGAAGAGATCATTCCGGTGGAAGCCACCACTATCGCTGATTCCATCTCTGTTGACCTGCCACGCGACGGTGTCCGGGCGGTGCGAGCTTCACGCGAAACCGGCGGTCAATACCTTACCGTAACGGATGAGGAAATTATTTCAGTCATTGGCGAAATTGGCAAAGCGGGTATTTTCGCGGAACCAGCCGGGGCAGCTGGCTACGCCGGCCTGAAAAAGGCTGTGCGGGAAGGTAAAATTGGCGCGGAAGACCCGGTTCTAGTGATCAACACAGGCAGCGGGTTAAAAGACATTCGCGCCGCGCTGAAATCCGTCGGTGAAGCCCCAGTCATCGAGCCGACGCTTCCGGCCCTTAAAAAGCATTTGGGAATCTAAACCACTCGATATCTCCTTCGACTTTTGAAAGAAGGCTTGCACAATGGATCCCACATTCTCGATCATCGTACCCATCTATAACGAAGAATGCTGCCTGGATGAACTTTATCGGCGCCTCAGCGAGGTGATGGACCAGACCCACGAGCCGTGGGAATTGATTCTGATCAATGACGGTTCGCGCGATAAGTCACCGGAGATGATTCGCGAGTTGGCTGCCAATGACAAACGCGTCCGGCCGGTGATGTTTGCCCGCAACTTTGGTCATCAAATCGCGGTTACCGCCGGGCTGGATTACTCGCGCGGGCAGGCCGTGGTCATCATCGATGCGGATTTGCAGGACCCGCCCGAGGTCATCCTTGATATGATCACCAAATGGCGCGAAGGTGCTCAGGTGGTCTATGCTGTGCGGGCTGAACGTGAAGGCGAATCCTGGTTCAAGAAATTCACGGCATCGCTGTTTTATCGCATCGTTTACAGCATCACGGATGTGAAAATTCCGCTGGATACCGGCGACTTCCGCCTGATGGACCGCAAGGTGGTGGACGTGATGAACAAAATGCGCGAGCATCACCGCTTTTTACGCGGCATGTCTGCCTGGGTGGGATTCAACCAGGTCGGCGTCACGTATAACCGTGCGGCGCGTTTTGGCGGAGAGACCAAATACCCCTTCAAGAAAATGTTCAAGCTGGCGCTCAACGCCGTCACCGGCTTTTCGTATTTCCCGCTGCAAATGGCAACCTATGTCGGTTTCATCACTGCCGGGTTGGCCATTTTAGCCATCCCAATTGTGGCTATTGCGCGCGCTCTGCAATCCCAGGCCTTTTTTGGACAGGCCTCCACACTGTTGGCAGTATTGTTTTTAGGGGGGGTGCAGTTGATTTCATTGGGGATTCTCGGAGAATATATCGGCCGCATTTACGATGAGGTTAAAGGCCGTCCGTTATATATTGTCAGCCAGGAACCACGAGATTTTCATTCGGACGAATCAAAAACTACAGGAGATGAATCATAATGGCAAAAATTGACCTGACGATCTATCCCGAACACCGCGATCGTGCCGTTCAACGGGTGAAGGAACGCAAGATTATCATCCCTACCTTTGCCCAGATGCGCAATCCAGACTTGATCCCTTCCAAGGTCAAAGAGGAACTGGCATCGATTGGGCTGTGGGACGTGCATCCGCGTAATTTGTTCCGCATTTCATGGCATAACGAGCCAAAAGCTCGCGGCGGGGGGTTTGGCGGCGTAAATTATTTTGAACTGCCTTCCAGCCTGACCGGCACGCCGGCTCGTATCATCGGGCTGGTCGGAAAATGGTTCCCAACCGGGGCGCATAAAGTTGGGGCAGCTTTCGGCTGCCTTGTGCCGCGCCTGGTGACCGGTCAATTCGACCCGGCGACCCAGAAGGCCGTGTGGCCTTCCACTGGCAACTACTGCCGCGGCGGTGCTTACGACTCGGCTTTGCTCGGCTGCCAGTCCATTGCGATTTTACCCGAGGGCATGAGTCGCGAACGTTTTGAGTGGTTGGAAAAAATTGCCGGCGAGGTCATTGCCACCCCCGGATCCGAATCGAACGTTAAAGAAATCTTTGACAAGTGCTGGGAATTACGGCGCTCGGGACAGGACCTGGTGATATTCAACCAGTTCGAGGAATTTGGGAATTATTTGTGGCATTACAATGTCACCGGGCATGCCATCGAAGAGGTTGCCAAACAAATCCTCGGACCGAAAGATACTGTCCGCGGCGTTGCATTGACGACCGGGTCCGCCGGCACCATAGCCTGCGGTGAATATGTCAAATCCGTCTTCCCCGGCAGCAAAACCGTTGCCAGCGAGGCGCTGCAATGCCCGACGTTGCTTCAAAATGGCTTTGGCTCGCACCGTATCGAAGGTATCGGCGACAAGCATGTGCCGTGGGTGCATAATGTCAAAGAATCCGACATGGTGGTTGCCATTGACGACAACGCTGTGGTCAACATTGCCCGGCTGTTCAATGAAAAGGTGGGCCGTGATTACCTGGTGAGCAAAGGCGTCCCCGAGGCAGTGGCAAGCCAATTGGACCTGCTAGGCTTTTCGGGTATTGCCAACATGCTGTCTGCCGTCAAGATGGCCAAATATTACGGCATGGGCGAGAATGACGTGATCTTTGTGGTCTTTACCGACTCGATGGAACTGTATTCCAGCCGCATCCAGGAATACCGCCAGGAGATGGGCGAATTCACAGCCTATGATGCCGCCGCGACTTTTGGCCGCGACCTGCATGGCGAGAGCACCGACAACCTGCTCGAATTGTCGGAATTCGATCGTAAACGCATTCACAACCTTAAGTATTTCACCTGGGTCGAACAGCAAGGGCGCACCTACGAGGAAATCCAGGCGCAGTGGTATGACCCGGATTATTGGACCGGCTTCCGCGGACAGGCAGACGAGATCGATGCGCTGATTACCGAATTCAATGAGCGCGTCGGCGTCGCTTAGAAAAAGTAGATAATTAGAAAATGGCGCGTCAGTAAATGACGCGCCATTTTTATTTGTAGAGTTGAACCCATAGAAGGGTCTCGTTGGATGTATTCGAGATCCTAATGGCAGAAACAGCCCTCAGGATGACATGGAAACATCAGGTTTCCAAAAACCTCTATTCACTTAATAATGGCAGCACCGCTGCTGCCAACGTCGCAGGGGAATGCATGCCCACCCGAATATCGCGAACCACACCTTTGCGGTCAATGATGATCGACGTAGGATACGTATTGATCTTGAAGGCATCCATTACCCTATAATCCGGATCAACTAAAACTGTAAAATCCAGCCCGTATTCAAGGGCGAAATCCGCTGCGGTGGCAGGCGCTTCGCCGGCATTAATCGCCAGGATGACAAAGCCATCATCATGAAACTGGTTGTAAAAGGTATTCAAATCCGGCATTTCCGCCCGGCACGGCGGGCACCAGGTCGCCCAGGTGTTGATCAACACTACCTGCCCGGAAAAATCGCTCAAGTTGACCCAATTGCCGTCCAGATCGGCTAATTGGAAATTAGTCATCGCCTGATTTAATATCGGCGGAAGGATCCCGCTGGATTGGCTCGGCCGAAAATAGGCGACCAGGCTGAGTGCCAAAATCAGGAATCCCGTGGCGATGATGATCAACCCGGCGTTCGGACGCTTTGATTGGCGGGAAGGTTGAGCGGAGTTGGGGCCAGCCTGGAAGGTCGTCATGGATTGTATTCTCTAAATGCGGGGAGTGAGCCCTTATTTTAACCGAAAACCGCGAGTTGATCGGAACCGCGAAATTCACAATCGCTGCACGTGGGGTACGCTATAATTAGATCATCATGGCAGGTTTCTTCGAGGTGAACGATGCCCGCATTGCTTGACCCGACCGCTCTGGTGCTGGTAGTGGTCGTCACCCAACCGCGTGATATGGAAATTGCCCGGTTGTTGGGCTGGTATCGCATTCCGTTCAAGTCGGCGCCTAAAGTTGTGGCGGTGGATTACCTGGCTTTCTACCAGACTGCCGGCTTTGGCGAAAATGAACGGTGGCGCATCAACGCCATCGCCCCGGTGCGCGGTCACGAGTTGACCACCCGCGCCGAGCTAATTCGTGACGAACCGGATCACCCGCGGGCTGGAGAAGAATATTACAAAATCCAGTTGGGACCATTGCAGCCGCTGCCGCATCCTATTCAGGCTGATCAATGGCGTCGAATAACTTTTCTCTACACCACTGGTGAGCTGCTGCTGCAGGCTGACATCGTCAAAGACTTGGTTGTGCGCGACGATGAACGTGGCCTACTATGGCAATCGCTGCGAGAACGTGCATTGCGCAGCGGCGATGAATCCGCCAGCGACCTTCCGGAAGACCGATTCTTACTCGATCCATTGATATTAGCGATGCTGGGCGGCCTGGATCAAATCCACGAATCGCCAGCAATGTTTGAAGAGTTCTAACTTTAATGGCTGACCCTGAGGAGTGCCCATGTCTGTTGTGATTCAATCCGGAACCATCCACACCGCCGCCGATACCTACCAGGCAGACATTCTGGTCGAAGGCGAACAGATTAAGGAAATTGGCACCCACCTTACCATTCCACCTGGCGCCCAGGTTATTGACGCTAGCGGGAAATTTATCCTCCCCGGCGGGGTGGACGTTCACACCCATTTCGACCTGCGCATGTTTGGTACCGTTTCCTCAGACGATCATTACACCGGCCATAAAGCTGCCGCATTCGGCGGTACGACCACCGTGATCGATTTCATTCCACAAGACTTGGCGCCGCTGCAAGCCAATATCGACGCCTGGCATGCTAAAGCCGACCCCAAAGCCGCGGTCGATTTTGGGTTCCATATGAACATCAGCCGCCTGGATGCCCAGGTCGAGGCTGAAATTCCGGGTCTGGTCGGCCAGGGCATCACCAGTCTTAAAGTTTTCACCGCTTACAACAACCGTATGCGTCTGGCGGATGACCAGATCCTGCGTGTCATGCGCATAGCCAAGAAACATGGTCTTTTGACACTGGTGCATGCCGAAAACGGCGACGTGATTGAATTACTGGTCGCTGAAGCCCTGGCTCAGCAGCATCTCGAACCCGTCTGGCATGCCCGCACCCGGCCAGCCTGGGGGGCAGTGGAAGCAGTGCTGCGTTCCGCATCGCTGGCGGCGGAGAGCGAAGCGCCCCTTTACATCGTCCACATGAATGTTGCCGGCGAGGTGGACATGTTGTCTTATGCTCGCGAGCACGGGCTGCCGGTGATGGGTGAAACCTGCCCGCAGTACCTCTTCTTCAGCGAGGACAACCTGTCGCAGCCGGACGGTGCCAAATTCGTCTGTTCTCCGCCCGTGCGCAGCGAGACAGATCAACTGCGCCTGTGGGAAGGACTGCAGGACGGAACCATTCAGGTGCTGGCAACTGATCACTGCGCCTTTTTCTATGATGGAACGAAACCTATATTGTATGAAGGAAAATCGATTGCCATCCCGGGTAAAGAACTCGGCAATGGAGATTTCACCAAAATCCCCAACGGGTTGCCCGGCGTCGGCGATCGGATGCAGGTATTTTGGAGCACTGCCGTCGCGTCCGGAAAAATCACTCCTAACAAATTCGTTGAATTGACCAGCACCAACCCGGCCAAGATCTTTGGCATGTACCCGCAAAAGGGCAGTCTGACTCCCGGCGCCGATGCCGATATACTCATTCTCGATCCCAACAAACAGGTCAAATACGGCGTTGCGCATTCGCACCAGCGCACCGATTACAACCTTTACGAAGGGTGGCAATTGACCGGCGGTATTGACAAGGTCTTCTTGCGCGGAAATATGATCGTAGATGGTGATCAATGGTCCGGGCGTGCTGGTATGGGACGATACATTCACCGCAAGCCCTTTGACCACTTGATTTAAACCCGCATGCTGACAATTTTGCCTGTTGTCCTGCTTTTCATCATCGCTCTGGCGGTTTACATTCTGCGTTTTTTGCCGCGTGGAACGGGGTATGCCTGGCTGCTTGCAGTTCTGGCGACATTATTGATTTGGGGCGGTGTTCTGGCCTTCCATTGGCTGGAGCCAGAGGCGTTCAGCGTCTCGCCCTGGAGGCCATTTGCCACCGATTTGGCTGATCCTATTCGCTTGCGCTGGGATGCCATTTCCTGGCCGTTTGGGTTTGCCTTAGTCAGCGGCGTTCTGGCTGTGCTGATGACTGCTGCAGCCCGGCTGCGCATGAACAGTAACCCGCTCACCTGGGCTACCAATTTAGCTGTGGCAGGTGCCAGCATTGCCGCAGTTACGTCCGATTCGCCGCTAGCGTTGCTGCTCACCTGGGTGATGCTGGACATCCTCGACTTGTTGCTTATTATGCGTTTGTCGCGTGTTTGGCGATACACCTCCCGCGGCGTCATGGCCTTTGTGGTGCGGACCTTAAGCTCGTTTCTGCTCATTGGCGGACTGGCTGTTCAACGCAGCGGCGGCAGCGATCCGCTATCATTTGAGAATATGCTGCCTCAAGTAAGTTTATTCGTTTTGTTATCGATCGGGCTGCGCCTCGGTTTACTGCCACTGAATACCCCTTACGCGGAAGATTTCCCCTTCCAGCGCGGATTAATTTCCTTGATTCGCCTGGCTGCTTATGCTGCCGGGCTTTCCGCCCTGGCGCACTTTCCTCAAAACGGAGTGCCGGCAGATTGGCAGCCTGTGCTTTATGTCATTACGGTGTTAGTTTCGGTCTACGGCTCCATCCGCTGGATGACCGCCCGGGATGATATACAAGGGCGGCCATTTTGGCTGCTGACGCTCTCCGGATTAGCTTTTATCTGTGTATTGCAGGGCCAAACCGCGGCGTCGATTGCCTGGGGCGTTGTGATGGTTACCAGCGGCTTGGGATTGTTCCTGTTTTCCGCCCGCATACCCGGACTGTTAGTTTTTCCTGCCCTGGGCGTGGTTGCCCTGACCGGGCTGCCTTTTACCCCCGCCTCCAGCGGTTGGGCAGGGTTGATTCTCCCGCCTTATAATCTGGGTGACGGCTTGACCATCCTGGTAGTTGCTGTGCTCATCGTCGGATATTTACGGCACATGCTGCGCCCTGCCGGCAATTATTACGAACTGGAAGGTTGGGCGCGCGGGATTTACCCGGTTGGCCTGTTCGTCATCGCACTATCCGCCTGGATTGCGGCTATTTTTGGGCTGCCTGGCAGTCTGACCTTCGGTCCATGGCAGCCGGCGGTCACCTCTATTCTTCTGGCGGGCGGAATTGGCCTGGTGCGTTTCCGCTTTCTTCCTCGTGGAATTGCTGGAATCCCGGTTGGCGGGTGGGTTGGCCGTCTTCTGAAGAGTGTTGGCCGCTGGCTGACAACATTCTTCAACTTGAACTGGTTTTACAATTTCCTATGGCTGATCTATCGTGGTCTGCGCCAATTCGTGGCTGTGCTCACAGTCATTTTTGAAGGGGAGGGCGGGTTGATGTGGGCGTTCGTTCTGTTGGCATTGCTGCTCACAATCCTTTCTACCGGGGGATTCTTCTAAATGGCTGGTTGGACCAGTTATATCCCCCTATTGCTGGCGATCGCAGCCTCGCTTTCCCTCCTGTGGACCAACCGATGGCGCTATAACATTGCCGCCATGGCTGTGCTGTACCTGGCAGTTTTTTGGTTTGTCTCTCAGGTTTGGCCGATTGGGTTAGCTTCGATCAAATTAATCGCTGGGTGGATGGCAGCCGCCATGCTGGGGGCATCAGTCACCGCCAGTGAACGGCCGGAAGCCGCCCCGCCGGTGCTTTCATCCCGAATTTTTCGTCTGGTCGCCGGTGTTTTCATTTTGATACTGGCGATTTCTGCTGCGCCTCAGGCCGCCGAGTGGATACCGGCTCCGCTTCCCGCCATCACTGCCAGTTTGTTGATCATGGGCATGGGACTTCTGCAATTGAGTACCACCTTTGATCCGCTGCGGGTCATTATCGGGTTGTTGACTATCCTTTCGGGATTTGAAATTATTTATGCAGCCGTGGTGTCTTCAGTTCTGGTAACCGGGCTGCTGGCACTGGTCACGCTTGGCCTGGCGCTGGCTGGAGCGTATTGGCTCAGCCTTACCACTTCAGAGGAGCCGGTATGAGCGCCCCTATCCTCTGGATCGTCATTCCGGCAGGCGGGGCGCTGCTATTATGGCTTTTACGCCGCAATCAAACGCTATGCCTAATCCTGGCTGCTGTGCTGAGCTTTCTATTGGCTGCCCTATCCGTGGTTATTCCGATTGGTGAAACAGTCAACCTGGGATCTCTTTCCTTTACGCTGTCATCGACCTTGCCAGTTTTAGGACGGCGTTTTGTCCTCACCGCCGGCGACCAGATGATGGTGACTTTGCTTTACGGATTGGGTACGGTATGGTTCGGGTTAGCCATTTTGGCCTGGCCTCACCGCCTGTTCCCAGCTTTTGGGCTTGGAATGCTGGTGATGTTGGTCGCTGCGCTGGCAGTTGAACCTTTCCTTTACGCTGCCTTATTGGTGGAAACCGCCGTGCTTTTCAGCCTTCCCATTCTCTCGCCACCGGGCAGATCGGTGGGGCAGGGTCTTCAGCGTTATTTGATCTTTCAGACCCTGGCCATGCTAGCGATATTGTTTGCGGGTTGGGTACTTGGCGCTGCCGAAGCCAACCCTGCTGACACCGCCATGTTTCAGCGGGCTGGCATTTTCCTGGGTTTGGGATTTGCTTTTTGGCTGGGGGTATTTCCGTTCTACAACTGGTTGCCGATGATGGTTACTGAAACCCATCCATTCCCGGCTGGTTTCGTGCTCAGTGTGTTGCCAACCGCCATTTTATTGCTCGGTCTGGATTTTATCAATGCCACCGGCTTCTTGCGTGCATCAGTTGCAATGTTCGATATTGTCCGCATTATCGGCGTGGTGATGGTGGTAACCGCCGGCCTGTGGGCCGCGTTCGAGGTCAACCTGGCTCGTTTGCTGGGGTACGCCGTAATTTTTGAGACTGGATTTGCCCTGCTGGCAATCAACTTGAACAGCCTTTCGGGATATCTCCTTTTGGCTGCGTCTTTCTTGCCCCGTTTGCTGGCTTTATTAGTGTTCGCCTTCGCCCTGTCTGTTCTGGAAAACCAGGGCCTGCCGTTAAAGTTGTCTAGTGTGCGTGGCATGGCACGCAGCTATCCCCTGACCTCCCTGGCGTTACTTGCGTCGCTCCTGTCTATTGGCGGATATCCACTGCTGGCTGGATTGCCAGTACGACTGGAAATTTTTGAGCAGCTGGCGGTCACATCCCGCATTGGGCTGATTGGAACCGGTATTGGGACGGCTGGCTTTATGTTCAGCGGGCTGCATTTGCTCTCAGAACTGGTTCACAGCGATGAACGCACCTGGCACCTGAGTGAACGCTGGCCGCAGCGTATTGTTCTCATTGGGGGATGTATTTTCCTGGTGGTTTTTGGGATTTTTCCGGAAGCATTTTATAACTCCATTCTTTTCATATTGCAGGCGTTCCCACAATTGTTTTAGGTTATGGTCGCGATATCGGCCCATTTTAGTTAATTTGCAGAACTTAGCTGCGCATAGCCAAGTAATTAACACATAGGCGTTCGTTCTGCGAAAGGCGAATCCTCAAGATAATTGCGCATAGCCAATTTGCTACGTCAAGGACAGTCTCTATAACAGCCCGGGTGGTAAAATCATGTCTGAATTCAGAAATGTTTATAATACGTCTATCTTGTGAAACTTTTATATAACGACGCGAACGCCATTTTTCCCATGGAGAGGTTTTCCGATGGAAATTGATCAATTTAAAAAACAACTGGATTGGCTGGATGAGGAACGCCGCAAGGATAAGCTGCTCATTGCAACCTTGCAGGATCGCATCGCGGATCTCGAGGAGCGCATTCCACCAGTCGACCAACGGATCGGCGGACTGGAAGGGGAATTAGCCCACATCACCACCTCTCTGACCCGTTTTGAGCAAATCGAAAATACCATCGGTCAAATGCGGGTTGAACTCTCACGCCAGGTGCAGGATGTGGAAAAAGCGCGTGCGGAACGCGACCGTGAAATGGAAAAAGTTCGGCTGGCGGATATGGAGCTTTATAACCGCAATATCGGTGAGCTTCGGAAAAACCAGGATCCCATCCCGGAATTGAAGAAAGCTTTACTGGCTCGTCAGGAAGGCGAGAACCGTCTGGGCACCGAGATCGAAGAACTGGGTAACCGGCTCACCGCCACCCGCCGCACAGATGAAGAGTACCGCCGTCAAATAAAATTGTTGGATGAGGGGCAACGACAGGATGCCAAGCGGCTGACGGACCTGCAGGGCGAGGTCAGCGCCATCCGTAAACGCATCGAAGAGCAGCGCGGCAAAACCGACCTGTCCACCGACTCCATGCGCAAACTTGAGCTGCGTATCAGCGAACTGCTCGCAGGTGAAACCGAGCGCCGCCAGAGTCAGGTTGCTTTCATGGAAAAGCAGAACCTGGCTATGATGGAGCGCGACCGTGTCTGGCGGGATTGGCAGGCGCGTTTTGACCAGGTGGAGAGCCAATCGCTTAACCTGGATTCGCAGCTACAATCGCTGGATGCTACCCATCGCTCGGTAAAACGTTCACAGGAAACATTTGACGAAATCAATGCCCGATTTGAACGCCGCATCAACGAAATTACTGAGATGCAGCGCCTTATCGAAGAACGCTTCCGCCAGGAATGGGTCTCCTTCAAAGCTGACGACCAAAAACGCTGGACCAATTACACTCTGGCGCAGGAAGAGCAGAACCGGGAACTCAATCGCCAGTTTGGCAAATCAGAAGAACGCCTGGTGCTCCTGGAAGATCAGGTGCAGGAGATTCAGGATTTGATGCACCAGATGACAGAAGAGACCCAGAAACGCCTGAATGCATTACTTGGGATGGCGCGGGATTGGGCTGAGCAGCACGATCAGACCTTGCCGCGCGGCCGTTAGGCTTTTCGCATGCATGTCATCGGCACTGCCGGCCATGTGGATCATGGTAAATCTACGCTGATCGCCGCATTGACCGGCGTTCACCCGGACCGCTTGCGTGAAGAGCGTGAGCGCGAAATGACCATTGATCTGGGGTTTGGCTGGCTGCTGCTGCCCAATGGCGAGACCGTTGGCATTGTGGATGTCCCCGGGCATCGGGATTTCATCGAGAATATGCTGGCAGGGGTCGGCGGCATCGACGCGGCATTGTTTGTGGTTGCCGCCGATGAAGGAGTCATGCCTCAAACGCGTGAACATCTGGCGATTTTGGATTTGCTACAAATTGAACGCGGCATTGTGGTGTTGACCAAAATCGATCTGGCGCCTGATACTGACTGGCTGGATCTGGTCGAAACCGATGTCCGTGACGCGCTGATGGGCACCGTTCTCGCGGAGGCGCCGGTCGTACGGGTATCGGCCCGAAGCGGGGCTGGGCTGGAAACATTAAAAAGTACGCTGGCAGCCCTGCTCGAGGATACTCCCAGCCGCCCCGATCTTGGACGTCCGCGTCTGTCCGTCGACCGGGTGTTCACCATGGCTGGTTTTGGCACGGTCGTCACCGGCACTCTGGTAGACGGCAGTTTCCGCGTTGGAGACGAATTGGAGATCTTGCCATCCGGGCAGCACGGCCGCATCCGGGGCTTGCAAACCCACCGTCAGAAGGAAGATCAGGCTGCCCCCGGCAGCCGCACTGCAGTAAACATCAGTGGATTGGATGTGAGTCAGATTCAGCGCGGAGAAGTGTTGACCCGTCCACGTCAATACCATGCCAGTCAACGGCTAGACGTCCGCTTCAGACTGCTGCCTGACGTGTCCAACCCGCTCAAACACGGAGCGGAAGTAAAAATATTCATCGGCGCCGCTGAGGTGGTGGCCCGTGCCAGAGTCCTGGGCGCTGAGCAAATCCTTCCCGCCGAGGAAGGATACCTGCAACTCGAGTTGCGCGCGCCGGTTGTCGCGGTGCGCGGCGACCGTTATATTTTGCGCCGGCCTTCCCCCGGCGAGACGCTTGGCGGCGGCGTGGTGTTAGACGCCGATCCACGCGGTCGGCATAAACGCAGCGATCCCGCATTGCTGGAACGGCTCGCTGCATTAACCCGGGGGACGCCAACCGAAGTGCTCTTGCAAGCTGCCCTTGCGCTTGGCATAGCCCCAATTCGAGACATCATTCGGCGGGCACGGCTGGAGTCAATTGAGGCAGCTGCCGCCCTTCAGGAAGCTCTGGGAAGCGGTCAAATACAATTAATAGAGAACGGCGCTGCCACCCCGGATAGCGACGTCCTGGCAGCCCATGGAGCCGTCTGGGGTATAGAAACTGGCCGGGCAGAACGGGAAGCAGCCAATTTCCACCAGGCCAATCCGCTGCGCGGCGGCATCCCGCGCGAGATGCTCAAAAGCCGGCTCAAAATGACGCAGCGCGGTTTCCAGGCAGCGATCAAGGCCTGGCTGGCGGATGGAATCTTGGTGGAAAACGGGCCATTGCTCCATCTGCCGGACTTTGTGGTGCGCTTCAACCTCCAGCAGCAAGCGCGCGTGGATAACTTAATGAAACAGTTTGCGGCTGCTCCTTATAGCCCTCCCAGCGTCAAAGACTGCGTTGCCGCAATTGGCGAGGATGTTTACAACGCGCTACTCGACCAGGGGACGCTGATCGCCGTCTCGCCCGATGTCGTATTCCGTAAATCCGACTATCAGGTAATGGAAAATGGGGTACGGCGGGCTATCCAACAGGATGGCAGCCTGAGCGCCGCCCAGTTCCGCGACCTGTTCAATACCAGCCGCAAGTATGCGCTGGCGTTCCTGGAGCACCTGGATGCCATCGGCGTAACAATTCGGGATGGGGATGTGCGGAGACTGGCGCTTAACACGAAAGGACAAAATTTTGTTTTGTGATTCCTTTGAATATTAGCATGTATTTTTTAGCTGTATGACCAGCTAATGATCTTCAATTCGGTTGACTTCTGGCTGCCAGACATCTGTACCTTGTTTAAAATCATGATTTCCAAGATTCTGGTACTGTTCGACACCATCGGGACAATAATCAAAGTATTCGCTACTCAATTGGTAATAACTGTAATCGCCATAATTTACATGTCCACTCCACTGCCGCCAAACCGGATAGGTTTGGTTGCTCGGACAATACTCTCGAACCGTCCAATAAGTATACCCAATTGTTCCAATGTTGGTTGCTGCAGTGCTTAAAACATAGGCATTAAAAACAGGTCCGCTAAGATAGATGTTTTTTGTGGCAGTGCACGATACACCGCCGACGATATTCGACTTGCTTGTTGAGCCCTGTAATCCAATGGTTTCATTATCGTTTTCACCCGTATCAGCGAAGACGAAACTTCCCGGCATTAAAATTATAATCAGGCATGTGATCAATAAAATGAAACTTTTCATTTTATCAACTCGAGGTATCCTAAAATTTCAGCGGTAGGGGTTTCGGCAGGTTCAAACAGTGAATACCTCATGGATTGGACTTTGATATTTTCCCCATCGACGGTGGTGGAATAAACGTCGATCTGCAAAATCTGCCCGTTTCTGGCATCGATAATATACTGAGTCTCCGAACTGGTAACCTCATCCTCGCTTCCGTTAACTTTCAAAGGTTGGGGGAAAAATGTAAACACCTTGCATACCATGACCTCCATACCGTCTGGCAAGATATCTCTGGTCATGGTCATCGCTTCGGTTTCAAGCTGTGCGAGGATTTCTCTCAGCGGGTTCTCCCATCGGATGGTAAACAACTGGGGAGGGACGGCTGTTCGAGTCTCGGTGGCGGTATTCCAGCCCTTATCATGATCCTGGATGCCCACCTGAATCATCTGGCCATCCAGTCCGGTCATGATCGCCACGGATTGGATGATATATCCGTTCTCATCTAAGTTCAACCAGGTTTCCATATCGTATGCTTCGGGAATGACCGTCCCATTTGGCAAGGTGCCGTTATCGCCTGGTAATTCGCTCTCTTTGGAAGACTTCTGTACCAGCCAGCCCGCTTTGTATGCGTTCGCAGCATCGCCTGCTTTGGCCAACAGGTCGCTGAGTACGCTGGCGTATGCGTTTGATTCGATCGAAACTGGGTATTCAGGTTGCTGGGTAACCGCGGTTTGGGTCAATGCTTCACCATTAAGCGGAGCATTCTTGCTTTGGGTCGGGGTTTCAACGATCATAACGGATTTATTTGCGGATGCCGCCTCTACTGGGGGCTGTTCTACCATATTACACGAGACAAGAAACATTAACCCCAATCCTAAAACGGCAGCTAGGATTAATTTCGTTTTCATATTCCTCCCTATCAACTTGGAGTTGAGCGAGTCTTTTATCGACAGAATTCACCCTGGTTTTCAACTTTACCCGATTCGATAATAGTCATTCTACTGAAACGAATCAAGTAACCAAGGTGATAAATTCGGCTGTGTTGTTCGATGTATGTCTTTTGTCATGTCTTAAAAATATCTTTATGAACGATTACTAAAATATATACCTCGTCATTTCTTATTTTTCTTCTCCCCAACCGTTAATTATTATCGGTATAGCTTCTGCTCGGGAATGTACCCCTAATTTCTGGTAAATATTTAGCAGGTGATTCTTTACTGTTCCTTCGGTGATGGTCAACTGGTTGGCGATCTGGATATTCGAACAACCTTTGATCAAGAAGCGTATAACTTCGGTCTCGCGTTCTGTCAAATTCCAATCATTATCCTGACTGGATTGTAGTAAATCAGGTTGTGCGAGCAGATTAATTACGTTCCGGCTTAACCAGATGTCCCCATCCATAGCGCCACGAATTGCACGTATAAGTGTTTCTGGAGGTTCATCTTTTAATATGTACCCGTCTATTCTCGATCCAACGACTTTTCTAATGGTGTTTACATCATCCTTATTAGTAAAAATAACAATTTTCAGAGCTGGAAATTGTTCAAACAATTCATTTAAAGAGATTTCACAATTTTCTCCTAATAATTCCACATCAATTAACAGGAGATTTGGAGAAAATTCAGAACAGAGGTGGATTATTTCGGTAACATCGATTACCTCGCCGACTAGGTAAAAATCTTCTTGTTGTTCTAAAATTGTTTTTAGTCCGAACCTCATTATTGGTTGGTTGTCAGCGAGTAGAATTCGAATCATTGGCTTTATCCCCATATATTTTCAAAATTGAACTGGGTAAACTGTACGATCTTCGAGGGCTGTTAATAATGAAAAGTAGGTCAGAATAACCAGCGGGTGGAAACGAGACAGCAACGACTATTAACAGAATTATGATTTGGACCTGTACTCAATAATATATCGCGTAGAGTAAGCTTTTTGACAAGAAATTCAGTATTAATATTATAACCAAAGGATGAATTTTTTCATTTGAAAAGCAAGTTCTCAGGCTGAACAGTCTCCTCGGCATTAACTGGTATCACTGTATTTCTATCAGCATGCCTCATTATTGACTTAAATAAAGTCATCCCTTATAATACCTAGCGCTGTCGCCCCGGCTTTGGCTGGGGCATGGGTTTGTATCCCCAACTTCCCCGCACACCGGCGGAATGGCCGCGGGATGTGGTGGTGAAGTGAAGATTGGAGATTGGAGCTTATGAAGTACGCGATTGTTGAAAGTGGCGGCAAGCAGTACCGCGCCGTCGAAGGTTCTACCATTGAGGTGGACCTCCTGCAAAGCCCGAAGGGCGAGCAGGTTTTATTGGACTCTGTCCTGCTGGTTGTTGAGGACGGAAGTGTGCAGGTGGGAACTCCCACCATCAAAGGCGTTACAGTTCGGACGACGGTTGAAGATCACTTTAAAGGTCCCAAACTGACCATCTTCAACTACCGCGCGAAGAAGCACTACCGTGTCAAGACTGGTCATCGCCAGCAGTACACCCGCCTTAAGATCGAATCTATTGCTGTGGAGTAAGAAATGGCACATAAAAAAGGTGGTGGATCCAGTCGTAATGGCCGCGATAGCAACGCTCAGCGCCTGGGCGTGAAACGCTACGCAGGTCAGGTCGTTCTTTCCGGTAACATTCTCGTTCGCCAGCGCGGTACGCACATCAAGCCTGGCTTGAACGTCGGCGTGGGTAAAGATGACACCCTGTTCGCAACCGCGAATGGCGTTGTGGTCTTCGAAACCCTGCCCAATGGCCGCAAATTGGTCAGCGTACTGCCTGAGGCACCTGCTGAAGTTGCCCCCGCGTCAGCTGCCTAGAGAATGTTAGGACCGCGCACCGCCGGCCGTTTTGGCGCCGCACGGACGCACAGGAATCCTAAGGAAAAAAGGTAAATTTACTAATGAAGCAGAATATTCACCCGACGTTCTACACAGACGCAGTCGTAACTTGCGCCTGTGGCAATACCTGGAAGACCGGTTCGACTCGTAAAGAGATCCACACTGAGGTGTGCTCCAATTGCCACCCGTTCTTCACTGGTCAACAGCAGCGCATCCTCGACATCGAGGGCCAAGTTGACCGCTTCTACAAGCGGCTGCAAGCCCGGCAGGAATATGTCGAAACCGTCAAAGCTCGTGAGACTGTCCGCACTTCTCCCACCCGCACCGTCGCTGAACTTGGTCTGGGCAACCGTCCGACCGAAGCTTTGGCCAAAGCTGGCCTGACCACCGTTGGTCAGATCATCGAAAAACTGGAAGGCGGCGAAGCTGTCTTACTCGAGGTCGATGGTTTTGGCCGCAAGTCATTAATTGACCTGAAGAAACGCCTGCGCCAGCTGGGTTATACCCTGCCCGCCGCTGCGGAAGACGTCGCGGTCTAATTTCGACACAAACACGTAAAAAACAGACGCGCAAGCGTCTGTTTTTTTGTTCCCGGCCAGGTTTTGCGGTAAAATCGTACCATCTTCCCCCCTTCGAGGTCTATATGAAGCATCATACCGGCACAATCGAAGTGATCACTGGTTCCATGTTCAGCGGAAAAACCGACGAGATGATCCGGCGCCTGCGCCGGGCTACCATTGCCCGGCAAAAAATCCAGGTTTTCAAACCGGTCATCGACAACCGCTATCAGGTGGAGCGGGTAACCTCCCATGCCGGCACAGCTTTCGACGCCATACCTATCAATCACGTCGAGGACCTCTATTCACATCTTGAAAAAGACACCACCGTCGTCGCCATCGACGAAGCGCAATTCTTTGAAGACAACGTGGTAAACATCGTCCAACAACTGGCAGAGCGCGACCTGCGCGTGATTGTTGCCGGCCTGGACACCGATTTCCGCGGAGAACCGTTCGGCTGCATGCCGGCTCTGATGTCAGTCGCTGAGCGGGTGGACAAGCTGCAGGCCATCTGCATGGTGTGCGGCGAGCCGGCAGCCCGCACCCAACGTCTGGTCAACGGCAAGCCGGCGCGTTATGACGACCCGATCATTATCGTTGGCGCTTCCGAAATGTACGAAGCCCGATGCCGTAAACATCACGAAGTTCCCCACGGATAAGAGCGGAGGCCGCATGGTGGATTACCACGATTTTCTGGGCGAGGTACTGGTATCGGAAAGTGTGCTGCAGGCTCGCATCGCTGAATTGGGGGCTAAAATCAGTGAAGATTTCCAGCACTCCGACAGCCTGGTTCTAATTTGCATCCTGCGCGGCGGCGTGTTGTTTCTCACCGACCTGATGCGCCAGATCAGCGTTCCGCACGCGGTTGAATTTATGGCGGTGTCCAGTTATGGCGCCGGAAGCCGATCTACTACCGGTCAGGTTCGCATCACGCTGGATTTGAACATGAATATCCATGACAAAGACGTCATTTTGGTGGAGGACATTATCGACTCCGGGCACACCTTGGCGTCGGTGTTGGATTTATTGGCAGCCCGGAAGCCACGTACTTTGAATGTATGCACCCTGCTGGATAAAACCGAGCGCCGCGAGGTTTACGTGCCGGTGCGTTACGTGGGTTTTCAAATTCCCAACAAATTCGTCTTTGGCTACGGCCTGGACCTGGACGAGTTATATCGCAATCTGCCTTTTGTGGGCGTGGTGGACGAGAATAAGTACCGCTTGAGTCAGAAAAAGGACAATGATTAGCCCGCTTGAGCAAATCATCCCCGGCATCCCTGTATTAGAGTCCCTGCGCCAACTCGCGGGTGAAGACCAGCAAATTTACCTGGTCGGCGGCATGGTCCGCGACCAATTAATGCAGCAGCAGGGTCATGACCTCGATTTTGCCGTCACCGGTGACGTGCTTCGGCTGGCCCGAAAAACAGCCGATCAACTGGGCGCCGCTTTTTACGTGATGGATGCTGAGCGTCAGACGGCCCGGTTGATCCTTCATTCCCCTGATTCGCGCCGCTGGCTGCTCGACTTTTCGGCGCTGCGCGGTAATACCATTCAAGCCGACCTGTTTGCCCGTGATTTCACTATCAACGCCATCGCCATTGATCTGCGCGCGCTTAACCGTCTGATCGACCCGCTCAACGGCGCGCAGGATATCAAGGACCACATCCTTCGTATGTGTGCGCCCACCGCGTTCAGCGATGATCCGTTACGCGTGGTGCGGGCGGTCCGCCAGTCAGCTGAATTTGGCATGCGCATGACCCCAGACACGATCGCAGCCCTTAAAAAGGCCATCTATGGGCTGGAACAAGTCTCAGTCGAACGGCAGCGCGACGAATTATTCCGAATTCTGGATGGCGAGCAGGCCTTGGCCGGGTTGCGTACCGGGTTCACATTAGGTGTTTTTCGATCACTGCTGCCTGAAATGGAAACGCTGGTGGGGTTGGAGCAGGGTCCCCCGCATCTTCTTAACGCCTTTGAGCATACCCTGGCGCTAATTTCCGCATTGGAGACGCTGTACTCTGTGCTGGTCGAGCCATATAAGGAAGAAAAAGGCTCGAATTTGACCTATGGCCAGGCAGTGATGGAATTGGGGCGCTACCGCGAGCAGTTAGCTGCCCATTTTAACCAGAAGCTCAACCCAGAGCGCTCCCTGCGCGGCTTGCTGCTGTTCGCCGGCTTGTATCATGATATTGCCAAACCGCTGACGCGCAGTGTCGACCTGGATGGCCGTAGCCGCTTCTTGGATCACGAAAACGTCGGCGTCGCTATCGTCACCTCCCGTGCCAGGGCATTGGCGCTGTCCACCGAAGAGGTTGACCGCCTGGGATTACACGTCCGGCATCATATGCGTATTCATCATCTGGCCAAAACCAGCCCTCAAGTCAGCCGCAAGGCTTTATACCGTTACTTTCATGACCTTGGCGAGGCCGGCGTCGAGGTGGTCCTGCTGGCGATGGCCGATTTAATCGCAACCTATGGTGTTACAATTAATCCGGAACGCTGGCAGGCTGAATTGTCCGTCTGCCGCCAATTGTTGGACGCCTGGTATGATCATCGCGAAGAATATTTGCAGCCGGCGCGCCTGCTGGACGGCAGCGAATTGATGCTTGAACTTGACCTTTCTCCCGGTCCACAGGTAGGCGCCTTGCTCGACGCTCTCCGCGAGGCGCAGGCAGCTGGTTTAGTGACAACCCGGAATGAAGCACTGGAATTTGCCCGTGAACGGTTGACAACCCAAAATGAGGGATAAGAAGGACGGACGATGAACATTAAACCGGTTGAATTGGAATACGAGGAAATCGGTCAGGGGATGCCCATGTTATTGGTGCACGGCTTCCCTCTGGACCGCACGATTTGGAACCCGGTAGCGCAGGATCTGAAGGACGAAGCCCGCCTGATCATGCCGGACCTGCGCGGTTATGGCGCTTCTCCGGATGCAAACGAGATTCATAGTATGCGGCTGCTGGCTGAGGACCTGCTGGCATTGATCGACCGCTTGAAGTTGGAAAAAGTGACCCTGGTAGGTCATTCCATGGCCGGCTATGCCGCGCTGGCCTTTGCTCACGCATATCCCAACCGGCTAGCCGGACTGGGTTTGGTAGCCACGCAAGCAGATCCGGACACTCCGGAACGTCGTCAAGCCCGTCTGTTGACTGCCCGGGAAACCAAACGCCGCGGTGTGAAATACATCGCCGACGGTATGCCGTCGAAATTAACCCACGATCCAGAAATTCAAAAACAATTACACGAAGTTATTATGAAATGCCGGACAGCCGTGCTGGTTAATTCGCTCAAAGGCATGGCTGAGCGCAGCGACGCCAACCCATGGCTGGAGATGATATCGGTTCCTACCGTGGTCATCGCTGGAGCTCGCGATCAGTTGATCCCGGTGGAGCGTTCGCAAACCATGGCCCAGATGTTGAGCAAGGGCTGGCTGGTGGAAATCCCGGAAGCCGGTCACATGCCCATGCTGGAGACCCCTCAGCTGGTTGTGGATGCCCTGAGGCAGTTGATTTGTCATGTAGGCAAGCACATCTAGCACCGCAACTTTGGATTAATCAAAAAGGGACGGCGATTTTTCGCCGTCCTTTTTATTAACTAGAAGTTATTCCTAGGGGTAAATTTCGTCCAGCATCGGCTCGAAAAAGCAGCGACAGCCGTTGGCATGCGAGCAGCCCTCGACGGGCAGTGTCGGCAGCTTTTCCTTCTGGTAAGTGCCTTCGACTGCCTGGCATGCCGGGCAGCAATCATGGGCTACGACCAGGCGCAGGTTGACGACCCGCGGATTGTCGCGCATTTTTTGGATAGCAACCGCCGTGGTTGAAAATTGACGCAGGTTAGCCCCGCAATTCGGGCATACACTCACCGGGTCGGGGGATTGGGTTTGGCAACGGGAACAGGTTTGCACGATTGTTCACCCTTTCATTGATTGGATCCTCAAGGCGCAGCCTGAAATGCCAAAACCTTGATTTAAGGCAGGGGTTTGCGATTAATCCGCCTGTGTGAATTTTACTACAATCATGCGAATTGTCGGAGTTATTTAGATATTAAACATTTACCGATCGGAAATATTCTTTTTTGGAATGACTGCGGCGCATTAAATTCTTTAAATGGACATTCAACATGGTACTGGATACCGGCTTCACCACGTAATCGTCAGCCCCGGCATCCAGAGCATTCGCCACCATTCCCGGGTTGTCCAACGCTGAGAGAATTAGAATGGGCGTTTGGGTGAACTCGCGGATGCCTTTGCAGGTTTGCCAGCCATCCAATTCCGGCATCAATAAATCCAGGATGATGATATCGGGACTGGTTTTTCGGACCATTTTTATGCCCTCTTCGCCTGAATATGCAATGTATACCGTCACCGTGTCAGACTCAAGTTGAATCTTCAGCAGTTCGGTCATTGCAGGATCATCGTCGATTACCAATACCTTCATATCATCTCCAGAGAGGCCGTTATCCTGCCTAATTATCCCGTATCAAGCCGCTTTTTTTCCTTTCAACTGGTTTACAAAAGAAGGGAGACCTCGTCCAATCGGCGGCAGGTTTTTTATGTCGTTAAAACTAGATTCTCCGCCTGGTTGGGGAGCAGTCAAGCTCGTCTGGACATTGTGAAAAATTACGCCTTTATGGTAAAATCGTAAGCTTAATGGCTTAAAAAATACCTCCCCCTACGGGGGAGTCTGGCAATCCTACACAATTACGAAAGGGAACAAAATGACTAAGTGGGTTTATTTGTTCAATGAAGTAGAAGCAGCTGAAAAGCATGTCGGGGGAGATTGGGACGGTGTGCGCGGACTGCTGGGTGGTAAAGGCGCCAACCTGGCGGACATGACCCGCCTGGGAGTTCCCGTGCCCCCCGGTTTTACCATCACCACCGAAGCCTGTAACGCTTATCTCGAAGGCGGCAACAAATTCCCGGCTGGCATGTGGGATGAAGTTCTGGCAGCTCTGAAAGAAACCGAAAAAGCGGCTGGTAAAACTTTTGGCGGTAGTGAAAACCCGCTGTTGGTATCCTGCCGTTCCGGTGCAAAATTCTCCATGCCCGGTATGATGGACACAGTCCTCAACATCGGCTTAAATGATCAGACCGCGGAAGCGCTGGTCAAGCTCACCAATAATGACCGCTTCGTCTACGACTCCTATCGCCGCCTGGTGCAAATGTTTGGCGCCGTGGTGTTGGAGATGGACGACAAATTCTTTGAAGACAAATTAGATGAATTCAAATCAGAGCGCCAAGTCACAGCCGACACCGACCTAACGGCTGAAGATTTGAAAGCCCTGACGGTGGAATTCAAGAAAATTATCCGCAACGAAAAGAAAATGAACTTCCCCGATGAGCCGCTGGAACAGCTTAAACTGGCTGCCGAGGCTGTTTTCCGGTCCTGGAATGGCAAGCGTGCTATCGACTATCGTAACGCCACCAACATCGCCCACGATCTTGGCACCGCGGTCAACATCCAGACCATGGTTTTTGGCAACACCGGCAATGACTCCGGTACCGGCGTAGCCTTTACCCGCAATCCGGCTACCGGTGAACGCGTCATGTACGGCGATTACCTGCTCAATGCCCAGGGTGAAGATGTGGTTGCCGGCATCCGCAATACCAAGAAAATTCAAGATTTAAAAAACGACATGCCGGAAGCCTATGCTCAGTTTCTGGACATCACCAACAAGCTTGAAAAACACTACAAAGACCTGCAAGACGTAGAGTTCACCATTGAACGCGGCCGCCTGTACATGCTGCAGACGCGCAACGGCAAGCGCACTTCCAAAGCCGCTGTCAAAGCTGCAGTGGACATGGTGAACGAAGGCTTGATCACCAAAGAAGAGGGTATCAGCCGGGTACGCCCTGAAGACGTCGACACCTTGCTGCACCCGCAGTTCAACGTTGAGACGATCCAGGCTGCGAAAAAAGCCAACCGCCTGTTCGCCACTGGTGTGAACGCCTCCCCCGGCGCTGCCGTCGGACAGGTATATTTTGACGCTGATACCACCGAACGCATGCACAAAGAAAACAAGCAATCTGTCATCATGGTGCGCCCATTCACCAAGCCGGATGACGTCCACGGTATGCTCTCAGCTGAAGGCATCGTGACCAGTGAAGGCGGCGCTACCTCCCATGCCGCGGTGGTCGCCCGCCAGTTCGGCGTCCCCTGTGTTGTCGGCGCATCCTCCATTCGCATCGACATGGACAAGCGCATCATGGAAGTCAATGGCACCCTCGTTCGAGAAGGCGAGTGGCTGTCGATGGACGGTACAACCGGTGAGGTTTACACTGGCAAGCTGCAGTTAACCGCTGCCTCGCTGGAAGAACAAACTGATCTTATGACCCTGCTCACCTGGGCTGACGAATTATGCGCTCGCCCTGGTGTGCGCGTAGCATCCGCTGGTGCACCCACCACCGGCCTGCAGGTGTGGGCCAATGCGGATTATCCGAAAGACGCTCAGCGCGCCCGCAGCTATGGCGCCAAGGGCATCGGCCTGTGCCGTACCGAGCACATGTTCTTCGAACCGGCCCGCCTGCCAGTCGTTCAGCGTATGATTCTGGCCAAATCCGAGGAAGACCGCAAGGCCGCCCTGGATGAATTGCTGCCCTCGCAGCGCAGCGACTTCGAAGGTTTGTTCGAAGCCATGACCGGACTGCCTGTCATTATCCGCTTGATCGACCCGCCGTTGCATGAGTTCCTGCCAGCTGCCGGCGAGTTGGAAGAGCAAATCATCACAGCCCGTGTCGAGGCCCTTTCAGGCTACATTCTCGGCAAGAGTGAGCCCAAAGAAGTTAAAGACCTCGAAACCTTGCTCGCAGCGGTTGAAGGACTGCACGAGAGCAACCCGATGATGGGTCTGCGCGGTGTCCGCTTGAGCATCGCCATGCCGCTGATCGTAGAAATGCAGGTACGCGCCATCTTCGAAGCCGCCTGTAACGTCAAACTCAAGGGCATGGACCCGCACCCCGAAGTCATGATCCCGCTGACCGGCCACATCAATGAGTTGAAATGGGTTCAACCGCGGCTTGAGCGCATTGCCAAAGAAGTCATGGAGGAAAAAGGCGTCGAAAAACTGGATTACAAATTCGGCACCATGATCGAAATCCCGCGTGCCTGTGTCACCGCCGAAGAAATCGCCGGCGTGGCTGAATTCTTCTCTTTTGGCACCAACGATCTGACCCAGATGACCTTTGGCTACAGCCGTGACGACGCCGAGCGCAGCTTCCTGATGACCTACATCGAGCAGGGGATTCTGCCGAAGAACCCGTTCCAGACCCTCGACCGCGAAGGTGTAGGTGCCTTAATGAAAATTGCTGTGGATGAAGGTCGCAAGGCCCGCCCCAACCTCGAGGTTGGTATCTGTGGTGAGCATGGCGGCGATCCGGCCTCCATCGATTTCTGCCACACGCTGGGCAACAATTACGTAAGCTGCTCGCCGTTCCGCGTCCCGGTGGCGCGATTGGCCGCCGCCCATGCTGCCCTCAAACACGCAGTAAAGTAAAATCCTTTTCACAAATCATTCACCCCTCACTGAAAAGTGAGGGGTGAGTTGTTAAATCGCGCCTGAGCGGACGCCTTCATTAGAAATTCAGGCGTGCTTCTGGTATAATTCCGATAACAATATTCATAATTAATTAGAATCGTCAAACATAAACCCCGCCGACGGGGTTTTATGACGGCTGATAACCATAGGAGCTCCACGGATGGAGAAAAGCGATTATCTAAATTTATATCATCAAATGGTAGTGATCCGGCGGCTGGAAGAACGCGCCGCTGAACTCTACCAGCAGGGGAAAATTGGGGGTTTCCTGCACCTGTATATCGGGCAGGAAGCGGTCAGCACCGGGCTGATCTCGGTTCGCCGGCCGGAGGACCGTATCATCACAGCTTATCGCGACCACGGCGTAGCCATTAATTGCGGCCTGAGTGCTAAACAAGTGATCGCTGAGCTGCTGGGTAAAGCCACCGGCGTTTCGCAGGGCATGGGCGGCTCGATGCATATGGCTGATGTTAAAAAGAATTTCTGGGGCGGGCATGCCATCGTCGGCGCGCACCTGCCGATTGCTGCCGGGCTGGCGCTCGGCGATCTGTATCAGAACCAAAAAGCGGTCACGATGTGCATGTTTGGCGAAGGCGCCACCAATATCGGTTATTTTCACGAGGCCTTGAATCTTTCAATGGTTTGGAAACTGCCGGTTTTGTGGGTCTGCGAGAACAACATGTACGGTATGGGTACTTCAGTCGAAAGGGCATCCGCGGTCTCCGATATTCGCCAAAAGGCTGAAGGTTATGGCATGAAAAACCGCAAAGTGGATGGTATGGATCTGCTCAAAGTGCGCGAAGTAGGCGCTAAACTCTTTGCCGAGATCCGCGCTGGGAGCGGACCCCAATTCCTGGAGGTGAATACTTACCGCTTCCGCGGACATTCCATGGGTGACCCCGAACGCTACCGCTCAACCGACGAAGTTCATCACTGGCAGGAAAACGACCCGATTGGCATCTACCACAAAGCCCTGATCGAGAAGAAAGTTGCCAGCGAGGCTGAACTCAATCACCAGACGGATCTGGCGGAACAGGAAGTTGTGGAAGCGGTCGCTTTCGCCGAATCCAGCCCCGAGCCAACGGCTGATTTCGTATTCAACAATGTTTACGTTGAGAACTAGGGGGAGGGGACAATATGGCTCGAATTACCATGCGTGAAGCAATTTCTCAGGCGCTCTGGGAAGAAATGGAACGCGACCCCAAAGTTTTTATCATGGGCGAGGAAGTCGGTGTATGGGGCGGAACGTACGCCGTTACCAAAGGATTTTACGATCACTTTGGCGCTGACCGCGTCCGCGATACACCCATTGCCGAAGCTGCCATTATCGGTGGAGCCATTGGGGCGGCATTGACCGGTCTGCGCCCGGTGGCGGAATTGATGACTATCAACTTTGCCTTCTCGTCCTTCGATCACATCGTCAACCAGGCGGCCAAAATGCATCTCATGTTCGGCGGGCAAATGGTGCTGCCGCTGGTGATTCGCGCGGTCGGCGGCGGCGGTCGTCAGTTGGGCGCCACCCATTCGCAAACGCCGGACGCGATTTTTGCCCATTTTCCCGGCTTAAAAGTGGTCGCTCCGGGCACGCCAGCGGATGCCAAAGGCTTGCTTAAAGCCGCCATTCGCAGCCAGGATCCGATCCTGTTCATCGAACATGCCACCCTTTACCAGACCCGCGGCGAAGTACCCGATGGCGATTACATTGTCCCCATCGGCAAATCAACTGTAGCTCGGCCAGGCAAGGATGTCACGATCGTAACCTACTCCAAGATGCTTGAAATTTCACTCAAAGCCGCGGAAGAGTTGTCCAAAGAGGGAATCGAAGCCGAGATCGTGGATTTACGCTCACTGCGACCGCTGGATATGGATCCGGTGATCGACTCGTTCAAGAAAACCAATCGCGCCGTAGTCGTCGAAGAAGGCTGGAAATCCTTCGGCATCGGCTCGGAAATCGCGGCCCGCATCTATGAGCAAGCATTCGATTACGTCGATGCGCCTGTCAAACGCGTCGCTCAGGTCGAAGTCCCGCTGCCGTATAACCGCGCTTTGGAACAATTGATGCTTCCCAAGGTGGAGGATGTCATCAGCGCCGTCAAGGAGGTTCTGTAATGGCTGAAATTATCGCGATGCCGAAACTTGGTTTTGATATGGCTGAGGGAACCCTGGTGCGTTGGGTGATCGCTGAGGGCGGCGAGGTAACCAGGGGCGCTGTTCTGGCAGAAATCGAGACGGACAAAGCCACGGTTGAGGTGGAATCGACCGCTGCTGGGATTCTCTACCGCCGCCTGGTCGAGGAGGGCACCAGCGTGCCAATCGGTACCGCTATCGCAGTGATTGCCGCACCCGGTGAAAAGGTGAAAGACCTGCCTGAAAGCGGCGAAAAGCCTGCCAAGACCGAAAAACCGCATGCCGAAGCTCCTGAAAAAAAATCCAGCCCCGCGAAGGCAGGAAAACCCGCGGTTGAACCAAAAGTTGAGCCAGTTGAGCCAGCAAAAACGCCGGCAAAACTGGTAGCGGCTGCAGCACCTGTGGATGAAATGCTGCGGGTGTCTCCTCTGGCACGCCGTATGGCGCTGGATAACCAGATAAACCTTCAACAGGTGGAAGGCACCGGCCCGGACGGACGGATAACCAAAAAAGACGTTGAAAACGCCTTGCAAAGCGGTTTGAAAACTGCGGCTGCCGCTGCTGCGCCGCTGACGGCGACCTCTCCGGCAGGTTCCGCACTGATGCAAATCACCACAGTCAGCTGGACGCCGGGAGTACCCGTGCCTGCAGATGAACACAAGCCTATTGAGAAACTGCGCGCCATCATTGGCAAGCGCATGGTGGAATCCAAGCAGCAAGTGCCGCATTTCTACATCACCAGCGCCTATAACGTAGCGCCGCTGCTGGAATTGCGAAAACAGGTCAATTTGCAGCTGCCGGAGGACGCCAAACTCTCGGTCAACGACTTCATCATCAAAGCCGCGGCTTTGACCTTGCGCCTATTTCCGAACATCAACGCCTCACTCACTGAGAAAGAAATTATTCACCATGGACATGTCAATATTGGCGTAGCGGTGGCACTGGATAGCGGTCTGATGACGGTGGTGTGCCAGGATGCGGACCAAAAGCCGTTGCGGCTCATCGGTCAGGAGGTGCGTGAGATGGCTGCCCGCGCCCGATCCGGCAAGGTACGCCCGGATGACATTGAGGGCTCAACTTTCTCGATCAGTAACCTGGGCATGTTCGACGTTGAACATTTTGTTGCCATAATCAATCCACCCGAAGCCGCCATCCTGGCAATAGGTTCCGCGCAAAGCGTGCCGGTGGTGGTGGATGGCGAGGTCAAGGTCGGCATGCAGATGAAAGCCACTCTGTCAGCCGATCACCGGGTGACGGATGGGGCTGAGGCGGCTAAATTCATGCAGACCCTGGCGGATTTCATCGAGAACCCACTGCGTCTCTTGTTGTGACACCCATAATTCGAATTAATTTACGGGCGAGGCAGACATCGAAATTCAGACCATCATTAAGCCAATAGCCTCGCCCATGATTATTTTTACGGTTAATGGATGAATTGATCTTCTCTCGCCTCGCCGTTCCAGGAATTTCTATCCCTACGGTTCGCTGTAAAACCGCCGGTATAAATTCATAAATTCCGCGATCTGCATGATGTACGTGCGGGTCTCGTCGAAACGCACGATCTCGAGGAACAGGTCCGGGTCGTCGCCAGCCAGTTCATGCCAGATATTGGCATTGCCCGGCCCGCCATTGTATGCCGCCAACGGGACATAACCCGCGCCAAAGTAATCGCGTTGATTGGCGAGATACTGCGCCCCCAGCCGTAAATTTACCGCCGGGTTGAGCAAATCTTCAACCGAATAGTCTGGCGGCCAGTCGTACCGGTTCACCAGCTCCTGTCCGGTAGCTGGCATCACCTGCATCAGCCCGCGCGCATCCGCCCCCGACGCCACGAACCCCTCGAAGAAGCTCTCCTGCCGGATGACGCTCAGCAGGAGTAGAGGGTGCAAATCCACCCGATTTGCCTCTTCCACCACCAATTCGCGATAATAAGGCCCAAAGCGGATATGGTTGAAATACACCGGAGCATTCACCGTCTGGCTGTCATCCATACCTGCCAGTGTTAAAATCTGGCGGCTGGCGAAAATTGCCGAGCGATAGACGCCCAGCGATAGCCAGTGGTTCATCAGGCGGTAGGTATTAAGTACATCCTGCTCGAGTTTCAGTCTTAATGTCTCGAACTCGCCGCGCGCCTGCTGGAATAACCCAATTTCCCACAGTGCCTGTCCGCGTTGAAAATTCTTGTCCGCACCTACCTCATTCAAGCTGGAAAAATCCGTCTCCGCGGGCAGGTTGAAGGTGTTCCTCAGCCAAAATTCGGCATCGGACCGTTCCCCTTCAAAATCGATTCCCAGGCTGAACTCAAGCGGCTCGTGCAGAACCGGCTGTCCCTGCGCTAATTCACCTGAGCGCAAAGAGTAATAGCCGGTCGGATCCAGACCGGCAGCCTGCTGCCAGGTCTGACGTGCAGCAGCAGCATCGCCCAATGCCTGCTGCGTTTTGCCGACCCATAATAGGGCAGCAGATTGGTCCTCAGGATTAGTTCCCAATACCGCACTGCGCTGGAAAATAGTCAATGCCTGGTCGTACTGCTGCAAACGGTACAAGGTGACACCTGCCAGCAGGTGGGCGCGCGGGGTGATCGACGCCCCAGGATATTCGTTGATCAAGCGTTCCCAGGCAGCGGCTGCCCGCGTCAACCGACCGCCTCTTTCCAAAATTCGCCCGGCGTTGAATAGAGCGTCCGGCGCCTCTGGCCCATTGGGCACCAACGCTACCAGCGCCAGCAGCGTCTCAGCGCCCTGATCGAACTGATCAAGCCAGGCCCATTGCGTGTAGGCAATTTCATTCCAGGCTGAAGCCCATAATTCATCGTCGGAATGGTCATTAATCAACAGCTGCCACTCAGCGATAGCTGCCTGCGGCTCATCCAATTCACGCAGCGAACGGGCACGCAGATCATGCGCCAGCGCCGGGTGAGCTGAATTGCTGTTCAGGAAGCGCAGCAGCGCCTCATTGGCATATCCATATTGACCGGCGTAATAATCCACAATGCCGCGGTCCAAATCGCTAACCGGCTGCCCATCATTGACCAGTGTCACCAGCCCGGAATAGGTGTCGTATTGGGTGGGGTACTTCGCCACCGAATCCTGGTAGCGGGCATAGGCTTGTTCGGGAAAGCCCAGCGCAACATAAGATTGTCCGGCTAGCAAATTAGCTTGAGCGCGTTGAAAGTCGTTGTCGCCGGTCTCGAGTACGTCTAAAAAAGTGCGGACCGCGTTCTCGTGGTCTCCTTGATAGACATAAGCCTGCCCGATTTTGAGCTTTAACGCTCCCACAGATGCCGGTCCAGCATCGATGGCTGCCTGGTAAGCTGAGATAGCACCGGCAAAGTCGCCTGCGGCGTTAAGCGCGTCTCCGCGTTCTGTCTGGATCAAATCGTCGATGATGCCGGGTTTGAGTTCAATATATTTTGCCAGGGCTTCGGCTGCCAGGGTAAATTCCTGGCGTTCCAGATAGGCTTGCGCCAGAAAATACCAGGCATTCGGCAGCCAGCGGTTATCGGGATGCTCTTGAATCAATGCGTTAAAAGAGTCTACTGCGAGGTCGATTTCCCGGTCGAGCAGGTAGGAGCGCCCAATTCCCAATAGTGCCGCTGCCTGAATCTCGACGTCCTGGGTTCCCGCCGAGCCGCTCTGGTATTCGCTGCGGGCGCGGTCGGTCTCGCCCTGCAGTAGCGCGAGGTCCGCAGCCTCTATTCGCGCTTCCGGAGTGGGGGTAGGCGTAGGTGCCAGCGTGGCAGTAGACGTCGGCAGAATTGGGTCCAGCGCCAGGGTTGGAGACCGCGTTGGTTCCGCAGGCGGGGTTCGATCGAATGTCGGGAATGTACAACTGGAAAGGAGCAGGGTCAAAATGAGAGCGATGCGCCAGGGTGAGCGGGTTTTGATCATGAAAACCTTATATCGTAGGTTTTTGGGAGTGTCAATGGAGGGTTGGCCTGCCGGCACCAGAAGCGCCCAGAAGCACGGCACTGGTGGTATAATACCCTAGCTCCCGCGAGGGAGCGGTTTTGATGATTCTACCCGAACTTCAAGCCAAATCCGCAAAGTGGGATGGTTCCATGAACGTAGTTCTAACCGGGTCAATCGCATTCGACTATTTGATGACCTATCCTGGCTATTTTCGCGATCACATTGTGCCAGAGCATCTCGATTCGATTACCCTATCTTTCCTGGTGGACACGCTGGAGCGGGTGCGCGGCGGCACCGCGCCGAATATCGGCTATACCATGGCGCTGTTAGGCGGCAAACCGCTGGTTTTTGGCACAGTCGGGGAAGATGCCGGCGAATACCTGACCTGGTTGCAGCAGGTTGGTGTCGATACCCGTTTTATTAAGACCGTCCCCGGGGTTTTCACCGCTTCGTTTTTTGCCAACACCGATAAAGCCAATAACCAGATTTCCAGTTTCTACACTGGCGCTATGGCGCACGCCCGTGATCTGTCCATGACCAGCCTGGACGAGGTTCACCCGGACCTGGTCGTGATTTCACCCAATGACCCGGCTGCCATGGACCGCTATGTGGCGGAATGCCGCACTTCAGGCACGCCGTATTTGTATGATCCGGGTCAACAGGTTGCACGTTCCACCGGCGAAGAGCTATGCCGCGGCGTGCAGGGTGCTCGCCTCTTATTCGTCAACGAATACGAATGGGAATTGCTGCAGAAACACGCCTGTATGACGGCGGAAGAAATTCTGGCAACTGTGCCGATTGTGGTGATCACCCTTGGTAAAGACGGTGTTGAAATTCACCAAAATGGCAAAGTGTTTTCCTTGCCAGCCGTCCCCGAACGCGTCATTATCGATCCTACCGGCGTGGGCGATGCCTTCCGCGGTGGATTCCTGCGCGGCTATCAATTGGGACTGAATTTGAAAGTCTGTGCGGAAATTGGCAGCCTGGCAGCCGTTTACTGCCTGGAAAACAAAGGACCGCAAGCCCATCACTACACCATCCGTGAGTTTATTGACCGCTATCACCTGTATTTCGATGACCAGGGCGCGCTTGACGCTCTGATGAAGTAAACGCGATTAATTTTGGAGGATTTGAATGAGTAATTTTGATGTCAAGGATTTAAGCCTGGCTGAAGGCGGCCGCCGCCGCATCGAATGGGCCGCCCGCGAAATGCCGGTACTGCATTCCATCCGCGAGCGTTTCGCCAAAGAACGTCCGCTGGCTGGGCTGCGCGTCTCCGCCTGCCTGCATGTCACCAGCGAGACCGCCAATCTGATGCAAACGTTACAGGCTGGAGGCGCGGACATTGTATTGACCGCCTCGAACCCGCTCTCCACCCAGGACGACGTTGCCGCTTCACTGGTTTCCCATTCGGAAATTCCGACCTACGCGGTCAAGGGCGAGGACAACACGTTGTATTACAAGCATATTCATGCTGCCCTCGATCACAAACCGCAGATGACCATGGACGACGGCGCAGATCTGGTGAGTGTGCTGCACAAAGACCGCCGCGACCTGTTGACCAACGTGGTTGGCGGCACCGAAGAAACCACTACCGGCGTCATCCGCCTGCGTGCCATGGCAGCCGACAAAGCATTGCAATTCCCGATCATCGCCGTCAATGACGCCATGACCAAGCACTTCTTCGATAACCGTTACGGTACAGGTCAATCCACAATCGATGGAATCGTGCGTGCCACCAACGTCCTGCTGGCAGGCAAAACCTTTGTGGTTGCCGGCTACGGCTGGTGTGGACGCGGCCTGGCTTCACGGGCGCGCGGGTTGGGTTCCAATGTTGTTGTCACCGAAGTCGACCCTCTCAAAGCGCTGGAAGCAGTTATGGATGGTTACCGTGTGATGGCGATGGGTGAAGCTGCCAAAATTGGCGATATTTTCTGCACCCTCACCGGCGACCTGAACGTGCTGGACCGCGGGCACTTCGAGGTCATGAAGGACGGCGCTATCATCTCCAATTCCGGCCATTTCAACGTTGAAATCAACATTCCGGCGTTAGAGGAGATGTCGACCGGCAAGAGGTTGTTACGCCCCTTCGTTGAAGGCTACGATCTGAAGGACGGTCGCGAGATCTTCCTGCTGGGCGAAGGCCGCCTGATCAACCTGGCAGCCGCGGAAGGACACCCCGCCAGCGTGATGGATATGTCCTTTGCCAACCAGGCGCTTTCAGCCGAATACATGGTCAAAAATGCCGCTACGTTGGAAAAAACCGTCTACAGCGTGCCGGAAGCCATTGACCGCGAGATTGCCCGCCTCAAGCTGGAAGCCATGGGCATTACCATCGATGTACTTACCCCAGAGCAACAGTCTTACCTGAGCTCCTGGGAAGAAGGCACCTAGATCGTATTATGTACATGGGGAATAAAGATGGGCGGTCAACCACCGCCCATCTTTATTTATATTACGCGAAAATCCAATCGCGTAAATCAGTAATATGTTACGACGGGTACACAACCGCCATATTGTTTAACGCGCCAAATGACGCCATGAATACGTCCCAACTGCGCCAGTAAACCATTCCCCCGTCTAATATCGTAACGCCAGTCGGATCGTAGCCAATCACGATCACGGTGTGCTCATTCCTTGCCACCAATACCGTGTTGCCATCCTGGGTGGTGTAGTATTCGCCATAACCGGGAAGAGTGCCCACGATTACCCAGGCAATTACCGGGTGACCATAATCAATCTCCCGCCGAATTGCATCCGCAGACATTGAAGTTACAGCTGTAGCTGGTACGCCGTAAGCGCGCAACAGTTCCGCCACGGGTTCGGCGTGCACGCCGTAGCTATTGGGCGGAATCTGCCCGCCGTAATCATTGACGTTGCCGACAAACCCGCGATTCGGATCATCCGAGCTCGGTAAACTGTACACAAAATCAGTCTCGCTGAGAGTGACGCCAAAATAGCGCGCCCAATCCACAGCCGAGCGCGATTCGCACGAGAGGTTATACGATTGCGGTTGACCGTAAATATTCCCGATAATGACGCTGTCATACGGTATCGGAGGGGAGGTTGGTCTGGGGGTTTTGGTCGGTTTTGGCGGCGGTTGGGTGTCGGTTGGGGTTGGAATTTCGGTTTCGGTCGCCGTCGAGGTGGCAGTTGGCGTCGCGGTGAGGGTGGCAGTTGCGGTGGCGGTTGGCGTCGCGGTGATTGTGTTGGTCGGCAGCGGCTGGAACGGGCTGGCGGTAACCAGCACAGTCGGATAAACAACCGTTCCGATTTCTGTATCCCCAGCCCCAAATACTTTACCAATAGCCGCCCTTGACCCGCCCGGATAGAGCAGGTCCGCTGCCAGCGCGCTGACCAATCCAATCAGGCTTACCAGAATGACTACCAGTAAAGTAAAGATGACCGTCCACTGTGCCCGGGTCAGCCTGGACGGTAGTGTTGACTGTGGTTTCATCGCTAGTCCCGTGGTTTGTGAAGGCAGTATGTTGGGACTATTATACCGATTTAACCGCTGGTTTTACACCTCTTCGTCGTAGCCCGAGTCATCATCGTCGCCGGTGCCGCCGGTGGCGCCAAAAGCGATCGGAATTTCGCCGCCTACTGCGCGCTGACGCACCGCTTGCTCGATCTCGTTGGAGAGTTCAAGGTTCTGGCGCAGGTATTCTTTGGCATTTTCACGTCCCTGACCGAGGCGAATGTCACCGTACGAGAAGAACGCACCGCGTTTGGTGATAATCTCGAGTTCAGTTGCCAGGTCGAGGATGTCGCCGGACTTGGAGATGCCCTCATTGTACATGATGTCAAATTCAGCAGTGCGGAATGGCGCTGCCACTTTATTTTTCACCACACGCACGCGTACTCGTCCGCCAATGATCTCGGTGCCTACCTTAATAGACTGAATGCGGCGAATGTCAAGGCGCACGGATGTATAGAACTTGAGCGCCAGTCCGCCGGGGGTAGTTTCCGGGTTGCCAAACATGATGCCGATTTTCTGGCGAAGTTGATTGGTGAAGATCACCGCGGTTTTGGTCTGGTTGATGGCTCCGGAGAGCTTTCGCAGCGCCTGTGACATTAAGCGCGCCTGCATACCCATGGTGGCGTCGCCCATGTCGCCTTCGATTTCATTGCGCGGCACCAGGGCTGCCACTGAGTCCACGATGATAATGTCAATGGCACCGGAGCGTACCAGGGTTTCGGTGATTTCAAGCGCCTGTTCGCCCATGTCGGGTTGCGACACCAGCAGATCTTGAATGTTTACCCCTAATTTTTGTGCATAAACTGGGTCGAGGGCGTGTTCCATGTCGACGTAAGCCGCCGTGCCGCCCATTTTTTGGCATTCTGCTACCAGGTGCAGACAAAGTGTGGTCTTACCGGATGATTCCGGACCAAAAATCTCAGCGATACGCCCGCGCGGGATGCCGCCGACGCCCAAAGCGATATCCAATGACAGCGACCCAGTCGGAATGGCTTCAACCTGTAAATGTGTTGCTTCGCCCATCCGCATGATGGATCCTTCGCCGTAGCGTTTGATGATATCACCGAGGGCTTTGTCTAGCATTGCCTGACGGCCTTCGCTATTGGTTCGGGACTGCGGTAAAGGTTGGGAGGGCGGGAGAGGTTTACGCGCCATAGTGGGTTACTCCTTTTATGGGGTTC
>Ga0209521_10000256_pt1 | contig 38658 bp, 31 predicted proteins | sample Rifsed19ft4_FD_184016 | JGI IMG/M metagenome (GOLD analysis project Ga0209521, IMG submission 184016) | Soil microbial communities from Rifle, Colorado, USA - sediment 19ft 4 (version 2) | ecosystem: Environmental > Terrestrial > Deep subsurface > Rock core/Sediment | place: Rifle, Colorado...
CCCCGGCGCGCCGTGGAGGAGGGCGTGGTCGCGGACGCCTTCTCCGACGCGGCGGCCGCCATCGCCGGCGCCGACCTGGTCGTCCTGGCGGCGAGCCCGGCCGCGAACCTCGCCCTCGTGGAGCGGCTGGGACCGGCGCTGGCCGCGGCCGGCGGCCTGCTGACCGACGTCACAAGCGTCCAGGCGCCGATCGCCGCACGGGCGGCCGCCGTGCCCGGCCTGCGTTTCGTGGGTGGCCATCCCATGAGCGGGCGGGAGCGGCGTGGCTATGCCGCCGCGGACGCCGCGCTCTTCGTCGACCGGCCCTGGGTCGTGCTTCCCGGCCCTCGCGCCAGCGGCGGGGACGTGGATCTCGTGCGGCGGCTGGCGCGCGCCTGCGGGGCGCACCCGCTGGAGCTGGAGCCGGGCGTCCACGACCGCGCCGTGGCCGCCATCAGCCACGTGCCGCTGCTGGCCGCGGTGGCGCTCGTCGAGGCGGCCGTGTCGGCGCCCGACTGGCCCGTCGCCCGGTCGCTCGCCGCCCAGGGCTGGCGCGACGCGACGCGACTCGCCCGCGGCGATGCCGAGCTGGGTGCGGGCATCCTGGCCATGAACGCCAGCGCGATCGCGGAGGCGCTGCGCCGCTACCGGCACGAACTCGAGCGCTGGCAGGTACGGCTGGATGCGCTGGTTGCCGCCGGGGATCCTGCCGCCGCCGTCCCCGGGCTGGCGGCCGACCTCGCCCGGACCGCGGCGCACATCGAGCCGGCGACGTGACGTGGCCAGCGACGACGAGCTGATCCTCGCCGTCCCGCGAGCGCGCCTGCCGGGCGGCGTCCCCTGGCGGGGCGTGCGCCGGGACGATCTCGAGCCCCATCTCGAGGCCATCGCGGCGGCGGGCGTCTTCCGACCGCGCGGGGAGTTGGAGCCGGACCCGGCCTGGAAGCAGGTCATCCCATACCTCGTGCTGCGCGATGGCCCTCGCGTCTTCCTCATGCGTCGCACGCGCGCCGGCGGGGACGCCCGGCTGCACGACCGCTGGTCGATCGGCATCGGCGGACACCTCAACCCCGGCGACGGCGACCTGCTGGGCGGGCTGCGGCGAGAGTGGCGCGAGGAGATCGTGGCGTCGTTCACGCCCGAGTTCCAGCTGCTGGGGCTGCTCAACGACGACGAGGATCCCGTCGGCGCCGTGCATCTCGGGGTCGTCTACATCGCCGACGCCGCCGGGCGCCCGGTCGCCATCCGGGAGAACGACAAGCTCCGCGGCGCCTTCGCCACGCTCGACGAGGTGCGCCGGGTGGCCGACGGGCTGGAGACCTGGAGCGCTCTCGTCCTCGACCACCTCGATCCGATCGGGGCACGGCCCGCCGACGTCCCGGTGGGATAATCGACTCGAGGAGAGTGCCACCCGTGTCCAGCCGCCCCACCGACATCGCCCGACGCCTGCCCGCCGTCATCGGGCTGCTCGGGTTCGTGCTGGTCGCGGCCTCGATGGTCCGGGCGGCCGAACCCCGCGTCGTCGTCCTGCCCACGACCGGCATCGTCGACCAGGTCATGGCCGGCTACCTGCGCGATCGGATCGCCGACGCGGCGGCCTCCGGCGCCAGCGCGGTGGTCGTCCGGCTCGACACGCCGGGCGGCGCGCTGGAGGCGACGCGTTCGATCGTGGGCACGCTCCTCGACGCTCCGCTGCCGGTCGTCGTGTGGGTCGCTCCGTCCGGTGCGCGGGCAGCCAGCGCGGGCACGTTCATCACCCTCTCCGCGAACCTCGCCTACATGGCGCCGGGCACGAACATCGGTGCCGCCTCGCCCGTGGGCGGGCAGGGTGAGGACATCGAGGGCACGCTCGGCGACAAGGTGAAGAACGACGCCATCGCCCTGATGACGAGCATCGCCGACGCGCGCGGCCGCGACGTCGATGCGGCCGTGGAGACCGTCAGGAGCGCCGCCTCCTACACCGCCCAGCAGGCCATCGACAAGGGCCTCGTGGACGGCTTCGCCGCCGACCTGCCCGCGCTCCTGGCGGCCATCGACGGCCGGACGGTCACGGTCCGCGGTCTCGACGTGACGCTGGATACGGCGGGCGCCGCGACGAGCGAGTCTGGCATGAGCCCGTTCGAGGCGATCCTCCACCTGCTGGCCGACCCGAACATCGCCTTCATCCTCTTCACGATCGGTTTCTATGGGCTCCTCTTCGAGCTGCAGAACCCGAACTTCGTGACCGGCATCCTGGGCGCGCTGGCGATCATCCTGGCCTTCATCGGCTTCGGCAGCCTGCCCCTCAACGTCGGCGGCCTGCTCCTGCTCGGGCTGGCCGGGATCCTCTTCATCCTCGAGCTGACCGTGACCAGCCATGGGCTGCTCGCGATCGGCGGGCTCGTCTGCCTCGCGCTCGGGGCGGCCGCGCTCTACACGGACGTCGGCAGCCCCACCGCGCCGGACGTCGCGGTGGCCATGCCGATCATCGTGGCCATGGTGGCCACGACCGGCGGCTTCATGCTCGTCATCGTCACGGTCGCGCTGCGTTCCCGGCACATGCGGCCGTCGCCGGGCACGGTCGGCACGGCCATCGTCGCGGGCGCCTTCGGCGAGGTCCGCAACCCCCTGCTGCCGGTCGGCACGGTCTACGTGGCCGGCGAGGAATGGAGCGCCCGCGCCGCGGGCGAACGGCCGCTGCAACGGGGCACGCCGGTGCGCGTCATCCGTCAGGAGGGCCTGACGGTCGTCGTCGAACCTGCCGATCACGGCGGGTCATCCACCTAGCGCGAAGGGAAGGCACATGGACGGATTCATCGGGCTGGCGACGGGAGCGGCCGTCGTCCTCGCCATCGCGGTGATCTTCCTCTATCTCAGCGTGCGGATCGTCCGCCAGTACGACCGGCTGGTCGTCTTCCGGCTGGGCCGCACGGACGACAGCCTGGTGCGCGGTCCCGGGCTCATCTTCCTCATCCCGATCGTCGACCGACCGGTGCGTGCCGACCTGCGCGAGCAGTTCATCGAGGTGCCCAGCCAGACCACGATCACCAAGGACAACGCGCCGATCAACATCGACTTCCTCATCTACTGGCGCATCGCCGACCCCCTCAAGAGCATCGTCAACGTGAGCTACTTCGCCGGTGCCCTGCAGGGCATCGCCACGACGACGCTGCGGGCGGTCATCGGCGACATCTCGCTGGACGACGTGCTCAGCAAGCGGGAGCAGATCAACGAGGTTCTGCGGGCCAAGCTCGACGAGCAGACCGAGCGCTGGGGCGGCAAGGTCACCACGGTCGAGATCCGCGAGATCACCCCGCCGCGCGACGTCCAGGACGCCATGAATCGCCAGCTCTCCGCGGAGCGGACACGACGCGCCGTGATCACCGAGTCGGAGGGCTCGCGGCAGGCGGCCATCAACGTCGCCGAGGGCGAGAAGCAGGCCGCCATCCTGCGCGCCGAGGGCGACCGGCAGTCGGCCATCCTGCGCGCCGAGGGCTTCAGCGAGGCGCTGCAGCGGATCTTCTCCGCCGCCAGGGGCGTGGACGAGAAGACGATGGCGCTCCAGTACCTCGAGGCGCTCAAGGCGCTGGGCGCCGGGCCGGCCACGAAGTTCATCATCCCCTTCGAGTTCACGCAGCTGCTCAAGCCGCTGGCCGGATACCTGGATCGCAGCCGGTCCGAAGGAGGGCCGAGCGGGGCCTGAGCGACCGGTACCAATGGGCCTCGGACGCCCGGGGGTGCGGCGCTATCATGGCCGCGACGCCGCCCGCCCGGGCGTTCCCGTTGGCTGAGTACAAGAAGAGGAGCGGATGTCCGCCAGGATCCTCGTCGTCGACGACGACCCGAACATCCAACGACTGCTGACGTACACCCTCAAGCAGGAGGGGTACGAGGTCATCGTCGCCTCGGACGGCGCCGAGGGGCTGAAGAAGTGGGCCGCCGAGAGTCCCGACCTGATGCTCCTCGACGTGATGCTGCCGAAGATGGACGGCTATCAGGTGGCCGCGAAGGTCCGTGCGGACGAGGGTCCGGGCGCCCACGTGCCCATCATCATGCTCACGGCCGAGGCCGACGTGGAGCAGAAGGTGCGCGGCCTGCGCGCCGGGGCGGACGACTACCAGATCAAGCCCTTCCACCCGGCCGAGCTGCTTGCCCGCATCAAGAGCCTGCTCGCCCGCTTCGCCCCGCGGGACCTCGTGGTGGGCAAGCCGCCCATGGGCCGGGTCCACGCCTTCTACGGCGCGAAGGGCGGCGTGGGCACCACGACGATCGCCATCAACACGGCCATCGCCCTGCATCGGGAGATCGGGCGCAAGGTCGTGCTCGTGGACGGCAACCTGCAGTTCGGCGACCATCGCGTCTTCCTCGACCTTGGCCTCGACCGCAAGTCGATCGTGGACGTCGTGACCGCGACGACCATCGACCAGGACCTGCTGCGCTCGGTCCTCGTCAAGCACGACTCCGGCGTCGACCTCCTGCTCGCGCCGCCCTCGCCCGAGACGGCCGAGCTGGTCAGCGCCGACCAGCACCACATGTCCCGCATCGTGGAACAGCTGCGCGGGCTGTACGACTACGTCCTGGTCGACATCGACAAGCGGCTCGACGAGACGAACCTCGACGTCGTGACCGCGGCCGACGCGCTCTTCGTGGTCATGACGGCCGACCTCTCGTGCCTGAAGAACGTGCGCCTGGTGCTCGAGACGATGACCCAGCTGGGCGTGCCGCGCGAAAAGGTCCAGCTCGTGCTCAACCGCTCGAACGCCTTCACCGGCATCAACGTCAAGAACGCCGAGGGCGCGCTCAAGCGGAAGATCGACTTCCAGATCGTCAACGAGTACCGGGCCGCGATCAGCGCTCTCAACAGCGGCGCGCCCTTCATGTTCACGAAGGCCGACTCGCTGCTCGGACGCGCCGTCCTCGACTTCGCGCGGGTCGTCGACAAGCAGGTGGCCGGTCCGGGCGCCGTCCCTCAGCTGGCCCCCGTCAGTTCCTGACCGCCGTTTCCACGGGGCCGGGCGCGGCAAGCGCCCGGAGAGCCGCCGATAAGCCGGGGATGAGCCGCGCCGCGTAGGGTCGGCGGATGCTCGCGACCCTCGTCACCGCCGTCGTCAGCGGCCTGCACGGCGCGCTCGTGCGCGTCGAGGTCGACGTCAGTCCCGGCCTGCCCGTCTGCCACATCGTGGGGCTCCCCGACGCGGCCCTGTCCGAAGCGCGAGAGCGCGTGCGCGCCGCCATCCGCAACGCCGGCTTCGCCTACCCGGCCAGTCGCATCACGGTCAACCTGGCGCCGGCCGACCGGCGCAAGCACGGCGCCGCCTACGACCTCGCCATCGGCGTGGGCATCCTGGTCGCCTCCGAGCAGATCCGTGCCGGGGGAGGCGCCTGGGCGCTGCTCGGCGAGCTGTCCCTGGACGGGACGCTGCAGGCCGTGCCGGGCGTGCTGCCCATGGTCGCCACGCTCGCCCGCGCAGGCCAGCGCCGGGTGGGCGTGCCGGCGGCGAACCTCGAGGAGGCGCGCCTGGTCGAAGGCGTGGAGGCGGTGGGCCTCGACGGTCTCGACGACGCGGCTCGGCTCGTGGCCGGGCCGCGCGGGCGCCGGGCGATGTCCGCCGCTCGGCGGCCCGTGATCGGCGTCTCCGGGCTGCCCGCCGCCGGCGTCGCGGCTCCGACCGGCGCCGCGCCGGAGGGCCGGGTAGCCCTCGTTTCAGGGCTGGAGCCGGTAGATCTGCGCGAGGTGCGGGGCCAGCCCTTCGCGCGCTGGGCGCTCGAGGTCGCGCTCGCCGGCGGCCACAACCTGCTCATGGTCGGCCCGCCGGGCGCCGGCAAGACGCTGCTCGCACGGGCCATCCCGGGCCTGCTGCCGCCGCTCGACGAGGACGAGGCGCTCGAGGTGGCGGTCATCGCCAGCGTTGCGGGGCTACTCGGCGACGGACGGCGCCCAGGACGGCGGCGGCCGTTCCGGGCACCGCACCATACGGCGAGTTACGCCGCGCTGGTCGGCGGTGGGCCGCGGCTGCTGCCCGGCGAAGTGACCCTCGCTCACCGGGGCACGCTCTTCCTCGACGAGCTGGCCGAGTTCGATCGGGGCGTCCTCGACGCGCTGCGCCAGCCGCTCGAGGAGGGGAGCGTGGTCATCTCCCGCGCGGCCGGCCAGGTGCGCTATCCGGCGCGGCTGCAGCTGGTGGCCGCCATGAACCCCTGTCGCTGCGGGTACTGGGGCGACCCCCAGCGGGCCTGCTGCTGCGCGCCGGGCGATCCGGAACGCTATGTGCGTCGGGTGAGCGGCCCGCTCCTCGACCGGCTCGACCTGCGCGTCGAGCTGGGGCGCGTCCCTCCGCGTGAGCTGCTCGGCGGGCCGGAGCCGGAGGCGAGCGCAGTCGTCGCGGCACGGATCGCGCTGGCCCGCGAGCGCGCGCGGGCACGCAACGGCGGTCGGCTGAACGCCGACCTGAGCGGGGCCGCGGCGTTGGCCGCGGCCGAATCGGAGCCACGGGCGCGGACGCGGCTGGCGGAGCTGGCGGAGGCCGGTGCGCTCTCGGCGCGGAACGTGCACCGGCTGCTGCGCGTCGCGCGAACGGTCGCCGACCTGGCCGGCGCGCCACACGTGGACGAAGCGGCCATCCTCGCCGCCGCAGGGCTGCGCGACCCCGCGGGCGACCGGCTCGGCGCGGCCGACGCGGCCTGATCCCTGGATGGACCCCTCGGAGCGGATCGCCTGGCTCGCACTGGCCGCCGTCCACGGTGTCGGGCCCGCCACCTTCGGGCGGCTCGTGGCGGCATTCGGCGGCGCACGGTCCGTGCTCCATGCCGCCTCAGATGGTCGCCTGGGGCGGGCGGCGATCAAGGTCGAGACCGGGCGCCGGCTGCCCACCGAGGTGGTCGACCGCATCCTGGTGGCGGCGGCGGCGCCCGATGCCGCGACGGCGACGCTGGAGCGTTTTGGGCTGTGGACGCTGACGCCGCTCGATCCCGCTTACCCGTCGCGCTTCGGCGTTCTCGAGGCAGCGCCGCCTGTGCTCTACGGCTGGGGCGATCCGGCGGCGCTTGAGGACCACTACGCGGTCGGCGTCGTGGGTACCCGCCGGCCCACTCCGGCCGGCCGGGCCCTCGCGGCACGCGTCGCGCGCCACGTGGCCGGCCGCGGCGCGGTGGTCATCTCAGGCCTGGCCATCGGCATCGACGGCGCTGCACACGCCGCGACGGTGGAGGCGGAGGGACGGACGGTCGCAGTGATCGGCGCGGGCCACGACCATCCCGGACCGCGCGCCCATCGCGCGCTGCTGCGCAGGATCCTCGCGCGGGGTGGCGCGGTCGTGAGCGAGCTGGCCCCGCACGCGCCCGCGAGCCGCGGAACCTTCCCGCGACGCAACCGGCTCCTGTCGGCCCTCGCCGATGCCGTCGTGGTCGTGGAGGCGCCATCGCGCAGCGGCGCCATCAACACCGGCCATCACGCCCTGGAGCAGGGGCGCGCGCTGTTCGTGGCGCCTGGGCGGCCCGGCGATCCCGCCACGGCGGGCTGCCTGCGGCTTCTGCGCGAGACGCCCGCACGGCCGTTCGTCGGCCTCGCGGAGCTGGATGAGGACCTGGCGGCGCTGGGGATCGGCCCGGTTCGAGCAGGGGACCGACCGGTGGCGGCTCCCGACCCGCTGGTCGACCTCGGGGCCGCGGAACGCAGCGTGGCCGTGGCGATCGCGCGGGCTCCCAGCGGCCTCGAGCGCCTCGTGGCGGCCACGGGCCTCCCGCCGGGCGTGGTCGGCGGCGCGGTGACGCTGCTCCAGTTGCGCGGCCTGGCGCGCATCGTGGACGGCGCCGTCCTGCCCGCCGGACCGCTGCTCGAGCGTGGCTGACTACGCAACGCTGCGGGTTTGCGGCTTTCGGCGGCCCTCTGGTACCCTGCGCCGGACACCGAACGGCCATCGACGGAGCGGTCGCCCCAGCGGCGGTTCCCGGCCTTCGAGCGAGGAGACACCGTTATTGCGTAAAGCGATCGCCGGCGTCCTCGGCCTGCCCGTCATCGTGGCGACGTACGTCGCGCTGCTCGCGCGACGACCCGTGGCCCTCTCGACGACCGCCGTCGCGGCCATCGTGGGCCTGCTCACGATCGCTGCCATAGGCGGCACCGCGCCCCCGATCACCGCCTACAAGACAGTCCCCGTCGACCCGCATGCGGCGGCTCGCATGGCCTCCTCGGTGGTGACGGACTTCGGCATCCATCAGACGGTGCGCATCGACTTCAGCGCCGCGATGGACCGCACCTCCGTCGAGGCCGCGCTGCGCGTCTCCCCCGCCGCGGCCCCCACCCTCTCCTGGCTCGATGAGGGCCGCAGCCTGCGCATCGCTCCCAGCGGTGCCTGGGCGCCCAGCCGCTTCTACACCGTCACGATCGGCCGCGAGGCACGCGACGCCGCCGGAACGCCGCTGGCCGAGCCCCTGCGGGTCATCTTCTTCACCCAAGACCGACCCACGGTGGAGCTGGCCCTGACCGACCTGGTGGACGAGGGCACCGCGCGGCCCGCGTCGGCGCTGGAGCTCCGCTTCTCGCGACCCGTGGACCCGACCTCTGTGGCGCGGGCGCTGCGCGTCACGCCGGCGACCGCCGGACGGCTGGTCGCGACCGCGGACCCCGGCCAGGCCGGCGCGGACCGCTTCCTCTGGGTCCCCGACGCGCCGCTCGCGCCGGGCAGTCCCATCGGGTTCCACCTCGCGGCATCGGTGCGCGACGCCGACGGGCTGCGCCTCACGGCGCCCGCGCACCTCTCGGCGACCGTCGCGGCACGCCCCCGGGTGGTGCGCAGCCGGCCGGCGAAGGGCGGGCAGGGCGTCGATCGAGACCAGACGATCAGCGTCCGGTTCAGCGAGAAGATGGACCGCCGCACGACACAGGCGGCGCTGAGCGTCTCCGGCCTCGACACCAAGAAGGGCGGAAGGTTCCGCTGGGCGGAGAGCGACACGGTCCTCATCTTCGACCCGTCGAAGACCTTCGCGTACGGTGCGGCGGTGACGATCGAGGTGGCCGGTTCCGCCCGCTCGTCGGCCGGTGTGCCCCTGGCGGACGATCTCGCCGCCGTGGCCTTCCGGTCCGCCTTCAGGGTCGAGCCGAAGCCGCCGGCCCCGGCCAGACCGACGACGAAGCCGCCCACCAGCGGGGGCGGCAGCACGTCGAGCGCACCCTGGCTGAGCGTGGAGAAGTACTACCTCGGCCTCCTCAACTGCACGCGTACCGGCGGCTGGGTGCAGTCGGACGGGGGCTGCGTCGGCTACGGCAGCGGCCGGTACAGCAACTATGTGGCGCCGCTCACGCTGAGCGCCGGCATATCGTCGAGGGTGGCGCGGCCGTATGCGCAGCTCCTCGCCACGCGCGGCATCTGCAGCCACTATGCCGACGGTGATCCCGGCGACCGGCTCAACCGCCGCGGTTACAGCAGCTACCGCTGGGCCGAGAACCTCGGCTGCCGCTCGGGCAACCCGTACAGTGCGGTGCTCGGCTCGCACCTCTTCTTCCAGAGCGAGATGTCGGCCAACGGCGGCCACTGGCGGAACATCAAGGACGCCCGCTTCTCGGTCGTCGGCGTCGGCATCTGGGTCGCCAGCGGACGCGTCCGTCTCGTGTCCGAATTCTACGACCCGTAGGGCGGCCATGATCCGCGGCGCGGTCGTGCACATGACCGGCGAGCAGCCCCTCCTCGTGGACCTCGAAGCCGTGCCGCTGCCCGGCGACACGGTGCTGGTGTGTTCGAACCTGCGCGCCACGGGCGGCCAGCGGCCGTCGTTCATCGACGCCATCGACTCGACCTTCGTCATCCCCTACCAGCACATCCGCTTCGTGGAGATCGCCGCCGCCGCGCTCGGCCGGCGGGATGGGGATGCGGCCGGCGTCGAGCTCCTGGAGAGCGGCCCGGAGCCGGAGCTGGAGCTCGACGAGGATCTCCTGCGCCGCGTCCGCGAGGCCTAGCCGGGAAGCCGCGGCGCAGTCTGCGAGCAGGGAGCGCCAAGGGGCCGGTGCTACACTCCCGGCCGATGACGAAGAACCTGGTGATCGTCGAGTCGCCGGCGAAGGCGCGCACGATCGAGCGCTACCTCGGCCCCGACTACCGGGTCCTCGCCTCGTACGGCCACGTCCGCGACCTGCCGGAGAACCCGGGCAAGGGCCAGTTCGGCGTGGACGTGGAGCATGACTTCGCCCCGCAATATGTCGTCGCCGAGGACCGCCGCAAGCACGTCGACCAGATCGCGCGGGCGGCCAGGGCTGCCGAGACGGTCTATCTCGCCACCGACCTCGACCGGGAGGGTGAGGCGATCGCCTGGCACGTTGCCGAGGCCGCCGGCGTGCCGGCGTCGAAGACGAAGCGGGTCACCTTCAGCGAGATCACCCCGGGCGCCATCCGCGAAGCCTTCGCGCACCCCCGGGGGATCGACGTGCACCTCGTGGACGCGCAGCAGACGCGCCGCATCGTGGATCGTCTCGTGGGCTACATGCTCAGCCCGCTCGTCTCGCGCAAGGTGCGGGGCGGCCTGTCGGCAGGGCGGGTCCAATCGGTCGCCCTGCGCCTCGTGGTGGATCGGGAGCGGGAGGTGGCGTCCTTCAGCGCACGCGAGTACTGGACGCTCGAGGCCCTCCTTGCCACCGCGGACGGGACGACCTTCGTGGCCGAGCTGGCGCGCATCGACGGCGTCGCCGCGGAGATGGCTGACGGCGAGACGGCGGAAGCCCATGCGGCCGCCCTGCGCGCGCAGCGGCCGGTGGTGGAGAAGGTCGCCCGGCGCGCGCAGAAGCGCAGCCCCGCGCCGCCGTTCACGACGAGCACCCTGCAACAGGAAGCCAGCCGCAAGCTCGGCTTCAACCCCAAGCGCACGATGTCGATCGCCCAGAAGCTCTACGAGGGCATGGAGACGGCCGACGGGCAGGTCGGCCTCATCACCTACATGCGCACCGACTCGACGGCCATGGCCGGTGTGGCCATGGGGGAGGCCCGGGAGGTCATCCGCGACCGCTTCGGCGAGCCGTACACGATGCCCCGGGGGCGCGTCTACAGGACGAAGGCCAAGGGTGCCCAGGAGGCCCACGAGTCGATCCGGCCCACCAGCTTCCGGCGCGACCCCGACTCGCTGGCGCGCTTCCTCGACGCGCCGGCGCTGAAGCTCTACCGGCTCATCTGGCAGCGTGCCCTCGCCTCGCAGATGGCGGCCAGGGAACTCGAGACGACGACCGCGGACCTGGGCGCCGGCCGCTACGGCCTGCGCGCGAGCGCCACGCGGACCCTCTTCGACGGCTTCGCCCGCGTCTACACCGAGGGCCGCGACGACGATGCCGATGACGAGGAGCGCGAGCGCCGACTCCCGCCCCTGGCGGAGGGCGATACGACGACCGTGCGCGACGTGACGCCCGCGCAGCACTTCACGGAGCCGCCGCCGCGCTACACCGAGGCGACGCTGATCAAGGCCCTCGAGGAGCACGGCATCGGCCGCCCCTCGACGTACGCGGCGACCATCTCGACCATCCTCGACCGCGGCTACGTCCGCGTGGAGGACCGCCGGCTGCGACCGGAGCTGGTGGGCGAGATCGTCACCGACCTGCTCGTGGAGCACTTCGCCGAGTTCGTGGACGTGGCGTTCACGGCGCGCATGGAGGAGCGGCTCGATGAGGTGGCACGGGGTGAGCGCGCCTGGGTGCCCCTCCTGCGCGAGTTCTACGGACCCCTGAAGGACCGGGTGGACGAGAAGCGCCGCGAGCTGAAGCGACGGGACTTCACGACCGAGGAGAGCGACGAGGTCTGCTCAGAGGGCCACCCGATGGTCATCCGCCTCGGACGCAACGGCCGCTTCCTGGCCTGCTCGCTCTACCCCGAGCACCAGGAGTCGCGGCCGCTGCCCGGCGAAGAGCCGCCGCGGATGGAGGGCCAGGGCGATGCCTGTCCGCATTGTGACGAGGGGCAGCTGACGCAGCGGCGGGGACGCTTCGGTCCGTTCCTGGGCTGCTCACGGTATCCCGACTGCGACTACATCAAGAAGGAGGGACCGCCGCCACCGGCGCCGCTGGCGTTCGAGGTGGTCTGCCCCAAGAACGGCGACGGTCGGCTGCTGGCGCGCCGGGCGCGACGCACGGGCAACGTCTTCTGGGGCTGCTCGGCCTACCCGAAGTGCGACTACACGACGAACTTCGAGCCGGTCGGCGCGGTCCATGACGCGGATGCCGGAGCGGTGGCGCGGCACGGCGATGTCCTCCTCTGCCTCGTCTGCGGCGCGGCCATCGAGGCGCCGGCCGAGGGTGGCCTCGTGGGGCTGTGTCTGGCCGGCGGCCCGCCGAACCCGGGGGCGCTGGCACGACCGCGCCGCGCGGCCGGTCCCGGCGGAGGCCGCCCGCCCGGCGGCCGGCGGAAGAGCGCAAGGGCGATGGGCGCCGAGCGCGCCCCCCGCCCCGCCGTCAAGCCCGCGTGACGGGCGCCGCCGCACTCGACGGTTTCCTGCGCGCTCTCGAGGCGCGCGACGCATCGGCGCACACGCGACGGGCCTATGCGACGGGCATCCGCCAGTACCTCGAGTGGCTGTCCGCCCGGCCCGGCGGCGGCTGGACGCGCCCCGGACGGCTCGCGCTGCGCGGCTATCTCGCCGAGCTGGACGGACGGGGGCTCTCTCGAACCACGATCGCGGCCCGCGTGGCGGCGCTGCGCTCCTTCTATCGGCACGCTCGCCGCGAGGGCTGGGTGGACGGCGACCCGTGGGCGGCCATCTCCACGCCCCGCCGACCCCGCCGGCTGCCGGTCGTGCTCGAGGTGAGCGAGGTCGAACAGCTGCTCGACACCGTGGCGCCGGTGGCCGACCGTGGGCGGGCGCGCGACGCGGGCATCGCGGCCGCCATCGCCCTGCGCGACCGGGCCGTGCTCGAGACGGCCTATGCCGCCGGGTTGCGCATCGGTGAGCTGGCGTCGGCCCGCCTCGGCGACCTCGACCTCGGGCGCGGCGAGCTGCGCGTCATCGGCAAGGGCCGCAAGGAGCGCATGACCCTCCTGGGGCGACCGGCACGGGAGGCCCTCGACGACTACCTCGCCGGCGGTCGGCCGCGTCTGCGCCGAGGCGTCGAGGGCACGGACGACGGCACGATCTTCCTCAACGCCCGCGGCGGCCCGCTCGGCGTGCGCGGCCTGCGCTACCGGCTCCGGCGGATCGCCCAGCTGGCGGGCGCCCGGGAGGGCGTCACGCCCCACACGCTGCGGCACTCGTTCGCCAGCCACCTCCTCGACGGCGGCGCGGACCTGCGCGTCGTCCAGGAGCTGCTCGGGCACGCCAGCCTGGGCACGACCCAGGTCTACACGCACGTCTCCACGGCGCGCCTCCGCTCGGCCTACCGTGAGGCCCATCCGCGCGCCGCCCGCTCGGGTCAGACGCCGCCTCCGTGACGGGCACCGCGCGCGCCCTGGCGCGGGCCGGGCTCGTGGTCACCGCGGCCTATCTCCTCTCCCGGGTGCTGGGCTGGTTGCGCCTCGTCGTCATCAGCTCGCTCTTCGGGGCGAACGCCGACCTGGACGCCTATTTCGCCGCCTTCCGCATCCCCGACGCGATCTTCCAGCTCGTGGCCGCGGGCGCGCTCAGCTCGGCGCTCATCCCGGTGCTGGCCGGCCTGCACGCCGCCGAGGAGGAGGAGCGGGCCTGGCGGGTCGTGGCCACCGTCGTCAACCTCATGCTCCTGGCACTCCTCGCGCTCTCGGTCGTGGTGGCCCTGGCCGCACCGGTGCTCATCCCGCTCGTCACGCCCGGCTTCGACGCCGTGGAGACGGAGCTGACCGTGCGGCTCTCGCGGGTCATGCTGCTCTCGCCGATCCTGCTCGCGCTGGGAGCCGTGGCCACGAGCGTACTCAACGCCCGCGGCCGCTTCGCCGCCTCGGCGGTGGCGCCGCTCCTGTACAACGTCGTCATCATCCTCGCCGCCGTGCTGTTGGCGCCGATCCTCGGCGTGGATGGCCTGGCCATCGGCGTCGTCCTCGGCTCGCTGGTGCACCTCGCGGTCCAACTGCCGGCGATCGTGCGCCTGCCCAGGTTCGGCTACGACTTCGCAGTCGACCTGCGCGATCCGGCCGCCCGCCAGGCGCTCCTGCTCATGGCGCCGCGCGCGATCGGCCTGGGGGTGATGCAGATCACCTTCCTCGTCAACACGACCCTCGCTTCGGGCCTCGGCACGGGCTCGATCGTCGCCTACAACATCGCCTTCACCGTCATGCAGATCCCGCTCGGCGTCATCGGCGTGCCGCTCGGCGTGGTGCTGCTGCCGTCCATGTCGCGCTCGCTCGCGGTGGGCGACCTGCGTGGCTTCGGCCAGCTCGTGGTGCGCTCGCTGCGGCTGCTGCTCTACGTCATGCTCTTCCTGACGGCGATGACGATGGTGCTGCGGCGCCAGCTCGTGACGCTCCTCTTTGACTATGGCAACTTCGACCAGCGGGCCATCGACCTGACCGCGAACACGTTGCTCTTCTTCACGCTGGGGCTGGCCGCGCACGCGATGATCGTCGTCCTCGCCCGGGCTTTCTACGCCGGCCAGGACACACGCACGCCGGTCATGGCCGCGATCCTCGCGGTTGCCGTGAACGTCGTCGTTTCGCTCTTGACGGCCGGATCGCTCGGCCTCTCGGGGCTCGCCCTGGGCATCGCCAGCGGCGCCTGGGTCGAGGCCGCGGTCCTGCTCGTGCTGCTCTGGCGTCGGGCGGCCACGCTGCCCATCGCCGGGCTCGTGCGCGCCGGGGTCGAGTTCGTCGTGGGCGCGGTGCTGGCCGGGGCCACCGCGTTCGGCGTGGTCGGCGTGACCGGGGCGCTCTTCGGCACGCACGACCCGAGCAAGCTGCTGGTGCTCGTCCAGGCGACGCTGGCCTTCCTGGCCGCGACGGCCGTCTACGTCGCCTACAGTCTCGTCGTGCGCATCCCCGAGTTCCGCCAGACGCTCGTCATCCTCGGTTCGGCGCTGCGCCGCGCACGGGCCGCGGAGCGTCCGTGACCGCGATCCGGGAGATGCTCGACGCGCCGCCGGCGGGATGGGATGCCCTCACCGTCGACCCGCCGGGCGGCCACGTCCTGCAGGGCACCGCCTGGGCCGCGCATCGCCAACGCCAGGGCTGGCGCCCACGCTTCGCGCTGTTCGATGACCGGCGCGCGGCGCTCGTCCTGACCCGAGCGAGGCCGCCGCTCCCCGGTTTCCTCGCCTACTGCCCGCGCGGGCCGATCGCCGCGGGGGATCCGCCCACCCTGGTGGCCGCCCGCGCGGCTGCGCTGGCGCAGCGTCTGCGGGCCGAGGGCCCGATCATCCTCGCCGTGGACCCGGAACTCGACGCGGACCCTGTCTACGAGGCGGCCATGGCCGCGGCCGGTTTCCGCGCGACCGAGGAGATCCAGCCGTCGCGCCACCGCCTCGTGCTCGACCTGCCGCCCGGGACGGACGAGGCCGGGCTCCTGGCGGCGATGTCGAAGTCGGCGCGCCAGCGCATCCACGCCGCCGAGTCGGGCGGGACGATCGTGCGGGAGGACGCGGCCGGGGGGCGCCTGGCCGCATTCGGGGCGCAGATGGACGCCACGGCGCGGCGCAAGGGCTTCGGTTTCGGCTCGGACCGGGGCTTCGTGGACTGGTGGCAGCGGGTCCTGGGGGCGGGGCGCGCGCGCTTCCTCGTCGCGGAGCACGAGGGGCGTCTCCTCGGCGGCCTGCTCGTCTACCTCCAGGGCGGCCACTGGGCGACGGCCTTCTCGGCCGACGACGCGACGCTCCGGCGCGACCACCCCGGCTCGATGCATCTCCTGCGCTGGGCGGCCATCCGCGGCGCCCTGGCCGCCGGCGCCCGGTTCATCGACCTGGGGGGCGTGGACGTGCCGGGCGCCCGGCGCCGGCCCCAGCCCGGCGAGCCCGCCTGGGGCATGCTGGAGCACAAGCTCGGCTTCGGCGCCCGCTGGGTCGAGTCGGCGGGGGCGCACGAGATCGTCCTGCGGCCCGGCGTCTACCGGGTCGGCCTGGCCCTGCGCCGCCTGCGCCGGCGCGCCCGCGGGCTGCCGGTGCGGTGAGCGCGCCCCTCGCTGAGCTGATCGCGCTGCTCGAGGCGCGCGGCCTCCTTCGCGGGATCGTGCCCGGCGTGGCAGCCGCGGCGGGATCGGTGGTGGTGACCGAGGTCGTCCTCGATTCGCGCCGCGTCGCCCCCGGCGCGCTGTTCGCTGCCGTCCCCGGGGAGCGCCTGGACGGCCACGCCTTCGTGTCCGCCGCCGTGGCCGCCGGCGCGGTCGCAGTGCTGGCCGAGCGGCCGACGGCCGGCCTGCCGGTGCCCCAGCTGCTCGTGGCCGCCTCGCGCCCTGCGCTGGCGATCGCGGCCGCCTGGCGACACGGGTTCCCGACTCGCACGTTGGGGATCGTCGGCGTCACCGGCACCGACGGCAAGACGACCACCACGCACATGGTCCGTGCAGTGCTCGAGGCGGCGGGTCGCCCGACCGGGCTTCTGGGCACGGTGGACGTGGTCGTCGGCGGGCGCTCGCTGGGGAACCCCGGCCGCACCACGACGCCCGAGGCGCCCGAGTTGCAGGCACTCCTCGCGGCGATGGTCGGCGCCGCCGACCGCTGGGCCGTCGTGGAGGCCAGCTCCCACGGCCTGGCCCAGGAGCGCGTCGGCGAGGTCGCCTGGGATGTGGCGGTCCTCACGAACGTGACGCAGGAGCACCTCGAGTTCCACCACACGCGCGAGGCGTACGTGGCCGCCAAGCGCCGGCTCTTCGAGGCCCTGGCGGTCGGCGCGGCCAACCCGGAGAAGGGCTTCGGCAAGACGGCGATCGTCAACGCCGACGACCCTGCCGCGCAGGGGTTCCTCGCCGCGGCTCGGGCCGCCGGCGCCCGGACGCTGACCTACGGCACCGCCGCGGCGGCCGACACGCGCCTCACCGCGCTCGATGAGGACCGGCATCGCCTGCGGCTCGGTGTCCGCACGGCACGCTGGGAGGGCGACGTTGCGCTCCGGTCGGCCGGCCGCTTCAACGCCCACAACGCGCTGGCGGCACTGGCCGTGGGCGAGGCGCTGGAGCTCGACGGGGCGGCCGTCCGGGAGGGACTGGCGGCGATGCCCGCCGTGCCCGGCCGGATGGAGCGGATCGACGCCGGCCAGCCGTTCGCCGTGATCGTCGATTACGCCCATACGCCCGAGGCGCTGCGGGTCGTGCTGGACGGGCTGGCGCCAGTGGCCGCGGCGACCGGCGGAGGGCTCGTCGCCGTCTTCGGCTCGGCCGGCGAGCGCGACACGCTGAAGCGGCCGCTGATGGGCGCCGTGGCCGGCGAGCGCTGCCGGCTGGTGGTGCTGACCGACGAGGATCCGCGGGGCGAGGATCGCGAGCGCATCCTCGAGGAGATCGCCGCGGGCGCCGAGCGGGCCGGCCGCCGGCGCGGTCACGACCTGCTGCTGATCGCCGACCGCGAGGCCGCGATCCGGGAGGCCTGCCAGCGGGCGCGCCCCGGCGACGTGGTGCTGCTGGCCGGCAAGGGCCACGAGAAGACCATCGAGCTGGCCGGCGGCGCCGTCCCCTGGGACGACGGCGCGGCGGCCCGGCGGGCCCTGGCCGCGCTCGGCTTCGGGACGCCGTGAGCGCCGACGGCGTCGTGCGGCCGGCGGTCTCGGCGCCGCGCGTCATCGTTCGCGGCGCGACCGACGCCGACCGGCCGGCCTGGGACGCCTTCGTCGCGTCCCGGCCGGAGGGTGATCCCCTGCAGGCATGGGCCTGGGGAGAACTGACCGCCGGGTCCGGTGAGCGACCGCACCGGGTGGTGGCCGTCCGCCCCGACGGCCGGCCGGCCGGCCTCGCCCAGGCGCTCGTGCGTGCGACGGGGGCCGGCCGATCGGTCGCCTACGTGCCGCACGGGCCGCTCTGGGAGCGCGAGGCGCCCGACGCCGAGGCGATCCTCACGGCGCTCCTCGACGGTCTGCGGCAGGCCGGGCGGGACGAGCGCGCGATCGTCGTGAAACTCGATCCGCGGAGCGCCCGCCCCGGCGACGACGACGCGCTGCGCGCGGCGCTGCGCCGGTCCGGCCTACGCCCGGCGCGCCATGATCTCCAGGCGCGCACGACGCGCATCGTCGACCTGACCGGGGGCACGGAGGCCATGTGGGCGCGCTGGGAGTCCGACGCGCGCAACGGCGTCCGGCGGGCGGCGAAGGAGGGGGTCACGACTCTCGTCGATCGCGCCGGCGACCCCGCCGCGCTGGCCGTGCTGACGGAGCTGCACGCGCAGACCGCCCAGCGCGCGGCCTTCCGGGGCCGCCCGGCCGCGTTCCTGGCCGACGCCGCACGGAGCTTCGCCCCCTCCGGCGGCTGGTACGCGGTGCAGGCGGTGCTCGATGGTCGGCCGATCGCGGCGATGGGCCTCCTGCGTGTCGGCGATCGGGGCTTCTACCTCTGGGGCGGCTCGCTCCGGGACACGTCGCTGGGCGGCGCCCGTGGCTCCTACGCGGCGCTCGCCGCGGCCATCGAGGCACTGGCGACAGACGGCTGCCGGACGCTCGACATGTGGGGTGTCGTGGACGCCGCGGATGAGGCCTCCGACCCGGGCGCGGCCGGCTACAGCCGTTTCAAGCGCAAGTTCGGCGGTGCCCCGCTGCGGCATCCCGGCACCTTCGACCTGGTCGTGGCTCCCGGCTGGTACCTCCTGCGCGACCTGCGCGAGCGGCTGCGCGGCGGCTGACCCGCCCGCACTCATGCTCGGGCGGTCCGGGAGGGCGCGCTACACTGGGACGCCCATGACGACCGAGCCCGCCAGTCCCGCCACCGGTCGCGGTAGCCGTCGCCCGACGGCCGCCGTCGAGGTGACGCCGCGCGTGGTCGACGCCCAGGCGCGGACGCTCGTGAAGACGCTGCGCGAGCACTATCCGCAGGCCGACCTCGAGGCCGTCGAGGGCGCCTACCGCTTCGCCGCCGAGGCGCACGCCGGCCAGAAGCGGGCTTCGGGCGAACCGTTCATCACGCATCCCATCGCCTCGGCACAGATCCTCGCCGACCTCGGCATCGACCCGGTAGCGGTCCAGGCGGCGCTCCTCCACGACGTTCCCGAGGACACCGACTACGCCCTGGCCGATATCGAGGAGCGCTTCGGAGCGGACGTGGCCAAGCTGGTGGACGGGGTCACCAAGCTGTCTCGGCTCTCCACGCACTCCCACGAGGAGCAGCAGGCCGAGAACATCCGCAAGATGTTCCTGGCCATGGCGGAGGACGTCCGGGTCGTCCTCATCAAGCTCGCCGATCGGCTGCACAACATGCGCACCTTGAGCGCCCTGCCGGCCGACAAGCGCCAGCGCATCGCGCGCCAGACCTCCGAGATCTACGCCCCGCTGGCCGAGCGCCTGGGCATCTGGCAGATCAAGTGGGAGCTCGAGGACCTCGCCTTCAAGGAGCTCGAGCCGGAGGAGTTCCGGCTTCTGGCGGCCCAGCTCGAGACCCGGCGCAAGTCGCGCGAGGCCTACATCGAGCGGGCCATGACGGTGCTCCGCGATGCCCTCGCCGCCGCCGGCGTGACCGCCGAGCTCTCCGGGCGACCCAAGCACATCCACAGCATCTGGCGGAAGATGCAGCGCAAGAGCGCCGACCTGGGCGAGATCTACGACGTCTACGCCGTGCGCGTCCTGGTCGACGAGCTGAAGGACTGCTACGCCGCGCTGGGCGTCGTCCACTCGCTCTGGCACCCCATCCCGGGCCAGTTCGACGACTACATCGCGATGCCCAAGGGCAACCTCTACCAGAGCCTGCACACGGCGGTCATCGCCCTCGACGGCCGGCCGCTCGAGGTGCAGATCCGGACGGAGGCCATGCACCGCGTGGCCGAGGTCGGCATCGCCGCCCACTGGCGCTACAAGGAGGGCGGCGGCTCGTCCAAGGACCGCGACTATGACGCGAAGCTGGCCTGGGTGCGCCAGCTCATGGACTGGCAGCGCGAGGTCAGCGACGCGACCGAGTTCGTCGAGGGCCTCAAGCTCGACGTCTTCCAGGACCAGGTCTTCGTGTTCACGCCCAAGGGCGACGTGAAGGACCTGCCGGCCGGCGCCACGCCGCTCGACTTCGCCTACCGCATCCACACCGACGTCGGCCACCGCACCATCGGCGCCAAGGTGAACAACCGGCTCGTGCCGCTCGACTACCGGCTCAAGACCGGCGACATCGTCGAGATCGTCACCACCAAGGGGGCCCACGGCCCCTCGCGCGACTGGATGAAGATCGTCCGCACGAGCCATGCGCGCGAGAAGATCCGGCAATGGTTCAAACGTCAGGAGCGGGACGAGAACATCGTCCACGGGCGCGAGGCGCTGGAGCGCGAACTGCGCCGCCTCGCCCGCACCTCGCTCGAACGGCTCGGCTCGGACAAGGTGGCCGAGATGGCCGAGGCCTACAAGTACGGCTCGGTGGACGACTTCTACGCCGCCATCGGCTACGGCGCCGTCGGCGCCCAGCAGGTGGTGCTGCGCCTGGGCGTCGTCGACGACGCCAACCAGGCGGTCCTGCCGCAGGTCGCGCCGCCCGCCCCGTCACGTGCCGGCGGCGTGCGCGTGAAGGGCGTCGGCGACCTCCTCGTGCGCTTCGGGAAATGCTGCCACCCCATCCCCGGCGACCCCATCTCCGGATTCATCACCCGTGGCAAGGGCATCACCGTCCACCTGCGCTCCTGCCCCACCGTCCTCAACGAGCGCGATGTGAACCGGCTCATCGAGGTCGACTGGGAGGATCAACTCCAGCAGACCTATCCCATCGCCATCCGCATCGAGGCCTTCGACCGGACCGGCCTTCTGTCCGACATCTCGAACGTCGTGGCCGAGAACAAGGTGAACATCCTCGCCGCCAACGTGACCACGAACGCCGACCACACCGCGACCGTGGTGGCCACGCTCCAGGTGGCGTCCGTGACGCAGCTGGCCCGGGTGCTCTCCCGCCTCGAGGGCCTCAAGGACGTCTACACCGTCCAGCGCGATTTCGCTTAGGCGCCGGCGGCGGCGCGCGCCGCCACTTCGAAGGCGTTGTCGCGGTACCAATGCCCGCCGGCGCGAGCGGCGCGCCAGGAGGCCCTGGCGTAACGGGGGATGAAGCGTGGGCCGTAGCGCTGCCACTGGCGCACGTGCTCGAGCTCGTGGGCAAGCTCCGCGTCGCTCAGGGCTCGCCACGTCCAGATGTCGCGCCCGATCGTGATCGCCAGCCAGTCGCGGATGAGCATGGCCCGGCCGATCCGTCGCAGCCGGGGCACGACGTGGACGCGGTGCGTGGTGATCACGGCGCGATCGTAGACGCGCCCGGGCCTCGCCACTCGCTAGACTTCCCGCCATGCCCACCTACCGCGCCCCGCGGGGCACGCGCGACCTGCTGCCGGACGAGCGCCCCGCATGGGAGCGCCTGGAGACCCTCGCCCGCGACCTCGCGCGTCGGTACGGCTACGCGTCGATGGAGACGCCGCTCTTCGAGCAGAGCGACGTCTTCGAACGCGGTATCGGCGCCTCCACGGACGTCGTCGAGAAAGAGCTGTTCCGCGTCAGCCCCAGCCGGGGAGAGGACACCGAACGATGGGCGCTCCGACCGGAGGCGACGGCGGGCATCGTGCGCGCCTACGTGCAGCACGGCCTCCAGACGTGGCCGCAACCGGTGCGCGTCTCCCTGCTCGGCCCGATGTTCCGCTACGACCGCCCGCAGGCCGGCCGCTTCCGCCAGTTCTGGCAGTGGGACATCGAGGCCATCGGTGACCCGGGCCCGGCCGTGGACGCCGAGATCATCGAGCTGGGGCACCGCTTCTACCGCGAGGCGGGCCTGCCCGACGTGGATGTGCTCGTCAACTCGATCGGCGATCCGGCCTGCCGGCCGGCCTACCATGACGCCGTGCGCGCCCACTTCGCGCCCCACGCGGATCGACTCGCGGGCGTCGAGCGCGAGCGCCTGGCCACGAACCCGCTGCGGCTGCTCGACTCCAAGGACCCCGACATCGCCGACCTGATCGCGACCGCGCCGGACATCGCCGACCACCTCTGCGCCGCCTGCGCGGACCACTTCGCGGCGGTCCGGGCCCACCTCACGGTGCTGGGCGTGCCGCACCGTCGGGAGCGAGGTCTCGTGCGCGGCCTCGACTACTACACCCGCACCGCGTTCGAGTATTACCGCCCCGGAGCCCAGGGCCAGCAGTCGGCGCTGGGCGGCGGCGGACGGTACGACGGGCTCGTGGAGCTGCTGGGCGGCAAGCCCACGCCGGGCATCGGGTTCGCGCTCGGGCTCGATCGCGTCGTGCTTGCCCTGGCGGACGCGGGAGTAGCCCTCCCGGCGCCGGCGCACCCGGCGGTCGTGGTGGTCGGCGCCGACCCGGCCGATACGGCCACGCGCCTGCGCATCGCCACGGAGCTGCGCGCGGCGGGGCTCGTGGCGCGCGCCGACCTGGCCACGCGCAAGCTCGGACGCCAGCTCGAGGGCGCGGCCCGCGACGGGGCGCACCTCGCGGTCATCGTGGGCGACGAGCTGGACCTCGGCCAGGTCCAGGTGCGCGACCTGCCGGCAGGGACCCAGCGCCTCGTCAACCTCCCCGACCTCGCCCGCGAGCTGACCCGCGCCCATGCCGGCCACCGGCACGGGACGGACGCCGCACGCTGAGTGCGGCCGGGGAGGCGACACCGCCCAGGCCGGCCTCACCGGCCATGCCCACGCTGGCCGTGCTCGGCGGCGCGATGTGCATCGCGTTCTCGGGCATCCTCGTCATCTTCGCCGCCGTCTCCCCCTCCGCCGCCGCCACGTACCGTGCCGCCTTCGCGGTGCCACCACTGCTGCTCCTCGCGTGGCTGGAGGATCGCCGGCAGGGCGGACGTACCCGTCGTCAGCGGGCCCTGGCATTCGTGGCCGGCATCTTCTTCGCCGCCGACCTGACCTTCTTCCATCACGCCATCGTCTACCTCGGCGCGGGCCTGGCGACCGTGATGGGCAACCTCCAGGTCATCTTCGTCGGCTTCATCGGGTGGCTCCTCCTCGGGGAGCGGCCGGCCAACCGCCTCGTGACGGCCGTCCCGGTCGCCCTCACCGGGGTGGTGCTCATCTCGGGCGTCATCGGCAGGGGTGCCTACGGCTCGGATCCTGGGCTCGGCGTCATCCTCGGGCTCCTCACCGCCGCCTCGTACGCGGGCTACCTGCTCGTGCTGCGACGTGGCCAGGACGGCCGCCACGTCGCCGGCCCCATCCTCGATGCGACGGTGGCCACGGCGATCTTCTCGGCGCTGGGCGGGCTCGTCGTGGGCGACCTCGGCCCGTTCCCCGGCTGGCAATCGGTCGGCTGGCTCGTCCTCCTCGCCCTCAGCGCGCAGACGGCCGGGGGCCTCCTCATCGCCATCGCGCTGCCGCGCCTGCCGGCCGTGACCACCTCCCTGCTCCTGCTCAGCCAGCCGGTCGCCTCGATCTTCCTGGCCATGATCATCGTGGCCGAGACGCCCTCGCCGCTCCAGCTCCTCGGTGTCGGCCTCGTGGTGGTCGGCGTGGCCGTGGGCACGGTGCCCTTCGGGCGCGTGGCGGCCGGCATGAGACGTTCGACTACCATGTGAACCCCATGCAGACGCACTTCCGCGACCTCACCTGCGGCGACGCGCGCCGCGAGCACGTCGGCCGCCGGCTGAGCCTGGCCGGCTGGGTCCACCGCCGGCGCGATCTCGGGCAGCTCATCTTCCTCGACCTGCGCGACCGCTACGGCATCACCCAGGTGGTCGTGGACGCGCAGGAGGCGCCGCACGCGCACGCCGCCGCCGCCACCGTGCGCAACGAGTTCGTGGTGCGCGTCGAAGGCATGCTGGCCGCGCGGCTGCCGGGCACGGAGAACCCGAAGCTGGCCACCGGCGAGGTCGAGCTGCGGGCCGCCGAGGTGACCATCCTCTCGACCGCCAGGACCCCCGCCTTCCCCATCAACGAGCCCGACCAGGAAGCCGACGAGGCGGTCCGCCTCAGGTTCCGTTACCTCGACCTGCGTCGGGAGCCGATGCTGCGCCGCATCCTGGCCCGCTCGCGCCTCGTCGAGGCCATCCGCGCCGTCCATCACGACCACGGCTTCGTCGAGATCGAGACGCCCATGCTCATCAAGTCGACGCCCGAGGGGGCACGCGACTTCATCGTCCCCTCGCGCCTCCAGCCGGGCAGCGTGTACGCCCTGCCGCAGAGCCCGCAGCAGCTCAAGCAGCTGCTCATGGTCAGCGGCCTCGACCGCTACTTCCAGATCGCCCGCTGCTTCCGCGACGAGGACCTGCGCGGCGACCGCCAGCCGGAGTTCAGCCAGCTCGACCTGGAGATGAGCTTCGTGGCCGAGGAGGACGTGATGGCCTTCGTGGAGGCCATGGTCATCGAGGTCTCGCGTGCCGTCGTCCCGGAGCGCCCGATCCAGCACGCGCCCTTCCCGCGCTTCACGCACCGCGAGGCGCTCGACCGCTTCGGGTCGGACAAGCCGGACCTGCGCTACGGGATGGAGCTGCACGACCTCGGCGAGCAGGCCCGGGGGAGCGGCTTCCGCGTCTTCGAGGAGACGCTCGCCGGCGGCGGGCGGGTCGTCGGCCTCGCCGCCCCGGGCATGGCCACGGCCAGCCGCTCCACGGTCGACGAGCTGACCGAGCTGGCCAAGCGCTTCGGCGCCAAGGGGCTGGTCTCGATCGCCATCGAGGGCAGCGGCGCCGTGCGTTCGCCGATCGCGAAGATCGTCGGCGATGACCGGGCGGAGGCGATGGCCGTGGCCGCCGGCGCGAGCCCCGGCGACCTCGTGCTCATCGTGGCCGATCGGGACGTCCTCGCCCAGGAGGTGCTGGGGCGCCTCCGGGTCGAGCTGGGCGCGCGACTCGGGCTGGCCGACCAGGAGGTGCTCGCCTACTGCTGGGTGCACCGCTTCCCGATGTACCAGTGGGACGTCGAGAACGGGCGCTGGGACGCCACGCACAACCCCTTCAGCGCGCCGATCCCGGAGCATGTGGAGCTGCTGACCACGCTCTCCGGCGACCCGTCGCGGCCCTCGCCCGAGGATCCCGCCGGCCGGGCGCTCGCCCAGCAGTACGACCTGGCCCTCAACGGCTGGGAGCTGGGCGGTGGGTCGGTGCGCATCCACCAGCGCGACCTGCTCGAGCGCTCTTTCTCGATGATGGGTCACACGCTCGAGGGCATGCGCCAGAAGTTCGGGGCGCTGCTCGACGCCTTCGAGTACGGCGCCCCACCCCATGGCGGCATCGCCCTGGGCATCGACCGCTGGGCCATGATCCTCACCTACCAGACCAACATCCGCGAGGTCATGGCGTTCCCCAAGACGCAGTCGGGCAGCGACCTCATGCTCGAGTCGCCCTCGCCGGCGGAGCCCGGGCAATGGGCGGAGTTGGGCCTGCGTTTCGTGGGCGCGCCGAAGGGGTAGGAACGCGCGTCGCTTGACATAGCCGGTCTATGCGGTATCGTGAGGATGACGCATACACGGCAAGAGGCAAGCGATGGACAAGCTCTACTACACCCCTCAAGAGGTCGCCGGCATGCTCGAGGTGAGCGTCGACACGGTGCTTGCCAAGATCCATCGTGACGAGATCCCCGCGCTCCGTGTCTCCGCCCGCATCTTCCGGGTGCCGGTCGTCGCCTTCGACCTGTGGCGGTCCGGCTTCGTCCCGACGCGGCGGCGAGTCGGGATCGGTCAGGCGACGAAGAGGGTTGCCATCGGCACAGGTGAGTCGTTGCCGGAGCGCGTGCAGTCCCTTCGGCGGTGATCACCGCTTCGACAGGCGAGCTGCTCGGCTATCTGGCCGATGTGATCGCCGAAGCGGAGCGCTACGGCGCGACGATCCTACCGCCCCACGACGGCGATGAGGTCGCCTGGGCGCGCGACGGCGACGACCTCGTCATGGATGTCGCGACCCGGCTGCCGGTCGTCCGGGGGTCGGCGCCGGTTCATCTCGTGCTCCAGGAGCGATGGCGGCCCCGTGGTCGCGATTGGTACATGGCCGAGTACGGGTACGAGCTGCGCCATCACCAGCTCGACTATCGACGCGCGCTCCACCGGCACGACGAGGAGTACTTCGTCCGGACCCACGGAGTGGCGACGCACGAGCACTGCGAGAGCACGATGGGGCATGAGACGTGCGGGCACTACGCAGGTGAGCCGGTGGGTGGCGCGCTGGACGGCCTCATGCGCCTCTACAACGTCTGGTTGAACGGCCAGAAGCCGGACTGCTCGACGCTGCGCTGCCTCGGCTGAGGCCGCGGGCAGCCTCGCCCGACGGCCCGCTATCCTTCCGTGATGGCCACCCTCTCCCGCGACGACGTCGCCCATGTCGCCCACCTCGCTCGCCTCGGCCTCACCGAGGAGGAGCTGACGCGCCTCGAGGGTCAGCTCAACCACATCCTCGACCAGTACGCGGTGCTGGCCGAGCTGGACACCGAGCACATCGCCCCCACGGCGCAGACGATCGAGCTGGAGAACATCCTGCGCGCCGACGTCGTGACGCCGAGCCTCTCCGTGGACGAGGCGCTGGCCGGGGCACCCGAGCGGGCCGGCGACCACATCGTGGTGCCCGGCATCATCGCGGAATACGAGTAGTCGTGGCCGGCAACGACCTGACCCGCCTCCGCGCCCACGAGATGGCGGCCGCGCTGCGTGCCGGGGACGTATCCGCGCGCGAGCTGCTGGAGGCCTCACTGGCGCGCATCCGGGCCACGGATCGGCCGCTTCACGCGTGGGCGTCGCTCGACGAAGACGGGGCCCGCGACGCCGCCAAAGCCGCGGATCGCCGACTCGCCGCGGCCCGGGGGGCAGGGCAGGAGGCGCTCGCCGCCCTGCCAGGGCTCCTCGGCATCCCCGTGGCGCTGAAGGACCTCGTCGTCACCCGGGGGCTTCCCTCGACCGCCGGCAGTCGCATCCTCGGTGGCTTCGTCGGCCCCTACGACGCCCACATCGCGGAGCGGCTCGCCGAGGCCGGCGCGATCGTGCCCGGCAAGACGAACATGGACGAGTTCGCCATGGGCTCCTCGACCGAGCACTCGGCCTGGGGTCCGACGAGCAACCCCTGGGACCTCACGCGGGTCCCCGGCGGCAGCAGCGGCGGCTCGGCGGCGGCCGTGGCGTCATACCACGTGCCGCTGGGCATCGGCACGGACACGGGCGGCTCGATCCGCCAGCCCGCGGCGCTCTGCGGGGTGGTCGGCCTCAAGCCGACCTACGGCCGCGTCAGCCGCTACGGCATCATCGCCTTCGCCAGCTCGCTCGACCAGATCGGCCCGTTCGGGCGCGACACGCGGGACGCCGCCACGCTCCTCCAGGCGATCGCCGGCCGCGACGAGCGCGACTCGACCTCCGCGCCGATCCCGGTCCCCGACTGGTCCACGGAGCTGGCCGCGAGCGACGACGAGGCCGCCGGCTGGCTGCGCGGCGCCCGGATCGGCCTGCCGCGCCAGTACTTCGTCAAGGGCATGGAGCCGGGTGTCGAGGCCCGCGTGCGCGAGGCGGTCGCGGCGCTCGAGTCGGCCGGGGCGATCATCGTCGAGGTCGACCTGCCGCACACCGACTATGGCCTAGCGACCTACTACATCATCGCGCCCGCCGAGGCATCCGCGAACCTCGCCCGCTACGACGGCGTCCGTTTCGGCTACAGCGAGCACGAGGGCGACGTGCTCGGCAACTACCTCGCCACGCGGGGCCGGGGCTTCGGGGCGGAGGTGAAGCGCCGCATCATGCTCGGCACGTACGCGCTCTCGGCCGGCTACTACGACGCCTTCTACCTCAAGGCGCAGAAGGTGCGCACGCTCATCAAGGCCGACTTCGACGCCGCCTTCGCGAGCGTGGACGCCCTGGTGGCCCCGACCAGCCCGACCGTCGCCTTCCCGCTCGGCGCCCGCCTCGACGACCCGGTCGCGATGTACCTATCGGACGCCTGCACGCTGCCGGTCAACATCGCCGGCCTGCCGGGGCTCTCGGTGCCCTGCGGCCTCTCGGACAGACTGCCGGTCGGGCTCCAGTTCATCGGCCGGGCCTGGGACGAAGGCACGCTCTTCCACCTCGGGCGCGCCTACGAGGCGATCACCGCCGATGCCGGCTGGCGACGGCTCGACCCTGCCGACCTGGGGGCGCTGGAGGACCCGGCCACGCCCACGCCGGCGGAGCGCATGGCCGCCCACGCCTGAGCCCAGGCCGACCCGCCCTATACTCGCGACCATGGCCACCGACGTCCCCGCCACGACGAAGAGCCGCCTTGCGCAGCGCGTGCAGGCGGTGCCGCCCTCGGGCATCCGGAAGTTCTTCGACGTCATCGCCACGATGCCCGACGTCATCAGCCTCGGCGTCGGCGAGCCCGACTTCACGACCCCGCCGCAGGTCATCGAGGCGGGTGTGCGCTCGCTGCGCGCCGGCCGCACGCACTACACGAGCAACTTCGGCACGCTCGAGCTGCGCCGGGCGCTGGCCACGCACCTGGAGCGGCTCTACGGCGTGAGCTACGACCCGCAGGGCGAGCTGCTCGTCACGGTGGGCGCCTCGGAGGCGGTGGCGGCGACGATGGCGGCCATCGTCGACCCCGGCGACGAGGTCATCCTCCACGAGCCCTCCTACGTCGCCTACCTGCCGGCGATCCTCTTCAACGGCGGCACGCCGGTCCTCATCCCGACCCACCTCGACGGCGACTTCGAGCTGGACCCGGCGGCGGTCGAGGCGGCCATCACGCCGCGCACGAAGGCCATCTTCCTCGGCTACCCCTGCAATCCGACCGGCGCCGTCCTGCCCGAGGCGAAGACGCGCGCCATCGCCGAGATCGCCGCGCGCCACGACCTGCTCGTGGTGAGCGACGAGATCTACGACCGGCTCGTCTACGGCGATCACGTGCACCACGCCTTCAGCTCGTTCGAGGGCGCACGCGAGCGGACGATCCTGCTCGGCGGCTTCTCCAAGGCGTATGCCATGACCGGCTGGCGCGTGGGCTGGGCGGCCGCGCCGCAGCACATCCTCGAGGGCATCCTCAAGGTCCACCAGTACGGGATCATGTCCGCTCCCACGACGGCGCAGGACGCGGCGCTCGCGGCGCTCACCGGGGCGGAGATGGACGTCCGGCGCATGGTCGCCGAGTACGACCGCCGGCGGCGCATGTTCGTCGACGGGCTGAACCGCATCGGGCTGCCCACGTTCGAGCCGCGCGGCGCCTTCTACGCCTTCCCCAGGATCACCTCTACCGGCATGACCAGCGCGGCGTTCAGCGAACGGCTTCTCTTCGAGCAGCAGGTCGCGGTCGTGCCCGGGGACGCCTTCGGGCCCTCCGGCGAGGGCCACGTGCGCGCCTGCTACGCCACGAGCTACGAGGGGCTCGAGGAGGCGCTGGTGCGCATCGAGCGGTTCCTGGGCTCGCTCTGATGGGCGCCTACGAGGCGGTCATCGGCATCGAGATCCACGTCCAGCTCAAGACCGCCTCGAAGATGTTCTGCGGCTGCTCGACGGACATCAAGGACGCCGCGCCGAACTCGCGCACGTGCCCGGTCTGCCTGGGCCTGCCCGGCACGCTGCCGGTCATCAACCGCCGGGCGGTCGAGCTGGTGCTGGCCACGGGCATCGCCATCGGCGCCACCACGCCCGAGTTCACCCGCTGGGACCGCAAGAACTACTTCTACCCCGACCTGCCCAAGGGCTACCAGATCAGCCAGTACGACCTGCCCCTGGCGGCCAACGGGCACCTCACCTTCGACACGTCCGACGGCCCGGTGACGGTGGGCATCCGGCGCGCCCACCTCGAAGAGGACACCGCGCGGTTGATCCACGCCACGGACGCCGCCGGCCGCCGCGTGTCGCTGGTCGACTTCAACCGCTCGGGCATGCCGCTCATGGAGATCGTCACCGAACCCGACCTGCGCACGGGGGAGCAGGCGCGCCGCTACGCCGAGGAGCTGCGTCTCCTGCTCCTCGCCATCGGCGCCAGCGACGCCGCGATGGAAGAGGGCCAGATGCGCGTCGAGGCCAACGTTTCGCTGCGGCCGGTGGGCACGGACGCCTTCGGGACGCGGACCGAGGTCAAGAACATGAACTCCTTCCGCTCGGTCGAGCGGGCCATCGCCTTCGAGATCGAGCGGCAGGCCCGCGTCCTCGGCGCCGGCGAGGTCCTGGTGCAGGAGACCCGCGGCTGGGACGACGACCGCGGCATCACGTACACGATGCGCATCAAGGAGGATTCGGACGACTACCGCTACTTCCCCGAGCCGGACCTGCCGCCGCTGCGCGCCGACCGGGCCTGGCTCGACGCGATCCGGGCGGGGCTGCCGGAGCTGCCGGCGGCTCGGCGGGTGCGCTATCGGGACGAGCTGGGGCTCTCGGCCTACGACGCGGCGGTACTGGTCGCCGACCCGCGCGCCACGGCGATCTTCGAGGCGGCCCTGGCCGCCGAGCCCGGCCTCGCCCCCAAGGCGGTCGCGAACTGGGTCACCGGGGAGTACCTGCGCCTGGCCAAGGGGGCCGGGGAGGGGAGTGGCGCTGGTGCGTCGGGGGTCGACGGGGCGCAGCTCGGCCGGCTCGTGCGCCTGGTGGCCGAGGGCGCCATCTCGGGCACGAACGCGAAGCAGGTCTTCGAGCGCCACGCCATGAGCGGGGAGCCCGTGGACGAGATCGTGGCCGACCTGGGCCTGGCGCAGATCAGCGACCGCGGTGCGCTGATCGGCATCATCGACGAGGTCCTGGCCGCCAACCCCGGGGCCGTGGCGGACGTCCGCGCCGGCAAGGGCCAGGCGAGTGGCTTCCTCGTCGGCCAGGTCATGAAGGCCACGCGCGGCCAGGCGCAGGCGAGCGTCGTGCAGGCGCTGCTGCGCGAGCGCCTCGGGCTCGACTGACCGTGGGCGTGGCGAGCCTCCTGCTGATCGCGGCGGGCGCCGCGCTCATCGCCGTCGCCGGGCTGCGCGTCCGCGAGCCGTACCGGCGCTACATGGCGCTGCGCGAGCAGGAGCAGAACCTCGCCCGCTACGACTCCTGGCGCGGTGGCCGGCGCACCGCCGCCCCGGAGACACAGCCGAGCAGCGCCCGGCTGATGCAGGCCGAGCTGCGCCGCCAGGCCCAGCGCTGGATGGCCGTCGGCGGCGTTGGCCTGCTCCTGGTGTTCCTGGGCTTCTGGCTGGCCTGACGCGAGCGGCCGGCGTGCCGCCGGCAACCGGCGCGCTCTTATGTCGGTGAGGCATGGCCTGTGAGCCAGCAAGACGAGTCGCTGCGTTTACGGCGCCTCGTGAGCCCCGATCCATGCCCCCCAGCTATGGATCGGCGTCGATGAGGTCTGTGCCGCGGCTCGGGGCCGCCCCTGCAGCCGTGGCTATGCCCGTGGCGAATGGATTGAGCCGCAGGATCCCAAGTCGTTAGCGCCCGCGCAGGCGCCGGTGATCGATGGCCGTGCAGCGGTCCATGACCACGGGCAGGCCGGCTTCGTGGGCGATGAACGCGGCCTCCCAGCTGACCACGCCGAGCTGGAGCCAGAGCGCCCCGCAGCCGGTGGCGACCGCCGAGCGAGCGACGTCCGCGACGGACTCGGGGCGGCGGAACACGTCCACGATGTCGAACGGCCCGCTGGCCGCCACCGCCTCCTCGAGCGTGCCGAACGAGAGGATGCCGAGCACGTCCCGGGCGTTCGGGTTGACCGGCACGCACTCGTACCCCTGGTGCTGCAGGTAGCGCATCACCGCGTGCGACGGCCGTCCGGGATCCGGCGAGGCGCCCACCACCGCGATGCGCCGGGCCCCGCGCAGCAACGCGAGCGCCTCAGCCTCGTCGAGGACGGACAGGGGCCCCGTGCCCTCCTGCAGGTCGAGGATGTCGCGTGCCCGGGCGCGTTCCTCCGCGGTCATGCCGGCATGATTGCACGGGGTCGTACTCGACGTGCATACTGACGGGAGTAACGGACCGCGCGGCACATGCCCGCGCCGGATCCAGCATCGGGGCCCCCCGGAGTTCGAATGGGGCGCCGGCGAGAGAAGACGTCCGGCGCGGCGCCCCACGCACCAGCCGGCCGGACGATCTGGAGGAGGATCGGACCTTGCGAACATCACGCGCGCTCGCCGCCCTCGTGTCGGCGGCGTTCATCTTTGCCGCGTGCGCCACCGCGGCATCCCCGACACCGGAGCCCACCGTCGCCCCGACCGCGCCGCCGACTGTCGCCCCGACCGCGGCGCCGACCGCATCGCCCGTCGACTGGCAGGCCTGCATGGTGAGCGACACCGGCGGCATCGACGACCATGCCTTCAACGAGAACGCCTGGAAGGGCTTGCAGGACGCCCAGGCGAAGCTCGGTATCGAGATCAAGTTCCTCGAGTCGCGCGATGAAAGCGACTTTGAGAAGAACATCAACCAGTTCCTGAGCGAAGGCTGCGAGATGATCGTGACCGTCGGGTTCCTGCTCGGCGACGCGACGAAGGTCGGGGCTGAGGCGAATCCGGACGTCCGCTTCGCGATCGTCGACTTCGCCTACGATCCGGCGATCCCCAACGTCGAAGGCCTCGTCTACGCGACGAACGAGGCTGCCATGCTCGCCGGCTATGCGTCGGCGGCGTGGTCGAAGACCCACGTCCTGGGCACCTTCGGCGGGATCAACATCGGCGGTCCCGTGACGGACTTCATGGACGGTCTCGTCGCCGGAGCCCACTACTACGACAAGACGACGGGCTCGAAGACGACGGTCCTGGGTTGGGACCCGGTCACCAAGACAGGATCCTTCACCGGCGACTTCGCCAGCATCGACAACGGGAAGACCCTGTCGCTCGGCTTCCTCGATGAGAATGCTGACGTGATCCTGGGTGTCGGTGGCCAGATCGGCCAGGGGGCCTTCGCGGCGATCGAGGAGCGCGGCGTCACGGGCGTCGGCCTCGGTGTCGACGTGGACTGGTACATCTCCGTGCCGCAGTACAAGTCGCTCATCCTGACGTCGATCCTGAAGAAGATCGACATCAGCGTGACGGCGGCCGTGGAACATGCCTTCAAGGGCGAACCTGCCCTGCCCGTCTACGTCAGCACGCTCGCGAACGGCGGCGTCGACCTCGGCCCGTTCCACGACTATGACTCGCAGATCTCGGCCGAGACGAAGGCCGCGCTCGAGGACCTGAAGGCCAAGATCATCTCCGGCGAGGTGAAGGTCTCGGACTACTTCGCCGCCCCGTAGCGAGAGGTTCGCTCTCCACGCGAAACCAGCGGTCGGCGGTGCGGATCCCGCACCGCCGACCGTGACGTATCCAGCACGACCTCGATCCGCCGCGAGGATTGACCGACCGTGAGGCTGGAACTCCGAGGTATCACCAAACGATTCCCCGGCGTCATCGCGAACCAGGACGTGGACCTGGTCGTGGAGCCGGGCGAGATCCATGCCCTGCTCGGGGAGAACGGGGCCGGCAAGACGACCCTGATGAACGTCCTGTACGGCCTCTACCAGCCGGACGAGGGCGAGATCCGGATCGACGACCGGGTGGTCATGTTCCACGATCCGGGCCAGGCGATCGCGGCCGGCATCGGCATGGTCCATCAGCATTTCATGCTCGTGCCGGTCTTCACGGTGACCGAGAACGTGATGCTCGGCGTCGAGTCCGTGCGCGGGCCGCTCGGGCAGTTGGACCGCCCAACGGCACGCAAGCGGATCATCGAGATCTCGGAGCGCCACAACCTCAAGATCGACCCGGATGCCACGGTCGAGGACCTTCCCGTCGGCGTTCGCCAGCGGGTCGAGATCATCAAGACGCTCTACCGCCGATCCGACCTCCTCGTCCTGGATGAGCCGACCGCCGTCCTCACGCCCCAGGAAGACGAGGAGCTGTTCGAGATCATGCGGTCGCTGAAAGCCGGCGGCACCTCGATCGTCTTCATCACCCACAAGCTCAACGAGGTCCTCGAGATCGCGGACCGCATCACCGTCCTGCGGCGGGGTCGTGTCGTCGGGTCGACGACGCCGGCCGAGGCGACCCGGGAAAGCCTGGCGTCGATGATGGTCGGCCGGCCCGTGGAGCTCGTCGTGGAGAAGACGCCCGCGCACCCGGGGGCCCCGGTGCTCGAGGTCCACGGACTCGTCGTCAGGGACGACCGTGGCCATGTGGCGGTCGACGGGTTGGATCTTCAAGTGCGTGCCGGTGAGATCGTGGTCATCGCCGGGGTCCAGGGCAACGGCCAGACGGAGCTGGTCGACGCCATCACCGGTCTCCGGCATCCGGTCGCCGGGACGATCCGGATCGGCGGCGCCACGGTTCGCCCAGAGCCGCGACCGATCTTCGAGGCGGGCGTCGCCCACGTGCCCGAGGATCGCCTCGAGGACGGCTGCGTGCCGGGTTTCACGATCGTCGACAACCTCGTGCTCAACACCTACTACCGAGCCCCGTTCTCCCGTGGCATCCGGCTCGACCGCGAGGCCATCGAACGGTCGGCCACGGAGCTGGTGGCGAATTTCGACATCCGGACGCCGTCCATGTTCGTTGACATCGGCGATCTGTCCGGTGGCAACCAGCAGAAGGTGATCGTCGCGCGGGAGTTCTCCCGGCCCGTACGCCTGCTGGTCGCGGCGCAGCCCACGCGCGGGCTCGATGTGGGCTCGGTCGAGTACATCCATCGTCGCATCGTCGCGAAGCGCGACGAGGGTGCCGCCATCCTGATCGTCTCGACGGAGCTCGACGAGGTGCTCGCACTGGCGGATCGGATCGCCGTCATGTACCAGGGTCGGATCGTCGATATCGTCGAGCCGGAGCGGGCGACGCCACAGTTGCTCGGGATGCTGATGGGGGGCTCGCTGCCCCTGGAGAGCGCGGCAGCAGCAAGCGTGTCGCCCGCGGCGCCTGGGGACCCCGGCACGTGACGGACGAGCAGCACGTGGATCCCGTCATCGAGGCGGACCTGCCCGTCGGGGCTGAGCCCGCCGGTGAGCGGCCGCCGGCGGCCGCGGCCCCCCCGTCGAGGCTCGCCACGGCCGTCCGCGGCCTCCTCGTGCCCGTGCTCGCCGTGCTCAGCGCGCTCGTCATCGGGGCGATCATCATCGTCCTCTCAGACCTCACCTTCTTCGAGCGTCTCAGCGCGGATCCCGGTGGTGCGCTCGGCGATGCGCTGGGCAGCGTCTGGAGCGCCTACGGAGCGCTCATCAGCGGCGCGCTCGGCAGTCCTGGCGCATACGTGGAGGCGTTCGCATCGGGCGACTCCGACCAGATCATCTCGGCGTTCAACCCGATCAGCGAGACGCTGCTCGCGGCGACGCCGTTGATCTTCACCGGCCTGGCGGTCGCCCTCGGTTTCCAGTGCGGCCTGTTCAACATCGGGGCCGAGGGCCAGCTCTATGTGGGAGCCGTCGCGGCGACGTTCGTCGGGTTCGCGGTGACGGGCCTGCCGTGGTTCATCCACCTGCCGCTCGCGGTGGCTGCCGGCTTCGCCGGCGGAGCGATCTGGGGCTTCGTCCCGGGGATCCTGAAGGCGAAGACCGGGGCGCACGAAGTCATCGTCACGATCATGCTCAACTACACGGCCTACCGGTTCGTCGAGTTCATCCTCAAGCTCCCGGGCTATCAGCGCGAAGGCCGCAGCGACCCGATCTCGAAGGTGACCGAGGCGTCGTCCTGGTACCCGCCGCTCATCGAGGGGCTGCGCGCCAACTGGGGTTTCTTCCTGGGGCTGGCGGCGGTGTTCGCCGTGTCGTGGCTCCTGTTCCGCTCGACCAAGGGCTTCGAGTTCCGAGCGGTGGGTTTCAATCCCTCGGCGGCGCGATACGCCGGCATGAGCATCGCCGGGTCGACGATCCTCGCGATGATGATCAGCGGCGGATTGGCTGGGCTCGCCGGAACAGGCATCGTGCTCGGCATCACAAGGTCGTTGACGTCCGGGGTCTCCGCCGGCCTCGGGTTCGATGGGATCGCCATCGCACTCATGGCCAGAGCCCGGCCGAGGGGCATCATCTTCGCCGCACTCCTGTTCGGCGCGCTCCGCGCCGGGGCCACGCCGATGCAATCGGCGACCGGGATCCCGATCGACCTCGTGGTCGTGGTCCAGGCCCTGGTGATCATGTTCGTCGCCGCCCCAGCCCTGGTGCGCGGGATCTACCGGATCCGGGTCCCCGAGGCGACCGGGACCGAGGTGTTCAGCAAGGGGTGGGGTTCATGACCGCGGCAGTGGCGGCGCCCGGCGCGATCGTCGACCGAGGGGCCGTGCGCCGCCAGCGGATCATCGGGATCTTCTACCTGCTCCTGGCCGCGATCGCCGCATTCGTGCTGACCTCGGGCATCGCGCCGGAGGCCACGAGCACCTTCGCTCTCAAGCCGGCCGGATCCAAGACGGGACTCGACATCCCGAACCTGGTCGTGCCCTCCGTGGTCACGCTGTACGCCGTCGCGGCACTGTGTGGGTTCCTCGGCGCCATCCAGCTGGTCAGGGGCTTCGGGACGCGATGGGCAGTCGTGCTCGGGATCGCGGTCGCCGTCTTCGTGTTCGGCTTCCTGACGTGGGCCGCCGTGGGCAAGTCGATGAGCCTGATCGGGATCCTTCAACTCACGGTGGTCAAAGCGCTGCCGATCACGTTCGGCGCGCTCTCGGGGCTTCTCTGCGAACGGGCGGGCGTCGTCAACATCGCGATCGAGGGCATGCTCCTCACGGGCGCCTTCACGGGCGCGGTGGTGGGCAGCGCGACCGGCAACAACATCGTGGGGCTGGTCGCGGCAGGTTTCGTCGGCGCCGCTCTTGGCACACTCCTCGCCGTGCTCGCGATCCGCTATCGGATGGACCAGATCATCGCCGGTACGGTCATCAACATCTTCGCAGCGGGGATCACGGGGTTCGTGTCGACCCGCGTCCTTCAGCTACACCGCGAACTGAACGAGCCCCAGCGCTTCCCCCAGATCCCGATCCCCGTGCTGTCCGATATCCCGATCATCGGACCGATGTTCTTCAACGGGAACATCTTCCTGTACGCGCTGTTCGTCCTGATCGGGCTCATCCACTACGGGCTGTTCTACACGCGCTGGGGCCTCCGGGTCCGCGCCGTTGGCGAGCACCCGCGCGCGGCCGACACGGTCGGCATCAACGTGCTGGGTACCCGGTACCGGAACGTGATCCTGGGCGGGATCGTGGCCGGCGTTGGCGGGGCGTACTTCACCCTGGGTTCTACAGGCAGCTTCGTGCAGGACATGACCGCGGGTCGCGGGTTCATCGGGCTCGCGGCCATGATCTTCGGCGCCTGGACCCCGGTCGGGGCGTTTCTCGCCAGCCTCGTCTTCGGCTTCGCTGACGCGGTGCAGGCCCGGCTCTCGATCCTCAACATCCCGCTCCCGTCGGAGTTCCTGCTGATGGTCCCGTACCTCGTGACCATCGTCGTCGTCGCAGGGCTGGTGGGTCGCGTTCGCGCGCCGGCTGCTGACGGCCGGCCCTACGAGAAAGAGTGAGCGGGTCGGTCACGACTCCCGCCGCGCCCAAGGGGCCGGCGCCGCGGCCGATCATCCTCGACTGCGACCCGGGCCACGACGATGCCCTGGCGATGCTCCTTGCGCTGGTGCGGCCGGAGGTGCGCCTCCTGGCGGTCACGACCGTGGGCGGCAATGCCGACCTGCGGCGCACGACTCGCAACGCCCTCGCGGTGCTGACGCTCGCCGGCCGGACGGACGTGCCGGTGGCCATGGGCGCTCCGGGTCCGCTGGTGCGGCCGCTGCGCGTCGCGGACTGGGTGCACGGCGAGAGCGGCCTCGACGGCGCCGACCTGCCCGAGCCGGCCGCCGCGCCCGTCTCCGAGGGGGCGGTCGCGCTCATGGCCCGCCTCATCGGCGAGAGCCCGACCCCGGTGACGCTCGTCCCCACCGGGCCCCTCACGAACGTCGCATTGCTCCTGCGCGCGCATCCGGAGCTGCGGCCGCGCATCGCGCGCATCTGCCTCATGGGCGGCTCGATGGGGGAGGGCAACGCCACTGCCTCAGCGGAGTTCAACATCTGGGTCGATCCCGAGGCCGCGGCCGAGGTCTTCGACTGCGGGCTACCGGTGGCCATGATGGGCCTCGACGTGACTCACCAGGCGCGCGTCACGGTGGCCGAGTCCGACGCCTGGGCGACGCTGGGGACCCGCACCGGCCGCGTCTTCGCCGACCTCTTCCGCTTCTTCGCCCGCTTCCACCGCGACCGCTACGGCTGGGACGGGTCGCCCATCCACGACGCCGTGGCCATCGCCCACGTCCTGGACCTGGGCCTCGTGTGCACCGAGCCGTATCGCGTGGACGTGGAGACGACGAGCGAGCTGACACGCGGGCGGACCGTGGTCGACCTCCGGGGACTCCGCGGGCAGCCGCCGAACGTGGACGTCGGTGTGGGCATCGACCGCGAGCGCTTCCTCGGCCTCGTGCGCGACGCGCTGGCAGCCTTCCCGTGAGCGCCTCCGCCACGAGTCCGCGGACCCCGACCGACCACCGCGCCGAGGAGCTGCGCGTCTGGCTGGCGCTGCTCGTCGTCTACGTCGTCTGGGGCTCGACCTACCTCGCCATCCGGATCGTCGTGGCGGACCTTCCGCCGCTTCTCAGCGCCGGGCTTCGCTTCCTCCTGGCGGGCTCGGTCGTCGCCGTCGCCGTGGCCATCCGCTCCGGGCCGGGACGGTTGCGCGTGGAGCGACGGCGCCTCGCTTCGGTGGCCCTCGTGGGGGCGCTGCTCCTGCTCGGGGGCAACGGGCTGGTCGTGCTCGCCGAGCAGACGGTGCCCTCGGCGCTGACGGCGCTGATCATCGCCTCGACGCCGATCTGGGTCGTGGTCCTGCGCACGATCAC
>Ga0209521_10000258_pt1 | contig 38588 bp, 29 predicted proteins | sample Rifsed19ft4_FD_184016 | JGI IMG/M metagenome (GOLD analysis project Ga0209521, IMG submission 184016) | Soil microbial communities from Rifle, Colorado, USA - sediment 19ft 4 (version 2) | ecosystem: Environmental > Terrestrial > Deep subsurface > Rock core/Sediment | place: Rifle, Colorado...
TCGGGCCTTAAATAACGCTTGGCGGCGAAGCCAGGGTCAAATGGGGGGAGGCCGTTCAGGCTCTTGTAGTGAGATATGAAGAGCTATGCTCAAGGTTTAATACCGGTCTCTTGAGCAAACGCTGGCAAACAAACAAAGCCAACAATGGGCAGACATCCATTCGGGGAGAGGCATGAGAAGATACGACGTATTGGTAGTCGGCTCGGGCCCAGGGGGGCAGAAGGCCGCGATCCAGGCGGCCAAGCTCGGCAAGAAGGTCGTCATAATCGAGAAGAGCCCGTTCCTGGGCGGCGCGGGCATACACACAGGGACGCTCCCGAGCAAGACGCTCAGAGAAACAGCGCTCATATATTCGGGCTTCAAGCAGAGGGCCATATTCGGCCTCCAGCTCATCCTGAACAGGGACGTTACCTTAAGCGAGCTCCTCCACCGCAAGACCGAGGTCACCCGCGCCCAGATGGAGGTAATCCTCGACCAGTTCAGCAGGAACAGGGTAGAGGTGGCATACGGAACGGCCTCGTTCGTGGACGAGCATACGATGGTAGTGAGGGCGGACGGCAGCAGCAGCGAGGAGTACCAGGGCGACTTCATCATACTCGCGCCGGGCTCAAGGCCCTCGAGGCCCTCGGACGTGCCCTTTGACTCGGCCCATATCTACGACAGCGACACCATACTCGGGCTCGACAGGATACCCGCGAACCTGACCGTCATAGGCGGCGGCGTGATCGGCTGCGAGTACGCCTGCATATTCGCCGCGCTCGGCGTGAAGGTGAGCCTGGTCGATAAGAAACAGCGCCTCCTGAACTTCGCGGACGAAGAGGTGGTCACGAACCTCATGTACTGGATGAGGCATTCAGGCGTGACCATGCGCTTGAACGAGGAGGTCACAGGCATAAAGGTCGAGGGGCCCTGCAAGGTGGCCACCCGCCTTAAGAGCGGCAAGGTGATAGTCGCCGAGAAGCTCCTGTATACGATGGGCAGGATGGGCAATTCAGACAGCCTGAACCTCGCCGCGGTAGGGCTCAAGGCCGACTCCAAGGGCCTTATCTCGGTGAATGAGAGCTTCCAGACCGGGATACCGCACATCTACGCCATAGGCGACGTAATAGGCTTCCCGTCTCTGGCGTCGACCTCGATGGAGCAGGGCAGGCGGGCCGTATGCCACGCCCTCGAGATCGAGGGCAGGACCTGCGAGGTGCCGGGGTTCATCCCGTACGGGATCTACACGATCCCCGAGATATCGATGGTCGGCGAGACAGAGGAGAGCCTGTCCCTGAAGGGCGTTCCCTATGAGACAGGCTGCGCCTATTTCCACGAGGTCGCCAGGGGGCAGATAATAGGGGATACCCACGGGATGCTCAAGCTCATCTTCGACAGGAACACGAGAAAGCTCCTGGGCGTGCATATCGTGGGCGAGAGGGCGAGCGAGCTCATACACATAGGCCAGGCCGTGATGAGCTACGGCGGGCCGATTGATTATTTCAAGGACGCGGTCTTCAATTACCCTACGCTTTCGGATGCCTACAAAGAGGCTGCGCTGAACGGGTTGAATAAGTTGTAGTGTCTATTCCGTGCTGTCATTCTGAGCGGAGCGACGCAATCTCATCATTTTTCGGATTAAATCATGAGATTGCTTCGTCGCTGCACTCCTCGCAATGACGCAGCGAGCGAATGGCCTTTTTAAATTCAGAATAATTTTGCTGATAATTCCGCGACTTACACTCCTTTCCTTGACATATCCCGTGCCTGTGGCAATACTTTTAGCAAGCGTAAAACCTGTTCAGGACTTTTTCGGCGGCCTGCCTGCAAAAACGGATTTCAGGATGAGATTAGTGAACAACTCAGAGAGGCTTGTCCATATATCTTCCAACGGCGAAAGGCTCGAAGGGGCGCTTGCCGTTCCCGAGGGAGCGGAGGGAGTAGTCCTCTTTGCCCACGGCTCGGGCAGTTCGCGCCACAGCCCGAGGAACAACTACGTGGCGCAGGTGCTCCGGAGGGCGGGGCTCGGCACGCTCCTCATGGACCTCCTTACGAGGGCCGAGGACATCGACTACCAGACCAGGTTCGATATCGGCCTGCTGGCCGAGAGGCTCGACGCCGCCACTGCCTGGCTCATGGAAGACGACGAGACCGGCGGCAAGAGGATAGGCTACTTCGGCGCTTCCACCGGCGCGGCGGCCGCCGTCAAATCGGCTGCCTCGGGCGGCAGCATGATAGGCGCGATAGTCTCAAGGGGAGGGCGGCCCGACCTCGCCATGGAATCGCTCTCAAAGGTCGTCTCTCCGACGCTTCTGATAGTCGGCGGCCAGGACGATCTGGTAATCGAGCTCAACAGGGCCGCTTATGAGAGGATCAAGGCTGAAAAGGAGATGGTCATAGTTCCAGGAGCCACTCACCTCTTTGAAGAGCCGGGCGCTCTCGAAGAGGTCGCGAGCCTCGCTGCCAGGTGGTTCAAGAAATATCTGAAGCCGTTGGAATAGAACTATCCCGCCTTCTTGTAAATATCTGACACATATTCCCCGTAGCCGTTGTAAAGGATCGTCTGGCGCTCCTCGTCCGTGCCGATTATCTTCTCGGTCTTCTGCGACCACCTCGGGTGCGGGATATTCGGGTTTACGTTCGCGAAGAAGTCGTACTCGTCCGGCGCGGCGGTATTCCAGAAGGTGGCGGGCTGCCTGTCGGTGAACTCTATCCGGACGATGGACTTGATGCTCTTGAAGCCGTACTTCCAGGGTGTGATGAGCCTCAATGGCGCGCCGTGCTGTCTGGGCAGCTCGTGGCCGTAGATGCCGGTTACGAGCATGGTAAGCTCGTTCGTGGCCTCTGCCATCGTAAGCCCCTCCTCATAGGGCCAGGGCTGCCAGAACCTGAGACGCTGGCTCGGGGCCCATTCGGGCTTCATGAAGGTCTGCATCCTTATGTACTTTGCCGAGGATAGCGGGTTCATCAGCTTTACGAAGTCCCTCATCGGAAAGCCTGTCCAGGGCACTGCCATTGCCCACGCCTCCACGCACCTCAATCTGTAGAGCCGCTCTTCGAGCCGCATCATGCGCACCAGCTCGTCTATGTCATATGTCCTCGGTTTCGCGACGAGGCCGGCGACCTCGACTGTCCAGGGCCTTATCTGCATCTTATCGACGTGCTTCCATACGCTCTTGCCGGTCGAGAACTCGTAGAAGTTGTTGTACTTGCCGGCCACGAGCTCATCCGTCAAAGGCCTGTCGAGCTTGAACCCGGGGTTTCTCCTTGCCGGATAGAGGTGCGATGTCGGCGTTTTCGGCACCTTTATTACGTCCTCTTTCCTGCCGTCCTCGAATACGCCGAATATGCCGTTGAATTCGAGGCCCGAGAGGAAGATGCCGCCTGCCGCGCTCATGTAGCCGAGGTCCCTCAAGAACCTCCTTCTGCCCATGTAGAGGGCCTCCGGCGTTGCCTCGCGCTCCGGTATCTCCCAGGGTCTTTTCTTCCGGATGAACATAATTGGAGTATACTGCATTTCATGGCACGATGTGGCGGGCAAAGGGATTTCAAAGTAAACTCCGGAGGAAAGGAAAATGCCATGCGAATAAGACCGATAGTCATCCTGCCCGCGATTCTCCTTTTCGTACTCTCTTCACCGGCATGGGCGCTCGAGAGGATAACGCTCCATGTGCCCGATAAATATAAGAAGGGCGTATTCAGCGAGGAGAGGGTCCTGGAGGCTCCTCCCGGCATCAGGGTATCGGTCTTTGCCGCGGACGCGCCAGGGGCGCGCTTCATGGCCGCCTCTGAGGACGGGACGATATATCTGAGCGTTCCAAGTGACGGGACTGTGCTCGCCTTCCCTGACAGGGATGGTGACGGTGTGGCGGATGAGAAGGTCGTGTTCGCGAGGGGCCTCAAGAGGCCGCACGGCCTCGCGTTCAGGGGCAAAAAGCTCGTCGTGGCCGAGACAGGCAGCCTCATCGAGCTGGAGGACACTGATAACGACCTCAAGGCAGACACAAAAAGGGTCATAAGCGGCGATCTGCCCGCCGGAGGCGGCCACTGGACAAAGAGCATCGCCATAGGGCCGGATGGCGCTATCTACGTCTCGGGCGGGTCGAGCTGCAACGTCTGCATCGAGAGAGACAGGAGAAGGGCGGCTGTTTTGAGGTTCACAGGGCCCGATGCCGAAGTTTTCGCAACAGGCCTCAGGAACAGCGTAGGCATGGAGTTCCATCCCGGGACAGGCGAGCTCTGGGGCGTTGACAACGGCAGGGACGGCCTTGGCGACAACATACCGCCTGAGGAGCTCAACAGGATAAGAAAGGGCGGAGATTACGGCTGGCCTTACTGCTACGGCGACAGGCTGCCTGACCCCGGGTACGGAAGCCCCGACAGGTGCAAGGATACTATCCCGCCGGCTGTCGCGTTCCAGGCCCACTCGGCGCCTCTCGGAGTAGCCTTTGGGAAGGGGCTGAAATCATATCCGAAGAGGCTTACGGAATCTTTTTTCATTGCCTTGCACGGTTCGTGGAACAGGAGCGTGCCTACGGGCTATAAGCTCGTGGCAATACATTTCAAGGATGGCAGGCCCGAAGGCCCTCCGTTCGACGTTGTCACGGGCTGGCTTGTGGATGAAGACGCCTGGGGCAGGCCGGTGGACGCGCTTGTCGGCAGGGACGGAGCGCTGTATCTCTCGGACGACAGGGCAGGGGCGATATACAGGATATACTATTCGTTGGCGAAGCAGGCGGGGGTATGGAAATTGAAAGACGCCGGCGGGTTCAATTTTGTAAATTGAACCCGGAATTTCGCTGCGCTCTTACGAATCATAGGGTTCAGGGTTCAACCCTGAACCCGCCTAAGTTTAAAGGCAAAAACGGGAGTCATCAGCCCTTCCTGAAGAAGACCGCCGAGAGCGGCGGCAACGTCATGTTTATCGACCAGTGCCTCTTGTGCGAGGGTATCTCTTCGGCGTTCAATCCCCCCATGTTTCCCTTTCCGCTCCCGCCGTATATTTCAGCGTCGCTGTTCAATACCTCGCGCCAGTAGCCTCCGTCAGGCACGCCCACCCTGTACTCGGGCCTGAATACCGGCGTAAGGTTCAAGACAACCAGGACCGTGTCCCTGGGGTCGCGCCCCTTCCTGATGAAGCTTACGACGCTGTTCTCCCAGTCGTGAAAGTCTATCCACTCGAAGCCCTCGGGCGAGAAGTCCAGCTCGTGCATGGCCGGCTCGTTCCTGTAGAGGCGGTTTAGGTCGGCGACCCACTGCCTGGCTCCTGCGTGGAGAGGGTACTGGAGCACGTGCCACTCGAGGCTGTCGTCATGCGACCATTCCCTGACCTGCCCGAACTCGCAGCCCATGAACAGGAGCTTCTTGCCGGGGTGGCCGTACATGTAGCCGTAGAGGAGACGGAGGCTGGCGTGCCTCTGCCATTCGTCGCCGGGCATCTTGCCGATGAGCGAGCCCTTGCCGTGCACGACCTCGTCATGCGACAGCGGCAGTATGAAGTTCTCCGTGAAGGCGTACCATATGCTGAACGTGAGCTGGTTGTGGTAGTACTTCCTGTAGATCGAGTCCTTTGAGAAATACTTCAGCGTGTCGTGCATCCAGCCCATGTTCCACTTCATGCCGAAGCCCAGGCCGCCGAGCCACGTGGGCTTTGAGACCATTGGCCAGGCTGTCGATTCCTCGGCAAAGGTCTGCACGTCCGGGAACTCCTGGTATATGGCCTCGTTAAGGCGCTTCAATAACCCTATGGCCTCTATGTTCTCCCTGCCGCCGTGCTCGTTGGGCAGCCATTCGCCCTCCTTGCGGGAATAGTCGAGATAGAGCATCGACGCCACGGCGTCGACCCTCATGCCGTCTATGTGGTACTTGTCAAACCAGAAGATGGCGGAGCTTATGAGAAAGGACCTTATCTCGTGCCGTCCGTAGTTGAATATGTAGCTGCCCCAGTCCGGGTGGTATCCCTTCCGAGAATCAGAGTGCTCGAAGAGGTGCGTGCCGTCGAAGTATGAGAGGCCGTACTCGTCCCCCGGGAAGTGAGAGGGCACCCAGTCGAGTATCACGCCTATGTCGTTCTGGTGGAGGTAGTCTATGAGGTACATGAAGTCCTGCGGCGTGCCGAACCTGCACGTCGGCGCGAAATAGCCGAGGGTCTGGTAGCCCCACGAGCCGTAGAAGGGGTGCTCCATCAGGGGGAGGAACTCGACGTGGGTAAAGCCCATCTCCTTTACGTATTCGGCGAGATGAGGCGCTATCTCCCTGTAGCTCATGGACCGGTCGCCCTCTTCGGGCACCTTCCTCCATGAGCCGAGGTGGACTTCGTAGATGGATATGGGCTTGTCGAGCGCGTTATGCTCCCGCCTCTTCCTCATCCAGTCATGGTCGTTCCACTGGTAGGAGAGGTCCCATACCACCGAGGCCGTCTTTGGCGGGAGCTCCCAGTGAAAGGCGAAGGGGTCGCCCTTCTGGACCTGGTAGCCGTTGTATCTCGATTTTATGAAGTACTTGTAGAGGGTCGAATGGCCGAGGTTGGGGATGAAGCCCTCCCATACGCCGGACCAGTCGTCGCGGACCATCAACCGGTGCGTCTCGGTGTTCCAGCCGTTGAAGTCGCCCATGACGGAGACTGCCTCGGCGTTAGGGGCCCATACCGCGAAGTGAACGCCCTTGACGCCGTTGTGCTCGGTAAGATGGGCGCCGAGCTTGTTATAGAGCCTGAAGTGGTTTCCCTCCTTCAGGAAGTAGATGTCGTGGTCCGATATGTGGCTTGTTTCGTGGTGTACCTGGATATTGTTAAGAGAGCTGCCCCCGTTCATTTGGCCCGAATTCCCCCTGTGCGCTGATTTGATTGTAAAATATACCACAATTTCGGGTTTCTGTTGAAATTCATTCGTTTTGTTACTCTGCGTGACCTGAGGCAAAAGGCCGTTTGCGCGCTGCCGCGCTTTTTTGGGCATAAGGCTCCTCGCTACCTGCCCTCCATCCTCCGGACTCGCCCCATTTCCTGTTGAATTTACGTTCTGCTTCGGGTTATCATGCTCCATCCTTATTCCTCTTAAATGGCAGATAAAAAGAAGGTCATACTCGTCTCCAACGACGACGGCATACGCTCGGAAGGCATACTGAAGCTCGCGGCGGCGCTCCGCAGGGTCGGCACTGTCTACGTCGTCGCGCCCGACAGGGAGAAGAGCGCGGCGAGCCATTCCCTCACGCTCCACAGGCCCCTGCGTGTCGAGGAGGCCGGGCCGATGATGTATGCCGTTGACGGCACGCCTACCGACTGCGTGACGCTGGCGGTGAACGGGATACTGCCCGCAAAGCCCGATATCGTCGTATCAGGCATAAACAAGGGCGGCAACATGGGCGAGGACGTATCGTATTCAGGCACGGTCTCCGCCGCGATGGAAGGCACTCTTCTGGGGATACCGTCGATGGCCTTCTCGCTTGTCGCAAGGGATAAGTTCGACTTCGGCCCGGCTGCCGCGTTCGCCGCCAGGCTCACGAGGTTCGTCCTGAAGAGCGGCATGCCCAAGGAGACACTTTTGAACGTAAACGTGCCCGAGAGCGGCCACAAGGGCTACAGGATAACGACCCAGGGGAAGCGCTTCTTCACCGACGCCGTAGTCGAGAAGGTTGACCCGAGGGGCAAGAAGTACTACTGGATAGGCGGCGACCTCGAGAGGTGGGAGGGCGGGCCCCTCTCGGACTTCAGGGCGGTCCAGGACGGCTATGTCTCGATAACGCCCATACACCTCGATATGACCAATTACGCCTCCCTCGCGGAGCTCAGGGAGTGGAAGATAAGATGAGGAACTTCGCGCCGCCTGCCGCATTGAAGGTCAAGAGGGACATTTACGAGCGCTCGAGGCGGAACATGCTCGATGCCCAGCTCATCCCGAGGGGCATCAATAACCCCTCGGTCCTCCATGCCATGCTCACGGTCCCCAGGCACCTCTTTGTGGACGAGGCGCTCCATTCCCAGGCATATACCGACTACCCGCTCCCGATAGGCGAGAAGCAGACCATCTCACAGCCCTACATGGTCGCCTTCACGGCAGAATCGCTGGGGCTCACGGGCAGGGAGAGGGTATTAGAGATAGGAACGGGCTCCGGCTACCAGGCGGCCATACTCTCGATGCTCTGCGACAGGGTCTATACGGTGGAGCGCATCTCAAAGCTCGCGGACAGGGCGAGGAAGACGCTCGACAGCCTCCTTTGCAGGAACGTCATCGTGCGCGTTGCCGACGGCACGGTGGGCTGGCCTGACGAGGCCCCGTTCGACGCCATCGCAGTGGCGGCGGCCTCCCCGCAGGTGCCTCCCGCGCTCATCGACCAATTGAAGGTCGGCGGCAGGCTCATAATACCCGTCGGAGAGGCGGAGATGCAGAAGTTCCTCAGGATAACCAGAAAAAAGAACGGCGTGGAAACAGAGGTGCTTGGCGGCTGCAAGTTCGTCAAGCTCATCGGCCAGCAGGGCTGGCAGGACGACAAGGCCAGGGCCTGAAGCCTTTCCAATAATCAGTTCCGAATTCACCAGATGCCCTTTCCCATTAAATCGATCAAATCCATCTTCTTCCTTATCCTGCCGCTCCTCTTTTTGAGCTGCGCCGGTCCGGGCGTATATCACAGGGTAGGCAAGAATGAAACCTTCTGGAGGATCTGCAAGACCTACGGCGCGGACATGCAGGAGGTCGCCGAGATGAACGACATAAAGGACCCTGCCGCCATCAAGGCCGGGTCGATGCTCTTCATACCCGGCGCGTCCAGGGTGAAGAAGGTGAAGCCCTATGTACCGCCCTCTCCCGGGGCAACGGAGGAGAAGGAGGAAGAGGTAAAGATAGTTGTCGAAAAAGGCAGGTTCGCATGGCCGATCAGGGGCGATGTCATCTCTCCTTTCGGCCCGAGGAACGGCGTCAACCACGGCGGCATCGACATAAAGGCAAAGGAGGGGACCCCGATACTGGCCTCTGACGCGGGAGAGGTGGTCTACGAGAAATCCGGCATGAGGGGATACGGCAGGATAATCATACTTAAACACAGGGACGACTTTTTTACAGTCTATGCCCACAACAGCGAGAACAATGTAAAACTTGGTGAAAAGGTCGAAAAGGGTGCCAGGATAGCCGCTGTCGGCGACTCTGGCAACGCAACGGCCCCGCACCTGCACTTCGAGGTCCGCCAGGGCCGCACAGTGAGGAACCCGCTTTTTTTCTTGCCATAGTCCCTGAAATGTTGTAAAAATACTTGAAAAACCGGATACGCAGCCTGATGAACGCTTCTTTGACCCGGACTAATCTGGAAGGGGTGGAGGCCGTATGGAGAAGCAGGAGGGCGCTTTTGAAAGCACTTACGTCAGGAAGCCGGTTCGCATCGAGGACAGGGAAGTCCGTGAAAGCTATTCAACCGATTCTGTAAAGTTCTACTTCAATTCCATCAAGAGATACCCGCTACTCACTCCAAAGGAAGAAAAGCTCCTCGCGAAAAGGATATCGAAAGGCGACCTTCAGGCGCGCAGCCGCATGATAGAGGCGAACCTGCGCCTTGTGGTGAATATCGCCAAGAAGTACATGAACAGGGGTTTCCCGCTACAGGACCTCATCGAGGAGGGGAACATAGGCCTCATAAAATCGGTCGAGAGGTTCAGGGCGTCCAAGGGCTGCAAGTTCTCGACATACGCGACCTACTGGATAAAGCAGTCCATAGAGAGGGCCATAGCCAACCAGGGCAACGTCGTGAGGCTCCCCATACACGTCACGGCCGATATCTCGAAGCTCACGAGGGCTGTCCGGGAGCTAACGATGACGCTCAGCAGGGAACCTGATTTCGGGGAGCTCGCCGAGAGGACCGGCTTCTCTGGCAGGTACGTCAAGAAGCTCGACATGATAAGCAAGAAGTCCTATTCCCTCGAGGCCTGCCTGCCTGACGGCAGCGACCAGACCCTCCTTGACAAGTTGGAGGACGCGACCCACCCGACCCAGTTAGAGGCGCTCGACCAGAGCCGCAAGGCCGAGAGGGTAAAGGGCTGGCTGACCCACCTCGACGAGAACGAGCAGCGCATAATAAAGCTCAGGTACGGGATAGAGAGCGGCTGCCCGGAGACGCTCGAGGCCATAGGCAAGGCCTTCGGCGTGACAAGGGAGAGGGTGCGCCAGATCGAGGTCAAGGCCATGGACAAATTGAAAAGGATGGTCATGGAGAGGGACAAGATAGCTTCACTTGATGCGATATGAGCCAGTGTGCTATCATACGGGATTACCGCCCCAATATACCCGTCGAAGGAGATTCCGGAATGATCGACCAGCTAAAGAGCTCCATCAGGGACATCCCTGACTTCCCCAAGAAGGGGATACTCTTCAAGGACATTACCACGCTCTGCAAGGACGCGGCCATGTTCCAGCGCATGGTCGACCTCATGGCACACAGGTACATAGGAAAGAAGATAGACCTCGTGGTCGGCATAGAGGCGAGGGGCTTTGTGGTGGGCGCCGCCCTCGCGTATAAGTTGGGCGCTGGCGTGATACTCGTGAGGAAACCCGGCAAGCTCCCCCACAAGACTCACAAGGCGAGCTACGCCCTTGAATACGGCACAGACAGCCTGGAAATACACCAGGACGCCATAGAGGCCGGGCAGAACGTGATAATAGCCGACGACCTGCTTGCCACAGGCGGGACGGCCGGGGCCGTAGCCGGCCTGGTGAAGCGGATGGGCGGCAACATAGTTGAGTGCGCCTTCATAGTCGAGCTCGACGAGCTAAAGGGCAGGGAGAGGCTGGCTCCGCATCCGGTATTTTCGCTTATCAAGTATTGAGTGTTGTCATTGCGAGGAGCGTAAGCGACGCGGCAATCTCAGCCCTTTTATGCCAGGCAGTTCGCCTGTAACGAATACTGAGATTGCTTCGGGGCCGAGGCCCCTCGCAATGACGGTTCAGCATCCCCTGTGCATTTTGCAGGGTATCGGTATATGTCCCCCATAGACCCCGTCCCCTCCATAGTCCTCGCTATCGTCCTCGTCCTCATCGCAGTAAGGCAGGTAGGCAGGTTCAGGCTCGCCATATGGCAGATAATGCTCGCCGGGGCGTTCGCCGTCCTCGCCCTCGGCTCCATCGGCCCTAAAAGCGCTCTCAAGGCAGTCGACCTCGACGTGATGGTCTTTCTATTCGGCATGTTCGTGGTCGGGGAGGCCCTCGTTGAGAGCAGGTACCTCCATCACCTTGCGTTCGTCATATTCAAGAGCGCGAAGAGCGCCGACGCCCTCGTCCTCTATATCCTCTTCGTAATGGGCTTCTTCTCCGCCTTCATCATGAACGACACCATAGCCATCATCGGCACGCCGCTTGTGCTGTTCTTTGCCCAGAGGCATAATATCTCGCATAAGCTGTTGCTTCTAAGCCTGTGTTTTGCGACGACTTTGGGGAGTGTTGCCAGCCCCATCGGGAACCCGCAGAACCTCCTCATAGCCATACACGGCCAGATACCCAACCCGTTCGTGACCTTCTTCAAATACCTCGCCCTGCCGACCGCGGTGAACATCCTGGCCGCGTACGTCTTATTGAAGCTCTTCTTCAGGAAGAGCTTCCACAAGGTCCCGATAGAGAGCGCGAGGGAGCCTGTAAGGGACTTAAGGCTCGCTCTTCTCTGCAGGATATCGCTGGCGATAATATTCATAATGGTCGCGGCCAAGGTGGGCCTGGTATTTACGGGCCGTGACTGGGACTTCAGGCTCACGTACATAGCGATAGCCGCTTGCGCGCCTATCCTTGTTTTCAGCGGAAGGCGCCTGGAGATAGTCAGGCATATAGACTGGCATACGCTCGTCTTCTTCGCCGCCATGTTCGTCCTCATGGCGAGCGTCTGGCAATCGGGCGTGATACAGGGGCTCATGCAGGGACAGGGCGGCACGCTCTCCCACGGCCCTCTCCTTGTCCTGAGCGTGCTTCTGAGCCAGGTGCTCTCCAACGTGCCGTTCGTAGCCCTCTATCTTCCGGTGATGGAGCTTTCGGGCTCGACTGGCGTCGAGCTTATGGCCCTCGCGGCAGGGAGCACCATAGCAGGCAACCTCCTCATACTCGGGGCGGCGAGCAACGTCATCATCATACAGAATGCCGAGAAGAGGGCAGCGGCGACTATCTCGTTCCTTGATTTCGCCAGGGTGGGCGTGCCGCTCACCATAGTGAACACGGCGGTGTATTGGGCTTATTTCGAGTTTTTCATGTGACGGCTGCTGAAAAAGGCCCATCTGCTTTGTTGTCTTCGTCGCTCGTCTGTGCGGCGTACGGTAAAGAGTACGCCTCCTTCCTCGCTCCTCGACGCCTCGCATCTGGACCTTTTTGAGCAGCCTTAATGTGGGGAGTTAAAGAATTTGCATGATGACGCATTTGAGGTACTCGGTCTCCGGAACGGCGAGGGAGATCGGGTGGTCCTTTGCCTGGCCGCGCACCTCTATCACGCGCGAGAGTCTCCCGGCGTTCTTCGCCGCCGCGCCGAGCATCTCGAGGAACATGCTTCTGTCCACGTGGAACGAGCACGACGAGGTCGCGAGCAGCCCTCCCGGCTCAAGGAGCGACATGCACCCGGAGTTGATATCCGCGTAGGCCCTGAACGCCTCGGCTATCTTTGCCTTTGATTTGACGAAGGCGGGCGGGTCGAGGACGATGAAGTCGTACCGCCTCCTCGCGTCCCTCTCTTCCTTCAGGATGTCGAAGACGTCGGCCTTTACGAAGTCGCACCTGGCGCCAAGCCCGTTCATCTCCGCGTTCCTCCTCGCCTGCCCGATGGCGTAGTCAGACGAATCGACGCCCTTCATCCTCACGCCCATCCGCGCGAGCCTGAGGCTCCAGGCGCCGGTATAGCAGAACAGGTCCAGCCCTTCGCCAACTGAAGCGAGAGCGGCAAAGGCCGCCCTGTTCTCGGCCTGGTCGTGGAAGAAGCCGGTCTTCTGCCCGGCGAGCGGGTCGACCTCGAGCGTTATGCCGTCCTCTTCCATCAAGGGCAGCCGCTCGAGGCTGCCCTTCAGGAGCCTCTTCTCGAGGGGGAGCCCTTCGAGGGTGCGTATGGAGCTGTCGTTCCTCAGCACTATCGTGGACGGATTGAATATCTCTTCAAGGGCTTTTATTACCATGCCGCCCTGCGCCTCCATGCCCAGCGTCAGGAACTGCACCGAGAGGCAATCCCCGAACTTGTCCACTATGAGGCCGGGCAGCAGGTCGCTCTCGCTGTATACGGCCCTGAAAGAATCCCTTTTGCCGAGCACGCGCCTTCTGTAGTCGAGCGCCGACTCGATCCTCTTTTTAAAGAAGGCCTCGTCAATCTCCTCCCTTTGTCTCGTAAGTATCCTTATCGATATGAGGGAATGCGGGTTGACGTAGCCTATCCCGAGGAAGTTGCCCTTCCTGTCCGTGAGCTCGACAAGGGAACCCGGGACAAACCTCTTGGGGCTTGTCGCGAGCTCGTTCGAGAAGACCCAGAGGTGGCCCGCGAGTATCCTTGAAGTCCTGTTCAATATGGCTATTTCCATTCAGAAGCCCCCTTCGAAGGCCGATATTATAGTCGAGTGTACATGGTATGACAAAGAAAAACAATCGAGCCTCTTCGGCTGCTTAGCCCCTGAGTTGCTTTTTTTCCTGTTATGGAGGAAACTTTGGGTAGGAGAATGCGTGCCGGGAAGACACCCATTCCATTAAATATAGAGGTGGAAAATGGCGGTAGAAAAGAGGGTTGAAGGCAGGGAGCCTGAGAGCATCGAGGTAATACTCAGGAACGGACAGAGCCTCAAGTTGAGGCCCATACGCCCCGAGGACAAAGGCAAGCTCAAGGACTTCTTCTACAGGCTGAGCCCGCGCACCAGGTACCTTAGGTTCCAGTACGCCAAGGAACATATCAGTGACGAGGAATTGAAGCACTTCACCGAGGTGACCCCGCCCGGAAGGTACGCCTATGTGGCTGCCATCGGCGAGGCCGAGCGGGAGCATATCGTCGCTGTGGCGAGGTGGGACCAGCTCGCGGACAGGAAGACCGCAGAGGTAGCCTTCACGGTCCAGGACAATATCCAGCTGCACGGCATAGGCACCCTCCTTCTTGAGGAGCTCGCCAGGGCCGCGCTATCCCACAACATAACCGTATTCAGGGCGCAGGTGCTCGAAGAGAACATCCGGATGCTCGAGGTCTTTGACGAGAGCGGCTTCAGGTTCACCAAGACCTTCACCGAGGGCGTCTTCCACTATGTCATAGACTTGAAGGAGCAGGAGGAGTACGAAAAGCGGCAGGCCTTGAGGGAGCACATAGCGAGGAGCGAGGGCGTCAGAAAACTCCTTAACCCGAGGAGGGTCGCCATCATAGGCGCCTCGCGGAGCCCCGAGAGCGTCGGAGGCGCGCTGTTCAGGAACATGCTCCGTGACGGCTTCACGGGCGTCGTATTCCCGGTGAACCCCAAGACGGATTCCATAGCGGGCGTGCTCTCGTACCCCACTGTGCTCGACATACCGGTTGACATCGACCTCGCGGTCGTCGTCGTCCCGGCGGAGCAGGTGGCCACTGTCGTCGACCAGTGCGCGGAGAAGGGCATAGGGACGCTCGTGATCATTTCAGCGGGATTCGGCGAATCAGGCCCGGAAGGCAAGGAGAGGGAGAGGCAGCTAAGGGAGAAGATACTCTCATACGGCATGCGCGCGGTGGGGCCCAACTGCCTCGGCGTCTTGAACAACAGCCCTGACGTGAGGCTCAACGCTACTTTCTCGCCGGTCATAGCCCCTCCGGGTAATTTGAGCATCGGCTCCCAGAGCGGCGCGCTCGGGCTCGCGCTCCTCGACCACGCGAAGACTATCGACCTCGGGATCTCGGCCTTCGTTAGCTTCGGCAACAGGATAGATATCGCGACAGACGACCTACTTGAATACTGGGAGGACGACAAGAACACGGACGTAATAGTCCTCTACCAGGAGTCGTTCGGCAGCCCGAGGAAGTTCGGCAGGATAGCCAAGAGGATATCGCACAAGAAGCCCATAATCGCCGTCAAGGCAGGCCGCTCTCTCGTCGGGGCAAGGGCCGCGACCTCTCATACAGGCGCGCTCGCGGCATCAGACGTCGCGGTCGACGCGCTCTTCAGGCAGGCGGGCGTAATAAGGGTCACAACCATTGAAGAGATGTTCAACGCCGCGCAGGTGCTCACGCACCAGCCCCTCCCGAAGGGGCCGAGGGTCGGCATACTGACCAACGCCGGGGGGCCCGGCGTGCTCGCGGCAGACGCGTGCGAAGGCCTGGGGCTAAAGGTAACGCCTCTGTCCGAAGAGACTCAGTCAAGGCTCAGGGAGTTCCTGCCAAAGGCGGCGGCAGTCACAAACCCGGTAGACATGATAGCCACGGCGCCGCCAGAGGCCTTCAGGCGCTCGCTCAAGGTCATGCTCGAAGACCCTGACCTCGATTCAATAATACTCATATATATCCCTCCGCTCGTCACGAAGCCCGAGGACATTGCGAGCGCCGTGAACGCCGCGCTAAAGGACTTCAAGGGAGAGAAGCCTGTCGTGACCTGCTTCATGATGTCTCAGGCGACCATGGAGGGCATAAGGAGGGATACAAACCTGAGGCCGTTCGTATTCCCTGAGAACGCGGTACAGGCGCTCTCGCTCGCCTACATATACTCGCAGTACAAGTACCGGGCAGAGGGCTCTCCGGTGAAGTTCGCCGAGCTCGACGGGGAGGCGATAAGAAAGAGGGTATTTTCCGACGGGGCGGGCAGGGGCTGGATGATGCCGGAGGCGGCTTTAGACCTCCTGAGGCTCTACGGCATAAAGGCGGTAGAGACCAGGGTCGCCCTCGACGCGCAAGAGGCCGTGAAGGCCGCTGGCAGGATCGGCTTCCCGGTTGTCATGAAGGTGCGCTCCCAGCGCATCGTGCATAAGACCGACGTCGGCGGCATCGCGATAGGCCTGAGGAACGCTGAAGAGGTCATGAAGGCGTTTAACGATATAAAGCTCAGGATCGAGCAGGCGGGATTGCTCGACGACATGGACGGCGTGATAATACAGCCCATGCTCAAGGGCGGCCAGGAGATGATAGTCGGCATGTCGGTCGACCCGCTCTTCGGCCCGCTTATCATGACAGGGCTCGGCGGGGTCGAGGTCGAGCTCCTGAAGGACGTATCCTTCGCGATTCATCCATTGAACGACATAGAGCCTGAGAGGATGCTCGCGCAGCTCAAGAGCTTCCCGCTCTTGAAGGGGTACAGGGGCAGGCCGCCCAGGGATATTTCGGCGCTCTCAGATACGATACTTCGCTTCTCGGCCCTCATCGAGGACTTCCCGGAGCTCGAGACAATAGAGATAAACCCGCTCATGGTCCTCTCAGAGGGACAGGGTGCTGTCGCGGTCGACGCGAGGGTCTATCTGCGCTCGCCGGAATCCCCGGCTATATGAGACTCTCGACCAAAAGCATATGGCAAAAGCATATGGAGCGTTTTGAGCAGCCTTGACCTCAAGGGCTGTTTTGGAGTACACTGTCATCTGCCGTAAGTACCTGATTAAAAAGGCAGAGTCGATTTGAAAGAAGAAAAGCTCCCGGCAGTCGCCGGGGCAGGTTTTTTGAAAAAGCTCGCGTACGTCTCGGTCCTCGTCCTTATTGGACTCATCTTTTTCTCGCTCACACTCTTCCACCTGATACCATCCGGCGTATACGAGAGGCTCGTCACCGGGGCCGTAAGAGAGAAGACAGGGCTCGTCGTCAAGGCAGCCTCGTTCGATACCGTATTCCCTCTTGGCTTCGAGATGACGGACTTGAAGGTCTCTGATGAGCGCGGCAAGGTACTGGCCCGCCTCGATACGCTCAGGGCTGATCTCAACCCGCTCGGCCTGGCAACTGGCTTGAGAATCGACCTCGCCGGCAGGGCAGGGCAGGGCTCTGTCATCGGCTCAATAAAGACAGGCCTCTTGAGCTCAAGCCTTGAGCTCGAGGCGATAGGCGTGGGCTTTTCCTATGTAGAGGCGCTCGGCAACGCGGGGATCGGGATAGACGGGACTTTCGACGGTAAGGCCTATCTCTCTGCCCGGAAGGGCGGCTGTCCGAAGGGGTTCGCGAGGGTCGAAGGGGTGGAGGTGAGCGGGGCCGGTGTAAAGTTCAGGGGCTTCCCGCTGCCGCTCGGGAGCATAGACGAGACGGGGCTCTCCGCTGAGTTCAGGGACTGCAAGGCCGTATTGAACGGCTTTTGGATAGAGGGGACCGAGGTTTCGCTCCGTCTCACGGGGAATATAAAGATAGTTGAGCCAATCGCGTCGAGTACAGTCGACCTCTCGCTCGAGATAGTGCCTCACGGAGACATGGCCTCGAACGAGCTTCTTATGTCGATCATAGGCCCCTACCGTAAATCCGCCAACTTCTATTCGATACCGATACGCGGGACGCTGGAGAGCATATCATCTGGTCTTTAGCGGGCTGCTGAAAAAGTCCATCTGCTTTGTTGTCTCGTCGCGGCAGAAGCGACGTACAAAAAGAGTACGCCTCGTTCCTCGCTCCCCGATTTAACCGGGGCCTCGCATATGGAGCTTTTTGAGCAGCCTGAACTTGGTCCGTTCTTTTTACAGCTATGCTCAGCGCCTCGCGCCAAGCTCCTTCAATACTGCCTCGGCCTCTTCTTTTCCAGAGAAATCCTTCTTGAGATTCAACGCCGCCATAAGCTCCTCTTTCGCGAGCTTCTTGTCCCCGCGCTTGTAATAGGCCATCCCGAGGTGGTACCTGATGGCGGCGTTGTCCGGGCGTTTTCCGGCGCTCTCCTTGAGGAGAGATACGGCTTTGAGGTAGGCGGCTTTCCTGTAATATATCCAGCCGAGCGTGTCCGAGATGAGCGGGTCGTCAGGGTCAATCTCCTTGGCGCGCTCCGCGAGCGGCATCGCCTCGTCGAGCCTGCCCTGCCCGGTGTATATCCACGCGAGGTTGTTCGCCGCCGGCGCGAAGCCGGGGTTTATACTGAGCACGCGTTCGTAGTAGCCCGCAGCGCCGGCGAGATCGCCCTTTGACTCGTACGCGAGCGCGAGGAGCATGTGCGCGGGAAGCGAGTCGGGCCTCGCCTTTATCGCCTCCTTGTAATGCCTCACCGAGTCGTCAAAGGAGCCTTTTCTCGAATAGAGGGTCCCGAGGTCGAGGTACGGCTCGACGAAGTCAGGTTTCAACGCAATTGCCTTTTTAAAGGCCTCCTCTGCGGCTTGCGCATCGTCGGCCGTGACCTGCACCTTCCCGAGGAGATGGAGCATCCAGGGGTTTTCGGGCGCCTTTTCTATCTGCTCCTGTACCCTTGCCACGGCCTCCCGGCGTTTTCCCGTGAGCACATAAATATTGGCTATCCTCGTGAGCGAGCGCGCGTCTGCCGGGTCGAGCGTGAGGGCCTTTTCAAACTCGGCAAGCGCCGCCGCGTTCTCCCTGAGCTGCATGTATGCGGCGCCCAGGCCGTAGTGACCCCTCGGGTCTCCGGGCGTGGCCGCGACCGCCAGCCTGAAATAGGAGGCCGCCTTCGCCTCCCTCCTTGCGGCGAGATGGATGTTGCCGGCGGCCAGCATCGCGCCGGTGTTCGAGGGGTCGTGAGCGAGTAAGAGCTCGAGCTCGTCGAGAGCGAAGTTCGCGTCCCCGTTTTCCATGTAGACCGAAGCGAGCGCGAGCCTCGCGGCGTCGAGCCCCGGGTCGAGCCTCACAGCCTCCCTGAGCTCGGCCTTTGCCTGCTCGGCGTTCCTCCTGTCCCTGTAGGCGAGCCCGAGGGCGTAGTGGGAGATCGCGAAGTTCGGCTCTTCCTTGATGGATGCCTGGAGATCGGCTATGGCCTCGGCTGTCTTCTTCTCTGCTGCCCTGAGCCGTCCCCTCAGATAGCTGCCGAAGAAGCCGTGCGGCTCCTTTTCGATTATGACGGAGATCTGCTCGGCCGCCTCGGCGGCCCTGTTCGTGTTTATGAGGAGCTCGGCGTATTTTTTCCTGAGCCCCAGGCTCCCTCCGTTCTTCTCTACGGCGGTCCTGTATGCCGCGAGCGCGTCCGCTACCCTTCGGTTCGCGAGATAGAACTCAGTGAGCATCACATAGCCCCCGGTCTTTTCAGGCTCGAGCTCTATTATCCGCTTGAAGGCGCCCTCGGCATCCGCGTTCCTTCTCGCCGCGACGTAGTATTTGGCAAAGGCCGCGAGGACCTCCGTCCTTTCGCCGACATCCTTGAGAGCCCGCTTGAGCTCGCTTTCAGCCTCCGGGTGTTTGCCCTGCCTCGCGAGCAAGTCGGCGAGCGCGACGCGGGGCGCGGGGTTTGCCGCCTCGGCAAGGATAGCCTTCTTCAGGTGGGCTTGGGCCTCCGCAAGGTCGTTCTTCGCCATGTATATGCCGGCGGCTGCCATGTACGGCCTCGCATCCTGTGGGCTTGCGGCCAGGAGCTCGTCCATTATGGATATGGCCTTTCCAAAGTCCTTCTTCCCTGCGCTTGAGAGCGCGAGTATCATCCTCGCGTCCTGGTTCGTATTGTCCTCCCTGTATACGCCCTCGGCAAGCCTGAATGCCTCGTCAAAGCCTTTGGAGCCGAGGTATATCTCCGCGAGCTTCAATCTCGCCCCCCTGTGGGCCTTGTCGAGGTAGACGGCCTTACTGAGATCCCTGAAGGCCGCGAGGGTGTTGGTCCGCCCTCCCATGTTCAGGCAGGAGAGGGCGAGCTGATAATGCGCCTCGGCGCTGTTGGGCTTAAACTGTATGGCCGCCCTGAACTCCCTGGCCGCCTCGCTGTGCTGGGAAAAGCCCGAGAACTCCTTTCCCGCCCCCATGTGCTTCTCGAACATCTTCTCAGGGCTCTTGTCGCACCCCGGCAGGGCGCAGAGCGAAAAAGCCAGCAGGAGCGGCAGCAGGACCTTCATCTTTCTTTTCATGATCGCCTCTGGAATGTTTTTTAGCCCAGGCCGCTGAGCGCCTTCAGGCGCCTCTTTGCCTCGACGGATTCCGGGAACTCGTCGTTCAGGTTCAGGGCCTTCTCGAACGCGTCCCTTGCGTTAAGCGGCATATCGAGCTCCTGGTAGATGAGCCCGAGGTGGTAATAGGCTGTCGCGTCGGCGTTACCGTCCCTCTCGATGGGCGAGCTCGCCTCGATAGCATCCCTGAACTTTCCCATCCTGAAGTATATCCACCCGAGCGTGTCCCTCATCACGGCATCCTCGGGGTTGTGCGCGAAGCCCTTCTTCGCGTAGTCCAGGGCTTCATCGAGATCGCCTCTGGACGCGAGCACCGAGGCTATCTTCCGGTAGGCCGCGACCGACCCCGGAGAGGCGGAGATTATCTTCCTGTACTCCTCTATTGCCAGGCCGGTTTTCCCGGAGCGCGCGTAGATCTCCGCGAGTCTTGTCTTGAGCCTTTCTGATTCGGGGTACAGGAGCGCGGCCTTGAAATACATCTCGGCAGCCTCGTCGTGCCCGCCGTTGGCCTCAGAGATATCGCCGAGGCCCGTATAGGCCGGGACAAGCGCCGGGTCCATGCTGAGCGCCTTTCTGTAATAGGATTCGGCCCTGTCTCTCTGGCCCTGCTTTTCAAGGGCCCTGGCGGCCATGAGGAGAAGGAGCGGCTCCTTGTCGTCCTCGGGGATCATCTCGACGGTCTGCCTGTAGAGGCCTGCCCTGTTCAGTATGACGGCGGTATTGAACCTGGCCGCGTCGCCGCCGGCGCCGAGCCTCTTGTCGATGACAGCGCGGGAGCTGAACTCGGGGTAGGCCTCAGCCGCCTTGATGAGCTCTTCCCCGGCCAACCCGTAGTCTTTAGCCGAGAGATGGATGTTCCCGAGCACGACGCGCGCCACCGGGTCGAGCGGGTCCTCGTCCACGGCCTTTCTGGCCATCTCCGCCGCCTCCTTGAGCTCCCCCTTCTGATGCAGCGCTACGGCCGCGTTGAGGTATCCCTCGCGGAGCCTCGGCGAGCGGGTGATGAGGGTCTGGAAGTCCTTGAGCGCGGCGTCGTAGTCCTTGCCGGCCACGTTTATCATCCCGAGGAAATACGAGGTGAGGAAGAACTCCGGGTTCGTGCGGCCGAGGATTTCGAAGTTGGCCTTAGCGCCGTCCAGCTGGCCCGTCAAAAGGCAGGCTGTCCCGAGCACGAGGTAGGCGCCTGTCGTCCCCGGGTCGGCCTTTATGGCCTCGCTGGCGAACTCCTGGGCCTTTTCGAAGTCGTTCTCAGCGAGGTATATCCGGCTGAGGTTGAGGTAGTCGGGCTCCAGCGGTAGGAGCCTCTCGAAATAGGCCTTGGCGTTCTTGATGAGTCCCTGGCCGAGATAGATGGTGGCGATATGCCTTATGACCCCGGGGTCCTCCCTGAGGCCGAGCGCCTCATGGAAGTAGACGAGGGCCTTGTGAAAGCGTTTCTTCGTGACATAGAACCTGCCCATTGCCGCGTATATCTCTGATGCGAAGGCCGGGTCAGTCTCCCTTACGCTGCTGGCCTGCTCCGCCGCGTTCTTCTCCTCGCCGGCGCCGAGATAGGCTATGGCGAGTATGAACCGGGCCGTCAGGTCGCCGGGGTCGCTTCTGAGTATCCCGCTCTCGAGCTCAATGGCCTTGCCGAATTCGCTCTTCTTCAAGAGCTCTATGGCGTCGCTGTGGGACTCTCCGTTCTTCAAGGGCTCCGGTATCTCCGGCATGGCAAAGGCGCTCCCATGCGAAGCCTGCAGGAGAGCCAGAAGCAGCGCGGACAGGGCGACCGCTTTCATGACGCGTCCCATGTGACCTCCTATTCAGTCAGAGAGTATATACCGGATTTTCCGCGCCGCCACCCGGCGCGGATATTCGAGCGCGGGCGCCCATCCGTCAGGACGGCCTCAGGCGTCAGGACGGCCTCAGGTTGTACTTTGAGATGAGCTTGGAGAGGTACTGCCTGCTTATGCCCAACTCAAAGGCCGCCCTGCTTACGCTGCCGTTGCTCCTGGCGAGGGCCTCGCAGATCATCTTCTTCCTGAACGCGTCCCGGGCGTCTGACAGGCCCAGGGCAGGCGGAGGAGGGCCTGAGGCAGGGCAGGGGATGTTCAAGTCCCCGGCGTTGAGCTCGCGCACGGATGAGAGCAGCACAGCCCTTTTTATCCTGTTCTCGAGTTCCCGCACGTTGCCGGGCCACCTGTAGCGCAGCACGGCCTCCATGCAGGACCTGGAGAGGCCGGTGACCCGGGTGTCGAAGTCCCTCGAATATTTCTTGATGTAGAAGAGCGAGAGCAGATAGGCGTCCTCGCCGCGTTTCCTTAACGGGGGCATCTCGAGAGTCACCACGCCGAGGCGGTTGTACAGGTCTTCGCGGAACTCGCCGCCGCGGACCATGGACCTCAGGTCCCTTGAGGTCGAGGATATGAGGCGAACGTCCACGCTCGCGCGCCCTCCGGTGAAGGGGTCCTCTATGGCGTGCTCCTGCAGGAGCTTCAGCAGCCGCCCCTGGAGCTTGAGGTCAAGGGCGCCTACTTCACGGAGAAAGACCGTCCCGCCGTCAGAGTGCTCCAATACGCATTTCTTGCGGCGCCCGCCGTCGATGCCGAAGAGCCCTGCCTCGAGCGAGTCCGCGGTCGAAAGGGCGCAGTCGACCGGCACAAAGGGCTTCGCGTGCCGCGTGCCGAGCCTGTGCATGGCCCTCGCGGCAGTCTCCTTGCCGGTGCCCGGCTCGCCGGTTATGAGGGCCGGGATGTTGACCTCGGCGAGCTTCCTTATTGTGTGAAAGACGCTCTGCATCGGCATGCTCACGCCGACCATGTCTGAGGGCCATAGGGCGCCGGACGCGCTCATCTTTCCGGACTCCTGCTCGTAGGCGTGCAGGGCGCGCTTGAGGGTCACCCTGACCTCGTCCATCGATACCGGCTTCGTGAAGTAATCGAACGCCCCGAGGTCGAGCGCCCTGAAGGCGTCCGCCCTGCCGTCGAGCCCGGTCACGACTACGGCCTTGAAGAGCGGGTTGGCCGAGAGTATCTCGCGTATGGCCCTCATTCCCTCGACCGGCTCAAACGGCGCGGGCGGGAGGCCGAGGTCTATTATGCCCACCGGCACCTCCTCCGGACCGGCGTTCAGGGCCTCGGCCCTGGTCCCCGCCTCTATCACCTCGTAGTCCCTGCAGAAGGCCCAGCGCATCTGGCCCCGCATGGTCTCGTCGTCGTCGAGGAGCAGCAGGCGCGGTTTTGGAGCGGCTGTCATCAGGCCTTTACGATCTTCGGGCTCTTTATTCCCGCCGTCGCGTTCCTGGTGTCCACGACGAGCCTGCTGTTCGTGACTATCCACCTGTAATCGTAGGCAGAGTGGTCGGTTGCTATGAGCACGCAGTCGTATTTTTTGATGTTCTTCGGGGATATCGCCACGGAGCGCATCCTGAGGTCGGTCCTGTGGTGAACTGCGAGGGGCACGTAGGGGTCGTTGTAGGAGACATTCGCCCCTTTTTCCCTCAATATCCGTATAAGCTCGAGGGAAGGGGACTCCCTCATGTCGTCGACGTTTTTCTTGTAGGCAACTCCGAGTATGAGTATGTTCGCGCCCTTCAAGCTCTTGCCGTTCGAATTGAGCGCCTCCATCACCTTCGTGACGACGTAGTAGGGCATGTTGGTGTTTATCTCCCCGGCGAGCTCTATGAACCGAGTGGAGAAGTCGTACTCCCTTGCCTTCCACGTGAGATAGAAGGGGTCAATGGGGATGCAGTGGCCGCCGAGGCCCGGGCCCGGGTAGAAGGCCTGGAAGCCGAAGGGCTTGGTGTTGGAGGCCTCGATGACCTCCCATATGTCTATGCGCATGCGGTCGCAGAGCATCTTGAGCTCGTTTACGAGAGCGATGTTTACCGACCGGTATATGTTCTCCAGGAGCTTGGACATCTCGGCGACCCTGGTCGACGAGACAGGGACGACCTCCTTGATTATCTTCGAGTAGAGCGCCGCCCCGAGGCGCGAGCACTTCTCGGTCACTCCGCCGACTATCTTCGGGGTGTTCCTGGTCGTGAAGTCCATCCTGCCGGGGTCCTCGCGCTCAGGCGAGAAGACGAGGAAGAAGTCCCTGCCGACCTTGAGGCCTCTCCCGCCCAGGAGAGGCAGCAGCACCTCCTCGGTCGTGCCCGGGTAGGTGGTCGACTCGAGCGATACTATCTGGCCTCTCCTCAGGTTCCGGGCCACGTCCCTCGCCGTGGCGTAGACGTAGCTCAAGTCCGGCTCGCGTTTGTCCGAGAGAGGGGTGGGCACGCATATTATGACCGCGTCCATCCTGGATAGCTGGGCGGCGTCGGATGAGGCCGTGAGGGAGCCGCTGTCGATGAAGTCCCTTATCTTCTCGCCCGATATGTGCCTTATGTACGAGTTGCCCGCCTTAATGGCCTCTATCTTCGAGACGTCGACGTCTATGCCCGTCACGTGGAAGCCCTCCTCGCAAAACCTGAGGGCGATGGGCAGGCCCACGTAACCCATTCCGACGACTCCGATGCGAGCCTCCTTGCGCTCGATCTTCTTCAGTGTCCTGCCGTAGTTGCCTGGCATGTTTACCCCTTTCTGACCGATTCGACTATATTGTGTTTTTTGATGATATGGTGCACGGTCGGCCTGGAGAGGCCCAGTTCCTCGGCAGCCTTGCTTATGTTCCCGTTGTGCTTCACCATGGCCATCCGCACGAATTTCAATTCGAGGTCGTCCTTCGCCTTCTTCAGGTCGAGCTGGCGAGCAGTCTCCTCCAGGGGGCCGAAGCCGAGGTCCGGGGGCTTTATCAAGTGGCCCTCAGAGAAGGTGATGGCCCTCCTTATCCTGTTCTCGAGCTCCCTTACGTTGCCCGGCCAGCCATAGGCGTTGAGCGCGTCCAGCGCCTCGGGGGAGAGGGCCTTTGGCCTGCCCCTCTCCGGCGTGTATTTCTGGAGAAAGGACCTGGCGAGCAATACTATGTCCTCTCCGCGCTCTCTCAAGGCCGGAAGCTCAATCGTGACGACCGCGAGCCTGTAATACAGGTCTTCCCTGAACCGTCCCTCCAGGGTCTGTTTTTTGAGGCACTTGTTTGTCGCCGCGATGACCCTCGCGTCTATGCTGATTGGGTCCCTGCCTCCCACGCGCTCGACCAGATGGTCCTGCAGGAAGCGGAGCACCTTTACCTGCAGCGGGAGCGGCAGCTCGCCGATCTCGTCGAGCATGAGCGTGCCGCCCTGGGCAAGCTCTATCCTGCCTGGCCTTTGCATGTGCGCGCCGGTGAAAGCGCCCTTTTCGTGTCCGAAGAGCTCGCTCTCGAGGAGGTTGTCGGGTATCGCGCCGCAGTTGATGGGTATTATCGGGCGGCTTCTCCTGAGGCTCTGGGTGTGTACCGCCCTCGCGACAAGCTCCTTGCCGGTGCCGCTCTCGCCGGTTATGAGCACCGGGACGTCCGAGGCCGCCACCTTCCTTACGGTCGCGAAGACCTCCTGCATCCTGGGGCTCATCCCGAGGAGATCCTCGAAGCCCTGGTTCCCGGCGCTCTTCTGGAGCTTCATGTGCTCGGATTCGAGAGAGTGGACGTAAACGGCCCTCTTGAGTATTATCCTGAGCTCGTCCGGGTCCACCGGCTTTACAAGGAAGTCGTGCGCGCCGTGGGAGATGGCCCTCATGGCCGAACCCCTCTCGGAGTTGCCGGTTATGACTACGACCTTGGCGAGCGGGTTGTGCTGGAGTATCCTGCCGAGGAGCTTGAACCCCTCGCTCATGTCGTTTTCGCCGGGCGGCAGGCCGAGGTCGAGCGTGACAAGGGGCGGCTGCTCCTCGCCCAGTATCCTCATGGCGGCCTCGGGCCCGCCTGCCGGGTATACCAGGAAGTCGGTCCTCAAGGCCCATTCCATCTGGGACCTTATGGCCTCGTCGTCTTCTATTATGAGGATCTTCTGTCTGTCCATTATGTTCAGACCGCGCGGGAGCCTGCCGAGGCTTCGCCATTGGCCGGGAACCTCAGGGTAAATACCGTGCCCCGTCCCTCCTCGCTCTCCACCTCGATCATGCCCCCGTGAGATTCCATCACCGTCTTGCACTGATGCAGGCCTATCCCGAAACCGTTCTGCTTGGTCGTCACGAAGGGCCTGAAGATGCCCTTCTCTAAAAGCGGCCTCGGGATGCCGGAGCCGTTGTCGGAAATCCTCACGACGACCGAGTCCCGCTCGGCATGAAAGCCGGCCTTTATCTGCCCCCGTCCGCACGTTGCCTCGTGAGCGTTCATGAGGATGTTGAAGAAGACCGTCTCAACGGCCTCGCTGTCCATGAGGCACGGGTAAGCGAACTCCGGGCTTTCGATGGAGAGCTCTCTGGCGGCGCTCGCCGGGAGCCTTTTCGCCGCGTTCTCGAGGGCGGACATGAGGTCCCCGGCGCGCATATCCGTTTTGATATGGCCCGCGCCGCCGGATATCTTCTCTATCATAGACCTCATCCTGGCGGCCGTGAGGTCTATCGCCTTTATCGCCTCGCGCTGGAACTCGGGGCTCGAGATGTTCGCCCTGGCGTTGTGGCTCAGAAGAGAGAGCGAATGCGTGAAGTTCTTGAGGTCATGCATTATGAACGAGCAGGCCCGGTTGAAGGCGTCGGACTCCTTCATGTCCAGGAGGTCCTCTCCGAGCCTTATGTTTTTTATCTGCACGGCCGCCTGGGTCGCGAACGCGCTCAAGAGCTTGACGTCGCTTTCCGAATACGCGACTCCGTTCGTCTGCGGCCCGATTGTCATGAAGCCCACAAGCTCCCTGCTCGTTATGAGCGGCGCGCAGACGATCGACCCCGTAAAGAAGGCAAAGTCCGCTATCTCGCCCTCGTCCCCGGCGTCCGCGAAGTTGAAGGGATCGCCGGAAGAGAGCATGCTCTCAACGAGCCTGTGCGAGGCCGGGACCTTCCTGAAGCGCGCTTCCATCCTGGACGACGTCGAAAGGTAGCACCTTGTGCCCTGGTCATAGAGCCAGATGTTCACGGTCCTGGCGCGAAGCGTCGAGGCCGCCATCTCCGTGAGCACGGATCTTACCTCGCAGGAATCAAGGCGCGAGCTTATCCGCTCGAGGGCCTCAAGCCATTTGTCATGGTAGTTGTGCCGTCTCCCGGCGGACGGAGAGATCCTCATGCGCCTTACGGCGCGGGGCGCGAGACAGGCGAGGACGAGGATCGAGAGCGCCAGGCTTACCAGAGCTATCGCGGGTACCGGATAAAAGGCGTCCAAAGGCCTGCTCCTTAGTGATGAATGTCACATACCTGGAACGGCGCATCTATTACAATGTCTGCGAAAAACCAAAGCTTTTGGGATCCTTTGCTCAGGGCAAACCCGGAGAAACCCGGGGACGCACAGTAACGGGACTAAAGAAGTCTGGCACCAATCTAACCGCTGACGCTCGTTTCCCTCTCACATTCGAATCAAGGCCTGCTTCCATGTCAGCCGAGCCGCCAAAGGAGCTCCGATTGGCGGTTTTCTGTCTGAAAAAAGGAGGAGGAAGCAGATGCCTAAATTCGCAAGACTACTGGCATGCGCGATCTTTGCGGCGATCTCGGCCGTAATGCTCGTGCCGGGGGCAGGGTGGGCAGGGGAGGCGGCTCTCACCTGGGCCGCGCCAGGCACCAACACAAACGGATCAACGCTCACCGACCTGTCAGGTTACAAGGTCCATTACGGCACCCAGACCGGGGTCTATTCGAAGACCGTTGACGTCGGCAACGCGACTACCTACAAGGTCCAGGGCCTTTCAGCCGGGACCTGGTACTTCGCCGTTACGGCGTTCAACAGCGCCGGCCGGGAAAGCCCCTATTCGAACGAGGCCGCGAAGACGATAGTCTCCGACGTCACCGCGCCTGCCGTCTCGGGAGTTTACGCGAGCTCCATCACCACCAGCAGCGTCAAGATCAACTGGATGACCAGCGAGCCGGCCACGAGCCAGGTCGAGTACGGCATGACCTCCTCGCTCGGCTATTCCACGACGGCTGACACCGCGTACCTGACGGCTCATACCCAGTCGATAAGCGGCCTCGCGCCCTCCACTACCTATTACTTCAGGGTAAGGAGCGCGGACGAGTCCGGCAACGCGGCCGTATCCGCGAACTTCACCTTCATTACCGCGGCTCCGGCGGACGCCACGCCGCCCGTCATATCCAGCGTCAAGGCGGCGGACATTACCTCGAAGTCGGCCGTGGTGACATGGACGACCGACGAGCCTTCGACATCCCAGGTCGAATTCGGGACAAACGGGTCTTTCACCGCTTCGACGCCGCTCATGACAGGCCTTACGACGGTCCATTCCGCGCTCATCGAGGGCCTTCAGAGCTTTACGGCGTATAACTTCAAGGCCCTCTCGTCCGACGCGGCCGGAAACGCCGCGACATCTCCGGCAGGGACCTTCACGACCTCCAACCAGCTGCCGGCCGTCAACTCCGTAACCGGCACGCCGCTTTCAGGCACGGCGCCCCTTCAGGTGGAGTTCGCTGCTGATGTCGGCGACCCTGACGGCAGTATCGTGAAGTACGAATGGGACTTCGACGGCGACGGAGTATACGACAAGGAGACCGGCGCGAGCTCCACGGTCGCGCACACCTACGAGAGCGTGGGCACCTACCAGGCGAAGATAAGGGCCACTGACAACGGCGGGGCCGCCGTGGTATCGGAGCCGGTAGTCATATCGGTAGAGTCCGCCGTGAACAAGCCGCCGGTCGTGGTGTCGATACTCGGGACCGTCACCCAGAGCGGGAACAGCGTGTCAATAACCTTCGACGTGGCCGCCTCGGACCCCAACGGCGTCATCGTCAAGTTCGAGTGGGACTTTGACGGAAACGGCACGGTCGACGCGACCACCACCAGCGCCCCGGCGCTCTATACCTACAGCACGTCCGGCACCTATAGCCCTGTCGTCACGGTGACCGACGACCAGGGCGGTACGGCCACGAGCTCTACCACCGTTGACGTGCCGGACGTCTCGGCGTCCTCGGGCGCCGGCGCGGTATCGGACGGCGGCGGATCGGGCGGCAAGGGCGGCTGCTTCATAGCGACGGCCGCTTACGGCAGTTACCTTGACCCGCACGTCCAGGTGCTCCGCGGCTTCAGGGACGGCGTGCTCATGGAGAACCCGCTCGGCAGGTCGTTCGTCGACTTCTACTACAGGGTGTCCCCGCCGATGGCGGACTTCATAGCCAGGCACGAGACCCTGAGGACGGCCGCGAGGATAGTGCTTACGCCTATCGTCTACACGATCGAATACCCTGTCCCGGCCGTTTCCCTGGCCTTCCTTTTCGCCGGGGTGGTCGTGATGGCCCGCGTGAACAGGAGGCGGGTGCTCTAAGCAGTATCAGCAGGAATCAGGGAATGGCCGCAAGGAGCCGTCAACACGGCCTTGCGGCCTTTCTTCTCTGGCGCCTTTTTTCGATCGACCGTATCCCCCAGAGCACGCCTCCGGTCAGGATGAGCGCCATGGCGAAAAAGAGCATGCCGCCCCTCGTGTGAAGGCTCCCGTAGAGCACGCGCTCGTCTATGTAGTAGCCGCCCAGGGTGAGCGCCGTTATGCGAAGCCCGTTCTTGAGGACGGCGATGGGGATGACGGCGAGCATGAGCGCGGCCCTTCCGGGCCAGGTCCTGAGGAACATCTCCGCCGCCATGACGCCGGCGATGATGAGGACAGTGCTTGAGCGTATGCCGCTGCACTGCTTCGCCACCTCGACGGATAGCCCTGGCAGGCGGAAGAAGAACCCGTCCCTTTGCACCGGCGCCCCGGAGATGTTCAGCAGCCCCCACGCCACCTCGGCAGACCCCTTCTGCAGAAGGTAAACGGCCGGGTCGAGCGCCTTTTCGGGTATTGGCACCATGAGCAGGAGAAATAGCAGGGGGAACGCCGCGCTCCGTGCGGACCGTGCGCCGAAGAAGAGAACGAACGCGCCCATTAGGAATACCACGGACGAGAAGACCATCGCCGCGAGGAGGAGGTTCGGACGCCCGTCCCAGGCGAAGAGCGCAGCGGCGCAAATTGCCGCGGCAAGGCAGAGCACCGGCAGACCGGCCCTTATGCCGGATGAGGCCCTCGCGGCTATCTCTTTTCTCCTGACGTAGAAGAAATAGGCGCTGAGGAACGGGATGAGGACTATGTACGAATGGAGCTCGCTGTCCAGGGAAAGGCTGTAGAGCCTCATGAAGTGGGGCGAGAACGCGGCTGTTATGATCAGGGCCGCGATAAAAAGCCCAATGCCCCTTGTCCTCAGGGGCGCGCCGGCAGCCTGGGTCGTTCCTCCGTTCATCTTCTGAGCACCGTGTCCTTCTGCTCGCCGGGGAAGAGTATCCTCTGCTTCAGGGTTGCCTTGTACCTGCCGCCCTTTGCCCTCAAGTGCCTCATTATCCACCTGCCTATCTGCGCGGTGCAAAGCCCCTTTTCGCACCAGCCGAGGTCGGTGCGGGTGATCGCGAGGAACTGCTCGGTGACGAGCCTGCTCTGTATGTACCTGTAGACGCCCCTGTGCGAGGAGTCCCACCAGACGGCTATCTCGCTCCGCGGAAGGCGGCGCGAATTCCTCGCGTGGTCCCTCCTGAAAAAGAGGCGCTCCGGTATCTCGTGGAACTTGCCGCGCAGGCATAACTCCATGAGGAGGACGTAATCGGCCCCGAAGTATTTGCCGAGGAGCCTCGTCTCCCTCAATACGTCGGCGCGGATGAGGCCGAAGACGGGGTTGGCGAGGTTTACCTTCGTGAGGAAATGCTTCAAGCGCCTGTGCGGCCTCTCCCAGGGCATGTGCAGCCTGTCCTCGTACTTCATTATCTCCATGCCGTTTTCGTCGATGAGCAGGGTCTTGGGGTAGCACAGGGCCACGTCCGGTCTCGTCTCGAGCACCTCCAGGCACCGCTCGAGGAACTCCGGCGCGCATACGTCGTCATAGGCTATCCATTTGAAGAATCTTGCCCGCGAGAGGTTGAATACCCGGTTGAAGTTCTCCGCTGCGCCGAGGTTGGCCTGGTTCCTGAACAGGCGCACCCGATCGTCCATGCGGGCGTATTCGGAGCATATCTCCCAGGTCGCGTCCGTCGAGGCGTTGTCTGAAATCACGAGCTCGAAGTCCCCGAAGGTCTGCTCGAGCATGGATTCGACCGAATGCCGGAGGTAACGCTCTGCGTTATATACCGGTAGGCCTATGCTTATCCGCGGTCTCGTTTCCATCAAATGCCCTTTCACGCGATTAGTATCCTGCTCTTGAGCCCCATATCCCTGACCATGCCCCAGACTTCAGGCGCGTAGTTCGGGTTCATGAGCACTATGACGTCGGGCCTGTACTCCGAAAGAAAGCAGGGAGAGACTATCTCCTGCCCTGTCCCCGGCATGTACGTGCCGTGTTTGTAGGGGTTGATGTCCACCACGAATTCGATGGACCTGCCCGCATCCAGGGCGTTGAGGAACGAGACGCCCTTTGAGCCGCCGCCCCATACGACCGCCTTCTGCGCCTTTTCGGCCATGCGGCCGAGCTCGCCTTTCCACGCTAAGAGCTTGCCCGAGTATTTTTTCGAGAAGCCGGCCACCTCTTTCTTGAACCGATTGAAGAGGTCTTCGTCGCCTCTTTCGGCCCGCGCGGAGCTCGACGGACGCGCTTCCAGGCAGAGAAACTGGCCCTCGAAGGATTCCTCGATGGCGGATACGGCGTACCCGGCTGCCGTAAAGAGCGTTCTCAGCGAGTGGGAGCTGAAATACGAGAAGTGCTCGTAGATGATGTCCCAGACGGCGAGCTCCCTTATCGTATACAGGACGTTTGGCACTTCGCAGAATACGACAGCCGATCCATTGACTTTGAGCGCGGACCGGAACGTCTCGAGAAACCCCCGCGGATAATCGATGTGCTCGAGCACCTGGCGGCTCAACAGCATGTCGCCCTTGTAGCCCGAGTATCGCGCGGAGTACAGGTCCTGTATGAATACGACCCTGTCCGTGCCTGCGGTGCGCTCGCTGGCGTATGTAGCGTCGAAGCCCACGCCCCTGTTGTTGCCGAGCTCGCTCAGGAGCATCAGGAAATCGCCCTTGCCGCAGCCTATTTCTATAACGTCCTTGCCGTAGAGATTGTGCCTCTCGATGAGCTTTTCCGCCAGGGACCTCGCGTAGTCCTGAAAGAACGGAGAGAAGTGAAGGGAGTTCTCGTAGTCCTGGGTGTATTCCATGGCGTCCGGATCGAACGCGATATTGAAGATGTGAGAGCAGTCGGCGCACAAGGCGAGCCTGATCTCGCCCCTCTTTGCGCCCAGGGCGTCCTCGCGGGTCTTCCAGAGGACGTTCGTGTGTATGGGCGCGCGGCCTGCTTCCGCGAATATCGAGACGCGCTCCGAAAGGCAGACCGGGCATCTTTTTGTCTCTCGTGTCATCCCCGCCTTCAGACCGTAAGTATCTGCGCGCACACGCCCATCCTGTTGAGCTCCTCTTCGACCTCGGACTTGTAGATCGGGTTCATGAGTATTACGGCGTCGGGCCTGTATTCGGCCACGAAATCCGGCCCCACTATCTCGTGTCCAGTGCCTGCCATGAAGGTGCCCTTCCTGAACGGGTTTATGTCGACGACGTACCTTATCTCGTCCGTTATCCCCGCGGTCGTAAGGAACGCCACGCCCTTTGACCCCGAGCCCCAGACGACCGTCCTGTAGCCGGATCTGCTGAACTCGCGGAGCTTGTGCCTCCATAGCGATATCTTCTGGCCCACGTTTTCAGAGAAGAACGCGACCGCCCCTTCGAGCTCTGAGGTCTTCTCCTCGATGGGGAGGGGAGGGGAGGGCGCGCCCTGGATCGGCCTCGCCTCGAGCAGGAGGTACTGCCCTCCGTAGTCGCGCCTCAGGTCCACGACGTCGAAGCCGTTCGACCTGAAGAGCCTGGCAAGCGACCCGGGGCTGAAGTACGAGCAGTGCTCGTAGTAGATGTCCCAGAAAGCGAGCTCCCTTAAGACCCTTGCCACGTCCGGCACCTGGAAGAAGAGGGTGGAGCGCTGGGAGCCGATCGATTTCCTTATCCCGGAAATGAACTCGCCCGTGCGGTCTATGTGCTCGAGCGTCATCTTGCAGACGATGAAGTCGGCCCTGAGGCCGGAGTAGTTCCCGGAATAAAAGTCGCCTATGAACGTCAGGCCGTCGCGCTTCCCGAACCTGCCCTCCGAGAAGGCCGGGTCAAAGCCTGTTCCAGTGTTGCCGCCCATCTCGCAGAGCAGGGCGAGGAACTCCCCCTTGCCGCAGCCTATCTCGAGGATGTGCTTGCCCCTGAGGCCGTGCCTCTCTATGAGGCTCGCCGCGAGAGAGCGCGCGAACGAGTTGTAGAAGCCGGAGAAGGCCTGTGTTTCCTCGCACGCCTTCGAATACTCCTGGAGGGCCGGGTCGTAGGCCATGTTCCAGAGGAAGCCGCACCCGGCGCACCAGCCGAGCCTGACGTCTCCTCTCGGGTATCTTAACGCGGCCTCCCTGGAGGGCATCAGGAGCACCGAGTGGACGGGCGCGCCCTCGAACGAATATATCTCCCTTATCCTGTGCGAGCCGCAGCCCGGACAGCCCAGAGAGAGCTCTGTCCAGGCCGCGCCGCTTTCAATGCCGAGACTTTTCATTGACGTATTCCTTTCACGCTATCTTCCATTCCGGGATAGGCAATATGAATTTTCCGCCCCTGGCCCTGTACTCCTCCTGCTGATTCATAATCTCCTCGGCGAAGTTCCACGCGAGTATGAGGCAGTAGTCCGGCTGCTCAAGAAGGAGCCTTTCGGGTCCTGATATGGGTATGCGGGCGCCGGGCATGAAACGGCCCTGCTTGTGCGTGTTCCTGTCGACCACGAAATCGATCAGATCCTTCCCGAGCCCGGCGTAGTTTATGAGGGTCGCCCCCTTGGCGGCCGCTCCGTAGGCGGCTATGCGGCAGCCCTGCTCACGGAGCATGGAGAGCATGTGGGTGAGCCCTGATTTGATGCTCCCGACCTTTGCCGCGAACTCGTTGTAATAGTTCATGCCGTCGATGCCCCTGTCGCGCTCCTCTCCGAGGAGCGCCCTTACGGCGCCGTCAGGCTCGTCTTTTTTACCCACGTAGAGCCTCAGCGAGCCCCCGTGGATGGGTATCCTTTTCACTGAATTCAGGTAGAGGCCGTTATTGCGGAGCAACCTGTCGGCCGAGGTCGCCGAGAAGTAGCAGAGGTGCTCGTGGTAGATGGTGTCGAACTCGCAGTTGTCGATTAGGTCGCGCACATAGGGCGCCTCAATGGAGGCCACGCCGTCCTCCCTGAGTAGCGTCCTTATGCCGGCGAGGAAGCCCCGGACGTCGGCGACATGGGCAAGGACGTTGTTGGCTATGATGACGTCGGCGCGCTTTCCCATCTCCGCAAGCTCGTTGGCGAACTCGGCGGTGAAGAAGGCGCATATCGTGGGCACGCCTATCTTCTCTGCAGCTTCGGCCGGGCCCTCCGCGGGGTCTATCCCAAGGCACGGTATCTCCTTCTCAACGAAGTTCTTGAGGAGATAGCCGTCGTTTGAGGCTATCTCCACGGCGAGGCTCTTTGCGTTCAAGCCCCTTGAGGCGATGAGCTCGAGCGCGTTCTCCCTTGAATGCCTGAGGAGCTCGTCGGAGAATGAGGAATAGTACGGGTATTTTCTGCAGAAGAGCACCTCGGGCGGCACTGTCTCGGTTATCTGGAGGAGCGAGCAGTCGGCGCAGAGCGCGGCCTCGAGCGGGTAGGCCGCCTCAGGGAGATCGAGCTCTTCCTCCGTCAGAAGGGCGTCGGCCAGGGGCATGCGCCCGAGGTCGAGCACCGTCTCAAGCCTCTTTGAGCCGCAGGAACGGCATCTCAAGTCTTTTTTCTCCATCGTCGTCTCCTCTCCAGTGTTGTTCACCATTTTTTCCAGGGCGCCTTGCCGCTCTGCCAGAGCTTCTCCAGCAGGAACCTGTCGCGGAGCGTATCCATGCACTGCCAGAAGGATGAATGGGTGTATGCCATGAGCTGCCCGTCCCTGGCGAGCGCCTCGAGCGGTTCCTTCTCGAACTGGGTGTCGTCGCCCTCTATGTAGTCGAAGACCTCCGGTTCGAGGACGAAAAAGGCGCCGTTTATCCAGCCCTCCGCTGTCTGTGGCTTCTCGGAGAACTCGGTCACCATCTCGCCCTTTATCTCGAGGTGCCCGAACCTCGCCGGCGGCCTTACGGCAGTGAGCGTGGCTATCCTGCCGTGGGAGCGGTGGAAGGCAAGGAGCCTGTCGAGGTCTACATCCGACACGCCGTCCCCCCAGGTGAGCATGAAGGTCCCGCTGCCGGTCCAGGGCTTCAGGCGCTTTATGCGCCCGCCCGTCATCGTGTTCTGCCCGGTGTCTATGAGGTCGACCGTCCAGTCCGGCACGTTGCCGTCCTTCAAGATGACCTCGCCCGAGCCGGTCTTCACCGTCATGTTGCTGTTGAGGGCGCAGTAGTCCCTCATCCACCTCTTGATGTACTCGCCCTTGTAGCCGAGGGCTATCGCGAAGTCGGTGAAGCCGTAGAGAGCGTAATACATCATGATGTGCCAGAGGATGGGGTGGTTTCCCACCTCCACCATCGGCTTTGGCTTCAGCTCGGTCTCCTCGGCGAGCCTGGAGCCCACGCCTCCCGCAAGTATCGCCACTTTCATTCTCAAGCTCCTTTGACCGATTTTTGAGCCGCCTCCCTGGGCACCCACTGCGGGGCGAATTCCTTGCCGAGCTGGACGAAGCTCGCCGGGAGGTTCCAGTTCGCGCACGAGCTGTGGTAGCAGTTGGAGCAGCCGGCCGGCATGGCGGCCTCGTCGTTTACGCTCTGCCTCATCTGCCTCATCTCAGGGGAGTTCCACGCCTCACGGGGAGAGGCATGGCTTCTTATGTCGAAGAGCTTGTCGGCCGAGGACTGGCATGGCCGCACGAAGCAGTCGCTGCCGATGTAGAGGTCCCGCCAGGGAAAGGCGCAGGGCTTGTGTCTGGCGGTGCCGGCGTCGCCTTCGTCCTGTATCTCCGGGAGCTTGAGCTTTATCCCGTATCCGGCGGCGAGCCTGGAAGCCTCATTGAAGTACCTCCTGACCACGTCCTGCCTGTCCAAAAGGGATTCCTGCTCGAGCCAGTGCTCGAATATCGTGAGATAGACGACCTTGAGCTCGGCCACGCCGGTCTCTCTCGCGAGCTCCACCATATCCGTTAGTTCGTGGATGTTCCTTGCCATCGCGGTAAATACGAAGTTGACGTACGGATAATCGAGGCCGCGGGCGGCCTTCTCGGCCATGAGTTTTTTTACGTTCGCAACCTCTCGCAGGAAGTTCCCGCCCTTTCTGATGTAGTCGTTGGTCTCGGGCGTGGCGCCGTCGAGAGAGACGGCTATGAGGTCGACGTGGTGCGTAAATATATGCTCCATTATCTTCGGGAGGGTGCTCCCGTTCGTCACGAAATACTTCCTCAGCCTGGGGAAGGTATTGAGGTATTCGAGTATGGCCCCGAGCCTCGGGTGGAGCGTGCCTTCGCCCCAGCCGTGGAGTGTTATCTCCTCGGTCCTGGTGAAGAAGGGCTCGCAGGACCTGACCGTCTCGAAGGAGAGGTCGTTCGTCTTGAAGCTCACGGCCTCCCTGCCGCACATGATGCAGTTGAAGTTGCACCTGTTCGTGAGCTCGAAGACTATCCTCCTCGGCGCGGAGTCGAGCTTGTTTCTGCCCTCGCGGAATTCCCTGAGGTTAAGCGCGCTGTTGGCCTGCTGCTCCTCGGTAAGCGGCGTCTTGAAGAGGATCTCGGTTTTCATTTATGCCTCTCGGGTGTTTTGATGTTTGGTTCCGTTACGGCCTGCTTTCTGCTCCAAGCGCCTGATCGGCCTCCAGTACTTGCGCCTTATGACCCGTCTCGCGGTCCCTACAAGCGATTTCAGTTTTTCCCGCATCGATAGCCCCAGCCAGTTCCTGAGGAGGCTGAATCCTCGGAGCTTCGGACGCGGGGCGCCCAGCAGCCTCATGGCTGCGAGGCGGCCCCAGATGGCGCTCCGTTTTTTTAAAAGGTTCTCCTGCGAGGCCGCGAGCAGCCCTGGGTCTATCTCCCGGATATTAAGGAACCCGTCCCTCTCCGCCGCCTCTATCGTCCGTTTTCCCTCAGGCGTCCTCGCGATTATGAGCGAGAGCCCGGGTTCGTCAGGGGAGATCACCCTGTACCAGGGGTCTCCGCATGATACGTCGGCGAACTCTCCTGTTCCGTCGGGGCATAGATGGCACCGGAATGGCCTGTATTTCTGCAGGAACCCCCAGGCCTCTTTGTATGTGAGCCTGAGCTCGCCCTTGTCCTTGAGACCGGCTGTCCACATGCCCGGCCACCCCATGCCCCTGTAGCGGAGGTACTTGAGGTCCGGTGCCCGGACCTTCAATCTATTGAGAAGCTCGATGGTCCCGAGCGTCGACGGCGTGCCAGCGCAGAAGATCGAGATGGAGAGGGCAGTATTTGCCTTGAGTGCGGGGCTTCGTTCCTGGGCCTTTCTCAAGGCCGCCGCGTCGCAAGGCTTGCCTATGAAGACGCCGGGAGAGGGCGCTCTCTCAAGGGAGCCGAGGCCTTCGCACGGAGAGGCCGGAGAGTATCTCGACCCTGACCTCGCGAGAAGCTCCTGGGCAGTGGTGCTGAAAAAGGTCCTGTTCCTCCAGGGCTCGTCGTCCTTCTGGGCGCTGTGGAGCACCCCTGAGGCGCCGAGCCTTGTGAGGCAGTAGAGGGCAAGGGCAGAGGCAGCGCCCCCTGAAGAGCCCCTGTACCTGAGCTCTTTATCTGCGGCATGGCCCTCCCAGATGGCCAGTACCGGCCCCCATCCCTTGCTGAGCCCCTTTATGCTCTCCGCCGGGAATGGCCCGTGCGAGGTCTCGATGCCGGGGCAGACGCTTACGCAATCCGAGCAGTCGGCGCAATCGCCAATAACGGTCGGCCTTATGCCGTCGCGGATGACGTCGGCGAGCCTGACGCTGCCTTTGGCGCAGGCCCAGGCGCAGGCGCCGCAGCCGAGGCACAATCGCCAGGCGGCGATATCCTCAACGTTCCTGAAGCGCATTCACAGGGGGGGCTTGCCTGCCCGCGGGAAGTAATCGAGGCCAAAGACCTGGTAGAGCTTCCTTTTCACTCTGGCATGGAAGCCGATGAAGTCGCGGGGGTCGAGCGAATACTCCTGAAGCCTTCCGGCTGTCCGCCGTATCCTCCTGACCCATGCTTCCTTCGTGGTAGTCCCGTACTGCGCTGCCGAGAGCGGCAGGAGCCTTTTTAAGTCTTCATCCGTCCTTATGCCCGTATGCTCGGCCCTCGGGTCGTCCATGTGCTCCTGGTAGAGAAAAGGGTAGTACCAGCCTATGACGTAGCCCCTGGAGGCCGCGCGCAGGCACCAGGTCGTGAAGGTCTCGCCGGGCCTCAGCGGCCCTATCTCGTCAAGGACCTTGCGCTTCATGAGATAGCCGGAGCCCTCGACCCAGCAGTTCCTGAGTATCATATGGGAGCCGTAGGAATGGATCTTCCGGCTGGCCTTGTCGATATTGAAGTCCTCGGGCTGGAACCTCCAGCAGCCCAGGAGTCCGGCCTCGGGGATATCGGCGTGCGCCTTCTCGAGCTTCTCTACCCACCTCGCGGGCATAAGGCAGTCGTCGTCCACCTTACTGAGGAGCTCCGCGTCTCCCGCGTTCTTCCAGAACCAGTTCGTGGGGCCACGGAGCCTGTCGTTCGCCGGGTTGTAGATTATCTCTTCGACGGCGG
>Ga0209521_10000260_pt1 | contig 38517 bp, 33 predicted proteins | sample Rifsed19ft4_FD_184016 | JGI IMG/M metagenome (GOLD analysis project Ga0209521, IMG submission 184016) | Soil microbial communities from Rifle, Colorado, USA - sediment 19ft 4 (version 2) | ecosystem: Environmental > Terrestrial > Deep subsurface > Rock core/Sediment | place: Rifle, Colorado...
TCAGGAAGGTAAAGTTCCGGCAATCGATCTTCTTGAATCAACATCTGCAAATTTAAATCCGGATCTCATTGGCGCCATGCATTATGAGACGGTTTTGGCTACTCAGGCGCTTCTTAAACAGTCAGTTACGCTTGAGCGCATTGTTTCGTTAGTCGGTGAATCCGAGCTTTCAAGCGAAGATAAGCTGATTTATGACAGGGCAAAAAAAGTTAAAAACTACATGACGCAGAGCTTTTTTGTAGCTGAAAACCAAACTGGAAGACTCGGCAAATACGTTCCTATTAAAAAAACAGTAGCTGATGTAAAACAAATTCTGGACGGAAAAGTTGCGATTGTGACCGGGGGTGCTTCTGGTATTGGGCGGGCAACCGCCCTTTTTTATGCCCGCGACGGGGCAATGGTTGTGGTCGGCGACCTGAACCAGGCCGGCTGTGATGAAACGGTAGCCATGGTCAAGGCCGCCGGCGGGCAGGCCGATTTATTCGTCGGCGACGTCGCCAACCCGGAGTACTGCCAGGGGTTGGTCGATCACGCCGTCAAAACGTTTGGCCGGCTGGATTTCGCCTGCAACAATGCCGGCATCGGCGGCGACCAGAAGCCGGTGGCGGATTACAGCATCGAATCCTGGAATAAAGTGATCAGCATCAATCTGTCTGCCGTATTTTTTGGCATGCGGGCGCAAATCCCGGCAATGCTCAAGGCTGGCGGCGGCGCCATCGTCAATATGTCCTCCATCCTCGGACAGGTAGCCTTCGCCAGTTCTGCCGGTTATGTGGCAGCCAAGCACGGCGTGGTCGGGTTGACCAAGACCGCCGCGCTGGATTACTCGTCACAGGGCATCCGCGTCAATGCGGTCGGCCCTGGCTTCATCAAAACACCGCTTATCTCCAGCCTGGAGCAAAATCCGGACGTTTACAATATGCTGGTCTCGCTGCACCCCATCGGCCGGCTGGGTGAGGCCGAAGAAGTGGCGGAACTGGTGGTCTGGCTTAGTTCGCCGAAGGCTTCGTTTGTCTCCGGCGCCTATATCCCAGTGGACGGCGGTTACCTGACCCGCTAACTCGTTATTGAAAACAACCCCAGAGGTAATTATCTCTGGGGTTGCCTTGCTTAATCCTCCAGCACGAACACGCTGGTGGTCAGCGCCGGGATCGAGAAGGCGCCGATGACCGGGTCATTGGCGGATTGTTTCACCACGGCATCCACCGAGTTGGCCAATACCGGGTGCAGCTGGAAGGTTTTATTGGCCAGCGCAGCATCGGTGAAATTGATGGCCTTCTGATTGGCGTTAAAGAACACCAGAATTTCAGCATACGTTGGGTCGAGGTCGTCCACATCCTCCAGGCGCATCACGATCAACCCGGGGATTTGCTGCGGTCCAGTGTTGATGAACGACACGCTGGCATTCACCTGATCGCCGCTGGTCAGGCGGAACAGCGAAGAACTCTTGCGGATTTGCAGCATCTCCTGGAAGGCGCTTGCGGCGCCAGTGATTTGGGCGGTATTCGGCCGCAGCGCAGTGTTGCCCAGCACCGGACGGAAGATGTCCCAATTGTCCGAGCCTTCGATCGGCAGCCCAACGCCCCAATTGTTGCTCTTGAAAGTCCAATCGATGGCGTTGTACCAGTCACCGGAATCATACGAGTTGCGGTCCAGCGATTTGGAGCGCAACAGATCGTCACCGGCGTGGAAGAAGGGAATGCCCTGGCTGAACATGGGAATGCTCAACGCCAGGTTGTTCATGCGGATGCGGTTGGCCGGGCTGGTTCCAGCGGCAGCTTTCAGCTGCACCGCATCGAAAATGGTCTCGTTATCATGCGCCGACACGTACACAATGTTTTCCTGTGGATCCAGCGTGTAACCGGCTGGCACACCGCTGTACATCACATGCGCGCCGTCAGCGGTGCTGCCGTTGCCGCGGGTGATGACGTAATTTTTCAGGTTTCCCGCCAGCCCCAGCCGGATCCAATCGGTATAATCCAGCAATTTTGCCAGCTGGGCATCCAGTTTGCGCGTTTCCGCCCGGTTGGGGTTCAGGTACAGCCCGGTACTGAAGCCTTGCAGACGCGGATCATCAAAAGGATTGCCGCCGCGCACGCCGTCGCGCAGCCGGTCATTGAACACGCCAATTCCGCTGCCGCCAATATTCAACTGGGTGGCATTCTTGCCGCGGGCATTTTTAGCCACCTCGCCAAAGTCCCAGCCTTCGCCGTAGATATAAATCGACTTGCCATCCACACCATCCTTCGCCAGGGTCAGCCCGTCCAACGCGGCGCGCACCGCCTGCATGTTGCTCAGCATGTGATGGCCCATCAAATCGAAGCGGAAGCCGTCTACTTTATAATGGGTCGCCCAGGTGACCACCGAATCGACCATCAATTTCTCCATCATGCGGTGTTCGGTGGCGGTATTCTGGCAGCAGGTGCTGGTTTCCACGTTGCCGTCCGTGTTTAGCCGGTAATAATAGCCTGGCACGATCTTGTCCAGCACCGATTTGGCGTCCTGCCCGCTCTGCGAGGTGTGATTGTAGACCACGTCCATCACCACGCGCAGTCCGCTCTGATTCAGGGCTTTGACCATCTCGCGGAATTCCACGATGCGGGTTGGTCCGTTCGGGTCAGTGGCATAGCTGCCCTCCGGAACCGTGTAATGGTACGGATCATAGCCCCAGTTGAAGCCGTCGCTGCCCTTGACCAGCGCCACCGCCTGTGATTGCTTGTCCGAGGCAGGTCCATAGGTTTTCAGCAGCTTCTCATCTACTGAAATCCAGGTGGAGGAATCTTCGTCCACGCTGGCAATATCGAACACCGGCAGCAGGTGGATATGCGTCAGGCCGGCCTCTGCCAGCGACTTGAGGTGCTGCATGCCGGCAGATTCACCCACCGTGAAAGCCATAAATTTACCGCGCAGCTCTTCTGGCACAGTCTCATCTTTGACGCTGAAATCCCGCACGTGCAATTCGTAAATGACGCTGTCTTCCGGGTTTTCCAGCGGCGGTTTGGCAAGAGCGTCCCAGCCGGCGGGTTTGAGCGCGGCATCCGCCAGATCGACCATCTGGCTCTTGGTGCTGTTAGCCGATAGGCTATACGCATATGGGTCACTGACCAGATTCTTCTCGATCTTGCCGGTCTTTGGCACGTAGACCTGCACTTCGTACAGGTAGTATTTATTTTTCCAGTCAGGCGTGCCCTTCACGATCCACACACCGTTCTTGTCGTCGCGGGTCATCGGCGTCAGTTTGCCGACCACAGCTGTGGCATTGGGATATACCCGCACCCCCACCGAGATGGCGGTCGGCGCCCATACCCGCAGCGTTGGAATACCGTTGATAATCTCCACGCCAAGTTTGCCGGAGTAAGCATACAGCGCATCCAGCACGCCGGCGGTTTGCACACCGGTGACATCCACCACTTTTCCATTATTGTCCCGCACGATCACCGCGATCTGACAGCGCAGGATCTCCGGCAGTTTCGCCAGGTCAGTTTTAGCCAGTTTGAAAGCCGAGAAACCGGAAAGATACGGATTTTGCTTGAATACATCCCCACCCGGGCCGGATCGGCTGAACGTGAGCGGAATCTCTTTCCCGCCGCTCACACCGTCAGCGGTGAGCTGCAAGGCTGCCTGCGGCGAATAGAATAGCGAGTAGCTGTATTTCGGCGACCCGACGATATTCCACAGGATGGTATCCTGGTTGATCCATACGGCTTTTTGTTTCGCCAGACTGCCCTTGGGCGCGCCGCTGGTGCTGACGATCAATTCCTTTTTCACGGTGTCATACCCAAAGTAGATTTCATCGTTATCCTTTGCAACCGTAAAGTCGACTGCTTCCAGCGTACTCGCGACCGTTTTTTGACAGACGGACAATCCCACCGAATAGCTGCCTGCTTTGAGCGCCGTGGTGGTTAAAGCGTAATTGCCGTCGCCTTCCGGATCCTGCAGCCAGGAACGCAGGCAGCCCGGGTCATCGTCCTTGGCGCAGCCCAGCTGGCTTTGGAAATCACCAACCGCTACCACGATCGGTGTGTTGTAATCATCGGCGATCATATGCGTTTGGTGATCATAGAAGAAGCTCACCAGAATCGGTTTGTCCACCACCAGAGGGATGTCCGCCCCGCCTCTGGAGGCATTTTTTCCATAGTTCTCGTCCCAACTGCCGTTTAAAGCTACTTTGTAACGCGGACCGTTTTTATCCTGGTCATTAGCTGGCGAAACGTTGAATGCACCGACCCAGACATTGGAATTGGGATCGAATGCCAGGTAAGTTTTTTCGCAACCCGGCATCCAGTCGCCGCTGCAGCCAAGTTCCGATTGCAGCGTGCCCGCGATGGTGGCAGTGTCCGGCTGAGCCGCTTCTTGTGCGGCAGCCAGCTGTATAGGTTTGGGTAAGACCGCTGCAACAAGGATAATAATGGCGATGACCGTCTGAAATATTGCTTTACGCATGGATCAACTCCTCGCCTGGCTGAAGGACTATGGAAGAATGGTGCGCGAACGTATTGCAACTAATTCCGTGTCTGACATCCATTATGAGACAAAATGGAGCAAAACACAACTTAGAGCAGTATTTCGCGCCCTTGCATGTTTAGTCCAGGGTGCGTGCGCAGCGAAAGCCAATGGTGCTATTGGCGGTATCCGGCGCGGTCGACTCGCGTTGAGCCGTCCTTACAAAATACGCCGCGAATGAGAACCAGGATCCGCCGCGGATTACCTTTTTTTCGCCGATAGTTGGACCCTGTGGATCTGTTGCGCTTTCTGAAGAATATGGACCGTACCAATCAGCGACCCATTCGCGCACCCCGCCGCTCAGGTCATAAGCTCCCACCCAGGACATTCCCGCTTGCACCGACCCCACATTTTGTGGCTTAAGCCGGCCTGAAATTACCTTATCCAGACCAAATGTATTCCCCCAGGGGTAAATCAAATTGTCTGGGCCGCGGGCCGCAAACTCCCACTCGGCTTCACTTGGCAGGCGGGCATGATGCGCCTGGCAAAACTGCTCGGCCTCCTCCCAGGTGACTGTTTCCCGCGGCCATTTGGGTCCGCGGAACATATTCATCATGTCGGTACTGGAACTCGAGCCATAATGACGGTTGGTCACTTCGGTTTCACCGATCCAGAATGGATCGTCAAAGCATACCTCGTGAGCCGGTGTCTCGCTGCCGGCAAAGTCGACCTTGCAGCGGCCCGGTCCAAAATAGCGCTCGCAGGAACCGACTGCCTCAAGCAGCTGGGCTTCCGTTGACCCCATGGTGAAACAACCCGATGGCACCAGTACCAGATCCAACCCATCCAGCCGGCGGACGAGCGGCTGCCAATCCTCATTCTTGCTTACTCCCGCGGTCGCCTGATCACGCAGCGCAGCCGGCACAGGTTGGGAAAGCTGCACCAACCGTATCACCAGTTGCAGGCTGGCCAATGCAGCTGCCAGCAAAACCAACCCGACGATTCCATAAACAAACCTGCGAATTTTCATTCGAATACTCGCAACGCCTCAACCAGGAGAATCTAGTGTCTCAGGGTTGAATCACATCCTGAGCAGATGGGTCTTCTGACGCGGTTTTTGGGGCAATAAATTTTAACCACACCGGGATAACACACAATAGGGATGCAATGGCGGTAAGCATAAATGGAAATTGCGGATTGACCTTTTCCCATAAAAAACCGCCAATCAAAGGTGCTGGCAATGAAACCAGTCCCAGGCTGGTGCTGAATAAGCCAAAGGCCACCCCCCGGTTTCGCGGCGGAACAGCCTTGCTGATCAATGATTGGTAGGCCGGTGTCGCCAACCCAACGCCGACGCCGGCGATAGCCCACCCTGTGCCGTATACCCAGATTGGGCTTAGCGGCGGCGCAAGCACAATCAAGAAAAACGAGATCGCCAGCAATACAAACGACATCGCGATATTGACCCGTTCGCCAACTTTGTCGGCCAGCCCGCCAGCCGGGATCATGACCGCCATCATGGCTACGCCAAAGATGCTGTTCATCAGCCCAATCTGACTGATGGCCAAGCCAGCGATATCCTCCATGAACACCGCCAGGAAGCTGAAGGACATATTGAAGAAGATGTCGCGCACGCCGTCTGTGATCAGAATCCAGGTGAATAACCCGCCTGCCGCGATCAACCCGATCATAACCCCAAGGTTGCTCTTGAGACCGGCGAAAGTCAATGGGGTTGGGTTTGCCTCTTTGCCTTTTGATGCCTCGCGCGCCATGCCCAGGCGGATGATGGTGGCGATCACATACAGGACCGCCGCAATGATCAACATACCTTTGAACCCGGCACCCTCCACCATGTACCCTCCCACCACCGGCCCAACAACTGAAACAATCCCGAACAGAGTCTGAGTTACGCCGAAGAGACGGGCGCGGTTTTCCGGCGCTGAATGATCAGCGATAAAAGCGTCAAAACTTGGACCGACCAGCGATCTTGTCACAGCGGTCAGAGCTGATGCGGCGATGACCCACTCCCAGCGGTCCGCCAGGATCAGCGGCACCCAGCCAAAGATCCCGATCACGCTGCCAATGGCGATGGCGCGCAGCCTGCCAAGTGAATCCGACATCCAGCCGCCAAGAATTTGCAGCAGCAGCGGAATTATCGCCGAAATTGTGTAGAACAACCCGATTTGGCCGATGCCAGCACCCAGTTGTTTAAGATAGAGCGCCTCCAGCGGCCCATACATACTGCCTCCCAGGTTTGCCAGCACCATAGCCAGCATGAAGAGCAGCAACAAGGGAGTGAGCAAGCGTGTTTTTTTGGCAACGGTCGTGGTGGTCATTTGGTTCGACGCCCCGTGAGTTGAGTTTCGATTTGCTAGAAAGATATTTTACCTGTCGAATCAACAATTTCCAATACCTACCATGTCACGTAAAAATGGCGCGAAATAATTCCCCCGTGCAAAAATAATAAACAAGAAACGCCGAACCTATCAATAGAGGTGAGCTTCGAGGACGCGAAATACCCATGTAACCTCCCCCTTTCACATATACGAGGAAGTGGTGGATCATGGTCCTTAGATAGGCGAGCCGGCTATTGCGTTTTTCCCCTAAGTGACAGCCAGAACAGGCAAACCAAAACCGCGAACAATACTGATAAGCACGCTGGGATGATTTCCAACGAAATCTGGCGCGCCAGGACACCCATCAGCCCCGGTATCGTCGCCATGGCTAGGCCGCCGCCAGCCATCTGAATACCGATCGTGTTGGCGGAAAAACGCATGCCCACCCGCCGGGTTGTATCGGAAATCAGTGCGGGGAAAATCGGCGCAATCGCCAGCCCGATCAGTGCAACGCCCAGCAGGTTGGCCCATACCGCCGGATTCCACCATAGCAGGACTGCGCCAGCCAACGCCCCCAACAAGCTGCCCATCACCAGTTGGGTGTTGCCGACGCGTTTGGTATACAGACCCGCCAGGATCCGCCCTACGGTAAACATGGCCCAGTAGCTGCCAGTCCATAAACCCGCTACTTCACCGGGCACGCCGCGGCTTTCGGTCAGCAGGGTGTAAGCCCACATCCCCAATGAGATTTCTGCACCAACGTAAAGGTAGAACAACAGGGTGCTCAACCACACCCGCGGCTGGCGAAGGGTTTCGCCTAAAGGGGTTTTATAGTCCGTGATCTTTTTAGGTTGTTCAGTTTTTTCAGAACTGCCGCCGTTTTGCATCCAGAGCGGCAGCGTCAGGAAGAAACATACTGCCAGTGCCAGTTGAAACCCGCCAACCGTGAGGTAGCCCGGCCGCCACGACTTGAGCGACGTTAACGCCGCGGTCATGATCAGCGGGCCGAGCGTCACCCCGACGCCGTAGCTGGCATGCAGCCACTGCATGACGCCTTCGCCAAAATGCGCAGCCACATAGGTGTTCAAACCAGCATCGATTGCTCCAGCGCCTAACCCGGCGGTGATGCCCAACAAAACCATCATCCACCATTGCGGCACCAGGGTGTAGCTGATTAATGCCAGGCCGGTCAGCGTGCAGCTCCAGGCTAACACCTTCCCCACGCCCAGGCTGGCGATCACCTTGCCGCTGAAAAAGCTGGAGGTCAGGTAGCCTGTTGTGGTCATAATCAACAGGACGCCCAACGAATCCAGTGGAATCGAAAAGTCCATCCGGATTGAAGGCCAGGCTACTCCGAGCAGGCCGTCCGGCATCCCCAGCGCGATAAACGCGATGAAGGTGAGAAGAATAAGGCCGAGTCTTGGATAGCGAAAGATTCTATTCCATACGTTTGTGCGACGGGTTTGAGTGTTGTTCATAGGTCGGCTCAATTGTATCCCTGTTTGCGGCTCCCATTTCGAGGATGTTTGGTCAAAAATTTCAGAATTTCGGCTCTTTGACGCAGCCGTGGTGATCGAATATCTCCCGCCAACCACGAAAACGTACCCTGTCCAGCCGGCCTGCAACGGGTCAAAGGATCAGACGTAGATTGACCATTGCCCTGGTCGATAACGGGAAAGTATGGAAGAAGTCCAGCCTGAAGACCGGCTGGACTCCTGCTTTCAAATTGTCCACGCATTGAATTCCGTGGCAGCCATAAATGAGGCAAGCTCTGGTTTATCTCAATGCAGACGCGATCTCGCCTGCCCAGGTTGCGATCATATTCCAGTCGCGATAATCACCAAAAGGCTTTTTTACCACATTCTTCACGGCAAATTTTTCCAGGCCGTTGATTTTATTCAGATCGATGTTGCCGTGAAAAATGGTGATGTCCCGTGGCTGGATGCGGTCGGTAATTGGTTTCAGGTTAGCCGGAACCAATGCGCCCTCCACCAACTCTAACGGATTCCCTTCCCCGGACGGTCCGCTGGAAAACAACCAGACCGCACGGTCAGTCAACTGCTTCTCATTGTTTTTCAGGAATAATTCAGCCTCTTTTTGCCATTTACCGATGTAGACTGCACTGCCCAGAATGACAGCCTGGTAATGAATGACCTCGCGGACGTCAGTAACCGGAAGAACATCCACGGCTAAACCTGCCAGTTGCAGGTCTTCACCGATTTTTTCAGCAATTTCCCGTGTAGCCCCATATTTTGAAGCGTAGGTAACCAGGACATTTTTATCCATTTCTTACTCCTTTCTTCTTTTCGATCAACAATCCGGTCAGGGTTTTTTGAACGGAATCAGCCGGTCCACCCTTACCAGGTAATCGGTATATTCCCTGCCGAAAGCCAGCCGCATCTGCTTCTCCTCCACGCCTATGAAAATCATGACGCCGACATACAGAAAAACCGAAGGCACCAAATACACCCAGGTCAATGTCAGCAGCGCCACAGCCGGCAAGATGAAGAACGTTACGCTGGAGTAGATGGGATTGCGCACCACCCCATAAGCACCGCTCGTGACCAGTTTCCCCTTGGAAAAGCCGGTCAGCAACTGGACGATGGCTGCTCCCCACAAAGCCAGCCCAGGAACCAGGAATACATATCCAACCAGTTTGAGAAAACTCACGCTCTCGGGCAAGGCAGCCACCCGCGGGAAATACAAATGAACCAGAATGGCAGCGATTAATGAGGGCAGCATAAACAGGATAATCTTCCCGCCCTGCCCCACGATGCTCATTCCATGTTGCCTGTGTAAAATATTAATCATTGCTCTATTTCCTTCCATGAATACTGCATCAGATCATCCGGCGAATGATTAGTTCTGAGCCGAGATCAATGCCAGTTCAACGCATTTGAGGTAGCCATTGCTCGTCAGTGTCGATCCGCTGATGGTATCCACCTGCAGCGATTGCTCCGCGATGACCCGGTCGTAGAGCATCTCGGCACCTGCCAGTTCCTCCGCCAGGTTGATGCTATCCAGCAGTTGGATTTCTGTCACTTTGCCTTTTACCACGGTAACATCGCATTGGTTGTGCCGCCACTCGTACATCCCGCCGGCGTACGACCCGTGATACACGCCATCGTTCAACAGGCTGAAATCTACGTACTGAATCGGCAGGTTTTGGGCCTCGCGATGTTCTCGGGAAACATAAGCCCAGCCAATCCCCCCGCTGACCAGCAACAGGACCACCACAATCAGCAGGGCGATCAAACAACCCTTGCCTTTCCGCTTTTTCGTCCCTTTCACTTGCTCTTTCGCGTTCATTGACTTCACTATCCTTCCGTTCCCTTATTATTCGTGCTGTGCTTGAAGCAGGGCGTTTTCAACCGCCTGCAAATACGCCTTCGAGGTCAGTGTTGCCATACTGATGGTATCCACCTGCAGCGATTGAGCCTGGATGACTCGGTCGTACAGGGTCTGATGATCCATATTTTTGGCAGCCGGATCGACTGTTTTGGCCATCTGAATGCCGCTCACCTTGCCGCCTGTTACGGTGACATCGCACTCGTTTTTACGCCATTGGTACATTCCGCCAGCATACCCACCGTGGTACGTGCCATCCGTTAGCCTGGTGAAATCCACCGCGTTCAGCGGCAAGGACTTGGCCTCCCGGTGCTCTCGCATGAGTTTCGCCCAGTTGACTGCCCCAATGATTCCTGCTGCACCCATGAGCGGCAGCACAATTAACCAAGCATTCATCGCTTATTCCTTCGCTTCCATTTAAGACAGGATGTTGACAGATAAACCGGGTACTGGCTCAAAGCGCTCCTTCAATCCAGAGGTGATGCTGACCTGCAGATCCATATCGATCAACACGGCATCCGTGCCTTCATAATTACTCAGGATTTCCAGCCCCTTTTCCAGACCGGCTATAAACACGATGGTGGATAAGGCATCCGCCCGCATCGAGTTTTCGGTGATGATGGAAACGCTGATCAAGCCAGAATCAGCCGGGTAACCTGTCCTTGGGTCCAGAATGTGATGATGCCGCATACCCCTGGAATCGGTAAAGTAGCGCTGATAATCACCCGATGTAACCACCGTCTGCCCGCTGACCGCCACCGCACCCATGATTTTGGTCTCATCGCGGGGATGCTGAATGCCAACCTTCCACGGCGTACCGTCTGGTTTTGTCCCAAGCGTCACGACATTGCCGCCCAGGTTGGAATACGCCGATGTGACGCCGAATTCCTGGTAGACCTCGATAATTTTGTCCCCGGTATACCCTTTGCCAATTCCTCCTAGATCGATGGACTGGCCAAAACGCTTCAACTTGGCGGTCATTTCCCACGAGTCCAGGGTTAAGTCCCGAAAATCCACCAGCTTCAACATCTGTTGAATGTTGTCATCATCCGGTTGGCAGAGACTTTCCTTCGCCTGGCGCCACAATTGAGCCAGGGGTCCGATGGTGATATCGAAACAGCCGGGAAACCAGCGCGCATAATCAACCGCTTTTGACAGCACTTCGAACGACTCGCGCCTGATCTTCTCCGGCTCGATGCCGGCAGACAGGTTGATCCTGCTGATATCGCTCTCGGGGAGAAAGCGGCTGAGCAGGCATTCCAGCCACTCGACCTCGCCGCACACAGCTGCTAGACATTGTTCGGCATCCCGGCCGTATGCCTTGTGAGACATGACCGTGCCCATTGCATGGTGGCTTGTTCGGATAAAAACTGTGTCATCCAGCAGCATACCAGCCTGCGCTTCCCTACATCCGTGTGGGCGTTAGTGGCTGCTGCACGTCAGGATCAAGATCCCGAGCAGAATAACAGCAGCCACTCCGATAAACGTTACAAACCTGGTTTTCGCCATCCGGTTAACCAATGACCTGATTGGTGAGATCCGGGACATTCTTGCCTCTCAACGTAAAAGCCGTGATTTTATTCCACGAAAACTTCGACGTGTTCGCCTTTTTCCACATCGTCAACTTCGACCAGCTTGCCTTGAGCGCCGTCCTTGGCAGCTGCGACCAACTCGTCAAAGTCCAGGCATGCAACACTGTCTGGCGCATGTTTGGCAGCCATTTTCAAACCAAATTTGGCGAGACTCATCGGGATTTTGACATTGGCCTTACTTTCACCAGTTGCCAAATCAGACACAATAACACGGAACCACTTACCTGAAGAAGTTGTAGACATTTTGACCTCCTTATGGTCATGGTCTTTCAGACCAACTTGCTCTCGTTCGAGAATTTGGATCCACTCACAACCTCGCTGTGAGCTTCATAGACAATTACCGCCGGGGTCGGATAACCGATGTTCTAATCTGGTTCCAACCCCTGCTCGGGAAGATCGCCGCGCCGGACAGAAATCAAGGTGATATTCAGGTCGCGAATGCGTTCGAGCAGTCCATGCAGAGCAGCCTGGTCAGGCAGAATTCCGTGGATCAGCGTCTCATCCCCGCCAACTTGTGTTACCTGCAGCCCGGCGAACCAAACAGACCAGCGCGCATCCAGACAACCCTTGATTTTGATTTCGTAGTATTCCGGCATGGCATCCCTCCCGATGCGTTTCTGATCTTAACTTTATCTCCCGGCGAGGAGATCCGCATCTGCCAATCGGAATATTCAGGGTTTATTTACGCGGTTTATCTGCGCGGTTTATGCTGTCTCTATGTACGATTTTCCTGGCTCAGAGGTGCAAAGTTATTTTAGAATGCCAAGTTTTCTAGCCCGGCTCACGGCTTCGGTGCGGTTGGCAGCCTCTAGCTTGCGGTAAATACTGGCTGTGTGGGCTTTAACCGTCCCCGGCGCCACAATCAACTGACGGGCAATCTCGGGGTTGGTTCTGCCCGTCGCCATCAATTGCAGCACTTCCAACTCACGTGCAGATAGCGCTTCAATCGACCTGGTCGGCTGAGAACTGGGAGAACGAACCCGGCTTGATTTTGAAAATGCTTCCATAATTTTCTGGGCAAAAAGTGCATGACTCGGCGAATCTGAGCGTAGATAAGCCGCCAGCAGATCTCGCCCCGGTTCGCCAGCATCCAAAAATATGCGGATATAGCCTTCCGGCTCTGCCAGGGCCAGGGATGATTCTAATAATTCATACGCCTCGGATAGGCGCTGCTGCCCGGCAAAGGCGACGGCAAGCAGCAAATTGGATTCCAACTGCCTGGATATCTGGCTGCTAGGGCTTTGTTCGGGAGTTCTCCCGGCAAGGAGTGTTTCAACTTCGGTGTATTTGCCTTGCGCCAGACGGATACGGGCTAAGACGAGCCGGTAATAGTCCGGATGGTGATCGAAATCCTCACCAGTCAAGATCTGATCGGCCCACTGCAAAGCGGTTTGAAGATCCCCGCTGGCCAGCTGCACCCGGATTCTGAGCGTGCGAAAATCTTCATCGAATTCACGCGGTTGAGCACCCTCTCGCAATCTAGCCTCAAGCCGGTCCGCCGCTTGCAAAGCCCCGTTATAATCCCCCTTCGCCAGCTGGACGCGTGTCAGAGCGACCAATCCAAAGCCATCGGTCATAATATTGCGCCAGGATTCATTGCCAAGCAGCCCTTCCCGAATATGCAGCTCAGCTTCGTCCAGGCAATTCCATTCGGACAGCACCTCCCCCAGGTCGACCTTCATGCTGCCGGTAGTGTAAATAAACATGCGCCTATTTTCATCAACGGGGTCGAGATATTTATGGCACAAAGCCGCGGTAGCGTGTAACTGACCCTGCATCAGGTAGAGGCGTGAAAGAAAGGAAGCCAGGGTTGGCACCGTCCGCAGATTCCTGGAATTTCCCTCTCGCTCCAAACAATCAACCGCCACCGCCACGGCCAGGTCCAATTCACCTCGTCTGGCCAGCGCCATTCCATAAAGGAAATCCGCAGTATTGCGCAGGATCGACTCATCATCAGGGATCGCTTCTACTAACCGGTAATCGGGCAGCGGATACATTTGTGGTGTGCTTTGAGGCGGGCTCAAAAATGCCAGGGCTACCGCTGCAATCGTCTGCATCCAGCTTTGCCCTGGGATTTGCGCTTGGACTACATTGGGCCTTGCCAGTTGATGTAATATCGGCAAGGCTTTACCAATACGAGCCTGGATGATGAAAAGCCAGGCCTGGTAGAGTCCGATCTTAGGCCGTGCCAGGATCATTTCTTGCGGAAGGCCATCTGCCATTTGGAGTGTAGAAGGGTCGCTCATAGCCAGCCGCACGGGACCGTAACGCTCGATCAGTTCCGCTGCCCGGTCCATTTCCTCGGCGGCGAACAGGTGGTGGATTGCCTCATTGATCCATCCATTTTGTTCCAGCCAGGCAGCGGCACGTATATGCAGGATGGGAATCAATTTTGAGTTAGCCTGCTGCAACCGGGCTCGCAATAGATTGGCAAAAAGGTGGTGATACCGGTACCAGGTACGCTCGTCATCCAGCGGAACCACGAACAAGTTTTGCCTTTCCAAACTTTCCAAAACCGCAGCGGACTGGCTAAGTTTTTGGGCTCCGTTTGGCAGCCTTCCGCCATCACCACCAAGCCATAGACTCTCGTCGTCTGACAGGATGGCATCAATCAACGGCGCCGTCAGCCGTTCCAGAATTGAAGTGTAAAGAAGAAAATGCTGAATTTCGGACGGCTGGCTGGCCAGCACTTCTTCCAGCAGGTAGTCGAGAATGTAACGATTGGTGCCGGAGAATCCCGCGATAAAACCAGCCGCATCCTTGCGGTCTCGCATGGAAAGTGCAGCCATCTGCAAGCCAGCAATCCACCCCTCGGTGCGTTCTTCAAGTAGAGCCACGGCGCTGCTATCCAGGTTGAGTCCCATAACGCCATTAAGGAATTGTGCGGCCTCAGGTATTGAAAAGCGCAGATCCTCAGCCCGCAGTTCTACTACCTGCCCACGAGCCCGTAAGCGGGCTAACGGAAGCGGGGGATCCGACCGGGTGGCAATCGCCAGATGAAAGTTTTCCGGTCGATGTTCGAGCAGAAATGTCACCGCTTCATGCACCGCCTGGCTGCTGATCAGCTGGTAGTCGTCCAGTACCAATGCGAGTTCACGGTCAACGGCACCCAGGTCATTGACCAGACTCGTCAGGATCGCAGCTTCCGGCGCCTGCTGCAATCCTGCCATCAGTTGAGCAGCAACGTTACCGATCGAATCGTCGATCTCATTTAATGCAGCGGTTAGATAGTTAAGGAAGCATCCCGTCTGGTTGTCATTCTTATCCAGCGACAGCCATGCAACCGGCCCGGTGGTTTCTGCCACACAGGATGCCACCAGTGTGGTTTTGCCGAAGCCTGCCGGCGCAGTGACCAGCGTCAGCGGTCCGCGCAATCCTTCCGCGATTTGAGCCTGGAGATGCGGCCGGGGAACCAGATTCGGCCGGGTGAAAGGCAAATGCAGCTTCGTTCTGATGATCTGGTCGTTATTTATCATGCTTTATTTGTACTCAATACAAAGGAAATTCAAAACTTACATCTGGGTTTCGCATCGAACCGGGCTAATAGAAGGGATACCTTCACCCAAAGGGATCGTGAACGTCAACGATAATCCCCCAAATTAATTGTAGACGGTTTAGATAGGCGGTACAAGTAAAATTCATACGTTCTTTATGAAGTTGTGTCTCAGTGGATGCCCCTCCGTTCAGTTTTATGAATACCCGTCCAAATATCCCTGAAGATCCCGTACAAGGAGGATAGAACAATCCTCTTTCGCGGGATCTTTGATTGCCATCCTGATCAATGAGCTGGGAATCGGACTGGTAATCACAGAGAGTTCCTCAGGTTTAATGGTTGATAAGGAAAAGACCTTTCATTGTTTATTCGATTAGTTCTACCCGGTTATTGATCAGATATTTACAAGCTCGTACTTACGATTTCCCAGGCCAATTGCTTCTGCATGCTCCAAGGTATGAATCCCATTCCGAGACTCCATACGTGTAATCAAATCTTTGCCATCAGGCGCAGCATATACCAAATCTACACAGGCTTGATCCAGCGCCACGGGATCAAGCGACCCAAGGATGCCAATATCCATCATCGTCGGCGCTGCGGGATAGCCGTCACAATCACAATCGACGGATAAATTATTCATCACGTTGATATACAAGATATTTTCGCCCATGTAGTCAGCAATGCCTTTGGCGGCCTCTGCCATGGATTCCAGGAAATCATCCTGCGGCGTGCCATACCCGAACCCGGTTGTTTCTTTCCCGGCACTGTGGATGAGACTTTTTCCCGTGGAGGAGGCAATACCAATCGACATGTTTTTGATCACACCGCCAAAACCGCCCATTGCGTGACCCTTAAAATGCGCCAGATTGACCACAAAATCATAGTCAGTGAAATGGGATCCAACCACATCTTCATTGAGATGTATTCCACCGGTTATCGGGAGGTTGGTACTCCCATCTGCATCCATAATGTCAACCGGCGCAATAGCAGAGAAGCCATGGTCCTCCATTACACGCAGATGCGAAGCCGTATCTGCACGCCCGCCACCGTAGGCTGTATTACATTCCACAATCGTGCCATTTACTTCTTTCACCAATGGCGCGATTAAATCCGGTAATAGGAAATGATGTCCCCCTGGTTCGCCGCTGGATATCTTTACAGCAACTTTCCCGTGGGCTTTGTTGCCAAGGGCGCTATAAATTTTCATCAGCCCGTCGGCGTTGATGTCTTTGGTCATGTAGACCAGGGCTGGGTCCTTCATCTCCTGAATTTTTGTTTGTTGCAAAATTTCTGGTTGTGAGGTTTCCGTGGGTTGTGGGGTAGCTGTGGGTTCCGGAATGTGTGTGGATGTTGGGGATGGAGGTTCCGCCTGGTCAGTATTTGGAGTGGGGCGGACAATATTCTGGCAGGCAACCAAAAAGGCTGTTGCTGTCAATGCCATCCACCGCAGTGCTTCCCGACGGGAAATAAATTTCTTCATTGGCGATGTCCTTTTACAATGCTCTCTCGAGATTCAGAATAGTCTCTTTATAAACACGGATCTTGTAATCCAAAATATCCAAAGTTTTTTGCATTTCCTGCATTTTGGCAACCAGCAGCTCACGCTGCAATAGCAATATTTCTTCTCTGGCAGCAATGGTTTGGTCTCCTTTTTGAACCAGACCAACATACTCAATCAGCACCTCAACTGGTAAACCGGCATTCCGCATGCACTTGATAAAATCAACCCAACCCAAATCTTTTTCACCGTATTCTCGAATCCTCCCGTCACTACGATTTACCGGCGGAATCAAGCCAATTCGCTCATAATATCGCAGCGTATCTGTTGAAATTCCATATCGTTCACTTACTTCTGCAATTTTCATCTGCTCTCTCATCCCAGCAGTGTAGCACCTGGATCTGACTCCAAGTCAAGTGATATTTGTCACAATGTTTTGGAATTCCCCGTTAATTACTACTTTTCGCAGAAAAACCTAAGCTAGGATGATCTGAATCTCGAGTTTTGAAATTTCCAAACGCATGCTTGGCGGCAGCGCGTCACTGGTGATTAATTTATGCGCCGCCACTAACGGAGCCACCTGAATGCCAACATCCGCGCCAAAGACTGAATGGTCTGCCAATACGTAGACCTCGCGCGCAGACCGGATCATGGCTTGCTTGATGGTGACCTCCGAAATAGTTTGATGCGAGAGACCGAAGTCCAGCGTAATCCCGCTGACCATCAGGAAAAGTTTATCGGCGCGCAGTTCTTTTAATGCATTTTCAGCTGTCGGTCCTACCAGAATTTGGGTGCTGTACCGCACGGCCCCGCCCGTTGAAATTAATACGATCCCCGGTGTGCGATTTAAGGTATCGAAAACCACCACCGAATTCGTGATGACCGTTATATCCTTCTTCGATTTGAGTTCCTCAGCCAGATACTGCGCGATTGGTCCGCCGTCTACCAGCACTACGTCGCCTGGGTTAACCAATTCAGCCGCTTTGACCGCGATTAACCGCCGTCGCAGCGCCATCTCAGCGCGCACGTTTTGGTCCGCATCAATTACCTGCAATCCAATTCCGTATTGCTCAGCATTTTCTTTCAACAATGCAGTTAAATTTTTATACCACTCGTGTTCGGAGAAAGGGACAATCAATCCGATTTGCTTGGGGAGCCGATTGACGGGATGTGGTTTATCGCGCTTGATCTGGAGGGGGAGAACCAGGTTTTTCTTGACCGTTTTCCAATTTAGTTTCCAGCCCGTTTCCGTTTGGAGATAATATTCCGGTAGAGATTCAGCGGTTAGTACGACATGCGGTGTGATCGTTTTTTCAGATTGCACCTCGTGATTGAACGCAGAAATCGCGCTCTCCAGGCACGTGAGGCTGACAATTTCAGGGAACATGGCCAGAGCCGCTTTACAATAGCTGTTTGGCGTCATGAGTTCATTCTTGAGTGTCTCGCCTTCGAGACCAAAAGAAATAATGGTCATGTCTTCCGGGTCGATTTTTAATTCGCGGCAGGCATTAATTGCTCCCCAGGCAGTGCTGTCGTTGATTGCAAAGATAAGATTGATGTGGGGATACACCGTTAATGCGTCAATCACCAGTTGATATGCCGTAGCATAACGAGATTGAGCATTAATCGACAGAATGGTTTTACTGGTTGGGGAAACTTTCATCAGTCCATCGACAAATCCACGGCTGCGTTCCTGCGTGTTGGGTTGATGGAATGTTAAATCGAGTAAGTTAATCGGGTCGTTACCCTTCCCGAGAAAATATTTTCCCGCCCAGGTCCCAAGGTCATATCCCGCGCGATAGTTATCAACTGCCACAAACGTACGCTGATTCGGCATCTCGATCGATTCGGCGATGACCGGGATATTCTTCCGCTTCGAGCGCTCGATCAGGAGGCTGTCATAGTATGGGTTAACAGAAGTCCCGATCAAGACATCCACCTGGTCCACCAGCAGCACTTCTTTTTGCCCTTCAATGGCGGTAATGGGTCCTTCAACTTCCTCTGGTTTATTAATCAGAGAAACCGCCCCCCCATAGACGCGTTTAATCTTTTTTTGCTGGTCTAAGGTATCCAAATAGCGGCGCGCTGTCATTTCAGACACATCACACAAACGGCTGATCTCGTTCACGGTCAGAAAACCAGAATCATCAATCAGGGCAACAACGCTTTCAAGACGGGGATTATTTTTCATATTCTTTCCTTAGGCAGCGGATTGATTGAATTAAGTCTATTATAGCCATATATTTGTTATAAGTCAACCAATATTAATTATTTATGTTGTTTATAGATCAAAATATATTGACATTTGATTTTTCTTGTGCTATTCTGAACATAGTTCCGATTTACTCGCTAAATTTCGAACTTTTCCCCAATTATTTGTTGTAACAATTCCATAATTTGGTATTTTTCATTCCTCTTGCTTCCATTGTTAATCTCGGGATACAGAAAGGAGTCCTTTAGGCGGAGATGATCAATGTCTTGTTGTCCACAACCACTTCAGTTTCAATTAACAAATCTTTGGGAGGGTAATATGTTCAAAAATCGTTTGTTTTTAGTCGTGTGCGCCATTGCCATTCTGGCTTTAACTCTCACGGCTTGCGGACCAGCTGCAGAAACGCCTACTACTGAATTAACTGTCGCCGGGGTAGTTTTCCAGGACGACCAGTTCATGAAGAGCATGGTGCAGGGCTACACTGACGCTGGCGCAAAATACGGCATCAAGATCCTGACCGCCAATACCAATAACGACCAGGCTAAAGAAGCCGAACTGATCCAGACCTATATCGCTCAAAAAGTCAGCGGCATCGCCATCGCTCCCCTGAGCCAGGATGCCTCCATCCCCAACCTCAAGGAAGCTGCTTCCAGCGGCATTCAGGTGGCCATCACCAACATGAACCTCAAGGGTGATCCCTCCTTCCTGGCGGGCGGTTACACCTCTGATGACACCACCAACGGCAAGATCGTCGGCACCAATGCCGCCGAATTCATCAAAGCCAACCTCACCGGTGATGTCAATATCGCCCAGGTCGATTTCGACGACCAGGTCCCCGAACAATCCAAAGCCCGTTGGGGTGGTTTCTTCGCCGGTTTGGATGAAGCCGGGATCAAATACACCAAAGTTGCCACCGTCAGTTCCCATGTCCAGGATGACGCCATCACCAAGGTCAGCGACATGCTCACCGCTAATCCTGAAATCAACATCATTTGGGCCTGCAATGACGGCTCCACCATTGGCGCTGCCATGGCTGTCCAACAGGCCGGATTGGCTGGAAAAGTGTTCGTCTTCGGCTATGACGGCGGTGACCAGCAGACCAGCATGATCCTCAGCGGCGACAACATCCTGATCGGTGTGGTTGCTCAGGATCCGTATGCTCAGGGGTATCGTGCGGTTGAATCCCTGGCCCTTAACCTGCTTGGCAAGACCAATCCGGATGCCGGCAAGATCACGGTTGTCCCGGGAACCTGGCTCAGCACCGCGGATCTCGACGCTGTAAAAGCTTGGCGTACGGCAAATGGTCTAAAATAATTAACAGCCAATAAATTTCTCGCGGGAACAGGGATCTCTAAAAAGGGGACCCTGTTCCCCTCTCGAAAGAATTTTCTGTTCAAGGTTAACCCCATGGGCACACTCCATCTCCGAACTGAAAATATCACCAAAGATTATCCCGGCACCCGCGCGTTGGACAAAGTCAACATCACTTTTGAAAGCGGTAAGGTGAATGCGTTGGTTGGGAAGAACGGGTCGGGAAAATCTACTTTAGTGAAGATTTTAGCTGGAGCTGTCATACCCACTTCGGGTGACTTCTATCTGGACGATGAAAAGCTTCACTTCAGTTCAACCTCGGATGCCTATTCAAAAGGAATTGTCACTGTTTATCAGGAAATGAGCCTGATCCCTGGTTTATCGGTTGCAGAAAATATTTTTTTAGGCCGCCTGCCAAAGAAAAATATGCAAATTGATTGGCAAAAGACTTACTGCATGGCGGAAAAATTGCTCCAGCAAATGCAAGTGAAAATAGATCCGCACACGCTGGTTTCCCGTTTGAGTATGTGGCAAATGCAGGTTGTTGAAATTACCAAGGCGCTAAGTTTCAAACCAAAAATGATTATGTTGGATGAGCCAACCTCCGCATTGGCTCAAAACGAAGTCCAAAACTTATTCACAGCCATTCGTGCACTCAGGGATCAAGGCGTAATTATTGTTTACGTGACTCACAAGCTCCAGGAGCTCCCACAAATAGCCGACACCGTGTCTGTGCTGCGTGACGGAAAACTGGTCGATTCTGTAGACATGAAGGACGTCAGCCACAAGCAAATTATTCATATGATGTTCGGCGAAGTGAAAATCCCGACCCGCCCTACGAATATCAAAATAGGCAACGATCCTGTCATGCAGGTAAAAGGCTTTACATCCGCCAACTGGTTCAAAGATGTGAATTTTGTATTGCACCGCGGCGAGGTACTGGGGATCGCCGGCATGCTTGGCTCTGGTCGAACCGAACTCCTGCGCTCCCTCTTTGGCGCTGATCCAGTGGATAAAGGCGAACTTATCATTGAGGGAAAATCCTACAACAAATTAAATCCCATCAAAATGGTGAAAGCCGGGGTGGGCCTTACCCCGGAGGATCGAAAAACCCAGGGGTTGATTTTGATTCATTCGATCCGCGATAACCTGTGTTACGCCAGCATGAACCTGACCGCGGATCATTGGGTAGAAAATAAAGCCCGAAGAAATCAATTTGCGGAACGCCAGGTAAAAGAATTGGAAATAAAAACCAGCAATATTGACAATCTGTGCAATACCCTGTCCGGCGGGAACCAACAAAAAGTTGTCGTGGGAAACTGGCTCAATACCAGCCCGAAGATCATGCTTTATGACGAGCCTTCCCGCGGTATTGACGTTGGTGCGAAACAACAAATCTTCGAAGTCATTTGGGAACAGGCACGTAAGGGCATTTCAACGGTGTTCGTTTCATCCGAATTGGAAGAATTATTGGAAGTTTGCCATCGCATTTTAATCATGCGTCATGGGCGGATTGTGGATGAAGTAAACCCGGATAACGTAAAAGTAAATGAACTGTACGAGCTGTGCATGAGAGGAGATTAATCGGAATGGAAACTGCTGCAATTGGCGTAACCCCTGTAATAAGGAAAAAATTATTAATCTTCCTCCTCGACCATATCATCGAACTGTGTTTGTTGGTATTGATCGTTGCACTCACGATCGGCGCCGATGGTTTCATGACCTGGGCTAATTGGATGAACATCCTTCGCGCTAATTCGTTGAAAGGCGTTATTGCCATCGGCATGACCATGGTAATGGTTGCTCATTTGATTGACCTTTCCATTGGATCTGTTGTGGGCTTATCCGGGGTAATTGTCGCTTTAGCCTGCCGCGACTTGCCAGCCCAAGGTATCAGTCTTAATCTGGCTACCGTCATCGGAATGCTGATCTGTTTGGTTTTTGCAGGCGGCGTCGGGTGGATGCATGGAATTTTTGAACATAAATTTAGGCTGCCATCCTTCATCGTGACCATTGCCACTTTAAACCTTCTGCTTGGTCTTGCTGGCCGGCTATCTGGCGGATTTCCGATTTCCAACCAATTTCCGGAATGGTACAACATGCTTGGCGGCGGGCGGATTGGCGGCCAAAACGGTATTCCGATCCCGGTCATTGCTTTGCTGGTCGCCTTTGGCATCGCCTGGTTCGTCATGGGTAAAACAACCACAGGTAGAGCGATGTATGCCGTGGGTGGTAATCCCGAATCGGCCCGCTTGAGCGGTATTAATGTCAACAAAACAAAAACAATCGCGTTCATCATCGTTCAGGTTTTGGCGGTAATTTCTGGTTTCATGACATCCGGCCAGGTTATGTCTGGAACATTTTCCTTTGGCAAGGGCTGGGAAATGGATGTAATTGCTGCCACTGTGGTCGGCGGTACCAGTTTTGACGGTGGTGTCGGCACCATTTGGGGAACCCTGGTAGGGGTCATTTTTATGGGAGTAATTGGAAACGGTATGACCCTCCTCAACATTGATGTCCATACCCAATACATTGTGAAAGCCGTCATCATGTTCCTGGCGGTGCTGCTCACCTCATACCGCACCAGAATTAAGGCTTGATCGGGTGACTCCCATCATTTTTCAACGATTACAGGATCAGATTTATAGAGGGCATCATGGGGCTATTCGGAGGGATCGAAGCGGGCGGGACGAAATTCGTATGTATTGTCGGGTGCGACTCTGACAATATCATTGCCGAAAAGCGAATCCCTACCACAACTCCGGATGAGACTATTCGTAAATCGATGGAATTCTTTCGTCCTTACACCGCCACTGGTGAGTTATCCGCAATCGGGATTGCTTCCTTTGGTCCGCTGGATTTGAATCCGGATTCAAAGACTTATGGGCATATCACGACCACCCCCAAATTAACCTGGCAAAACACGGATTTATGCGGGTGGATACAACAGGGGCTGCGGGTTCCAGTAACCTTCGACACAGACGTGAATGCCGCGGCATTTGGCGAGTATTACTGGAATAAAGAAAAATGTCAGGTTGATCCCATTGTTTACATGACCGTTGGCACCGGAATAGGCGTCGGTGCGATCGTCCACGGAAAACCGCTGCATGGTCTGGTCCACCCGGAAGCCGGCCATTTCGCTTTGCCGCACAACTGGCGGCGCGACCCGTTCCCCGGGGTTTGCCCTTTTCACGGTGACTGCCTGGAAGGGCTCGCTTCCGGCCCGGCTCTGACCAAACGCTGGGGACAAAAGCCGGAAGCCCTCTCAGCCGATCACCCTGCATGGGATCTCGAAGCTGAATATTTGGGACTGGCGACCATCAATCTCATTTATGCCTATTCGCCCAAAAAAATCGTGCTGGGCGGCGGCGTGCTGCAGCATCCCGGTTTGATCGACAAAATTAGATCAGTCGTCCAACAATTTAACCAGGGCTATGTCCATTCTGATTTGCTGCTCAATCAAATCGAAACCTATGTTCACCTGCCCACCCTAGGCACCCGCTCCGGGGTTTTGGGAGCACTGGCTATGGCGATTTCTAGCTGCACTTCAGTGAAAAATTAAACCCTCAGCCAGCCGCGGAATCCCCTTACGCCATAATAAGAGTCGGCACCATTGTGATACACAAAAACAGTGTCGAAGCGGCGGTCGCAGAAGAGAGCGCCGCCGAGTTTTCGAATTTTTGGTGGCGTCAACACCCAACTCGATGTTTTTGCATCAAATTTTCCAATTGTCTGCAGCTGCCGATATTGGTCTTCAGTCAATAATTCAATACCCATGACACTTGCCATATGGATGGCGCTATCTCCGGGCTTGAAGGTTTTCCTTGCCTCCAGCGCTTCATGGTCGTAACACACATTGCGGCGCCCTGTTGGACTTTCCGCTGAACAATCAAAAAAAATGAGGTCACCCGTCAGAGGATCTTGGCCAACCACATCCGGTTCGCCGCCAGTTCTCTCCATTTCATTGAGGGACCACAGTTTTTCGGGTCTCGCTTCCAGCCTTTCCAGAACCACAGACAAATCGATGTCCTTATGGCGGTTCAGGTTTTGTTCAAATCGTTGTTTCAATGCCACAAGAATTTCTTCTCGTTGTTGTAAGGTTAGTACCCGGATTTCGTTGTTTATGGTTTTCATATTTGTATCTTATCCCTGCGGAATCGGCGTGTCAAGCGTGCCCTTCTAAGGTTTAATTTTTGCCCCGTCAAATGGGCCTTCAGGTGGGACAGATTTTTCACTCCTGCATTCCTTGGCACCCGGACAGGAGATTTAATGTCTATGGCAATGTCGATTCCTCACGCAGGACTGCTCTAAAAGTGCATGGATGGATGTGTTCATAGTTTTTGCGTCGGTAATAGCAGCAATCTCACTCCATCATTGACCATACGCCTGCCGGTAAAGTAAAATTGCCCTGATCCTGGTTCCTGGCTCAAGCTTGGCGCTTGGCCTGGCAGGGTTATGCCGATCCACCGTTATTATTTTGGATTCAAAACGGATTATCTTATTATTGCCAAGAATCAACGAGGAAAAATGGACATTCGCACGGAGATTAAACAAAGAGTAGCCGGCAATCGTAACGAGATTATTCAATTCATGCGTGATATCTGCGCCATCCCGTCGATGGATTCACTGATCGGTCCGGTTGGCGTACGCATTCAGGCTGAGATGAAGAAACTCGGCTTTGACGAATTCCGTTTCGATAAGATGGGCAATACGGTAGGACGCATCGGGAATGGTCCAAAGGTGCTGGTTTACGATTCCCATATTGATACTGTCGGGGTAGGCGATAAAGGTGATTGGGATTGGGATCCTTTTATCGGTAAGGTGGAAGACGGCAAATTGTTCGCGCGCGGCGCCTGTGACGAAAAAGGCAGCACCCCCGGTATGGTTCATGGCTTAGCCATTGCCCGCGACCTGGGTCTGCTGGATGGATATACGGCTTACTACTTCGGCAACATGGAAGAGTGGTGCGACGGCATCGGTCCGAATGCCTTTGTGGAAGCCGACCCCAAAGTTCGACCGGACTTTGTTGTCATCGGCGAACCCACCATGATGAACATCTACCGCGGGCACAAAGGCCGAATTGAATTGAAGATCACAGCTTCCGGCCGTTCGGCTCATGCCGCTTCGCATTACCTTGGCGACAACGCGGTCTATAAAATGGTGGCAATTATCAACCAGATACGCGAGTTGGACCGCCGCATGCGCTTTGGCATGGGCAAGCACCCCGTCCTGGGGTATGCCTCCATAGCGGTGACCGATGTGTCTGCCCGAACTGATTCCTTGAATGCTGTGCCGAACCAGTTCACCATCTATATCGACCGCCGAATCACCCTCAATGAGCCGCATGACGAAGTGATCGATATCATCAAAGGATTGATCCCCGATTATCTTCAGGATGAGATCGTGGTGGAGGAGTTATTTTACGATACGCCTTCATACACCGGATTCACCTTCCCGCTGAACAAATACTTTCCCGCCTGGCTGGCCGAAGAATCGCACCCGCTGGTCCAGGCCGGACAGAAATCGATCCAGGACCTGTGGGGCGAGAATCGCCCGCTGGGTACCTGGGATTTTTCCACCAACGGCACCTATTGGGCTGGCAAAGCCGGTATCCCGTCGATCGGCTTTGGACCGGGCGATGAAAGGACTGCCCACACCATCAACGAGAATGTCTCGCTGGAGGACATGGTGAACGCTACCGAGTTTTATGCCTATCTACCCAAAAGCCTGAAGGAAAAATTGGGCTGATCTAGTATTCGAGTAACATTTTTTTGATCTCACCTAAAAAAAGACACCGAAGGGTGTCTTTTTTATTAGTTGGGCGGGTTACGAGGTGGAACGCACTGTAGGCGCCTACGCCTGGAGTTCCGACTTTCCATCTGTCTCGAAGAATTGTTCTGCCTGCTCCATCATGTTGTTGAGCCGTCCGAGCAGGTTGATTACCTCGGGAGAAGCTGCCTTCCCCTCATTGTCGGCAATCTGTTCCTGCATGTTTGCCAGACGCTGGCGCAAAGAATCAACCTGGACAGCCAGATCCTGATGGGGAACGGGTGCGGTGGAACGCGTCAGGCTGCTAAAAATCGTCTGAAGGGTCGCTGCCAGCGGCGGCGCAAGCAGCACACCAATCAGACCGTATGCCTGTGCCATCGCGACCATTACGATCACCACGAGCAAGGATGAGTAACGCCGCCGGTTGAACAGGCGCGGCTCCACTACCAGTTCGAGGAATGCCAGGACGCCGACGGTATAAAGTGGGGCAGCGATTGCCAGAGGTGTTCCTTCGGATAAACCGGCGAGTAATGGCAGTATCATCGCTAATCCTGCGCCCAGCCAGGGGATCAGCCATAGCAGCGCGCCAATCAAGGCAATCAGCACTGGGAAGTTCAATCCCATTAGGTAATAGCCGATACCAAGCAGCAGTCCGGCAATCACACTTTGGAATAATTCGCTGCGAACATAACCTCCAACGTCATTTTCCAATTCATGCCAGATTTCGCGCGCTCTAGGTCGCTTCCCAGAAGGCAGCAGTGAAATCCACTGGTACTCAAAATTAAGCCGGTCAAAACTCCAGTAGATGCTAAGCACAAAAACGATCGCGAATTTTGCTGCCGTATCCATAAAGTTCGATGCAACTCCAAGGAAACTTTGCAGCAGCTGCGATCCTTGCTCGCCTGCGATAGCTGAATAAAGGTCCTGAGAGGGCGGGAGTTGTTTGCCAACCATCTGTTGGAACGGAGTGCCGTTCGGCCAATTTGCCGTAATCTGCCGGTACACCTGGTCAAACGAATCCGTCGCCAGCTGAAGCTCGGTTAGACCCGGACCGAAGATCAAGTATAAGGTTCCCACCAGGATGATCAGCACCAGGAGGTGAGTCAGGATGATCGCCAGACCTCGCGGTATACCCCGGTTCGTCCAAAATAATACGGGGACGCGCATAGAGGCTGCCACCATCAGGGAGAGCAAAAACAAGATCAGCGCTACGCGCAGTTGCCACACCAGGACCAGGATCACCAATGTAGCTAATACAACAGTAATGGATAAGAAATGGCGTCTCAAATGCTCACCCCTGTGCCCCTTCTGTCTGAGGGATCTGCGCCAGGACCTGGTCAAGATCATTCGCCAGGGACTCGATCATTTCCTCAATCCGTTCTTCATCCTGTTCTTCTTCCCCCTCCGACCTCTCCCCGGGTACCTGCTTGCGTGAATCATTCGCCAACTCCTGAATTTGCAGGCGCAGGTAACTGAGGTTATCGCGCCCCTGCGGTTTCAGGTCGGGCTCTCGTACCGGTGTAATTACATAGCGGTTGATTAAAAATTGGATGATCGCGGCGATGGGGACAGCCAGGATCACGCCCGGCAGCCCGAGCAGCGAGGATAAGGCTGCGATCGACAGGATAGTCAATAATGGACTGACGCCGACAGAGCGATCCATTACCCGTGGAACGAGCAGGTTATTTTCCAACAGTTGGATTACGATGGACGCAGCAATTACCCAGATAATGTTGGCTGGATTGGACGATGCTGCCATCAGGACAGCTGGAACTGCCCCCAGAATAGGTCCGATTACCGGTACAACTTCCATGACCCCGGCAATCAATGCCAGCACCAGAGCGTTGGGTAGCCCGATGATCAAGTAAGCGACCAACGACAGGATGCCAATCGCCACCATCAATATGCCCTGTCCGAAGAGGTACGCCCCCAACTTTCCTTCGACGGCATCGATCACTTCCCGGATGTTCGCCCGCTTTGAGGATGGGAACAGCATTAACAGAGTCCGGAACACCCTTTCGCTTTCCAACGTCCAATAAAACGTCATCAGCGAGATTGCCACAAAGAGCAGTAAAGCCTTTGCAATGATCCCGACAAAATTAAACGCAGTAGAGACAAGTCTGGCGGTTTCGGCGGCGGTTTCCTCGGCGGTGGGAGGCGTGGTATCCGGGCTGACTGCCAGGTCCTGAACCTCCAGATTGGGCGAGAGGCGAATACCCAGGTTGCGGATAATCGTGCTTTGTGACTTCAACATCTCCAGACGCACATCGGTATAGTAAGTGCGGGCCAGGCTGGTGACCGACGCGGATTGTTCCAGCACCGGGGTAAGCGCCAGGACCATAAATCCCAAGAATACGGCGAACAGGACCACGTAGATCAGAATTTGCCCGTAATTCCGGGACATTCCCCGCGCCGCCAGGAAGTTCACCGCGGGTTTTAGACCCGTTCCAAACAAAATGGCAACGAACAGCATCATAACCACTGTTCGAAACATAAACAGGAGTGCAAGGGAAACCAGCAATCCAACCACGAACAGAGTCACCGAAACGACGTGTCTCGGCATCCATTTTTCCATTAGTGAGCTTTCGTTAACATCGGACATGGCATCCATACCTTTGTTAAAGTCTCATTGATTGTCAGCACAAAATGGAATGCTTTGGCTGACTCTGCTTCGGTCTGCCTTGATTGTACCCTTTCTAGGCTAATTGAAAAAAAGTCTACCAGTATTCGTGATCAGTCCGTTTTCCCCCAGGTTCCGTTCCCCCCTGTACCAGGTTACCATGCTGACCCATATCTCCTAATCCGTGATTTTCTAATTTCTCTGATGTTAGTCTAACTATCAAGTTGGATCAGTAGTTAGGCGGAGCACCGACGCAGGGCAGAATCGCAGAAAATTTATCAAATCAAAATTTCACCCGCACACCGAACCTTTTGCCCGCGACATTGAATTGGCCTTGTTCTAAGCGCCAATCTCCTTCCCAATTCTGCTCGATAAGCTAAAACAACACTTCAACCCACACTATAGTGTCTATCGGTGACGCTCTGGCTTAGCTATATTCAATCTACACCAGTCTAGTGACATACAACGTATTCTCTTGCCGTCATGGATAAACACCAATGTCAGAAAAACTCATCCCCCAACCAGATCCCATTCAACGGATGATCGATCAAATCATGGTCAACCGCCCACTGGACAGTCAATGGGCGAACTGGTCTGAGGGCCTGACCATCACGCTGGAAGAGGACGGTATCACCCTTTTAAACGACCTGGTGATAGACAAGGCTGCGTTGCACGGATTGCTAAAGTGAGTACGTGATTTGGGCTTGCCTTTGCTCTCGGTCAATTTCGTTAACACCGACCTGGCAAGACCCTAGGAGGGCTAACGATAATACAAATCAATTTTAAATTTCATGTTTACCAATCAACTCAATTCATAAATGGAGATAAGAAATGAATACATACAGAAAGAATGCAGTAATAGCAGGCACCCTCTACTTCCTGGGAACGGTCTTTGGGGTTTTGGGCGCAGTTGTTGGCGGCGAAGTACTTACCTCGATCATTTCCGGCAAACCGCTGGTCGGAGTGGATATTCTAAGCCTTGCCGCTGCCAATTCATCCCGGCTTACAGCAGGATCATTTTTAATCTTTTTGATGGGGATTTCGCTGGTGGCGATGACGATTTTCCTCTACCCGGTATTAAGAAAAGCCAGCAAAGAACTGGCAATGGGGATGGTACTTTTCCGCGGCGCGTTGGAAGGAGTCTTTTATTTCCTTTCTACCCTCACTTTCTTAACCCTAACCGCTGTTGGCAACACATACGTTACCACCGGGGCTGATTCCGCGGTATTACAGACTATTGGCAATCTCTTGTATCAGTTCGTAAGCCTCAAAGCACCTGTCAGTTCCATTATTTTTCTCATTGGGGCTACCTGTATATATCTCGCCTTCTACCGAACTCGGCTGATCCCCCGCTGGTTGTCCGTTTGGGGTTTCATTGGCGTGGCTACTTCATTGGCTGCCGCCCTGTTGAATTTCTTCCACATGGATCCCGGCATTGGGTTTTATCTGGAAATGGTAATTGCTCCACAGGAATTAGCAATGGCGGTCTGGCTGATCGTCAAGGGATTCAATCCATCCGCGATCGCTGCTCTGTTAGAGAAACGGGAAATACCGAAGAAAATGGCCCAATTCGAGAGGGATTCCCTACCAGCTTAAAAGGATATTGGGTGGGGAGCTCTCTGCGCTTAGGAGTTGAGAGCCCTTCTCGTAGTTAATCCAGGACATCACGAAATGAATCAAAATCAAATCGAGAAACATTCAACGGCCCAATCGGTCATCTTGCATTTACTGCCCGGGATCCTGGTCGGCATTTTTTACTTCCTGGCACGCCAGCCAGTTGCCAACATGGGGTATCCCTCGATTTTCGCCCTTCTTCTTGCATTCGCCTTTATTCTGATTCCATTCGAGCTTGGATATTTGTTATATCAGGGGAAGAATAAGACAGGTCGCTTTACATTACAGGGGATCATCAGCTATCGAAATCCAATCCCGTGGTGGCAATACTTTGTATGGGTAATCAGCATTGTTGTTGTAATTGGTGCCATATTTAGGCTGTTAACACCACTCGATGCTTTTCTGCAGGCGAGGTTGTTTTTCTGGGTGCCCGGACTAAACCTCGGATTAGATGGGTTTTATTCCAGGACAACACTGATAGCCACATACTCAGTGTTCTTACTAATCAATGTATTTTTGGCTCCATTGGTTGAAGAACTATATTTTCGGGGTTATTTATTGCCCAGAATGAAAGGGAAGTTCGCCACACTGTTGCACAGCTTCCTGTTTGCGGCTATTCATGTCTTTACACCCTGGATGATCATCACCAGAACCCTGGGATTATTGCCATTAGTCTTTGGGGTAAAGAAGAAGAATATCTACGTTGGAATGATTGTTCACATGCTGGGGAACTCGATGGATCTTATAACAGCGATTGTTTTTATTACAAAAATGGCGCGATGAGAGAAATCCCCAATAAGTAGAACTCTTGTAAATAGATGGGGCTCGAGTTGGTCAAGCAAGGTGACCAGCTAACAAGGAGAAGAAAGTGGACAGCACGAAAACAGTGAAGGAAGCTTATGTCTTTCTAGGATTAACTCTTGCATTTTCCTTTTTCGTATTCTGGGGTCCTCTGGCTCTTTTTAAAATCCCAACCATTAGTTTCGTAAGTGACGTAAAAGGTCCTGTCTGGGCGATCGCGCTATATCTCGTTGGAGGATTTGTACCCTCCCTGTTGGCGATCTTTCTAACCTGGAAAAAGGAAGGGGTGTCTGGATTCCGCTTATTAGGTCAGCGTATCCTTCAATTTAAGCTTGGCTGGCGTTGGTACCTGATTACCTTCCTGATCGTTATAGCAGGAACATTGGGACAACTCACCATCCATAGTATCGCAGGGAATACATTTAACGGAAATCTGTTTTTGGCACAGCTAGGCAGTTTTATCCCACTGCTGATCATTGGCCCGCTGTCGGAAGAAATAGGCTGGCGCGGATATGCCTTGGGCAGACTCCAAACCCGGTGGAATTCGTTGATATCATCCTTAATCATCGGTTTGGTTTGGGGATTGTGGCACCTGCCGTTGTTTATGATGGCAGGGACTTCTCAGCATGAGTTACGGCTCCCGTTCATTGGCTTTCTAGTCGGGATTTTAGCAAATTCGGTTTTTTATACATGGCTCTACAACAACACCAAACAGAGTTTATGGTCAGCGATTCTGCTTCACTGGTTATGTACATACGCTGTCCAGGTGGTGTCTTCCGGAGTAACCCGCTCTCCTCTTTATAACTGGCTGGAGTATTTACCGTATGTGATCATGGCTGTCTTCGTAGTCTTGATCAGAAAGCCTCAGTCGTTTAGCAAGCCGGATAAAACAGACGTAGTATAAAACCAATACTCTGCTGGATATTATGGAATAGGAGTATCTGTAAATGTTGCCGTTGGCGAGGGTTCAACCGTAATCGTGGGATCAACCCTGGGGGTATGAGTGGGTTTGGGCGTAGGTGAGGGTTTGGGAGTATTGGTGGGTTTTAATGTAGCTGTAGGCCCAGATGTCGGAATCGGAGTTGCTGTTGGAGAAATCGTATCGGTAAAGGTTTGCGTCGGGATACTGGTATAGGTAGGAGGTATGGTTTGGCTGGATGTTGGAGTTTTACTCGGAACAGGTGTAGGCGTTGGGGTAAAGGTCCAAACAAGTGTGAAGGTTGCGGGAGGTGGCAAGTCAATTTTTCCGCTTGAAGTGGGCGATGGGAAAACACGCCAGAAAAAGAAATTTGTTGGGGTCAGCGTTGCTGTCCCTGTCAGCCATAAGGAGCGGGTAGGACTAGGCGTGGAGGATGGGATATTCATCCCAGTGATCGGGATTCCCTGGTTGGCCACAACTGTTGAACCGGTTGGAATTACAGTATTTGTAAGGGCGGAAAGAATACGCTCGAAATGGATTGAAAGCGCAAGGTTGGTCTGGCTTGCTTTGGAGAGCAAAATCCAGGTGTCACGTAGAATGCCATCTGTGACTTGGACAATGTTTCCGGTCAAGATTTGCGCATTTTGCCCGGATTTCAACTCATAAACCCCATTTATCAGGCATTGACCCTCCAGACAATCCACTCGTCCCCTGACTGTAGCGGAATTGGTTGCTACCAGACCAACTGTAGCCTGGGAAACTTGAACAACTTCGGTTCCACCAAGGAGGATCTGGGTGGGTGTCTGACTGGTCCCTTCGCTTACCACTAATACCCTGCCCTTAATCAGATTAAAGGCAAACATCTGATAAGGATTAGTCTTGTTTTTCTGCATAAACTCGATCGTCGAATCAGAATCGATAATCACATATGAACCACCCCGCATTTGTAAACCGGCAGTTCCATCACCAGTTTTTAGCAAGGTACGGACATTGCGAGTGGCGAGGGGCCCTGTACTGGCCGCAATTTCGTTAAAGCCATCGCTTACTTCCACCTGTCCATTAAGAAAAGTTATGGTTCCGTATGAATTGTTCGGAAAAATCCAAGAGGTAAATAATTTTAAAATGACCCCGGCCAGGATCAGCCCAATGGTTATCAGGCCAATGAGGGCCCACCTTGGAACTGTTTTTAATGGTAATTCCTGTGTTCTATCCATTCTTTCCTACCAGTAAACAATAAGGGCTTTTACATCCGGTACATTCTCAAGTATTGATTGGATGCCAAGCTGGGAAATAAATTGTACGATGCGTCGTATGAGCAAGCTCCTACATTCGGAATGCGTTCGATTCAGAGATCCGAAGAATTTCGTCGCAGCGAACTGCGGGAGAAGTGTCCTCGTGTTAGCTTTGTAACCGCTTTTCCTTTCATAATAGTAACACACACTAAGCCCCTGTTCAATTTGTTTTTTTACTACCCACGGCAATAAGTATACGCGGCGAAACCTTCTTCCCGGGCAAACACCCTGCAAATGTGGAATACCTGGTGAAGACAAACCCCCTGGCGTGGAATCGATGACTAAACAAATGACCTCCCTTTGGGGAGCGTTATATAATGGATCTATGTCCACAACAATTTTGGCCACGAAATTATATATTCCCCCGCCGCGGCCAAAAATTGTTCTCCGCCCTCGTCTGATCGAACGTTTGAACGAGGGTCTCTCTTTGGGACGCAAGTTAACCCTCATTTCTGCGCCTGCCGGCTTTGGCAAGACCACCCTGGTCAGTGAATGGATCGCCGGTCCCAGGCACTGTCCGCCCGATAGTCCCGATGACCTTACGGGAAAGCAGTTGTGCGGCAATTCGATCGCCTGGTTGTCGCTGGATGAAGCGGACAATGATCCGGCGCGTTTCATCTCTTACCTGGTAGCGGCCTTACAGACCATTAATCCGGACATCGGTGAGGGCTTGCTGGCTGCGCTTCAATCCCCCCAGCCGGTCCATATCGAAACCATCTTGACCACCCTGCTCAACGAAATTTCCATTATCTCCGAGCATTTTGTGTTGATCCTGGATGACTACCACGCCATCGATTCTCAATCGGTGGACCAATCCCTCGGATTCTTAATTGAGCATCAACCTCCGCAAATGCATCTGGTCATCACCACCCGCGAGGATCCCCAACTTCCCCTGGCACGCTATCGCGCCCGCGGGCAGCTCAATGAACTGCGGGCTGCCGACCTGCGTTTTACCCCGGGCGAAGCCGCTGAGTTTCTCAATGCGGTAACGGGGCTGGGCCTTTCGGTAGAAAACATAGCCGCGCTGGAAACCCGCACCGAGGGTTGGATTGCCGGGCTGCAACTGGCTGCGATTTCTATGCAAGGGCATAAAGACGCTGCAGGTTTCATACAGTCTTTCACTGGCAGCCATCGTTTCGTGATGGATTATTTGCTAGAAGAGGTCCTGCAACAGCAATCCAAGGATATTCAGACTTTTTTGCTGCTCACATCTATTCTCGACCGTATGTGTGGCTCTCTTTGTGATGCCATTCTGCCTGATTCAGCTGTTTCCGGGCAAACAACCCTGGAATTTCTCGAACGTGCCAATTTGTTTGTCGTTCCCTTGGACAACGAACGATGCTGGTACCGCTATCACCATCTCTTTGGCGATTTACTGTGCAAACGCCTGGCGCAATATCTCACTCCTGACGGCATCGCCGAACTGCATGTCCATGCCAGCCAATGGTGTGAAAACAATGGGCTGATCCTCGAAGCCTTCAAACATGCGGCTGCAGCCAATGAGTTTAAGCGGGCTGAGCGTTTGATGGAAAGCAAGCAGATGCCGCTGCACCATCGCGGCGCCGCCACTGCCATCCTGAGCTGGTTGGAGTCGCTGCCAACCACCTTGCTGGATGCCAGACCTTCCCTGAGGTGGAAACAGGCTTCGCTGTTGCTGGTTATCGGCCAGACAGAGGGCGTCGAAGAGAAACTACTGGCGACAGAAGCGGCTATCGATGCCGCTGCCCCGCCAGAGGCCGAACTGGACGATTCAACCCGCAACCTGATTGGAAAAATTGCCGTCGCCCGTGCTACCCTTGCGCAAGTGCAAGGCCTGACAGAAATGATGTTTGTTCAGGCGCGCCGCGCTCTGGAATACTTGCATCCCAACAACCTGTCTTACCGGTCTTCGGCTACCCGGGTCCTGGGATTTGCTTATTTGTTCTCGGAAGACCGGGCTGCAGCTTGCCAGGTTTATACCGAAGCCCTATCTCTTGCCGAGGCAGCCGGAGATATTACCAACTCCTTGTTGGCTTCAATCCGCTTGGGCCAGATGCAGGCATTGGCAAATCACTATCACCTGGCGGACGAGACCTTTCAGCGCGTTTTACAACAGATCGACGAGTATTCGCCTCCAAATTCTCCCGTAGCGTATCATGCCCTCGCCTGGATCTACTATGAGTGGAACGATTTGGACACCGCTGAGCAATACGGCGAATTAGGCTTGCGAATGGCGCAGCGCTATGCCCAGGTGATTGACCGGGTCATCTTATGCGCGTTGTTCCTCGCCTACATGAGACTCGCCCGGGGAGACGTAACCGGCGCGGAAACCTACGTGTCGCAGGCGGAAAAAGCAATGCGTCTAAAGAACCACACCCTGCGCCTGCCGGATATTGCCAACGCCTGGGCGTCGATCCACCTTTTTCAGGGCAACACAGCCGCTGCAGCTCAGTTGGCACAGCAGTATGACAATCCGCTCCTCCAGGCGCGCGTGCACATCGCCCAGGGCGACCCATCCGCAGCGCTGGCGGTGCTGGTCCCGACTCGTCAGCAAGCGGAGGCCAGGGGTTTGGATGATGAACGGCTCAGAGCGTTGACGTTACAGGCGCTTGCGCTTCACCTGCAAGGGGACCAAAACCCAGCCCGGCAGGCTCTGGCCGAAGCGCTGAAATTGGCTGAACCGGGCGGTTTCATCCGTCTCTTTGTGGACAGAGGCGAGCCAATGCGCTTATTTATTTTGGATTTTTGGAAGTGGATTGAAAAGCAGTCCGTCGACCGCACGCATCCACTGAGAGGTTACCTGGAAAAAATCCTGGCTGCCTTTGCAACATCCGAGGGTATTGATGGATCAAAAACCAACCATCAGACCTCTGAAATGATTGAGCCGCTGAGCCAGCGCGAACTGGAAGTGCTACAGCTCATTTGCCAGGGTCTCTCCAATCATGAAATATGTGAGCGCTTGTTCCTCGCTCTGGATACGGTAAAGGGGCACAACCGCCGGATTTTTGATAAATTGCTGGTACACCGGCGTACCGAAGCCATCGCCCGCGCCCGCGAGTTGAAACTGTTCTAAAAGCCCCCTCTTCTATTCAATAATCTAAAACAACACTTCAACCCACACCAAAGTGTCTATCGGTGACCTTCTGGCGTGGGTATATTAACGTTGCACCAGGCAGCAGCGACCGTTACAGGGGCTGCCCAAAACAGTATGTGAATTTGTCATGCCATTGGTCTCGATCAATCGAGCCCAATTTAATGGACCTCACTCAAATCGTTCAAAAAAAGGAGAAAAAATGAACACAAACATAAAGGCCACAGGAAAAATCGATACGAAAGTTCTGCTCTCAACATTATGGATCGTTGTCATGATTAATATGTTGAAGGCGGATATTCTTTCGCTGTTCATCCCTGGGGCATTAGAGGAAGTGGTGAGAACCGCTGCCAGCGCGGGCGCATCCATTCCCCAACTGATGCTGGGTGCCGCGATCATCGGTCAGCTCGCCATTGCCATGATCGTCCTGTCCCGCGTGTTGAAGTACGGAATCAACCGCTGGGTCAATATCGTCGTTGGCATCGTCATCATAGCCTATATCTGGGGTGGCATGGCATCATACCCTCACTACATCTTCATCGCCAGCATCGAGACCCTCTGTCTTCTGCTGATTGTCTGGTTTGCTGCCAGGTGGTGCAACCCTGAAGTGTAACTTGCCAGACATGCTGGAGATTAAATCGCAATACTCGTCACTATCGTTCGATAAAGGAGAAGAAAATGAAGACTTTACAGAAATTTGGTGGTTTTGCTGCGCTTTACATGGCGTTAGCGCACTTGATGGGGTTAATTATCTTCATCGTTGTCCTGGATTACATCAGCATAACTGATTTAGCTCAGAAGGTCGCCATAAATGTCGACAACCAGGCGGTTGTTTTTTCAACCAACCTGCTTATGTATGTGTTCTTCGGCTTCTTCCTGATCGTTCTGTCGCTGGCGCTGTTCGACCGGTTGAAGTCAGGCGCACCTGCAATGATGCAAATGGCAACCGCAATCGGGATTATCTGGGCTGGCTCATTAATCGCCAGCGGCATGGTCGCGAATGCCGCGCTCACCTCAGTTGTGGCACTCAATGCTGCTGACCCAACCCAGGCTGCGTTGACCTGGCAGGCAATTGAACCCGTAATAGACGGGCTCGGCAACGCCAATGGCGAGATCCTCGGTGGTCTTATGACGCTGCTGGTCAGTCTAGCCGGGTTCCGTGCTGGCGGACTTCCCAAGGGATTGAATATCCTCGGGTTGGTGGTTGGCGCGGTAGGCATCATCTCACTTGCCCCGTTGCTAACAGGCACGCTGGGCCCAGTTTTTGGCCTGGGACAAATCGTCTGGTTCGTCTGGATGGGAATTGTACTGTTGCGCAGCTATCCGGGTGAGACAGCGACAAACGAGCTTTTGAGCGCGGCATAGAGCTGCAATAGAGGGGAGGCAAGGATGAAGACCTCCCCCCCCCCGGTCAAAACCTAAATAGGCGTAGGCGGCTTGTCTACGCCAAAATCGATCACAACAAGGTGAAAAAAATGAAAAAAGTAAAACAATTCGGAGAAATCGTGGAAGGATATAACATCCCGGTTTTAAACGAGCGGGAAATAAGAGCCTCGGCAGGGATACTGTATTTCTTTATGTTTCTGGCCTGGATGCTGGTCATCTTTAAAGAAGATTTTTTCATGATCAAGTTTGTTAACACCATCTTCCTTATTGATTTCATAATACGCATGTTCATCAGCCCTAAATATTCTCCTTCATTAATTATTGGTCGGTTGTTTGTCGGTAAGCAGACCCCCGAATATGTTGGTGCGGCTCCAAAAAAGTTTGCCTGGACAATCGGTCTGGTGTTAGCTTCGACTATTTTCCTGCTGTTGGTTGTAATGAATTCAACCAGCATCATCACCGGCATTATCTGCCAGATCTGCCTTATCTTTTTATTCTTTGAATCTGTGTTTGGCATTTGCCTGGGATGCAAATTTTATCCATTGTTCCATAAAGAAAAAACCCAACACTGCCCGGGCGGAATTTGTGAGGTTAAGACAAAACAAGACATCCAAAAAACATCGTTACTGCAAATTGGCGTTGTTATTGGATTTTTCGTGTTCGTCATTACGGCAGTGGTCTTGTTTAACGACAGCTTTAGCACAAAACCGGTTGACCTGTGGCCTATCCTGGAATCTGTTCTTTCGCAATAGGGGTTGTTTTCTCCTATAAAGGAAAATGTCGCGAAAATCAACCAGTAATCAGGGCCATCCG
>Ga0209521_10000264_pt1 | contig 38316 bp, 44 predicted proteins | sample Rifsed19ft4_FD_184016 | JGI IMG/M metagenome (GOLD analysis project Ga0209521, IMG submission 184016) | Soil microbial communities from Rifle, Colorado, USA - sediment 19ft 4 (version 2) | ecosystem: Environmental > Terrestrial > Deep subsurface > Rock core/Sediment | place: Rifle, Colorado...
TTCAAATAGTGGGGTTGGTTCTGCAGCCATACTTTTAGCCAAAGCAAAAGGGATCAAAGTAATTACCGTAGCTTCAAATGCAAACAAAGTCAGAAGAGCAAAAAGATTGGGTGCTAATCTTGTCATAGATAGGAGCAAATTAGATGTTATTGCCCAAGTTCTCAAGTATACTAAGAACCGAGGTGTTGATACAGTAATAGACCACGTAGGCGCCAAAACCTGGTCTGTTAGTATAGAGGCTCTCAAAGTTGGCGGCATAATGCTTGCGTGTGGTACCACGTCTGGTTCAGAGGCTACAATAAACATACGTGCCTTTTACAGTAAGGAAGCACAGATTATTGGTGCCTACCTTGGAACAAAATCACAACTCATCTCGCTTCACAAATTTATGAAATCAAGAAAGATTAGACCCGTGATTGACAAAGTCTTTGATTTGAAAGATGCCATACTTGCACATAGAAAAATTGAATCTGGTAATCAATTTGGCAAGATAATTCTTAAGATCTAGAAACTTATCGAACAAAGCGCCTGCAATCACAATCTAGGACAAGGCATGTTTCTTGTGCTCTAACATGTTCGTCCATTGAATGTTTACATTTTATGTTTTTGCAGATTCGGCGTTGCATCTCCCTTGCCACAATTGTTTGTGCTATTGCGTTTGCTTTTTCCTTTGAATAGCTTTTTTTATCTATATAATAGTGTACGATTCTATTGTAAAGCGCGTTTGCATCAAACTTTTGTCCCAACATAATAATCACGACCCCAAGGAATCAAATTATATCAACTATCTTTTGAACGAAGAAGGTTAAGCGCTGAACCTGCACGGAACCATTCAATTTGGAATCTATTGTAAGAATGTCTTAGTGTTATTTCCTCTTTTGAACTGTCTTCATGATGGATGTAACATTTGACAGGTTTTCCTTGCTCAAGTCGATCCAATCCTACTAAACTAATCCTATCAGTCTCCCTTATTTTCTCGTAGTCTCTTGGATTTTCAAAAGTTAGAGCTAGTACTCCTTGTTTTTTGAGGTTTGTTTCGTGTATGCGTGCAAAACTTTTTGCAATAACTGTTACACATCCAAGATATCTTGGTGACATTGCAGCATGTTCTCGACTACTTCCTTCACCATAGTTATTGTCTCCTATGACTATCCATCTGATCTTTTTTTCTTTATACTGTTTAGCTATCTGTGGGAATGATTCTATTTTACCACTAAGCATGTTTTTACCCTTGCCTACTTCGTCGTTATAGGCATTAATTGCGCCAAGAAATATGTTATCACTTATCTTATCAAGGTGACCACGGTAGAACAGCCAAGCACCTGCGGGGGAAATATGATCTGTTGTGCATTTACCCTTGGCCTTGAGTAATATAGGAATCTCCAAGAAATCTTTTCCATCCCATCTTGGAAATGGTTCCAGTACCTGTAGTCTGTTGCTTTCCTTGTTGATAACAATTTGAACATTTTCAGGATTTTCTGATGGCTGAATATAGACGCCTTCTGCATTCTTAAATCCATTTTCTGGAACTTCGGGAGCTTTCTTTGGCGGTTGAAGCTTAAACTCAGTTCCATCTAGTGCAATAAGTGAGTCTTTAAGAGGATTAAATGATAGTTTTCCTCCAAGAGCTAATGCTATAACTAATTCAGGACTTCCCATAAAGCTCATTGTTTCTCTTCTTCCATCGTTTCTTCCAGGAAAGTTTCTGTTAAAAGAAGTAACTATGGTATTTGGCTCACCTTGTTTAAGCTCGGGTCTTTTCCATTGTCCTATACATGGACCACAAGCATTAGCAAGAACAGTGGCTCCAATAGCTCTGAGTGATTCCATTTGTCCATCTCTTTCTATTGTGGCTCGTATCTGTTCTGAACCGGGGGTTACAAGAAGAGGTATTTTGGCCTTGATTCCTTTTGATCTTGCCTGTTCTGCCATATTTGCAGCCCGCGTCATGTCTTCATAAGACGAGTTTGTGCAACTTCCTATTAGTGCAACCGAAATATTATCAAGATACTTGCTCTTCTTCACGTCCTCAGCAAGTTGTGAGATAGGTCTAGCAAGATCAGGAGTATGAGGACCTACTACATAGGGTTCTAGTGTTGAGAGATCTATCTCTATTATTTGATCAAAATATTTTGTCGGATTCTTCTCTACCTCTAGATCTGCAGTAAGCAAATCCTTATGCTCATTTGCAAGATCTGCAATTTTTTCACGGTTTGTGGCTCTCAGATAGATATCCATTCTTTCATCATATGGAAAGACAGAACATGTGGCACCAACTTCAGCTCCCATGTTTGTGATGGTAGCTTTTCCAGTACAGCTAATTGATTTTGCACCAGGTCCAAAATATTCTATGATAGAATTTGTTCCACCTGAAACAGTAAGTTTCCATGCAACATAAAGTATGATGTCTTTAGGTGCTGTCCATCCGTTTAGTTCCCCTTTCAAATAAACCCCAATGCGTTTTGGGTATAATAGCTCCCAAGGAAAGCCTGCCATTACTTCTGCTGCATCCAAGCCCCCAACACCTATTGCCAGCATTCCAAGACCACCTGCATTTGGTGTGTGAGAGTCAGTTCCTATCATAAGACCGCCTGGGAAAGCATAATTCTCAAGAACGACTTGATGAATTATACCCGCACCTGGTTTCCAGAAACCTATGCCATATTTTCTACAGGCAGATTCAAGAAATTTGAATACTTCACTATTTTCATCAAGTGCAACTCTAATGTCAGTCTCTCCTTCAACTCTAGCTTGTATCAAATGATCGCAGTGGACAGTAGTGGGAAGTGCAGTTCTTTTTAGACCTGACTGCATGAACTGAAGAATAACCATCTGCCCAGTAACATCTTGTAATGCAACTCGGTCTGGTCTCAGAAAGGTGTAGCTTTTGCCTGGTTCCAAGTGCTTTTCATCTCCTATTTCTTCAAGATGTCCTATCAGTATTTTCTCCGTAAGTGTAAGTGGTCGATTTACCATTTTTCTAAATTTTGAGATGTTCTCTTCGGCTTTCTTATAAACATGTGATACAAGTTCTGGAGTGCTTTCTATTTCCATTATATAATCACATTAGGTATTACCTAGAATTTAATATAAATGGTCCAGATGGTTTAAGAAATTGCTAGTCTAATAACAAGATTATTACTGGTTTTTCTCGTTAACTAAATTTACAAAATATTTGTGTAATGAAAGATCGTTTGTAAGTTCTGGGTGAAATGACGTACCAAGAATTTTTCCTTGTTTTACTGCAATAATTTTTTCATTAAACTTTGATATTACTTCAACATTTTTCCCGGTCTCAGTAATTGACGGAGCCCGAATAAACACTCCATGAAATTTTGGTATGCCTATCTTATCCATTGAAATTTCAGATTCAAAAGAATCTAGCTGTCTGCCAAAGGTATTTCGTTCAACTTTTACGTCTAGAAGATCTAATAGCGGCTGGTCCATTTCGCCTACTACTCTATCCTTTGCTTTTTTTGAAAGTAATATCATACCTGCACATATTCCAAATACGGGCATGCCTGAAGCAATTTTTGCTTTTATCTGCTTTAAAGAACCATTTACAAGTGAGAGCTGGCCAATTACGGTACTTTCTCCTCCTGGTATTATCAAGCCATCAAGATCAGAAATTTGTTCTGGATATTTTATTTCGGTTACAATTCCTTCTAGTCCAAGTTCTTCTAATGCCATTTTTGTGGCCATTATGTTTTCTGCAACGTCTCCTTGAACAGCAAGTACACCAATGTTAAGGCCGCTCATGCTGTACTTCCACGCTCTTGCATCTTAAGCTCAAGATTTTTGGTGTCAAGTCCAAGCATTGACTGTCTTTCGTCTATCATCTTCTGAGCTTCCTTAACCTTGTCTGGGTCTTCCCAGAAGGTAGTTGCTAGAACTATTGCTTGGGCTCTTTCCTTTGCGTCGTCTGCTTTGAATATACCAGAACCTACAAAGATTCCATCACAACCAAGAGTCATAAGATATGCAGCGTCTGCAGGAGTAGATATGCCACCAGCTGCAAAGTTGACAACAGGTAGTCTGCCAAGGCTTGCCGTCTCTTCTACAAGCGAGTACGAAACCTTTAGTTCTCGTGCAGCACTAACTAGATCCTGCTCATTACCTGAATCATATATTGATTTTATCTTTCTTAGTTCGTCGTTTACATTTTTAATGTGAGTTACTGCTTCTGCAACGTTTCCCGTTCCTGGTTCTCCTTTAGTTCTTATCATTGCAGCTCCTTCTTCTATCCTACGTAATGCCTCACCAAGATTTCTTGCTCCATTTACAAATGGGGTAGTAAAGTCCCACTTCCAGATGTGATGTAATTCATCTGCAGGAGTCAATACTTCTGATTCATCAATCATGTCCACGTTTGTTTCTTGCAAAACTCTTGCTTCATAGACGTGCCCTATTCTGCATTTTGCCATTACAGGTATCGTGACAGAGTCCATAATTTCTTGAATAATGCGTATGCTAGCAGTTCTTGCAACACCACCTGCCTTTCTTACATCAGATGGAAGCTTGTCTAAAACCATTACAGAAACTGCTCCCGCATCTTCAGCTATCTGAGCTTGCTCGACTGTTGTAACATCCATCACCACTCCATTTTTCAGCATGTGAGCAAGGCCACGCTTTAAGGTTGATGTGCCACGTTTGATCGAGTATGATTCTATCTCCTCATTAATGGTTCCTTTTGAGTCTGTAATGTCACCAGAAAGTGGTATCATATGTGATGTTTCGTGTGAGTGTTATTTATTCTATTATTTCGCTAATTATTCCATCAAGCTCTGATTTGACTGCGTCGATAAGAGGTGGGATGAATTCATCAGTTGCATTCTGTTGTGGCCATTGAATGCTTTTTGATTTGCCGTTAAGTGTTATCTTTACTCCAAACTTTTCAAATTCATCAACATCGTTTCTTATAGAAAAAGAATCTTTTGGAATTTGCATAAACCCTGTCTCTTTTATTAGTGCGGTCAATTTCTTGATCTTTGATTTTTCTAGTGTATGTTTTATGTCAGGTTCTGGGTAACCATTTATTGTTACACCATACCTAACATTTCCATCATTTTGAATCGTTAATAGCTCAGTTTTCTGTGCCCCTATGCTTTCAGTTATTCCAAAAATAACTTTCTTTAAGTGTTGTTTACTATATTCAATCGAAATTACATCATTTGAATCTGCTGCAGTTATTGGAATTTCTGGTTTGGTTATTTGCGGTAGCACAATAAAAATTGCAGCAAGTACAGGAATAGCCCCCAGTAAAAGTAGTAAGAGACGAGTCATTCTATGTAAATTTGTCTTCAGCAAATATATTGAGATGATTTTGAGCTAAATTTTGTATAATCATTCCTCTAATTGCAAAGATCGAAGTATAACAAATAAATCTTCGTTGGTTAAGTAAATTAAAATTCGAGTACTTTTATCTCAATTGCGTGGGGTCGTAGCCTAGCCAGGCATGGCGACAGGATAGATCACATGATCACCGCTAAGGGCTCCAGTGGTTCAACTAGCTTCACTGACGAAAGGATGATGTACAGTTTGGAGCTGTAGTGACCCGTGTGTCACCGGTTCAACTCCGGTCGGCCCCACCATTTCTGATCTCCATTTGTGAGAACAGTTATAAGCTAAAAGCGAGGAAGATAAGTTAGTTTTGGCGACTACAAAATCTTCATTCACATTAAAGAGAGTTTGGGGTTAATTGATTTGAGTCGCGGTAATTTTCCAAGTTTTGGTGCCTCTAAGACAGGAACTTATGTCTCTGCACTGAAAAACTACAACCTGCCACATTTTATTCTTGAAAAAGTAGCGGGAGACTGTGAGTCCGAGCTAATTAAAAAAGGCAGGATTGAAGATCGGCTGCAAAGTATGAATGACTCTGCTCTTGAACTCCTTCACAAAGTTTTTGTTAATTGTGAAGAAGATTCCGATGGTCTTTATGCAAATTATCGTTTTTGTGCTTATATTTCAAGCATGTTTCACAAGTGTGAAATTTTACTTAATGAAAAAATTCAAGGTGCGTCTGGCAAAATGCACAAGGTTCCAGTTGCAGTAAAAAACAATGGCATGTACATTGCCGTTGGCTTTAACAAATCAACTGGCGGCCCTATAACCAAAAAGGAGACAATAAAATTCTATGAAATTGTGGACGACATCAAGAAAGGTGAGCATGGCACTCTCCTTACAGACGGCATTTATGGTTCTTCTGTAGGTTTTGAAGGCGAAGCACTTGTAAATCTTGAAAAGTTAAGCAAATCACGTAAAAGAGATCCAGAAAACAAGATAGAGTTCAAGACCGCAAGTTTTGAAAACAGAATATATTCTGTGACAAAGTGCTAGCCTTTTACAACCATTTAATGCCTGCTACTTCGTAATACTTTTCTTTTGCCCGTGAGTGTCTTGGCCTAACATGTAATACAGCGCTACAACAAGGACATTTTGATCCTCCCCACTTGAAATAGACACCGCATACACCACATCTCTTTTGACCATTCATGTAACGAAAGATTGTTTTTCCAAGTGAGCCTTTAAAAGTTGTTTTACATTCTCCTCTACAACTTAACATAATTTAATGTAAAATTTTAAGATTAAAAGAAAGTGGTGATTCTACTATAACCGAAAACTAGATGTATCAAGTGTTGAAAAAGTTGTAAGTTTAGTAGTTTTTGTAAATGTATCACTATAGTATTCAAACGGTAATGATGCAAAAAGATGCTTATCCCAGATATCGTGTACGATCTCTACATACTGTTTGCTACCAGCTTGTCTCAAAAATTCATGGGCAAGCTCATGTGAAACCTTTGTACAGTTTTTTTCTGCAAGGAAAGAAATATCGTCTCTTTTTGTGCTTTGTTGCCACCAGATCATGCCAAAGTTTTCTGCATGATAGCCTTCACATGTACAGTCAGTCCACAATGGCCTAAAGTAACATAAGTAAAAGTGGTAAATACTTTCCCCTCTTTTTCTATGGTCCTCAAGAAGTGAGTTAACATCAACCCGATTAAACAAACGGCCTGGTTTTACCGGCATTTGGTCTGTCTTTACATCTACTTTTGCTGAAAAAGTTTTTTCAATCCATGACTTGTAAAATTGCGCCATTCGTGAAATATATTCAAATTCCCAAGATCTCTTTTCTAATTCGTCATGTTTTATAACAAAAATGAAATGTACAAGCACATTTGCAAAAATTAAACCCAAAGTTAAAGGTCTTTGCATTGAAAATATGGATCCACAAAAAGTGGATGGATTAACTTTGGCCTTCGATTCCCATCAAAGTTAGAGTAGAACGAATTTTTTCGATTTTGCGAATTTTCCATGTTATTACTTCTCTTAATGCTTCTACTGATGGCGATTCGATCTTGGCCAAAATATCATATGCACCAAAGGTGCCATGCACTTCTTTAACACCATCAATGGATTTCAGTTGTCCTATTATGGCTTCTTCAGAACCAAGTTCACAATTTATTAAAACATATGCTGTTGCCATGTTATAGTTATACAAGGCAAATATATCAATGGATCTATCGCACAGTTTGTCAAAAATATATTTAACAAAATGTTCCCCGGCTCTGACCCACAAAAAATCATTGGTAGCTTTAGCGTACCCTCATTTTTGTTCTTGTGCCGGGGTGCCCATGTCGCACGGCTGGGTGGACCAAAAATCATGTTATATCATACCAGTCCGTCTGCGTGCATTTGAGGGCACAATGGTTTGTTACCTAGTCAAATATTAATCCAGTGAGCTTTATTTCAAAGCCAGCAATAGGAATTCGCAGCTTAAAGTTTTCAATAACTTCGGGAGAAATCTCACCAATAACACCAACTGTCCTATTGTTAACATGTACTTCTGCAGTTCTGCCTACTGAAAACATTGGGTCCAATGACATTACGGTTGTGCAATTCATACCAAAGCCCATCTTAAGAACTGCCTGCAAGACAGATTTTACTTCACTAAAGCTAACATCGTTATGAGCACATACGCATGCAAGGTGAGTCTCTTCTTGAACTTCATGAGTTTTTGAAAAAACTGTACCAGTTTCAAATAGCTTTTGTGGGTAAGGTTCATGTATGTTTCTAGACAAAGTGTCTATCAACCCTGGTAGTATTGTGTCACGTAGAATTGTGTGCTCTTGACTTTTAGAATCTAAAACTGAGATAATCTTTGATTGATCTCGTTTTGTAAAATCATATTGGACCTGTTTACTTACAAGACCAAAATTCATTACTTCCAAGTAACCAAGACCTACCATCACAGAACTTATGGAATCTAAGGCTGTCGTGATCTTGTTTTTCTGTCCTGCCAAAATAGACTTAGGAACTGTCGGCTTAAGATTTTCTATTCCATATCCCAAAGCAACCTCCTCTACAAGATCCATTGGACCAAAAATGTCTGTTCTATATCGCGGAATTGTACAGATTATTTTGTTTCCTTTTGGATTTGCATCCAGTCTGCCTTTTCGAAGTGAAGATGCAATAATAGTTGAATTGAGATCAAGACCAAGTATTTTGTTTACAAGATCAACTTCTAGTACTATATTTCTAGAATTCAGCGATGGTGTAGAATTATTTGCTCCTGAAATTTTCACTGAAAAGAGGTCAAAGTCCGCTTCTCGAAGTGTGTTTGATACTACTGCAAGTGTATCTTCAGCGGCATTTTTATTGATGGCTGTAACTTCGATTAGAAGATTTTTCGTTTTTTCTGATATTGTTGTAAGAGTCGAATTTATTATCGGGGGAAATGAAATTGTATTACCAGTTGAATCTAAAATAATAGGCACTTTAGTAGCGTTGCCAAGTATATTACCGTATTTCTGTCCAACATCGGTTTTTTCAATGATTTCTGTAACCGTCATCTCAGAGGATGATGCAAGAGGAACAAATCTATGATTCCTGTTTACGGTTGTGTAGGTAAGGGGAAATGAAATTTTGTCAAGATCATGAATGCCAATAGATGCCTTCTTTCGTTTTCTTCCTATGCCATTGTGCAGATCCTCTTGCATAGTGATTATCTGGCTTATTGTTTCGTTATCGAGTTTTCCATTTTTTGCAACAATACCAGTAATAAACGGCCTTACTTTTCTGACAGAGGAATCAACGTTGATTGCATATTTTCCTTTGGTGATTTTGAGTCGAGGCATGCCTCGTTTGATCCCAAGAAGTCCTTGCAGACCTGAAGCTATACCATAGTCTGTAGAGTAGTCAGGTCTGTTTGGACTATATTCTACACTTACGTGATCCTGTGTCTGTTCTTCTATATCTAATCCAATGAATGGTAATGTTAAGATGATTTTTTCCTTTGATGTTTTTTTCCCAACGAGTTTTTGTAGTCTATTAAAATACAAGGTTACTACTGGCATTTTGGCACACTCCTTAACCATCCAAGGTTATTGCTGTAAAGTTCACGAACATCATCTAATTCAAATTTTAGCATGGCTATTCTTTCTATTCCTCCTCCCCAAGCAAGTACTGGGTTTGTTATACCAAGGGGTTTTGTTACTTCGGGTCTAAAAATTCCCATCCCAAAGAGCTCTACCCACTTGCCAAGTCTTTCGTTATACACCATTGACTGCAAAGAAGGTTCTGTATAAGGAAAGAAAGTAGGCCAGAATTTGATTTTTTTGAGTCCCATCTTGTAGTAGAACTCACGTTGCAACCCCATCAAGTCTCTAAGTGTTACATTCTTACCTACTACTACTCCTTCTACCTGATTAAATTCTACTAGATGTTTGTAGCTTACTTTCTCATTCCTAAACACCCTGCCTACAGAAAATATTCTTGCTTCATCAGGCTTTGTGTCTGCCAGATGCCTTATTGTTACACATGTTGCATGGGTTCGTAAAACCAGTCTTTTTGCTTCTTCAAGCTTCCAGTTGTATTTCCAACCTTTTTTGTGAGATGCCGATACCTTTGATATCTGAGCTGGAGTAGCAACCTTGCTTGCATACATATTCTTAAGATAAAATGTATCTTGCATTTCACGCGCAGGATGATCTTGTGGCGTAAAAAGCGCATCAAAATTCCAAAAGCTTGGTTGGATGAGAGTTCCAAGTATTTCTGTAAATCCAAGACTGACAAAAATTTCTCTAACTTCATCTATGACGTCATGTAGCGGATGTGATCTTGCAGCAAAAATTTCTAGTGCAGCAGCTTCTACATCAATTGGTGCAAGAGAAATTTCTTTTCCCTTTCCACCTGTAAGCATCTCAGTTGTAAGCTTTCTTTCTCCTCCGCTCTCAGATGGTTTTGTTGCAGTCTCAAGTCCTTGCGCTGTTAGATTTACTACTTTAGATTTTACTGAATCAAGAATAACAAAATCTGGTCTTTTTTTTAGAGATTCAAGTGCAGCCTTGTTTTGTATTTCTGAAACTTGAATTCTACCTCTTTCAGCCAAAAGACGAATTAGTTCTTCTTCTGATGAAGGTTTGTCATCTTTTAGAGATATTATGTTTGAACTCTGTTCTTTTGTGATCTCAATCCATCCATTTTGCCTTGCATTTGCTATGGCTGCATTAAACTCGGATTTAGGAACAGCATCTCTTGCCATCTCAAAACTGCAAACCTTGTGCTTAGCAAGGTAATTTACAAGCCTTCTTTCAGGAAGGCCTTTCTCCAGTGCTTCTTTGCCATTTTTCCCAAGACTGACAGAAAATACTGTGGATTCATTAATTTCTACCAGATTCTTGTATTTGAGCCATTCAATGCCTCTTCTTACTTGGTCCATAGCAAGATGAGCGTTTTTTGCAAGTTCTTCGTAAGTTAGGTTTGGCGCCTGCTTTAGTGTTTTGATTATTTTATGTTCTATTGGATGAAGAACTTGTGACATTATCACAAAGAGCAGAAAAGACTTTTTAAACCTTAACCTGTCTGAATGATGAATGTCTGGTAATGAATTCACAGTCACTCCTTGGAGTGTCGAAGGAGACATTGACTATGACAAACTCGTACAAAAATTTGGGACCGAAAAAATTTCTCCTGAACTGCTTGACAGAATAAAAAAGATAACAGGCGAGCTGCACCCAATGCTAAAGCTAGAATATTTTTTTAGCCACAGAGATATGGATAAGATTTTGTCCGAATATGAAAAGGGAAACAAGTTTTATCTTTATACCGGTCGAGGCCCTTCTGGTTCGGTCCACATGGGTCATCTGCTACCTTGGGTTTTCACAAAATATCTACAGGAAAAATTTGGTGTAAATTTGATTTTTCAGATTACAGATGATGAAAAATTCCTCTACAGTGATGAGAAATCGTTTGATGACGTATCAAGATATACAAATGAAAATATTCTTGATATAATTGCGGTAGGTTTTGATCCCAAGAAAACTAAAATCCTAATAGATTCTAAGGATATCAAACAGATATATCCAATTTCTCTTGAGATTGCAAAAAGGATAACATACTCTACAGTCAAAGCAGTTTTTGGCTTTCAAAATTCTACAAACATTGGTATGATTGGCTTTCCCCCAATTCAAGCTGCACCTTGTTTTCTTCCTTCTATAATTGAAGGCAAGCCTACACCAGTACTCATACCTGCTGCTATAGATCAAGACCCCTATTGGCGCGTAACAAGAGACATTGCAGAGAAAATAGGATATCCAAAGCCTGCTCAGATACATTCCAAATTCCTGCCGGGTCTTGGTATTAGGGGGAAGATGTCTTCGTCCATCCCAGAAACTGCCATCTTTACAACTGATGATGAAGAAATGGTTGACAAAAAAATTTCAAACTCGTTTACAGGCGGTCAGCCTACTGTTGAAATGCAACGCAAACTTGGGGCCAACTTCAATATCTGCCCTATTTTTTGGTATTTACGCTACTTTTTTGATTCTGAAAAAGATTCCAATGAACGAGCAAGAAAGTGTAAAAGCGGTGAGCTTTTGTGTGGAGAGTGCAAAGCCGATCTACAGAATGCTGCAAAACCTTTCATTGTAGACTTCAAGAAAAAAAGAGATAAAGCAAAAGATAAGGTAGACAAATTTTTGTTTAAATAATAAAGATGAAAAAAAGAATTTTTTGTGAAGATAAATACGAAGCACAGAAACTTTCAAGTCTGATTTATGTCAAAGAAGACAAAGAAATGTTCATCACTGGAATTTTGGAAGTTATCGACAATGAAATGATTGTGTCACTTAAAGACAAATCTGCTCATAGTATTCTTTTAAAGGACAGATGCGAAGCTGAGTCTTTTGCTGATTTTATTCAATCGGTTATTGAAAAAAATCACAAAATAACAAATACAATAGTTAGTGAAAATGCCGTTGAAATCACAAAAGAATGAAAACTATACTAGAGTTTTATTCATCTCATCAGTCATCATTTCTTGAACTTTAAGAAAATATAATTTAGTCGAATATGGCATCTCGTCTATGTTGTTATTTATTGCGATCATAAAATACATTACAGCACGTTTTGATATATCCACGTTGAACTTCATGTGAAGTATAGGATCCTGTTTAACGTTTATCTTGTCAACTAGCCATGGAGGTACCATCTCTTTTGCTTCTTCTACCACCTTTTTGTACCAATAAGCGATATTTTCAGGGTTAAGACCCTCTTTTAACTCTGTTACTTCAGTCGATATTTTGTTTAGCATGTGGTTGACTAACTTTTTCATTGTTTGACCCTAGGAGCTTTTCGGATTTAGCCCAATTACTCAAAGATAGACAAGTTATTTGTCAATTCAGCACAAGTTACCAGCAGAATCTATCTCAGAATTTTTAATTCGTGTTGTTGAGATGCGCTTGCCATCCTTTGCAAGTATCAGTGGAACGCTAACAATTTGTACGGAAGCAAGGTGTCGTTGACGCCGTAATTCATTTAGTATTTTGCCCTTTTCCGTTGTTTCTTCACTTACAACCAAGGCTTCTACTGCACCTTCTAGAACTGCAGGACCAAAATCATTGTCAAGTTTACTTATCTCATAATGTGAATTTGGAAAATTTTCCTTTATTGTAGACTCGAGTAATTCAAATCTTTGAGAATAGTTGTGCAAAAGATACTTACCTTTTTTTGTTGCCAGCTCATCACTAGTAAGACCAATTATAACCTTTGATGAGATAGAAAATCCTTTTTGCAGCAATGCGATGTGTCCCTTGTGTATTATATCAAATGTTCCACCAAGAGCAACTAGTTTAAATTGCGACATGAAAGTACTTTGTCTTCTTTTAAATTAACTCTATTGAACAAGCATCAGGTTTATTATAGAACTTGGACTGGAAAGTGCCATTGCGTTCAGATCCCAAACATATACTTCTATAAAAAATGCCCCATCACTCTCAGGAACCCAGATTACAGAAGGATTTTGCCTTTCTGCTCCGTGAAATACACCTTGTGCTGTACCTATGAATTCTACACCGCCTCCAACACGTTTAATCTGTACATAGCAGACATACGATTGTTCGGTGGATTGATCAGCTGCATACTTTATCCATATACTACTTGTTATGTTGACTTGACTACCCACAGGTATTGTGCTGTACTTGTTGCCTTGTGGATCTGTAACAGAAATGTCAGCTATTGTAACAAGTTTTGTAAGCGAACTTAGTTTTACTTTGATATCTTTAACATCAACCAATGGTGATTGAAAATTATCGGACTCTGCAACAAGCTTGTATGATCTTGTGATTGGACTTGGAGTGGAAGTCATACTAAAGTTAGCCACTTTTCCAACAGCAATATCATCTGGCATGGGTGTTGTTGTTACTATACTAACAACCCTATCAAATGCATCATATGAAAGTAGGTAAATTGTTGTGCCAGTTGTAGGTATTGTTCCACCGTTTATGATGGTTCCTGAAAAGGTAAGTTGATCTGAAATTTGTAGAGTGCCAGCTGAAATTTGCAATGCTTGTGGTCGTACAGGTGAAGAATTGAACCCTGTTAAATTGATTGAAACGTCTGTTATTGTTGGATCCTTTTTTGTTGAGATAATAGAGTAAGGAGCTTTTCCACTAGGGGGGACAATCTTGAGCAAAGTGGTGCCAGTCTTATATTCTAGAATTTTCCCTTTTTCATCGTAAAAGGAAACACCAAGTCTGACTCCAGTTACTGGAAAATTATTTGTGTTTTGCACCTCGCCTATTACTACAGTTGAGCCGTCTTCTGCTTTGTAGCTGTATGTAGTTAGGACTTTAACTGTCAAACTGCTACTTGGCTGAGTATATTGTGCCCATACAGGTATTTGTGCAACCATGGATAATACTAGCAAAACGGCTAGCATAGTTTCCTTCATACACTAATACTAGTCAAAAAGTGATTAATCACGTACAATATATCATAATCTAAACAACGCGCATTAGAAGGTTTTACTAAACTCTCATGTTCAAAAGATAAGAAGAAGATGTTAGGATGTTAATACATCTATTTTCTGCTTTTACGAGCGGTAATTATGCCCCAGTATACTAGACCAGGTGCCAATCCCACTATCAAAGGAATGTAAACTGCTACTTCTTCGGCTGGCATTTTCGAATTCTCCTATACAGCAGGGAACCAATATAATATTTAAATCCATCTTTCATGGGTGCTGTTGGTCTTTCGTGGATTAAGCATTTCATTAAGCCTAATAAAGTTGTACAACAGCGTTCTGAACCAAAAAAGATGTAAAACGTGCACCTCCTAAAAACGACAAATGGACTGGTGGGGATTTGAACCCCAGACCCCCCGCGTGCAAGGCGGGTATTCTACCGCTGAACTACCAGCCCATTACAGGGAATGCAAGTCGTGTAGATTTTAATTGTTGCCTTTGTTTAGGCAAAGATTTTATTGATATGATTCAAACAATTTTTGTGGTATTATTAAAATCAGAACTTGTCTTAAAGACGGGTGACAAAGCACCTGACTTTGAACTTTTAGGAATAGATGATAAAAAGCATTCACTTACGGAATTCAAAGATTACAAGGCCTTGCTTGTGGTTTTCATGTGCAACCATTGCCCATATGTACAGGCAAAGACAAAGGTACTAGTCGAGATTTATGACAAATTCAAGGATAAAATTGCGATGATAGGAATAAACAGTAACGATCCCACAAACTATCCAGATGACAGCTTTGAAAACATGAAAAAGTTTGCAAAAGAAAGAGGGATTAAGTTTTCATATCTTGTGGATGAAACTCAACAGGTTGCAAAAAAGTATGGGGCAGTTTGTACGCCGGATCCATTCCTATTCGACCATGAAAGAAGGCTTGTCTTTCATGGCAGGATAGATAATGCCATGAGCCCAGAAGATGTTGCGACAGAAAAAACGATGATTCTTAACATAGAAAAGATGCTGCAAGGAAAGAAAATAGAGAGAGGTTTCGATCCATCTATGGGTTGTTCCATCAAGTGGAAAAGCCAGCAAACTTAAATGACCGTTGCTTTGGGAAAATTCTTGGGCCGATAGCTCAGCTTGGCTGGAGCGTTCGACTGATAATCTTTTCAGACATCGAAAGGTCGTGGGTTCGAATCCCATTCGGCCCACTTTTGTTATAGAAAAGATTTATCTTCTTCATGAATCTACGAACGAATAGTACCTGATGGAAGAGAAATTTGTTACAGTCGGTGCAAACAAGATTAGATATCTTGAGGAAGGGGGATCAGATGGCAATGTTGTTCTTGTTCATGGTCTTGGGGCCTCTGCTGAAAGGTGGGAATATGTAATTCCACGTCTTAGTAAAAAATATCACGTAATTGCCCCTGATCTCATAGGATTTGGCTATAGCGACAAGCCTTCTGTTGACTATACACCAGAGTTTTTTGCAAAATTCCTCTTTGATTTTTTGGATGCGCTTGGTATCACTAAAACAAGTTTAGTTGGCTCATCACTTGGAGGCCAAATTATTGTAGAATGTGCAATAACCCAAAACAAGATAATCGAAAAAATTGTCCTAGTATCCCCTTCAGGATTCATGAAGCAATCCACTCCTACCTTAGACGCCTATATGATGGCAGCCCTCTATCCAAGCCAAGATGGTGCAAAGACCGCCTTTCAGATGATGGCAGGACCAGATAAAGAGATAGACGCACGTACCATAGATGGTTTTGTTCAAAGGATGACACTTCCAAATGCAAAACTGGCCTTCATGTCCACGGTTTTAGGTTTTAAGAACTCTGCTGTTTTATCAGAAAGACTTGGACAGATAACTGCACCAACCCTAGTCATATGGGGAAGGCATGATTCCCTTATTCCCATCAAATATTCAAAGGAATTTCTTTCATCTATCAAAAATTGCCAATTTGCTGAGATGGTAGACTGTGGTCATACCCCTTATGTTGAAGATCCAGCAAGGTTCTCGGAGATTCTGCTTAAGTTTTTGAACCAATGATTGGATTTAGATACCAATTAAAACCATTAAGTATATATACCGATGTTGGCAACAATAACCTATGAGTGGTAATAATAACCCATACGAACCAGCAACGATGTTTAAGGAATGGATACAAAAAGGTGGAAAGGCCCAGATGAATTTCATGAAAACCTTTGGTTCAATGATGAATCCGAAACAGGAATTCAATCCAGCAGAGACTTTAAAAGAGATTACAAGCATGGGAGCAAAAGCCCAATCGGACTTTATGGAAAACGTTGGAAGCATGCAATCAAAAGCAATGGACAGTGCCTTCAAACTTGCACAGTCGTTGCCACAATTTCTGACATGGGGTGCATTTAAGACATCAGTTGGAACCAATGGGAGAATTTCGATTCCCGAAGCGGAAAGAGATGCACTTGGACTAAAAGAGGGAGACCTCGTTCAGGTAGTAATCATTCCTGTCGAGAAAAAATCAAAAAAAAGTGAGGTGAAAAAATGAGTAAGACAACAGCACAAGAATCAAAAGAGATCTATACAGTATTCAAACAGAACATAGACAAGTACTTTGATGAAGTAGAAAAGACAACACCGCAGTACCTACAATCTATAACAAATCTTCAGCAAGAATACACTGCAGCGTGGAAAAACGCAATAGAATCAGTTATTTCACTACAGCAAGAATTTGTAACCAAAGCTGGAATAAACACAAACATACCAGCAGTTGTGGTAAAGCTGATAAACGATACAACTGAAGAGATGATCAAGGCACGAACAGTACAAAATAAAGTAGTATTAGCTGCAATTGACACAACAAAACAAAATGTCAAAACGTTCAATGATAATGCAAAAGCATTCGCTGAACTAAACGAGAATGTACTACAATCCTGGATCTCTGCATGCACACCTACACGAAACTAGTGTAAGGAGCTTTCCTTTTTTATTTATTAGATCTTTCTTTTAGCCACTCGCCAAGCTCTGGAAGTACATTTTTTTGTGAAAATGAGCTTGCTATCATGCCAACATGTCCTGTCGGGTAAATTCTGAGAGTCTTATCCTGGCTTCCTACAGCATAATGTAACGGCATACTACACTCTGGAGAGACAAGATGATCCCCTACTGCTACTTGTGTAAATATTGGCATTGTGATGTTTTTAAGTGACACAAGCTTCCCACCAACATACATTTTGTTTTGAATCAGTAAGTTATCTTGGTATATGTCCTTGATCCACTGTCTGAAAAGTTCTCCAGGAACTGGTGGTGTATCATTTAACCATTTTTCAACACGCAAAAAGCTATCAACATAATTTTTGTCGTCAATGTTTCTGAAAAAGTTAATGTACTTTTCTATTCCCTGCTCAAAGGGTTTGAGAACAGAAAAAACATAGTACATGAATTCTGGAGGCATGTTACCAATTGTTTCTACCATATTGTCCACATCCATATGTCTGGCAAGATTGCCAACAACGGTTGTATCACGCTTACCATCAATTACCGGAGCAGTAACAATTAGGTTTTTGATCTTATTTGGGTGAAGTGCTGTATACACTGTAGCCAGAGTACCACCCGTACAGTATCCCTGCATCGATACCTTATTCACAGAGGCCTCATTACATACAAAATCTACACAGTTGTCAATGTAGCCGTTTACATAATCATCAAAGCCAAGATATTTATCAATATTAGACGGTGTTCCCCAGTCTATCATGTAGACATCATATCCTTGATTGAGGAGATTTCGAACCCAACTCTTGTGAGGTTGTATGTCCAAAATATGGTATCTGTTTACGAGCGCATACACTATAACAAGTGGAGTTTGGTGTTGTTTTTGTGTTGGAGAATTAAAGTGAAGCAAACGAATTTTGTCTTCTGAATATGCAACATCGTAAGGGGTCATTTCAAGATTGATTTCATTAGGAGCTGGCACCATTTTTGGTGCTTCAATCACATTTTTGTTAAATTTAAAAAATTCAGCAACAAGCTTAGGATCTATTTTTAATTCATTTTCCATTATTCTTCACCTTAGTTTTGTGGCCATTTTTTTCTAGCTTGCTTATTCGTTTTCGTAATGAATGCAATTCTTTGTAAATTTCGTCTATGTCATTTCTAGTTGGAATGTTTGCTGTTTCAAGCAAGACAGAAAGCATCTTGTTCCAGTGTTTTGATAGTTCAAGTTCACTTGATATTAATTTACCAAAGTTTTCACCAAATTTCTCTGAGTCAAAAAGTTGCGTAAAATCATTTTCAAACATATCAATCCACACTCGTTTTGATGCTTCAAGATGTTCCATGTCTTGGGGGATTTCGGGGATTTTTTTATTGACTCTCTTTTGTGCTTCAATCCATGTATCTGAAAGCTGTTTGTAGTATTCGGCAAGTCTTGTGTTAAATTCTGTTAGATCCTCGTTTGCCTCTATCATTTCTGTAGCAAGTTTTTTGGCCTGCATAGCAAATTTTCGCATTGGTCCTGCCGATGTTAATGCAGACGGCTTGCTTGCCATGAGATAGACTATGTCTGTCCAGAATAATGAAAGGTGTTTGTAATACTCTAGTGGTTTTTTATAATCTGGTTGGGCTTCCATATCAATGATAGATAAAAGATCTCAATAAATAGATCGTCTTTTAAACTGATGCTGTTGATATCCAATCTAGCAAGAGATTGCATGTTCTCTCATAGGAGAAGACCTCATGGACTTTGAGACCTTATGCAAAAAGGTCATGGATATAGACTCGAAGATAAGATTTGCAGGAATGATAAATGATAAGGGTAGACTTATTGGCGGTGGTATGAAGGAAGGCAAGAAGCCACTTGAGGACACAAAAGATGATGAGATGTTGTTTATGGAGCTTGTTTTACGTACAAAGATGAGACGCGAGTTTGACAAACAACTAGGACCAGTAAAGTTCGCAATGTCATGCAGAGAAAAGGCTGTGGTGATGAGCTTTCCACTTGATGAAAATGTCATGCTAGTATCAGCTGATACGGGAATTAACTTCGCAAAAGTTCCTTTTAAGATACTAAAAATTTTAGGTCGCTAAAGCTGCGAGCTTCCGTATACTGTCTGGCACCACTGCAACACAGTTTCCAGATCCTCTGATACAAAGTCTGCCTTGACCTTTGTCTTTTTTGCAATGTCTGTGCAAAGAACCAGATGTAAAGTCTTGCCAAACTTTGTTTTGGTAGTGTTGATTGCCTCCGAAAAAAACTTTAGTCCGCCTTCTAGTGTTGAAAATATTACAATTATCATCAGACCTTGTTTTTTGGGCCATATCTTATTTAGGAATTTTTGCAGATCAATATCGAACATAACATCTATTGCTGAAGACATGTCTCCAAGTTGTGATACTTTCCATCCTCCAACATGAAAGGCCGCAGAAGCCGCTTGTGCCAAAAGTGTTCTCTGAAAATCCGTAGAGAAAACTACTGCATTCTTTTTAGGATCACTCTCTACCTCAGTCAAATTAACAATCTGTATAGAGTTTGAAATTATTCCATCAAGAAAGTTTTTTTCTGATTTACTAATCTTTCCCTTATTATATGAATCTTGGACGACTTTTATGGCAGGAACAATTACCTCTGTGATGATTTTTGCTGGGGTTGCTCCAGAATGAAGTGAATTTCTAAGTATGCTATGAGTTTCTTTGTGCGCACCTGAAAGGAGATATTGTAGGTACTTGTTTTTAACCTGAAAGAAGTCTGCAGGAAAACGGAGCTGTTCCACTCCTTCTTCCATAAACCACAGGTTTACACTTCCGACATTTTTTTGCCTTACAAGGCCTTCTGCTGCAAAGACTTTAAGGTATTTTGTCATGGTAATTCTGTTGATTCGAAGCTTTTCAGCTAGCTCAATGCCAGAAAGACCTGTCTTTGAATCATGTAAAACATCAATTAGTTTTTCTTTTATCTTCTCAACTTGATAGCTACGAGCCACGAGTTTTGAAAAATGTTCTTCTCGTATAAAGCATTACCAAAAACTAAACCAACGGGGGGTTGTAGATGCAGACCACACCTGTTGGTCTGGTACTTTGGCATGGTCTGTAGTCTGTTACGAGCGCACACTTCAAAAAGCAATTATAATAAATAAAAAATGCGTAGCAATAATACTAAATACTTAAAAATAAGATTTCGGGTTTTTGAAGAACCATATTATGATGTACTAGCATCTACCATTGGATTGATCAGAAATTTAATCCCAGAAACATTAAATACTTGGAGTACTTGAAAGTACGGTAAGATATAAGTAAAATGCCAAAAGCAGGTTTCAAATCAATAACAGTTTCAGAAGTGGTATACAACAAGTTCCATGATGTTTACAAGAAGAACAAACAAGACCTTGCGATGAAAGGCATCAACAGCTTCGCAGGATACATTACCTACATGATGGAGGATCTGATGCAAAAGGATGAAATCTTTGCAAGATATGCACCTAAGCTAGAGAAGATTGCTGTAGATGACAACAGGGTTGTAGTTAAAGACAATATCAAAAACAGAATTGCAGAGGTTGCGATTCAAAATGGTGAGTTGTACTGTATGCTGTGTGAAGAAAAAGACTGTTTCCACATAGGCTTTGTGTTTTCGCTTCCTGATATTTACGAAGTTCTAAATGCACGTGGAATAAAACACCAAAAATAAAAAAAGTGCAGGAGGTGGGATTTGAACCCACGAACCCCTAAGAGACGGGATCACCCATGTTTTATGATCTTAAGTCCCGCGCGTCCAAAGGCTAGGCCTTCTTTGGCCAGGCTCGGCGACTCCTGCATTTTATTAGCTGAAAGTTGTGGAAATTAAACGTTTTATGAAAAATTTTTTTCAAAACCAAGTAAGGTTAATAAGGATTCAGTAAAGCGAACTTGTCATGCTTCGATAGCTCAGCCTGGTAGAGCGTTACCTTGGTAAGGTAAAGGTCGCGGGATCGAATCCCGCTCGGAGCTTATGGTCTTTTACTGTAGCATTATTGTTTTTCGTCTCATCTACTTTGATAAAAAAATTTGCTCAGCGTGTGATCTTTTGTTGTCATATGATGCGAAATAAAATTTTGCAATCATTCCTTGTTGAAACAGCAATACAAGCAAATTCTATCACTTGCTCCAAAGCCTTTTGTCAAGTGGGCTGGCGGAAAGAGACAGCTCTTGCCTATTTTGTCTAAGTACATACCAAAAAAATTTGATTCATATTTTGAGCCATTTTTGGGAGGAGGCGCGGTTTTGTTTCATCTTCTTTCTGAAAATCCAAAACTCATGTGCTTTGTGTCAGATCTAAATTCTGATTTAATTTTATCATATGTTACAATTCGTGATAGAACGGAAGAACTGATCTTAGCTCTGGAAAATCATTCAAAAAATTATTTCAAAAATCCTAAACAGTATTACTATAAAGTAAGAGAAAGTAGTCCTAAAAATCAGATTGATAAGGTTTCAAGACTCATTTTTCTAAACAAGACCTGCTTTAATGGATTGTACAGAGTAAATAGCGGGGGAGAATTCAATGTGCCACTTGGCAGGTACTCAAATCCAAATATAGTTAACAAAGAAAATCTTCTAGCAGTAAGTCATGCCATACAATCAAAAAATATCTCAATAAGATGCCAAGACTTTACAAAGGCACTAGAAGTAGCACAAGAAAATGATTTTGTGTATCTTGATCCGCCATACCAACCAATAAGCCACACTGCAAAGTTTACAAGTTATACAAACGACAACTTTGACTATAAAGACCAAGAGAGGTTGTTTGTCGAATTTGAAAAATTAGATTCCAAGGGATGTAAGGTAATGCTTTCAAATTCAAAATCAAAAGAAGTTTTAGATTTGTTTTCGTCCTATTCCAATAACATAATTGAGATAAACTCAAATCGTTTCATAAATTCTGACTCAAAAAAGAGAACTGGTCATTCTGAGCTTCTGATTAAAAATTATTGAAAGCTAGCCGTAAAAATTAGTATTAACGTAACGTAGCTACAAAATCAAAAAGTAAAAGGAAGGGGGAAATTTAGTCCCACTTGGACCAAGCTGCCATCCATCTGTATGTCCACGTAGTCATCTTGCAGCCTAACGCTGTCATCGTAACTGACAGTACAGCACCAGCACCAGCACCTAGCGCTACTGGACTGTTATAGAACTTGCCTACCTGCGGTTCTATTGGAGTCATGTACGGAGGCAAAGTTGGTCTTGGATATTTGAATGCAGTCTCAAGCGGATCAGCGATCAGTAAGAGATTTACCATGTTAAACAGTGGCAGAGACAATCCAACTAGCACACCGCCCATTAAGATCAGCGAGTGCTTGTTCTTCTTTGTTGCCCAGTATACCAAATCCATCAGCATTGCGGACGGAATCCACACTGGTGTAACAATGAAGTCGTATGGATATCCTAATCCAAACCATGCTCCCTTTGCAACCCACGTATACACTGTCATTATCAGTGCATAGTATGTTGCTGTTCCTGGAACTCCAGTAAACGTCAGGTAGTATGCTGCACCAACTCCTAGCATAAGCGTCTGTGATATTGAGAATACCACAAAGGATGTCCATGCCCAGTCAGTATAGAATATGTAGTCTCCAGCGTTAATTGTCAACAAGGTAGAGTTGACTGCAACCACTACAATAAACAAGTAGTGAGTACAACGTCTTAGCCAGACCATTATCCAGTAGTGAAGGGGTGAGGTATATAAAATTTTATGTGTGTTTTTTGAATTTTTCACTTATCAGTATATTGTAAAAATGATAAAAGAAATGTGAATTGGATATTTTTATCCATTAACAAACGCAGCTATCAGTACGGTTGCTACAGCGACAGCAGCCAATACACCAGCTACTACACCATTGCTGTTCTTTCCAGAGCCTTCTTCTCCTACTTTGACACAGAAGAGATAGCCGATGCCTTCAATGATGGTTAGTACTATAAATGCAAAGTGTCCACTTGATGCAGGATATGCCCATGGATAGTAGTAATACCCAACTGCAGTTCCACCAAATGTTGCTAACCAAGCAGCAATGAATGATGCAGTGAAGATGCCCAAGTAGTTCTGTATGGGTCTACCAATCATTTTACTGACATCAGAACTACCAGCGCCGCCAGAACCAAATCCTTTTGGTAAGGTCATTTGGCAATATAATAATCCGTATACTTTTAAGTCTTTCCTGTGTTGAGATGAAAAAATTGCTCACGCTAAGTATTGTGAAAAAGGAGAAAAAAGTTGCGCTTTTTGCGCGTATTTTTCTATGGGATGGATCTACTGTACAGTTTGCCTTCTAAGGCCATCTTGTACATTTCAGCAACATATGGATTCTCACCTGGTGTTTCAGCGCCAAGTTCGACCAGTCGTGCGTATACTCTAACCACATAGGCAAGAGCGCCCATAAAGGCCACGACTACACCCATATTAAACATCCAGTGGTTTGGTACTGCGAAGATTTCCTCTACAAACCAAAAGTGCCACATCTCGTTGACACCGATCGTAAACATCGTAGCCAGATAACCAAGGATGGTCATCTTAAGACCAGTGTTCATGGAGTTGTTTGGACCCCTTAGGACCGGTACCTTTCTATCATAGATAGCAACTGCACCCCAACCTAGTGGCAGAGCTACAAAGTGGCTATATAACCACCAATGTGCTGGTGTAAATGCACTATCTCTGATAGAAGTTTGATGTAGTGAGCCATCGACAAAGTTGTCGACTTCCACTGATGCAGCTGTAGATCCCATTGATATGACGATCATCCAAATCTTTTTCAGTCTTTGGATCTCGACTTCTTTTGGAATCAGTGCTGGCATTTGTGCCATGTTGCTTGTGATGTTAGTTTGACATATAAAGCATGAGCCATAGAAAGGCAGATTTTGGCTAATTTTCTGAGTTATTTAGATGTAATTATTAGAAATTTTTATGTTTAGCCTGCCAAAAATACCAAGAATGATGATACCAGGAAAACCTACTTGCCATGTTTAACATCAGTGTTGAGCTTAGTTTTTCTTTCAATTGACGGATTAAAGCATCGTGAGAAGGGCAAAACATATATCGTTGGTCTTTCTGTCATGGAATAGTTACGGGATGACTATGGTAAATAAAAAATTAATCGTAACAGCACTCGGCGTGATTGTAGCACTGGGAGCAGTAGGTCCCTCTTTGAGTCAAATGCTTCAACAAGCTGAAGCACACGGTGTACAGGCACAACTGCAGAGTCGTTTTGTTAGGATAGAAGACGAAACCATTTCAAGACAATCTCTCGAGACAGGCGAAACCTTGACAGTGAAGGGAACGCTTGTAAGCCTAGTACAAAGAGACCTAAGAGCATGGCTTTCTGTTTTCGCTGAATCTGCAAACGCGGGTAACAGATGGGAGTTCATGGCAAGAGATCCGCCTGGAAACGTCTTTGACATCCCAGGAAACGGGGTAGTCGATTATTCTATGACAGTCAAGGCACTCGAGCCTGCAGTCTATCACGTGCACACTCAGCTTAATATTGCTGGTGTAGGTCCAGGACTTGGTCCAGGACAGACAGTGGTAGTAGTAGGCGAGAAGATCGTGAAACCAGTTCCGTATGCAAACATTGCATACCAGTCGATAATCATTGCAGCTGGCTATGTAGTCACATTTGCAACTCGACCGTGGCAAGTGATCTAAATCCCCCTCCTTTTCATTTTATAACTAGAACTAGCGGTAGCAATTGCAAGTCAAGATCGTTTTCACACGTACAAAATCATTATAACTTCAACCATCAGATGGGTGCTATGATTTGGCCAGGCATGGGAGATCCTGCAAAGCGTAAACAGACCATCAGATTTCTTATCATAACTGCAGCTGTAGCATTAGTAGCATATTTCATTAGCTTTGGCCTAATAGGTTTTCTAAGCGCAGATGATCCACTCAAACAATGCATAAACAATCGTGATACGAAATACAAAATTTCTGCAACTTTGGAAGTCATTGTGGATGGTAAAAAGGCAGACATGCCTGCAAATGTTGGTTTTTCAGAAGGTTGTCAGAAATCACTTTACACACTTGCAAATGATGGCGTGATATATGCAGAGTGGGATGAAAAATATGACTTTGAGATAGGACAGTTTCTCTGGATATGGAAGTTCCCTTTACGCGATATGGATGAATCAAAATCAAGAATTCTTGTAAACGGAATAGAATCACCTGACTTTATCCATACCAAAATTGAAGACGGTTATAACTACAAAGGAGAGTTTGTCACTAAGGGAGCAGACACTTCAAAAGAACATGACTTTCTGCCACCTGAATCCTAGGCTTGCAAATAAAATCTAGCTTACAAATAAAATTAGAAAAATAATGAAAAAGAATGGAAGTTTACCAGTATTTTCCGTTGTCGGGTATCAAACCGATGCCTTCTTTTTCAAAGTGCTTATCAAGTTCATCTACCCATCTTTCTCGAACTTGTACTCCGCCCAAGCCGTGTACTCTCAGCCAGAATGCAATGATGCCAAGAAGGAATACTGCAAACATCATGGTTCCAAATATGTAGACCATCACATCATAGAACAGAGGGTCATAAGCTGGACCTATCTGGCCAGCAAAGTTGGGTAGAATACCTACGAGCATACCAAATAAAGCGCTCATTATGTATCAGAACAATTCATGTACGATATATACATTTCTGTCTCAACTTAAAAATCTCACAACCATATCTAATGATTGATAAATAAAATAAGAAAAAGTAGGAAAAAGTTTGTTACTTGAATCTTCCACTTCTGCCCTTTACTACAAAGGCAATCGCGATTCCACCAAATACTGCGCCTGCGATGGCAGAAGCACCGACAACACCTGATGCATCAAGGTATGGAGTACCAGATCCTGAGGCAGGATTCCTTTCTGCTGCTGCAACTTTTCGCTTTGCCAATTCAAGTTGTTCTTCTAATGTCGTGGCTCCTCCACCACCTGCCCCGGCGTACTGGGCAGCGGCCATTGGAAGCGTGGTTGCTGCTACAAACAGTACCAGCGTGATAGTTCCTAATAGTATAGGTTTGTTCACAACATACACCTAGTCACAAAATGATTACACTTGATATTTAACTTTTGTGTCAAATGAAAAGGATTTTTGCAAAACCGAAGTAACGTTTATGTTTTGCCCCAAAACCATGCGACTCATGGGACGCCTTCACTCACATAGACATGGACAATCACACTCAATTAGACCAATTTCGCCACCTTCACCAAAATGGATAAAGCAAACTCCTGCTGAGATTGAAGAGCTTATTCTAAAGTATACAAAAGATGGTATGACAACAAGCGAGATAGGAATAAAGCTGCGTGATCAATATGCAATTCCTCTTACTAGATCTGTTATAAAAAAATCTATAACCGAAGTGCTTGAGCAGAAGGGAATCAAGCCAGAGATGCCAGAAGATCTTAACAATATCGTCCAAAAAGCTCTTGGGTTACAAAAGCATCTCAAGACACATACCTCAGACAGACGAAACGTGCGTTCTCTTGAGCTGTTAGAAGCAAAGGTTCACAGGCTTTCTTCGTATTATAAAAAAACAGGGCGCATACCCAAAACTTGGAAATATAAGTCAGTCATTGCTCAACTTGAGTAATGACAAACAAGCTTGACAGTGCCCTTTCATACTTTCATGATAAAGTTTCTGATTGTATAAAATCTGGCAAAAACATTTCAATAATAACACACCTTGATTGTGATGGAATAACATCTGGAAGTATAGTAACAAAATCTCTTATCAGATCTGGTGCTAGGTGCACGGTCCGTACTGTAAATGACTTTAATCATAATCTAGTTGAGAAAATGAAAAATGATTCTAGAGAATTTCACATCATAACAGATCTTGGCGGTGGATTTGCAAAAGACCTTGATACTGCGTTAGATAATAATTGGATTGTTGTTGATCATCACCAGATTCCAGAAGAAGAATTTGATAACGAGCGAGTCATTAATGCGTGGAAGTACAACATAGATGGCGGTACTGAAATTTCTGCAGGTGGGATGACTTATCTTGTTTCACAAGCTCTGCACAAAGAAAATACTGATCTTGCATGGATTGCAGTGGTATCTGCACTTGGAGACAGACAAGATCAGGGAGAAAAAAAATCATTTTTAGGAATTAATTTAGAAATTGCTTCTACTGCTAAAAAAAATAATCAAGTTGAAATTGATCTAGATGTATTGCTTGTAGGGAGGGAGACACGATCTCTTCCAGATGCACTTGCTTTTACATCACATCCATTTATAGAAGCCCTCACTTGGAACCGCGATGCATGTCTTTCATTATTGAATTCTTCAGGAATCAAATTAAAAGATGGAAGTAGATGGCGTGTTCTCGCCGAACTTACAGAAGATGAAAAAAGAATACTTCTTCAATCTATTTCCAAGTTTACATCAAACAAGAATGCAACAGAGATAATGGATGAGTTGGTAGGATACACTTACACACTTTCTGGAGAGGACAAGCGCAGCTTTTTGCGTGACGCTAGAGAGTTTTCCACTATGTTGAATTCCTGTGGAAGGATTCGCAAGGCTGGAGTAGGTGTTGCCATTTGTATGGGAGATAGAACCAAGATGTTAGGAGAAGGGGAAAACATCCTTTTGGAATACCGTACACTTTTGAGGACATACATGAACACACTTGCTGGTGAGCGGTGGAGAGTCGTAGACAATGGGAAATATTTAATGATAAACGCAGAAGGTGTGGTGCCAGAAAACATGACAGGGGCAGTTTCTTCACTTCTTGGCGGTTCACAAAAAAATACTGGCAAGATTGTCATACTTCGTACAAATGGTGACGAAGGTACGATCAAATTTTCATCACGAAAATCTACGGGTTGCAAATCCGAAGTAAATCTTGGCTTACTTATGAGAGCTTGTGCTACCAAAGTATCTGGATTAGGTGGTGGTCACAATGCGGCAGCAGGAGCTAGAATAACTAAAGACAAATTGGACGAGTTTTTAGACTGTTTAGAAGAAAATGTCTCTAGAATGCAAGGTTCAGATCTTTCTAAATAATCTTACATCAAAAAAATCAGATGCAATACTAAAAGCATTAGCACCAGATAATGTGGACTTTCCAGAAAACCTTTCCATGCAGATTGAAAATATTGACAATTCACTTGTCTTTACTTTTCAAGGGAGTGGAAATATACGAACATTAATCTCTACTATAGATGAAGTCCTTGAACATGCACAGATTGTACTCAGAGTGATTAGTTGATGCTTGACCCAAAAATTCTTCGAGAAAATCCTGATAAAATAAGAAAGATGTTAAAAGACAGATCGATTGATTTTGCACTTGACGATCTGATAAGGTTAGACAAGGAAAGAAGGGATCTTATCATAAAAACTGATGAATTACGTAAGAAAAAAAATGATATCTCTTCAGAAATTGCACAGAAAAAAAAGTTGGGCCAAGAAACTACAGATCTCATAGATCATATGCGAGAGGTTTCTGAAACTCTTTCTAAGCTTGAAACTATACAGACTAAAACAGAATCAGAGTATGTAAGACTTGCACTTAGAATGCCTAATTTGATCCATGAAACAGTGCCAATAGGTAAAGATGAAACTGCAAACAAAGAGATAAGAAGGTGGGGAAAAGCTCCCACCTTTGATTTTAAAATAAAAGATCATATAGACATATCACAAAGCCTTGACCTTATTGATTTGGAGAGAGCTGCAAAGGTTGCGGGTGCCAGATTTTATTATTTGAAAAACGATCTTGTCAAACTAAACCAAGCTCTAATTCATTATGCATTGGATTTTCTTTCTGAAAAAAACTATACTCCTGTGCAAACACCTTATTTGATAAATCGAAACTCAATGGAGGGTGCAATAATTACAGAGGATTTTGAAGATGTAATTTACAAAATTGAAGGCGATGATCTCTATCTTATTGGTACATCAGAACATGCGTTGGTATCAATGCATGCTGATGAAATTTTGGAAGGAAAGATCCTGCCTCTCAGATATGCAGGAGTTAGCCCTTGTTTTAGAAAAGAGGCGGGCGCACATGGAAGAGACCAAAAAGGAATTTTTCGTGTACATCAGTTTGAAAAGGTAGAGCAGTTAGTCTTTTCTAAACCAGATGAGTCGTGGAAGGAACATGAAAGAATGCTTTCTGTAGTTGAAGAGTTTTACCAAAATCTTGGTTTACCTTACCGAATAGTGGTCTTATCAAGTGGAGATCTTGGAAAAGTTTCTGCAAAGACTTACGATCTGGAAGCATGGATGGCTGGTCAGAACAGCTATCGTGAGATTGTCTCATGCTCCAACTGTCTTGACTTTCAAGCAAGAAGACTCAAAATTAGATTCCGTGAAAGAACAAACGATCAACCTCAGTATCTTCACACACTAAACAGCACACTTGTAGCTACAGCAAGAACCCTTGTTGCCATACTAGAAAATTTTCAAACAAAGGACGGTCACGTTTCAGTCCCAAAGATTTTACAAAAGTATTTTGGTAAAGACACAATCTAAATGTCGTACAACTTATATTTTGGCTGCAAACGTCGATCATAGTTGGCACGTCAAAAGACAACAAGGGTAAAGGACAAATGGAGAGAGAAAAAATGGGTTACGGTACTTTCTCCTTCTGCATTTAACAATGTTCCAATAGCATACATTCCCATAACTGATGATGCAAGTGCCATAGGTCGTGTTGTAGAAGTTACCTTATTTGATATTATAAAGGGGGATCCCTCACAACATCAGTACAAGCTTTATTTTCAGATAAACAAGGTAGAAGGCGAGACTGCAACAACCATCTTCAAAAGATATGAATATGCAAAAGAGTTTTTGCGAAGCCTTGTAAGGCGAGGCTCTTCGCTCATTAATTTTATAGGAGATTATAAAACAAAGGACGGTCACATTTTCCGAATTAAAATTATTGCATTAACACAGAAAAAATTGAATACCTCTCGTAAGCATGCACTAAGATTGATTGCGCGAGATGTAATGTCAAAAACTATACCTGAAATGACAATTGACCAGTTTGTTCAAGCCACTGCATTTGGAAAAATAAACTCTGACATCATGGCTGCAGTCAAAAAAATAATCCATGTAAGACATGTTGGTGTAGAGAAAGCAAAGATTATCAGAACTGCAGAAGCTGAGATTGCCTTACTTCAGGCCTAATAGATTTATTATTCATACAAACTCAAAAAAGTATGGTAAATCAGATAGAGATCATTTTTGAGGTCATAATACATGCGACAGAAGATAAGGAAAAGATTTTGGATTCCATAGATGAGTTGTTCGAAATAAAGGAGCAAGAATTTGTGGAAGAAAAACTAACTGGTCATTTTGGAAATCCAATTTTATTGTTGAAAGCAAGGCTCAGCAAAAAAAGAGCAGAATACTTCATTAAAAGACTAATTTCAAGAATTTCAAAACTTCAGCTGAATGAATTTTTGCAAGAAATTGATGCACATTTTGAAGATTCGTCTTTATTTCTAAGAGTTGGTAAGCAGGAGATTATAAGAAAATCAGTTAATTTACAACAAAATGATGCAGTAAAGATCAAAATTTCTATTCCTGTATACAAAAAGGACGAGACTATCAAAACTTATTTGGGAGTTTTGAAGTCATGAGGAAGAAAAAAAGGTATGTCTTATTAAAATTGGAAAAAGTGTTAGACTTTAGCAATTTTTCAGACATAAATGTAATCTCAAATGTAGGCAGTCAAGCCATAGTTTCATGTGAACTTGACAAACTTTCAAATATCATTTTTGAACTTGAGGGAGAATGCGAAATTGTAACTGTGTCAGGAACTCTCAAGTCGCTACGAAGCAGCGTTTAATAGTATTTGAGTAACAACAACGAAAGGGAATGAGGTGATATTAGCCGCTCCAGTCTGAGCAATTGCTGTGAAGAAGCCGCGACGAACCGACCCAAACTCGATCTATTTTTGCACGGTTCTTTTAAATAGAGTGGATCCTGTTTTTTCGCTGTGAAAACAGATTATGATATTATCGTAGCTGGAGCTGGACTTGCTGGAATGATTGCTGCTCAATCTGCTTCATTTTACTCCAAACAACGATTATTGATATTGGTGATTGACAGAAACCCAGAACCAATGTTAGGCAAAAAAACAATCAATGGTTGGATCTGTGGCGATGCAGTTGGGAAAAATACCGTTGACTATATGACAGATAGAATAAAAATAGCTTGGGGCAGTCCAGAGATTGAACATCCAGTAAAGGGTGTCATGGCATTTTCGCCAGACAGAAAAACCTCCATACCTTTTGATGGAGATGGTTTTATGCTAAACAGACAAGAACTTCCACAACGCCAGCTTCGGGATGCAAAAAAGATGGGAATAAACATGCAGTACTCTGTTGCGTTGCGAAACTTGCTATATGAAAATGGTTCAGTCATTGGTGTAGAAGGAACAGATCTTACAACAAATGAACCCTACAAGAAGACTGCAAAAGTAGTAGTAGATGCCACTGGAGTTGCATCTATGCTCAGAAATGGGCTTTCCATCAAATCAAATATTGAGAAAAAAATAGATCGTGACGATTTGGAAGCTACAGGAAGACATATTATGAAGTTTGAAAGTGGGATAGAAGACAAGACTGATTTTGACCCTGACTATTGTATTATACATCTAGATCAGGACATTGCGCCTGGTGGATATGCGTGGGTCTTTCCAAAAGGCAAAACCAAAGTAAACATAGGTCTAGGTGTACAACACGCGGAACTACAAAAAAGAAATCAGCGGTTAGGTAGAAAGGATGATCTGACGAAGTTGATTAATGATTATGTTAAGATCAACAAAGCAATAAAGAATCCAAGACTTTCTGATGATCCAAGCGATTCTGTAAACGCAACTGGCACGTGGCAGGTTTCCGTTAGGAGACAAAATGATTGCCTTGTAGCAAATGGATTCATACTTGTGGGCGATTCGGCATGGATGCCAAAACCACTAGATGCAGGAGGAATTGGTCCTGCAATAGTTGCAGCGACAATAATTGGGAAGGATGCAGTGGCAGCCATAGAAGCTGGAGATGTCACTGAAAGAGGTTTGTGGCAGTACAATATAGATTTCATAAATGATTATGGATACAAAACTGCAGGTCTTGAGGTTTTTAGAAGATTATTACAGACTCTGACTAATGAGCAGATCGACTATGGTATGAAGCACTTTTTGTCCAAGCTGGATGTAGAAGCTATAAGCAAAGGTGAGCATCCAGATTTTGGAACAGTTGAAAAACTCGGCATGATGATTCATGGGGCTTTAAACAAAAAGCTTGCCGATAGTCTTAGATTCACAGCGCAACAAAACAAAATTTTGACAGAGCATTACTATAATTTCCCAAAGACTCCTGATGGATTTGAGGCGTGGCACCATACTCTGCACAAGATTTTGAACGATTCCTTTGCAAGAATTAAGAATTAGATTGTTTCTTCAACCATTCAAGTCAAGCGGCATTGAACCGTTTCCCCAAGACTATTTTTAAATTAAGGACCTAACCTCCAAAAGTAGTGCTCAAACAATCGTTGTATATAGATTGGAACAATTCTTTTGAATGTTTTGGGACGAAATTAATATGAAGTGTTTGTCAGTATCGCAACCATATGCAGACCTAATTGTTAAAGGAAAAAAAACTATAGAGCTTCGAACATGGAATACAAAATTTAGAGGTGAATTTCTTGTACATGCACCTCTTAAGATCAAAAAAAATGTATGTATTAAAATGGATATGGATGAAACAAAACTTAGAAGTGGTGTTATTGTTGGCAAAGCAGAGATTTATGATGTCAAAGTGTATAATTCAGTAGCTGAACTCAAATCAGATTACAAAAAACATTTTGCTTCTGAAGAATTTTTGCATCACAAGTATGGCTTTTTGCTAAAAAACCCAAAGGAACTCAGAATACCAATTCCGTACAAAGGCAGCCTTGGATTTTTCAATGTAGATCTAAAGACATCTGTAAAAGCAACCGAAATCAAGACTGAATTATTTGACGAAGAATATAGGTATCAATGGATAGGCAAGCATTAAACTGATAATCAAACTCGCCTTTAATCTATCACCTTAAACTTTCATCTCTTTGTAGCTATTAAAAACAAGCAGATTTTATGTGGTAAACGTAAAGTTAGTCCTACCAAATGAAGTGTTAGGAGTATTATTGTATTTGTTCATATAAAAGATGGCTCAAATATTTAGCATGAAGGTCTGTTGCTAGTTAACAAGAAGTCCTATGTATGGAATGTTCTGGCCATATTGGGATCCGGCGTCATTTGGAGCATCAGAATATTTTCCAAAGACAATTAGGAACCCCGTATACTGAATCTGAACGTTTGAGAACTGGCCCACCGCATTGCCTCCTGCTACCTTTGCAGCAAAGTATAAAGTGGCCGTTCCATTGCCTGGCACGCCTATACAATAATCGTTAAGAGGTGGACAGGTATAAGACTGCGAAATCGTTGGAGGTGTTGGGACCACGTCAACGTTTTTCACAATGTAGTATGGAACTTGAGCTGAACTACTAACTGAATAAAAAACCAGCGTTGTGGAATTCGATAGCCAGATAGTACCTGTAACATTGTTATTGTTCAGATCCAGAGAAAAAACTGTGTTTGAACCCTTTGGTACGTTCCAGTCATGATGCCAGTCACCACCACCTTGGGACCATCGGAAACTCGTATAGTTGATTGACAGTACTCCTGCATTTGTAGCAAAATCAGTGGAAGTAATCTTTAAAGTCTTTAAAGTTACCGTTGCCTGTGCAGTATTTCCAGGATATGGATTTTGAAGTTCTGCGGTATAGGTGCAAGAATCAGGGGCCTTTCCTGACACTGTCAAGTCCCACTTGAAGATAGCTGTGCTACCTGGTGGTAAACTATCATAGCTTGGCGGGCTCACCGGACCTAGTTCACATGTAGCAAATCCCGATGATTTAGATGGTGTCTGAGGAGCCAAGTTGAACAATGTGCCTGAACCGTTATTCGTTACTAGCATAACCAGTCCAGTTGTAAATCCACTAGAAACTGTAGGCGGGAAGGCTAACAATTGGATTTTTAGCGGGGCGGAGCTGGCTGAGTTTACAGTAAATTGTTGTGAATTTCCTCTTTCTGTTACTAGCATTATTTTATACGACTGGGAATCTAATGAGGTAAGTGGAATGTTCTGGCCTATATTTGAGGTCTCTCCTCCTGGAGCCACCGCTTCGTTTATATCGTATTTGTAAATCCAGTCGTCGGTATGCGTTTTGTTTTCAACCCATAATCTATTAATGTTAATGGGAAGATTTCCAGCATTTTGAACGGTGATATTGAACTTGTTATTATTAAGAGTAACTTTTTCAACTCTGAATTCTTCATTGCCACGATCCATATTTTCTTGATTTGTTACTAAAATAGACTGATTAAATTTATCCAAAGTGTTCATGCTATATGTAATATAGCTTACAATAGATAGAAGTGCAATTATAGCAAACATTACACCTACTACTGTACTTATTCCTTTTCTACATTTCATTCTGCGAAAACTTGTGTTCTAAAGATCGAATCTCGTTCAGTTGTTACATATACATTAAGAACATCGTTAGTATTCCATTCATAATATATTATTGTAGAATATGATCTTCCAGGGACAATTTCGCCATCGGTGATTGGTGTAACTTTGCTGGTGATGCCATCAATTTTTATCTCCGTAACAGTAAGACCAATATTTCCAGTATTAGTTAACGTAACGTTAAGAAATTTGTTTGGCGGAGGTATCATTGTATCTTGTCCTGCCCAAACATTTTCTATTGTTATAAATTCAGTAATTTTATTTGTCTTATCTGATATTGATTTGCTCAAAATTTCTTGATGTGTAACAAGATTGCTGTTGGACCATGAAACAGCAGTGGTACCCATTATACCAACGGCAGAAAGCATAATTGCGCTAGTTACAATGGTAGCCAATCCTCTTCTATGGTGATAACGAGACGAAAATCTATTGCAAAGGTTATTACCAATTCTCATGGTGCTTATTTCCATTTTTGGAAATCATGATTATTAGAGAAGGGTGTGTTCTAAGAAGTAACAAACAGTGGAGGAAGATTTTAAGAGGTTATAGAATTTTGCATTTTTAAAATTGAAATCTTGTTTTTAAGTATTTAGTATTATTGCTACGCATCTTTCTTTTATTATAGACACATTTTTGAAATAGGTGTACTACAAATCTTTTCTCTGCATTTTAACATATAAACCGCAGTATGTAAGTTATCTTACATCACACACGCATGATAATACTCTCATTTCCTTTTTTGGAAGCGTGGTCTCATGAGAAAAGTTCCCTGTTTGAAAGATAGGATGAACCGATTTAATCACCATAGAAGAGGATTGGCTACCATTGTAACTAGCGCAATTATGCTTTCTGCCGTTGGTATAATGGGTACCACTGCTGTTTCATGGTCTCAGGCCAATCTAAATGCACGAGAACAAGTTTTGGGATCACAATATTCTACTGTCATTAATCAAATTAAAGAATCTTTAGTACTAGAACATGTTTGGTATAAGACTGCAGAACAGAAACTTAAGCTTGGTTTGAAGAATACGGGAACTATTGGTCTTACTGTCACAGAAATAAAGATTGAGGGTACAAATCGTCAAGTCACACCAATAACTAATGTTGGAATTCATCCTAACGAAATATACTATATTGATATTCAATATGATTGGCTTGGAGATCCTATTGATCTTTTTGTAACAACTGACAGAGGTTCAATCTTTAGAATGTATGTGGAACCTCCTGCTCAAGGCCAGTTAATTATCAATAAGGTATCGATGTTAAGTGATGGTAGCTTTGATTACGATGGAGATCTAGGACTGTTTAATATTCAAACGGCTGGTTTTTCCGGTGTTACACTTGATCCTAATGGCAATCTTTTACTAAGTGGTACCATTCATGATTTCAATGGTACAAGTGGTATGAATGGTCACCCAGATTTTGAAAAAGCATGTTGCCCCCCTGCTTATGGTCTTGACCCTGGAATCGTTCAAACAATTCTTGGAGCGGACAAGAAGCCAGTCTATGCAGGACTAACGGGAAACCCTTGGACCACTGGTCAGACCCAATTCGATCAATGGTATCGTGACACACCAAATGTAAACAAAAAAACAGAATATGCGATTACTCTTATTAAACAACCAGGTAATCCACCCCTCTGGAGCTACAGCACTTCTGCCTTCTTTCCAATAGACAACCAGTTATTTGGCAACGAAGGCCGTATCCATAATTTCCACTTCACCTATGAGATTCATAACACGTTTACGTATCAAGGGGGGGAAACATTTAGCTTCCAAGGTGATGATGACGTATGGGTTTTCATTAACAAGAAGCTCGTTATTGACCTAGGAGGCGTGCATTCTGTGCAATCAGCTACAATAAACTTGGATTCAATCGCATCAACAATTGGAATTACACCTGGAAATGATTATGATTTTGACTTTTATTTTGCTGAACGACATACAACTCAATCCAATTTCCGTATAGATACTTCTATTCAACTTGGAAACAATGGTGTTGGAAGGACAGGTGTTTTCTTTGTTGACCCTGGCGAGTATACTATAAGAGAAATAGTTCCTGCTGGATGGACCCTTGTTGGCAGGCAATGTGATAATGGATACACGCTGCCTAGCACTACTGAGATAACAGTAACAGTACCTAAAGGTGTGACCACATGCACCTTTACAAATTCAAAGTAAGGCGTTCATAGAATGAAGTTACAATGTGTTATAGGAAAGAGAACAATTGATGAAAAGTAGAAGAGGCCTAAGTACACTTGTGGGAATTGTTTTTTTCATGATTGTTTTTGTAGGTGTCGCAACTTATGTGACCTACAGCATGAATCAGTTGGATAAATTTGGTCAAACTATTATTGAAAAAGGCCAAGAAGATAGAAATCGTGACCGTGAGCAATTTGAGATCACCACTGTAAGGAGGGACAGCAACAAATTCAATATTACTATTCAAAACACAGGAGAACTTCCTCTCAGCATTACAAGGTTGTGGATTGAAAACAAGACAGATCCTTCTTGGGGAACTCAAAAATTCGATATAAATAAAGATGTAGCGCCAGGACAAACTCTGACTAGGGTAGGACAGGATCTTCAACTTGTGGCATTAGATACACAGGGATATGATATTAGATTAACAACATCACGTGGAAATGCAAAAGAATTTTTGGTAAATTCAGTAAGTCAAGAACCAATCTATCTACAGCTTTTTGTCTTACCTGATAATGTTCCCAGCGGATTTAATACCACCTTACTATTTGCGGTCACCAATAATATGTCCAATATTGGTGCGTTAACGAACTTTGTACCAAAGCTTGTTGTTACGCCACAGGGTGCTTCTGCTACTCTTATGTCAGGTCCTGAGCCAACGATATATCCACTGTTGAAAAATGGTGATACCGCATACTTTCAGTGGATATACAAAATTTCGGGAACTACCGGTCAGGCAGTAAAATTTGAGGCATCGCTTGATAATGGTTATCTTGCAAACTCTGTTTCTAGAAACGTTGCTGTTATAGCAAGTAGTAGCGCGAAAGATGCAAGTTCTTATCATAGAGCTGGTGGTACGGTATGGTATAACTCAGGCACATATTCATCATCTGCACCAGTGATACAGACAATATCTGCAAACACAACACAAGCGTTTCCATTTATTGTTGGTACAGGTTTCACAATAGACAGGATTGAATTTGAAGTGCCTCCAGGCTCAAGCGCAACAGGTCAGTGCATGGTGGCAATTTATGATTCTGGCACAAATCTTTATCCCAATAACAGACTTGCACAAGGAATTGATCAGAGCACGAGTAGTGTAGGTGTTAAAACTGATGCAATAAGCGTGACACTAGCAGACAACACTTTGTATTGGTTGGCAATAAATTGCAAAACAGGTGTGACACTTAGGGCATTGCCTGTCACGGCAATACCTAACATACTTGGCAATACTGGCGCAGCATCAGCATCATCAAACAACGTCGGTTGGACTGTGACGGGCACACACGGTTTATCAGGATTCAACATGCCAAACCCGTATCCAGTAGGAGCTACGTTGATTGCAAACAC
>Ga0209521_10000267_pt1 | contig 38220 bp, 31 predicted proteins | sample Rifsed19ft4_FD_184016 | JGI IMG/M metagenome (GOLD analysis project Ga0209521, IMG submission 184016) | Soil microbial communities from Rifle, Colorado, USA - sediment 19ft 4 (version 2) | ecosystem: Environmental > Terrestrial > Deep subsurface > Rock core/Sediment | place: Rifle, Colorado...
TTCCACGACCGTGTACCGCCGCGTCCGGAGATGCGGCCGGGGGTCGGACAGGGCGCCCGCGACGATTTGCCACTCGCGTCGGAGCGTATCCCTCCGGTACTGCTCCATCTTCCGGAGACGATGCGACATGGTCGCCACGCGATCCAAAACCTCCGTCCTGTCGGGAACGGCCATCTGCGCGGCGGCCGTGGGCGTCGACGCCCGGTGGTCCGCGGCCAGATCCGCGAGGGTGAAGTCGGTTTCGTGCCCGACGGCGCTGATCGTCGGAACGGGCGAGGCCGCGATCGCCCTCACGACCGCCTCCTCGTTGAATGCCCAGAGATCCTCCACCGAACCGCCCCCCCGTCCCACGATGATCAGGTCGACCCCTCCCCGTGCGGCAAGGACGCCGATCGCCTTTGCGATGTCCTCGGCAGCGCCCTCCCCCTGCACCAGCGCCGGGGCGAGCGTGATCCCGATCGGGGGCCACCTCCGCCGGGCGACGCGGATCATGTCCCGCAGGGCCGCGGCCTGCCGCGAGGTCACGATCCCGATGCGGGCCGGGAAACGGGGAAGGGGTCTTTTCTTCCCGGGATCGAACAGCCCCTCGGCGGCGAGTCTCGCCTTCCTCCTCTCCAGCTCGAGGAGCAGGCTCCCCAGGCCCTGCACCTCGACGGACTGGGCGTAGAGCTGATACTCCCCCTTCCTCTCGTAGACGCCCACGGATCCCGTGACGACCGCGAACTGCCCGTCCCGGATCTCCCCGAAGACGAACCGCTCCCTCCCCCGGAAAAGGACCACGCGGATCTGGGCCCCCTCGTCCTTGAGGGAGAAATACCGGTGACCGGAAGGAACCAGCTTGTGGTTCGACACCTCCCCTTCCACGCGGACAAACCGGAATATGCCTTCGAGGCAGCCCTTGATGCGCTCGGTCAGTTCAGAAACGCTTACGACCCCCCGCGAAGACTCCTCCTCCCCGAAGGGCGCGGCGGGCGGGAAGAGGGGGCCGGACGGAGCCTTGCTCACGGCGACCTTTTCCCTGAAAGCAGCTCGGCAAGCGTCACGGCCCGAACTCCTTCCGCCTCGAGGTCCGGGACGAGGTCGAGGATCGTCCGGAGGCTCTCCCTCCTCCCGTGGCAGACGAGGACGGCCGCCCCTTTTTCTTTTGCGATCGCCATCGTCTTCTTCCACTGGAGGCGCAACTCCTCCGGCTGCATCTCCGCGTCGAGAAAGACGTCGCGTCGTGCCGCCGGGATCCCCTCCTTAAGGGCAGCCTTGACGGCAATCGACCGGGAGGAGGTCATGCTGTCCAAGAGGAACAACTTCCGGGACTTGAGGAGGGAGACAAACCTCGCCATCGATTCCGGGTCGGCGGTGAACGCGGACCCCATGTGGTTGCTGACGCCTTTCGCCCAGGGGTTTTCCTCGATCATCCTGCCGAGCAGGGCGCCCATCTCCTCCCCGCTCATATCCCTGCGCAGCCGAAAACCGTCGGTCCGGTCGGAAACGTTTCCATCCGGCTCCATCGGGACGTGGATCAGCACGCCGAAGCCGCGTTCGTGTGCGGATTGCGCGAGCCGGCGGGAGGAGGGTCCGAAGGGAATGATCGCCAGCGTGACTTTTTCCGGGAATTTCAGCCACTCGGCGTCCCGCGTGGGGTCGTACCCGCAACCGTCCACCACGATGGCGAGGCGGGGCGTCGGGCCTTCCTCGCGGGACATTCCGACCGGCAGCGACTCCCGGGCGGTCGCCGGCCCGGTTTGCGCAATTTCCTCGTTCGGGGCAGCGGGCTCTCCCTGGGCCGATGAGACGGTGGTTCCGGTACTGCTTTCCCCCCCGGGCATGAGGATCACGATGCCGGTGGCGAGCAACCCGGCGAGAAACGCGCCGAGCATCAGCGGCCCCCACCACCAGACCTTCCCTCTTCCGGCCTTTCGGCGTTTCATCCTTCCTTAGAGGATCGGGCCACGTCAGGATGCCTTCGCCTTGTCGAGAAAGCGGGTCTTGAAGATCTCCCACCCTTTCAGCAGTTCCACGGCCCGTTCAAGCTGGATGTCTTTTTCCTCGCCCTTCGTTTTCTCCAGGGGCGGGGCGGAAGATTCCTTCCCGCTCGTCCCTTCCCCCGGTGCCTCTTTTCTCATCCTGATCTCCCGGGCGGGAGGGGTTTCCCCCTGGGGAGCCTCCTCGGTCCCTTCCTCTCCCTCTCCTTTCAGGTGTCGCTCGATATCCTTCTCCCGGATCGGACCGGGGTGTGTACCCGCAAGCGGCTCCCGGCCGTCGCGCACGACGATGTCCGGCTCGATCCCCTTCGCCTGGATCGACCGCCCGTTGGGCGTAAAGTACCGGGCGGTGGTGAGTCGAAGGGCCGAGCCGTCCTCCAGGGGGAGGATCGTCTGCACGGATCCCTTGCCGAACGTCTTTGTCCCCAGCACCACCGCGCGCCCGTGGTCCTGAAGCGCGCCCGCGACAATCTCCGACGCGGAGGCCGAACCGGCGTTCACCAGAACGACGATCGGGAATCCGGTGTACGTTCCTTCCTTGCGGGCAGAATATTTGAATTTCTGGGCCTCGATGCGCCCGTCGGTGTAGACGATGAGCCCCGACTCGATGAATTTGTCCGCCACCTTCACCGCCTGCTCCAGCAACCCTCCCGGGTTGTTGCGCAGGTCGAGCACCAGGCCGCGCAACCCGTCCTTTCCCTTCTTCTGCGCCTGGAGCGCCTTTTCCATCTCCTCGTCGGAATCCTGCTGGAACTGGAGGAGCTTGATGTACCCGATCCCGTCCCCCAGGCCTTTCGCCTTCACGCTCTTGATCTTGATGATGTCCCTCGTGATGGTGAACGGACGGGCTTCCGGGAACCCTTCCCGCGTGATCCAGATCGTCACCTTCGTCCCGGGCTCGCCCCGGAGTCGCTTGACCGCGTCCATCACGGTCATCTCCTTGGTGGAATCGTTCTCGATCTTCACGATCTTGTCCCCCGCCTTCAACCCCGCGCGGAACGCCGGCGTATCCTCGATCGGGGCGATGACGGTGAGAATGCCCTCCTTGATGCCGATCTCGATTCCCAATCCCCCGAATATCCCCTTCGTCTCGACCTCCATCTGCTTCATCATGTCCGGGGTCAGGTAGGAACTGTGGGGGTCGAGATTCTGGAGCATCCCCTTGATGGCCCCCTCCACGAGCTGGTCCACGTTCGGCTCTTCGACGTAGCTGTTCTGGACGGCGGAGAGGACGTCCCCGAAGATCTTCAGTTTTTCGTATACGACGTTCGCCTGGGCCGTGTGGCGGTGCGAGGTGATATCCCCCGAGATGAACCCCACGAGAAACACGAAGAGGACGGCCGCAGGTCCCCACCACTTCTTCCCTTTCATGAAACTCCTCCTTGACCTCGTAGAATGCATGGTGTCCGCCTCATTGGGAAAGGGGGAGCACCGCCGTGGGATCGATGGCGGTCCCCGCGGCCCTAAGCTCCAAGTATAGCACCGATTTCCCGCCGGGGCTTTCGGGAAGACGCCCGATGTTCTGACCGGGCGCGACGACCTGCCCCTGGGCGACGAGGAACGATTCCGCCTTTCCGTACACGGAGAAGAGGCCGGTGCCGTGCTGGATGATGAGCACCTTCCCGAACCCGGAAACCGTGCCCGAAAACACGACGTTCCCTTTCCCGATCGACCGGATCGGGGACCCCGAGGGTGCTTCGATCTCCACGCCGCGGTTTTCCACGTCAACGTGGAAGACGGGGTCCCGGTACGTTCCGTAGGGCCCCACGACCTTGCCCCGGACGGGAGCGACCAGCCCCCCCGGGACGCCCGAGAACCTGGAGGGGCCTTCCTTCCTCTCTGCCCGGGGACGCTGCCGCTCGGCCTCCCGCGCCAGGCGCTCGATCCGGGAGACGAGCGCCTCCATCCTCGCCACGCGCGCCCGGAGGGCCTTGAGCTCCTTCTCCTTCTTCTCCTTCTGGGCCTTGATCTCCGCGAGCTGCTCCGCCTCCTTCTTCCGCTGGGACCGAAGCGACTCCCCCACCCTCTTTTCGCGGGAGATCTGCTTCTCCGACAACTGGACCTGGCGCTCGATCCCGGAGAGCGCGCTCTCCTTCTCCTCCTTGTCGTCCGCGAGGCGGCCGTACCTCTCCGCCTCCGAAGCGAGCACCCGGTTCGTGAAGTACCGCAGCCTCTCCCCGCGCGCTTCCACGGGAACCAGCCCCACGCTTTCCCTCTCCTCCCGGAACGCCAGGGCCGCTGCCCGCTCCATTCCCCGCTGCGTGCCCGCACGCTCCTTCTCGATGGCGTGCACTTCGGATTCGGCCTTCTCCATCTCCCGGGCGAGCGCCGAAAGCTTCCTGTCGATCCGCGCGATGAGGCCCCTCTGGCGGGCGAGCCGTTTCTGGACGTCGTCCACCTTGTGGCGCGCCGCCCTCTCCCGCTTGAGCGTCTCGGCGAGCTCGGCCGCCGCCTTCTCCGCCTTTTTGCGCATCTCGGTAAGACGCGCCTTCTCGTTTCCCAGCCGGTTCTGCGTGCTGCCCGCGGATGCGCTTCCCGAAGGAAACAGGAGGGCGGTGATCATCGCCACGCCGAGCGCGGAACGCACCAGCGCGCGGAAAACCGTCATCTTCCCTTCGGGAAAGCCGCGCGCCATCCGGCAAGAGACGCCAGCACCTGCAACATCGTGGCGAACAGGAGGAACAGGACCGCAGGAAGGGCGAACCGGGCGTCTTGCAACTCCTGCGCGGATCCCACCACGACGCGCACGGGAGAGAATCGGCCGGCGAGAAACAAGAGGGCGGCGCAGGAAGCGCCGGCGGCAAGAAGGGCAAGCAGTCCCCCGGTGACGAACGCCCCGGCAGCCCGCCTCGTGGCGACCAGGCCTCCCGGAACCCCCCTGTCCGCCAGGAAGGAGACGTCGGGCAAGAGCCTTGCCGCGCGGGCCTTTTCCTGCAGGAAGAGAAAGACCGCGAACACGACGCACACCAGAGCGAAGCCGGACCAAAGCAGGACGTTGGCCCACCATTTCATTCGCAGCAGGCGCGGCATGATCTCACCGCCCGAGAGGATCTTCTCGACCTGGGGAAGAGGCTCGAGAGCAGACCGGACTTGCGCGATCCCCTCTTCCGACATCCACCCGGGCCGAAGGCGGATCTCCACGAACCCCGGAAGGGGGATCCTCCCCGCGCTCCGGAGCGATTCGAGCCCCGGGTACGCCCCCAAAAACTCCTTCCACGCCTGCTCCGGGTCCCGGTACAGCGCCTCCCGGACCGGGGCTACCGCAATGACCTTCCCCGCGATGCCGCCCCCCTCGTCGTCGGGGACGCCGATGCGCAGGATGGCGGTGATCGTGTATTGTCCGGCGAGAAACCGGTCGACGCCTCCGGAGAGAAGCATCGCCAGGAAATACGATGCCGCAAGAAAACAGAGCAGGAACCGGCCGACGGTCTCCCGCCGCATCGATTTCCCGTGCAGGCTCCAGTCGATCCACCACAGCGAGGGGATGTTCATTCCCTTCCCCCCGTCCGGTCTTCCTTCCCGCCCGGCGGCGGAGGGACGGAAGGGGCGCCTTTTGGACCGGTCGCCGGAGCGGCCACCCGGGACAAGGAAAAGGGGCCCGCGGAAACGGGGGGGCTTCCCTTCCCCCCCTGCCACCGGTCGGGCAGCTGTCGCTCCATCATGATGATCGTTCTCTCCTCCTTCGCCAGTGCCCGGAACAGGGCCCCCAATTTGTCCTCCCACTCCTTGCCGGCGTTTGCGAGCAGCATATCCAGGAACAGATATCTCGGGCTCCGGAAAAGTTCCACCGCGAGCGCGGCCCTCGCCCGCTCCGAGGCCGACAGGGACGAAACCCCCGCCTCTTCCGCCCCGGGAAGACCCACCAACGAAAGCAATTCCTCCGTCCGCCGCTTTCTTTCCGCGGCGGGCACTTCCCCGGCTGCAAGCGCGGACAAGCGGAACATGTCCTCCACGGTTCTTCCCGCCGAGCCGGGAAGGGATTCCGGGACCACGCCGGAGGCGGCGCGAAAGCGCCTGTTGTGCTCCGGGCTCCCCTTATAGACGGATTCCCCGCTGACAACGACGTCCCCGAGGTCGGGACGCCGCTCTCCCCGGAGGATATTCATGAGAACCGTTTTGCCGCAGGAGGGGGGACCGGCCACGACCCAGATCTCGCCGTCTCCCAGGGCGAGGTCGAGACCTTCCCAGAGCGTTTTCCCCCGGGAGACGGCGCCGACACGGAAGGCCTCAATCATCTCCCGTCGCGTCTTTCACCGCCGAGTCGAAGGCTCCGGAGAACAGTTTGCGGATCTCCTCCAGATGCTGCACCTTCATCCGCTCGCGGAGCGCCTCCTCGAAGTCCGGCCGGGATAGCAGTTCGACGTAGGGATTTCGGACCGTGGACAGGATCACGCCGCCCAGGAAGGCGTGGGTGATGATCATCGGGTTGTCTCTTCCCCCGTCCTCGGTCTGGATGTGGTAGATCCTCCCCTTGTACTTGAGGTTATGGTTGAACCCGGTAAGCATGTGAAACGGTGACGAGCCCATCTCCTGTTGCTCCCGTTATTCCTGTTTCCCTTGCCTGCTCCCTGCCACGCACGCGCCGTATCTTCCATCCTCTCCACCCGTTTCGGCGGATGCAAGAGGGAAGTTGCGGTCGGTTACAGGGACACCTTCTCCACGGCATCCATCCTCGACCCGAAGAACGACTCCCCCACGCCCCGGAAATGCTCCGGGTCGTCGGTGACCAGGAAGGACACCCCGGGACCCCTCCCCTCCCGCTTCCCCCCTCCCTCCGACAGGAGGATGCCCACGACACGAGCCGCCTCCTCCCCGGAGTCGATCAGCACCGTATTCTCCCCCAAAAATTCCCGGATCGGGTTCTTGAGAACGGGGTAATGGGTGCATCCGAGGATCAGGGCGTCCGGCGGGTCCGACCGGTACGGCGCAAGGTATTCGGCGATCACGGCGCGCGCCACCGGCGTCTCGCCCCACCCCTCCTCGGCGAGAGCGACGAGGAGGGGACACGGCCTGCTGACGACGCGGGCGGAGGGAACCGTGGCGCGGAGCGCCTGCTCGTACGCCCCCGACCGGATCGTGCCGGCGGTCCCGATCACCCCGATCCTCTCTTTTTTCGCGAGGGAAGCGGCGCGCCGCACGCACGGGTCCACCATCCCCACCACGGGGATCTTGTAGATCTTCCGGAGAACGGGCAGGGCCAGCGACGAGGCCGTGTTGCACGCCACCACCAGCATCTTGATGTCGTGGCGCGCGATGAGGTAGTTGGCGATCTCGATGGAATACCGCGTGACGGTCTCCCCCGACTTGGTCCCGTACGGAACCCGGGCCGTATCGCCCAGGTACAGGAACCGCTCCCCGGGAAGCGCGCGCACCAGTTCCCGGAGCACGGTCAATCCCCCCACTCCCGAATCGAACACTCCGACCGGCCGGTCCACACCGTCTCCTAATTCTTTGATTTTCCTACCTTAAGACGCTATCGTATCCTTGTCAACCGAATGCCCGGGCAAGGAGGCACACCGTGCGAGCAATCTTCGATTTCCTGGTCGAAACGCGTATCATGGAGTTCGTGACCGACCCCCGTGTCGTGTTCGCCGCCGCGGCGCTCTTCCTCCTCTCCCTGTTCATGAGGTGGAAATACCTGGCCATCTTCCTCTTCGGCGCGGGGGCCCTGGTGGCCGTCGCGCGCTATTCGAAACTCGCCGAGGGGAAGGCGTCGATGGACCAGAACATGCTGGTGTTCGCGATCGGGACGTTCCTGGTCGCGGTCGTCCTGATCTACTTCCTCTTCATCCGGGGGGATTGACATCTCGCGAGTCGGATTCACCACCACGATCCCCGTCGAGGTCCTGTTCGCCGGCGGGCACACCCCGGTCGACCTCAACAACCTCTTCATCACCTCTTCCCGGCCCACCGAGTACGTCCGTCTCGCGGAAGCCGACGGATTCCCCCGGAACAGCTGCGGCTGGGTCAAGGGGATCTACGGGGTCGTCCGCACGCACGGCGTAACCGACGTGATCGCCGTCTCCCGGGGGGACTGCAGCTTCACGCAAGCGCTCATGGAGGTCCTCCAGTACCGGGGGGTAAGCGTTACCCCCTTCTCCTTTCCGTACGACCGGGACCCCCGGGCCCTTTCCCTCGAGATCCATAAACTCGCCCGCCGGTTCGGCACGACGATCCCCCGCGCGGAAGCGGAGAAGAAAAAGCTGGACGCCGTCCGCCAGGCGGCCCTCGAGATCGACCGCCTGACCTGGCAGGAGGGGAAAGTGACGGGAGAGGAGAACCACCGGTGGCTGGTTTCCTGCTCGGACTTCGAGGGGGACCCGGACGGATACGAGCGCAAGGCCCTCGCGTTCCTTGCCCGGGCGCGGCGCCGGCCGGCCCGGCGCGACCCGATCCCGATCGCCTTCGTCGGAGTCCCGCCGATCACGTCGGGGCTGCACGCCTATTTCGAGGAGGTGGGGGGGAGGGTGGTGCTGAACGAGGTCCAGCGGCAGTTCGCGATGCCTTCGCCCACGAAGTCGCTCACCGGGCAGTACCGGGAATATACCTATCCCTACTCCTTCTTCGAGCGCCTGGCGGACATCCGCGGGGAAGTTACGCGCCGGGGGCCGCGCGGGGTCGTCCACTACGTCCAGTCGTTCTGCTTCCGCCAGATCGAGGATATCCTGCTCCGGGAGGAGATCGGCCTCCCGGTCCTCACGCTGGAAGGCGACGAGCCGGGCCCTCTTGACGGCCGGACGAAGATCCGGATCCAGGCGTTCCTCGAGATGCTGCGCTAAGCCGCGGTGCATGGCGCCCTCGCGCCGGGGGAACCCGGATGCCTCCGCGGCCTCGAAGGCGGATTTCTTTCGTGGCTCGCAGCACGGTGGACCCGCACGGCTGCGCTTAACCTCACTGCGCCCCCCCTCCTGCGTCCGCTCCGCCGCGACCGCCCACATAAAGAGGGCGCCACAAGGCCAGACGTTGATGACCGGGGACCCGAGGCGATGCGGGGGGGTCGGCGAGGCGGCCTGTGGAGCGAGGTGCAATTTACGGCGAGCGGAACCGGCAGCGAGCGGGCGAAGGTCGCTCGCGTAGCCTAAGCGGACCCCTCCGCGAGCCAGGGTCCCCGGTCGACGGCGAAGTGGCCGCGGGAGGGAACGGCTAGTCCCGGGTGTGGCACTTGTTGCAGAACGACCTCTGGTACCGGCCGAACCGCGCGACCATATCCCTTCCGTAGTAGCTTTCTCGGTCGTTCGGGTGGGACTCCGCGATGAACGTTGCCCGGAAATCCCACCTCCCGATGCTTGCAAAGGCGGAGGCGTGGGCCCGGTGGCACGTAAGGCACATGACGTTCGCGTTTTCGTCCGGGCCTTCGGTGCTCGAGGGATGGAGGAGCGAGGCATCGGAGGTCCCTCGCTCGAAGGGGACGAGGGCCAGAAACGCGGTCGCTCGGGAGCCGGACATGTCCCCCGTCTTCACGTAGGCGTTATAGCTTGCGACGATGCCACTACCGAGTTTCACGGCGGTTCCGGCGGGATGGGACTTGCCCAATCCGATTCCGGCACTTGCCATACCGGCGTGGCAGTTCACGCACCACTCGGACATCCCCGAGCCGTAGTCCGGGTGATTCGTCTCGGTTTCTTTCCAATCGACACGATTGGCCACCGCCACCGGCGCCGGCTGGGTGAAGGCGACCCCGGATCCCGATCCGCCCCCGTCGTAGCCCGCACCGCCCAAGAGGCGGTAGTTCCCGGCTATGGTCCCCCCGGCAGGCGAGCTCCCCGAGACCTTCCCGTGCGGGTCGTGGCAACTGATGCAGCTGAAAGTAGTCGCGGGATAGGTTCCCCCGGGGGCAATGGAAAGCCTGACGTCAGAGGTCAACCCGTACTCGATGGCGACCACGCTGTGGCCGTGGCTTTCGCCCGGACTCTGGTTCCCCTTGCCGTCGTCGGTCCAGTGGAACGTTTTTTTGAGCCACGCGAAGTCTCCCCCCGGTGTGTACGAGGAACCGTTTTGGCTAAACACGTTGTGACCGGCCCCGGCCTCGGAATGGCACCGAAGACACGTGGAGCCCGCATCTTTTCCTGTGAGAAGGCTCCCGGTTCCGGCGGGGGCACCAGGATCCCCAGCGGGAGCGGGAGCGGTACCGCTATTGGAGTTGTGCAGGCTGTGGCACCCCTCGCAATAACCCACGCCCCCCGAATGGAAGGGGCGGGCGATACCGGGGAAAAAGAACGTGGCGGCGAATGCGCCGGCCACAACAATGATATATCCGAATCTTTTTCCTTTGTTTTCCGGGATGATTCCCCGCCGCCGCCGCGTATCACCCGGCTGGCCGGATTCCGTATTGTCCGTTTCCATCGCCGCCGACCGGGTATGTTTTTCCCCTGCCACCACGGGGTTCTTATCGGCCGATTTCGGAAAACCTTGAAGGGAACGTACCGAGCGGGGGTCCAGCCGGATCGGAAGATAGACGGAAAGCCCGTGGAGGGAGGTCGGAGCGAACGCAGGGTGCGAGCCGTGGGGATGAAAAGTTTTAAGAACGTCCCTTTGCTTTTCTACCAGACCCCGGTCTTGAGGTACTCGTGAATCGCGGCGCCCGCCTTGCGGCCGGCGCCCATTGCGAGGATAACGGTGGCAGCCCCGATTACGATGTCGCCCCCGGCGAACACCCCCTTCTTGCTTGTCTTGCCCGTCTCCTGGTCGGCCAGGATGTTCCCCCACTTGTTCGTGTCGAGCCCGGGGGTGGTGGCCGGGACGAGGGGGTTGGCGCCGTTGCCGATCGACATGACGACGGTGTCCACCGACAGGCGGAACTCGGACCCCTTGACGGGGACCGGGCGGCGCCGCCCCGACGCGTCGGGTTCGCCCAGCTCCATCCTCTGGCACTCAATTTCGGTCACCCACGCCTCGTCGTTCCCCAGGAAACGGAGGGGGTTGGTGAGGAGGTGGAACTCGACCCCCTCCTCCTCGGCGTGGTGGATCTCCTCCATCCGGGCGGGCATCTCCTTCTTCGAACGGCGGTAGACGAGGTACACCTTCTCCGCGCCCATCCGAAGAGCCGTGCGGGCGGCGTCCATCGCGACGTTCCCCCCTCCGACGACCGCGACGTGCTTTCCCCGGAACAACGGGGTGTCCGCCACGGGGAACAGATACGCCTTCATCAGGTTGGAGCGCGTCAGGTACTCGTTGGCGGAGTAAATGCCGATCAGGTTCTCCCCCGGGATGTTCATGAAGTACGGAAGGCCCGCGCCGGTCCCGACGAAGCAGGCGTCGAACTTTTCCTCGCCCAGGAGTTCGTCGATCGTGATCGTCTTCCCGATGACGACGTCGCACTCCAACTTCGCGCCGAGGCTGCAGATGTAATCCACCTCCGACTGCACGATGTCCTTGGGGAGGCGGAACTCCGGGATGCCGTACATGAGCACCCCGCCCGGCTTGTGGAGTGCCTCGAAGATGGTGACGTCGTGCCCCATCTGGACCAGGTCCCCCGCGACGGTCAGGCCCGCGGGTCCGGCCCCGACGACCGCCACGCGCTTGCCCGTGGGGGGCGCGACCTCGGGGACCACCACGTTGCCGGTGACCCGCTCGAAGTCCGCGACGAACCGCTCCAGCCTTCCGATGGCGACCGGCTCGCCCTTCTTGCCGATGACGCACGGCATCTCGCACTGCTCCTCCTGGGGGCAGACCCGTCCGCACACCGCCGGGAGGGTGTTGTCTTCCTTGATCTTCCGGGCGGCTTCGACGAACTTCCCTTGCCGGACGAGTTCGATGAACTCGGGGATCTTGATGTTGACCGGGCACCCTTTGACGCACGCCGGGTTCTTGCACTGGATGCAGCGCGATGCCTCGAGGATCGCCAGGTCAGGGGTCAGCCCGAAGGGGACTTCCCGGAAGTTCTTCCTTCGCACTTCCGGGGGCTGCTCCGGCATCGGCTGCTTGGGGATGCTGAACGGCTTGGGGCGGGGGGTCGGCTTCGCGTCGGCCATTATCGTCCCCCTCCCGTCGTCACGGGCGCGGCGGCCGGGGCTTTGGCTGCCGGCGATTTTTCCCCCATGCACTTGCCGTCCTTGTGTTCATACCGTTCCATCGCCACCTTTTCCTCCTTCAGGTAGGCGCGGTTGCGCATCACCAGTTCCTTGAAATCGACCTCGTGCCCGTCGAACTCCGGTCCGTCCACGCAGACGAACCTGGTCACTCCGCCCACGGTCACCCGGCACGCCCCGCACATCCCCGTGGCGTCCACCATGATGGGGTTCAGGCTCACCATCGTCTTGATCCCGTCGGGCTTGGTGACCTCCGCCACCGCCCGCATCATCGGGACCGGCCCGATGGCGATGCACAGGTCGATCTTCTCCCCGGCGTCGATCAGTTCCTTAAGGGCCGTGGTGACGAACCCCTTCTTGGCGTACGAGCCGTCGTCGGTGGTGACGATCAGGGTGTCGCTGATCGGCTTCATCTCCTCCTCGAGAATGAGGAGATCCTTCGTCCTCGCCCCGACGATCGAGATCAGCCGGTTCCCGGCATTCTTGATGGCCGTGGCGATGGGGAGCAGGGGCGCCGTCCCGATCCCGCCGCCGATGCCGACGACGGTGCCGAAGTTCTCGATGTGCGTCGGCAGCCCGAGGGGACCCACGACGTCCTGGATGGTCTCCCCCGGCTTCATCGCGGCAAGCTCCGCGGTCGACTTGCCGACCACCTGGTAGATGATGGTCACCGTCCCGTCCGCAGGGTCGGAATTCACGATGGTCAGGGGGATGCGCTCGCTCATCTCCCCCTTCCGGATCACGAGGAATTGCCCCGCCTTCCTCTTGCGCGCGATCCGGGGGGCCTCGATCTTCTGAAAGAAGACGTTTTTTGCGATCTCTCTGATCTCGGTGACTGGGAACAACGGGTGACCTCCGCGCCCGCCGGGTTGCCGCCGGACTATCGAGTAAAAAGGTGGTCTTGGCGGGACTTTAGCCGGTTTAAAACTCCGAAATGGTAACCTTTCCCGCCGGGAAAATCAAGGGGAAAAAACCGCCCGGATGTCCCGCCAGAGAAGGTCGATCCCCCCTTTGGTCTTCGCGGAGACGATCACCGGGGGGCCTCCCCGCGCAAGCCACTCCGGCCCGCCGAAACGGGAAGAAAGAGCGGGGATCTCCCTTTGCTTCACCTTGTCCGCCTTCATCCCGACCCACCGGTACGGGACACCGAGGGACCCCAGGTACTGCGCAAGCATCTGTTCCTCTTCCTCCGGCCCCCGCCGCACGTCCACCAAAAGGTACACTTTCCGCAGCAGTCGGCATCGGGAGAAATACCCTTCCACGAGCGTCTTCCACCCCTCGCGCTCCGCCCGGGAGACCTTCGCGAACCCGTAGCCGGGAAGATCGGCGAAGACGAACCGCCCTTCGATCTCGAAGAAGACGATCCCGCGCGTCCTGCCGGGCGTCCGCCCCACGCGGGCAAGCCGCGACTGCCCCACCAGCGCGTTTAGGAGCGAGGATTTCCCGACGTTGGACCGGCCCGCGAAGGCCGCCTGGGGGAGGGAAATGTTCGGCCACCCGTCGCCTGTCGGATCAAACAGGAGGAACCGGGGCGGGGCGGTCACGCTCTGTCTCCCTCATTTCTTGAGAACTGCCTGGACGACCTTTTCGAGCATGTCCTCCCCGACGCGGCCCGTCCCGGCAAAGGCGATCCTTCCCCCCCTGTCCACGAGGTAAACGGTGGGCATCTCCGTCACCCGGTAGGAATCGGCGACCGGGAACATCTGCTTCCCGTCCCCCCCGTCGAGGAGAACCCGGAAGGTGTACCTCTCCTGCTTCACGAACCCCGCGACCGTTGCCTTGAGAGCCTCCCCGTCCAGGGAAACCGCCGCCACGTCAAGATCGCTGCCGCCGTATTTTGCCTGGATCTTCTGCAGGACCGTGAGATCGGCGCGGCACGGGTCGCAAAAGATGGAAAAAAAGGCGAGAAGGAGCGGTTTCTTCCTCCCCTCCTCACCGTAGGAATAGTTCGCCCCGAGCACATCCGCGAGGCGGAAAGCCGGCGCGACAGTCCCCGCCTCCAGCAACGGGACCTTTCCCGGGGCGGCAGCGGGGGGCACCCGATCCGGTATCGCCTCTTGGCCCTGGGCCAGGGTCAATCCGCACGCCAGGAGGAACACCCCTGCGGCGAAGGAGAAAGCCACCCGGATCCCGCGCCTCATCGAAAACCGCCTACACTTCGCCCAGAACCTTCTCGTTCACCGTGATCTTCGCCTTTTTCTTCAGTTCCTCGATGTAGGCGTTCATCGCGGACTTGCGCTTCTCGTTCTGCAGGAAACCCCGAAGCTGCTCCTTGACCATCATGAAGGAAACCTTCTTCCCGTGCTGGGCGAACATCTCCGGGTGCTCCTTGTAGTAGGCCTCGATCTCCTTGTCGGCCACTGTTGCCTCTTTCTCCAGGACCTTTGCCGCCAGCATGTCGATGAGGATCGCCCTATCGATCTCCGTGCGGGTGGCGGTATGCCACTCGGACCCCTCGATCCCCTGCTTCTTCGCGTATGCGGCGAGCGACTTCCCGGTGGTCTCCCGGGTCAGCATCCGGTTGACCGCTATGGGATTGCGGGTGATATCCTCCACGCCTTGCATCCCCCCCGCCACTTTCCGAAGCTCCTTCTTCACGTGCCCGTAGGTGACGTTGTCCCCGGCGGCGGTCGCCAGGACCGTATCGTCCGGAACGTTCTCGCCCTTGACGATCTTGTCCACCACCACCTTGTGGATCTCGGACGGGAACTCCTTGTTGGCCGCCGCGATCAGCTCCTCCTCGATTTTCCGGATCCTCGATTCGGAAACCGACCGTTGCGCCCGGGCGTTCGCATGATCATCGGAGAGCGTGTTGTCCGCCGCCCTCATCTTCTTCGCCTCGGCCTGGATGTCCTCCTTCGACACGCTGCCCTTGGAGGTGACTTCCTTGCGATACAGACCGGTGATCAGGGCGCTCTTCGCGCTCTCCTTCACGATGTTGCGGAATTCGTCCGTGTTGTCCAACCCTTTGGACCGGGCGTCCTGCGCAAGGAGGCGTCCCGCGATGAGCCGGTCCAAGGCCTCCTTTTTTTTCTCCGCCGGGATTCCCGCAACGGGAGCCATTCCCCCGCGCACCCCGAGGAATTCCCGAAGTTCGTTTACCTTGATCGCGTCGCCGTTCACCTCGGCCACCGTTTCATTCTTCGCCTGCGGCTTGGAGCAGCCCGGCACACCCAGTACAGCGACGGCGATGGCCAGGATCAGGACACTTCCCAAAAGAAATCGGTTCACGTTTTTTCTCCTCTGTCTTGGGGGGGTTCGCGAAATACCGACCACCGAATTAGAACACGATCCGCCTCCCGGGTTCAATGGCGGATTCGCACACGACAGGAATACGATGAGGGAAGATCAATCCTTACTTGTCTCCCGGCGAGGATACGGCGGCATCTTGGAAACCACTCGCGTCGAGCGTCCCCGAAGCGAAGTACGCAAGGCCGCGGCAGCCGCTGTGTGCCATGCAGGAATCGCAATCGACGGGCACCGAGCGGATCGCCTCGACGACCCGCATCCGGTGCGGCGACCGCCAGATCCGTTCGAGGGGGGTCTCGAGGAGATTCCCCAGGCGGATGGGGATGGAGTCGCACGGGTAGACGTTGCCGTCCCAGTCCACGTAGGCAAGCCGGGTCCCCGCCTCGCAGCCGGAAAACTCGACGCGCTTCCCCCCCTCGTCCGGGAAGAGATCCCGCAGGATCCGGCAGAGAAAGAAATCGTGGACGACGAGCCGCTTCCCGGCCAGGGGAATCCGGGATCGGGCCAATATCTCCGCCACCTCCCGAAACTGTCCGGACCGTGGAACCGGAATGTGACCCCTCGCGGCGAGGGCGCGCATGGCATTGACATTGGGCAAATGCAATTCTGCAGCTGCGCTTTCCGCGAAATTCTCGAGAACTTCCGGCAGCAGGTGGATGGTCTCCTCGTCCGGCGTGAACGATACTGCCCGGGCGTCCGCGGGGATGCAGCGGGAAAACGTCTTCCCCGCCTCGATGGCCCAGATGAATTTGATGGGATACCCCCAGCGGGCGGCAGCGGCTGCCTTGGGGATAAGCGATAGCGTCGCCTCGACCTTCGGGTGACATTTGTGGATTTCGGTGAAGATGGCGGAAAGCTCGGCGATCCCTCTTTCGCCCTCGATCCGAAGCTCCACGAACTGCGGCGCGATCCCCCGGATCTGGCGGGCGATCCTTTTTGGGCGCCCCACCCGACCGCGGAAATCGACGTCCCAGCGAATTCGTGTCGGCAAGGAAAAGTCCAATGTACTGCTCCCAGTAAGGTGGTTTTATGATTCTAACAGCAAAAGGATGGAGTCGTTGTGGGTGTTGCGATCTTTTCTCTTTCCCGGACCGTATCCTTTCCCGCGTTCTGCGCAGCTGCCACCGCGGTTTACATATTCAGCGATTACCACGAAACAGGAGAGGAACGGAAATATCCCCGAAAATGTCTTGGGTGACTCCTCCGTAAAATTGGACAATGCTCTTTGATTGTCCATTATGGAATGTGGTTCACCCTATCGAGATTAATAGCAAACTCGACATCCGTGGGTCGCAGGCGAATTGCCTCCTTGAGGTGTTTGACGGCTTCTGCCTTGAACCCCTTCCTGGCGAGTGCGATCCCCAGGTTGTTGTGAGCCTCAGCGTAATCGGGCTGGATTTTGATTGCCGCTTCGTATTTCTGGATCGCCTGGTCGATCCAACCCTTGTTATCGTAGAGGATGCCGAGATTGTAATGAGCAGGTGCATAATCCGGCTTGGCGGCAATGATGAAGTGAAACTCGAGGATGGCTTTCTTCGTCAAGCCTTTCTGGGCATAAAAAACACCTTTTGCATTCTTTTCGGCAAGAAGGGTGGGCCTGAGCCGCAGAGCCTCCTGTATTTCAACGAGCCCCTCATTCATCTTCTGCTGTGATAGAAGCGCATATCCGTGATTCATCCGCGCGATTGCGCTTTCAGGTGACTTCCGGGCAGCGTCGGACCAAAGGCTGTAGGAGTCTTGCCAGACCATATTTCTTTGCATGGTTCCGATGCTCAACGTGACTATCAGGACAGCCAGCACAATGGCAACGATGTGTGTGCCAAACGGAATCCTGCGGCGGCACCAATCCCCACCCTCGGCGACAAGCAGAACAAAACCGGCCGAGACGAGATAGAGATACCGCTCGGTGAAGACGTTTTCGATTCCCTGATTCATCCTCGAAAAGACAAATACCGGCGCCAGCGGAACCACGGTCAGCACCGACGCGAACAACCCCGGTCGGTTCGATCGCACAAGGAAAACAATGAATGCACAAATGCCTGCCGCCAACAATGCGAAAATCGAATCTGCCGTGGACAGCGACGCGATTGGTTTGAAGACATGCCAGAAATTGAGATTGACGGGGAAAACCAGTTTCCCCATATAGCGGGAGAAAAGGATCAGCACGTTGAGTGCATACGCAGAGGGCGATAGGGTAACCGATGACACCGGAGGGGCTAGACTTCCAAGCGCCCAGGCACGCAGCCCTGCATACAGTAGGAATATCAGGCAGAACGGGATGAGTCGAATCAGGATGATGCGCCACGAACTCTTCCCTCGTGAAAAAACCAGTTCGTAGGCAAAGAGGATCACCGGGAACGTCATCGCCGGCTCCTTGCACAACAAGGCAAGGAAGTAGCTCAGCAGGGAGAGAACATAGAAAAGGTCCCTTCCCTTTCCCGAGAAAGCATAGAGGGTTAAGCCCAGAAGATAGAAAAACGAATAGGAGAGGTCGGTTATTCCCGCGATCCAGGCAACTGCCTCGGTATGGATCGGATGCACCGCGAAGAGCATTGCGGCGACAAAGGGTGAGGCGAGATACCATCGGTCTGCCGGAATCCGCTCCGCACAAATACGTTGCACGAACAGGAAGACCAGACCTGTTACCGCAGCATGCAGCAGGATGTTCACGAGGTGGAATGCCCACGGTTTGAGCCCAAAGATCATGTACGTCACCAAGTAGAAAACGTACATCACGGGGCGGTAGTAACTGGACTCCCTCCCCTCGAAATCCCATACCCCGGAGGAGAAGATTTCCGGCAGGTGGCTAGGACTCGTGATCCATTGGTTGTCGACGACCTGGTGGAGATCGTCGACAACGAATCCATTGGGCAACGTGTTGAGATAAACGGAAAGAGCAACACCAATAACAATCAGAATCGAAAGTCTTCTGCCTTGAAGTATTTCCGACGCTCTCACGGATAAGCACCTATTGGATGCTATTGGGCGCTCAAAGGATGACCGAAGAGGAACAATGATAAAGCTTCAGAGATCATGTAATGAACATACCGGACAGAAATTTCATTTAAATAATATTCACCGAAACATTATAATAATGGCTATGTTTTCTTGTGTATATGCAGGAAAAATCATTGCCGGGTGCAGACGGAGAATAAGGTGATCTCCATTAGACAATATGTCCTGATCCTTTTCATGCTCCTGGTTTCTTCATTTATTCCATCTCCCCGGACTGCAGACGCGGGAAATGAGCGTTGGAAAGCGATCGCCGGGAAAAACGGGGAGGAGAGGATCCTCTACGACCCGGACAGCGTCATGTCCCTTCGACCGGGGGTGGTCCGGGTCTGGGTCATGGGCTTTGACAATAACCACTCCCCGAGAAGGTCGCAGGAAGAAATCGATTGTTCCAATAAAATCGTCCGGGACATCGAAGTCATTTTGGAAAGACCGAACAAACCGACGCTTCATACCATCACCCCTTCGGATTGGCGCGGCATTGTGCTCGACTCTCCCAGGGGAGAACTTTTGAAAATCCTCTGCAGGTAGACCACTTCCCGCCAACCCTGTTCAATTTCCCCCATCCGTCGACGTAAGGATCTCCTTCATTTTCTGAAGGGTCGAGCTCGCCAGCGGATATGCTCTCCCTTCACGTGCTGCCAGTACGGCTTCTTTCCGGTATGCGGTCTTCAGATTCGACAGGACATCATCGGCAAAGATACGAACTCTCCCCTCCAATTCTTCCTTCCTGGCATCGATATACTTTTGCCCGTATATGGTCCTGGAGCGATTATCCACGAATATCACCGCCGCCCTCTCCTCTCCGACGCGAACCTTCACCGCGGATATTTCCAGACTCACTTTGTTTCCCGTCTCGCCGGAGAGGAAAAATTGCTCCGCGCGGATCAGCGTCGGAGTCATGTCCACAAGTTCCAGAACCTCCCCTTTCAGAAACTTGAGGGGAGCATAATCCGGGTACCTGCGGTCCAGTTCCCCCAGGATCCCTTGAAATTCCGGAGTATCATGCCCCCCACGGAGAAAGAGGACATGCGCCTGCGCGTACGTTCCCCCGGCCTGAAGATACCGATCCCATTTCTTGATCTGGGCGGACCGGGCGGCATCCCCCTTTGCGGGAAGCACATAGGGCAGCAGGCTTTCCCGGAACCGGTACAGGGCCTTCGCGTTCTTCCCCTGCGTCGGGACATCCATGGACAGGGGGGCGGAAAATTCCAGATGGAGATTGTCATCGGTGTTGAGAACGCCGCCCGCTCCGAATGCCCTCATTCCGTTCGTCCCCATGACGAAATAGCTGAGAAAATCGTCCGCCGACCCCATATGGACGCTCTTGAGATCATCGATGACCCCCGCCGCCGCGATGCGCTTTCCCAGATCCGCCTCGTCGATCAGAATCGGGTCGTTGCTCCCGATGAGTTCCGCGTCGTTCCGCGTCAGCCAGAGCATGGTGTATCGGAAATTCTCCGAGAACGTTCTGACGACACACTTCAGGTCGTCCACGCTCAACTCGTAGATCGGCAGCCACTGGCAGGCGATTCCTCCCGGCCGGAGGCGTTCCGCGGCCAGCCGGAAATACTCGGCGGTGTAGAGATACCCCGCCCCGCTGAACCAGGGGTGGATCGGGTCGGCCGTGATGACGTCGAACTTCTCTTTCGTGGTCATCAGGTAGTTTCTTCCGTCGTTGAAGACGATCCGCAGTTTCGGATGGTCGAGGACGTCATGGTTGTATTTCGAAAACGTCCTCGCCACCCCTAGGACTTTCGGCTCGATCTCGGCGAGGACGATCTCTTCCACGCCCGGGTGAACGGAAGTCGCCCCCAGGGTCATTCCGCTCCCCGTTCCCAGCACGAAGATCTTCTTCGGATCCTTGTTCAGGAGCATGGGAAGGTGGCCCAGCGTGTATTGACATTGAATGCCTTCCTTGTGATTCGAGGCCTCGATTCTGCCATTGGTGATGAATGCCTGATATCCCCCCTTCACCCGGATCGAGCTCACGGTCGCATGGACGCCTTCCGCGTAATACAGCACGTCGGTGTTCTCCATCGCATCCTGCATGTTGAAGGCAGTGCTGAAAGCCTCCCGCGTGTTGTTCCGGTAGATCGCAAAGTATTTTCGGTCCCACATTCTCCACAGGTTCGGGTGGACGGCCAGGACCATGAGGGCGATGAGCGTGCCCCCGGCAATACCCCATGTCAGGACGGGGGTCTTTCGCGGGAGGATTGCGATCAACACCCCTGCCCCCACGTTGAGGAGCGCCAGAAATTGCAGGGACCGCTCGATGCCGAACAGGTAGATCATGGCGAATCCGCTGAAGGCCGCTCCCAATATCGCCGCGACGGTGTTGTACGCCAGAACCTCCCCGATTGCTTCCCCCATCGATTTCCCGCAATCCGCGTGGATTTTTCCGGCCAGCGGGAAGGCAACCCCCATGAAGAAGGCGGGAAGGAACATGTGGGAGAAAGCGACCGCGAAGTTCGCCCCCTGCCGTACCTGGAACTCGCTGAAGCCGGCACCGAGCAGGTGATTCTGGATCCGTATCGCGTGGGAGGGAAGATCGCGAATAAAATACGTTACGACCAGGGCGGTGAGGCCGATGACGACCTGCACGCCACCGAACAGAATCATCGACCTTTCCGGACCCCTGCATGCTCCAGGGAACCCCTTGAGGAATAAACCGAACGCCTTGCTCCCCAGCGCGATCCCCGTGAGAAACGAAACCAGCATGATGGTGAAACTGTAGGTGCTTGCCCCCACAACCATCGAAAGGGTCCGCGTCCACAGGACCTCGTATCCCAGCGCGCAGAAACCGCTGATCCCGATCCCCCAGAGAACCGCCTTGTAAGAAGTCGAAAGATCCCCGGTTTCCCTGGCCCAGGCGTCCCGCTCATCCTCCCCCGGCATATTTTTTGCCACCTGTGCGGATCGTCCCCCTTCGGCTCCTGCCAGGGGAACAACCTTCTGGAGAAAAAGACAGACCAGCCCGATGGACGCATTGGTCGCGATCGCGATGGCCGAGGTCACGCTCACGGAATATTTCGGAAGCAGGAGGAATCCGGCCGCCAGCGTGCCGGCAACCGCCCCCAAGGTATTGAACCCATAAAGAAAGGAAATCCGTTCCCCGATGACCCCGGATTCCGTGGAAACGAACTTTGTCAACACGGGGAGGGTTCCCCCCATCAGGGTGGTGGGGATGATCATCGCGACGACGGCAAACAGCACACGAAGGAAGGACAAGGAGAGGGGGTTCTCCCCTGCCGCCCTTGCCAGGGGAATGTAGAGATACGGATACAGTCTGGTCAGCAGAAGGAAGACGACGGCAAATACGGCGATTCCGATCTCGAGGAGCCCGTACAGCCTCAGGGGCCTCTTCAGCGCGTCCACCCTTTTGGCGATGAGGTAGCTTCCCAGCGCAAGGCCGGCCATGAATACGGAAAGAACCGCGGTCACCGCGAGGTGGGAGCTGCCGAAGAGGAGTTGCAGGGAACGGACCCACACCACCTGATACACCAGCGCCGCGGCGCCGGAGAGGAAGAACACCAGGTAGATGACCACACCCATGGGGGTGCCTTCCGCGGTTTCTACTCGGTGATCAGGAATGCCTCGACCCGGTTATTTCCGCGGTCCGCAATGAAGACCGGCCCGTTATCGCTGATGCACATCGCCGCCGGGTGCCGGAGGAACCCGTCCTTCCACCCCATGCTCAACCGCCGCCCCCGGAAGGAGCCGTCCGGCCCGAGGATGACGATCCCGCTGCCGTTCTGGTCGACCAGGAAGATCGTTCCCTGTTTGTCCGTCGCGATGGCGGTCGGGAAGTGCACCTCTCCTGTCAGGCTTTCCGACAGCGGTGCGACATCCGGGGAGTTTTTCGCCACCCTGGACACCCTTTTCCGGACGCTGTCCAGCAGGAGGATGTTCCCCCCCGCATCCACGGCGAGGTCCGAGAAGAAGCCGTACTCTTTCGGAAAGGGGATCTCCCGCTGGATTTTCCCCGCCGGGTCCATCACGAGGACCCGGGCGGAATACACGTCGAGAAGGTACAGGTTGTCGTCCCGGTCGATCCGGAAACTCCTCGGCACGACGGCCCCCTGCACATCCCCCGCGGGGGCGACGTATCCGAGAAATTCGCCGGATGGGGCGACGCGCCCGATCCGGCGCGATTTCCCGTCCAGCGCGAAGATGTCCCCCTTCGAATTCACGTCAACCCGGATCGGGAACGGCAACTGGGGCAGGACGATTTCCCCGCCGGGCGTCCAGCTGTCCCCCGCGATCGCGTACCGCAGAAGCCGGCCGTTTCCCGTGTCCGCCACGACCAGGGCGTTCCCCCGGCAGCTGACGCCTTCCGGCTGCCGGATCCCCGCGCCTTTCCCGTCCACGTAGATCGGGGCCATCATCCTGAGCTTGAGGGGTTCGGCGGCATGGGAGCCGGCGGCGACCACAAGGCCGATCGAGGCGGAGAGAACATATTTCAGCGCGTTACGCATCGGGTCACCTCTTGTATTGTTCGTGGCATTGCACGCAAAGTTCCATCTTGATGTCGTAATGCGTGAACCGCTTGTGCTCCGATCCGTGCGGATCGTGACAGCTCGAGCAGTCCATGGCGAGGTTCCTGTTCCTCTTGTCGGCCACCTTCTCGCCGATCGGGTGGGAGGAATGCTTCTGCCAGTCGTGGCAGGTCCCGCACAGATTGATCGGGGTCGTGTTGTCCAGCAGGAAGACGTTATTCGAAGAATGGGGCATGTGGCACTTCGTGCAGTTCCCCTCCTGGACCGGCTTGTGCTTCACGAGGGATTTGTCCAGCCGCTCGATGGTGTCCCCATGGCATTCTCCGCACAGGGGAAGTTGCGGCTCTTTCAGGAGACCGCTCTCCCGGGAGGCGTGCGGGTTATGGCAGTTCTGGCACGACGTTTTGTCCACCACGGGCCAGTGAATGCGGTTTCTGCCCAGGATTTCGTTCATCTGGGCGTTGTGACACCCGCGGCACAACTCGTATCCCGCCTTGCGGGTTTTCAGAGCGTCCGGAGAGGAGGGATCCAGGTGGCACTGGTTGCACATCTTGTTCGCAACGGGCTGGTGCGGCTTCCCCCAGAGGATCCCCCTGCTGCCGGAGCCATGGGGATCGTGGCAGGAGCTGCAGTTCGACTTCGCCACGGGATATCCCATGTGCTGTTTCCCGAAGGCGGGCGCGTCCGGCCTGTGGCACGTGACGCAGATGCCCGGCACGTCGTTTTTCAATAAAGACAGGGTCTTGGCGGAAGCGTGCGGGGTGTGACAGTTCAGGCACCCTTTCTCCACGGGGCTGTGCTTGAACTTGTTCCCCGCCATCTCCTTCGCGAGGCGCTGGTGACAACCGGAACAAAGCTCGTTCCCCGCCAGCAGCAGGTTGTTTTTGTTCTTCGCGGCGTGAGGATCGTGGCACTTCACGCAGTTTCCTTCCACCGCCACCTTGTGCGCGCTTCGCGTTTTCCCCGGGACGATCCCTTCGTGGCACGAGAAGCAGATCCGGTTCACGCTCGAAGAGAGCAGCTTCCCGTGGGAGGAGGTGTGCGGGTTGTGGCAGTCGGAACAGTCTCCCGCCTTGACCGGCGTATGGAGGAACGGAAGCTTCAGTTTTTCCTTGAAGGCCTCGTGGCAGGTCAGGCAGACCTTCCCCTTCGCTCCGGGCTTCAGGCGGAACTTGTCCTGGGAGTACGACAAGGAAACCGCCATCGTGGAAACGATCGCGAGCAGGACCAGTGAGGTCTTGGTTCGAAGCATCATGATTGATCCCCTGTCATCGCTTTCCTGCGAGATGGCAATCCTCGCAGGACCGTCCGGCGAACGGTGCGTGGACTTTTTCCTTGAAGAATTTCGGGTCTTTCGAGGCATGAGGAGTATGGCAACTTATGCAATTCATCGCCGCCGGGTCGATGCCTAAGTGCGCCTTGCCGAAGGATGCGTCCTTCACGTTGTGGCACTCGGCGCAAAGAGTCTGCACGGGTTTCACCAGAAGCGTCCCCTGTCCCGTGAAATGGGGGCCGTGGCACCTCAGGCAGTCGCGCGCGGCGGGAGAGTGCGCCTTCTCCTTCTGCATCTTCTCCTTGAGATCCTTGTGGCAGGTGAGGCAGAGATCGGGGCCCTGCGCCAGCATCAGCTTGTTCAGTTTCGCCTTGTGAGGACTGTGGCATTTCGTGCACTCCCCCGTGGAAACGGGGGAATGCCGGCTCTTCCCGCCCTTCAATCCGTCTTTTACTTCCGAATGGCACTCGAAGCAGACCTTGTCCTGCTTCGCGACGATCATCCCCCCGAAATTGGACGCGTGGGCGTCGTGGCACGTCAGGCACTCCCCCCCCTTGAAGGGCTCGTGGCTTGCGCCGCCGGCAACCTCCTTCATCAGCTCCCCGTGGCAATCGGCACAGAGGGAGGCGCCGGCTTTCCGGAGGAGCTTCTTTTCCTCCGTCCCATGCGCAATGTGACACGGGGAGCAACTCCCCGACAGGACCGGCTTGTGGATCTGTTTCCTGACGAAGCCCGCTTCCGCATCGGCGTGGCAAGCGTAGCAGACCTTGTCCTCCCGGCTCTTCAGGATCGCCGGAAGGTCGGACCCGTGCGGGTTGTGACAGGAGGAGCACTCCCCCTTGGAAAACGGCTCATGCTGCGTCTTCGCTTTCTGGCTCGTCTTCACCTTCTCGTGACAGGAGTAGCACAGATCCGCATCTTTCGCGGCAAGCAGCCCCTTGTTCCTGGCGGCATGGGGCATGTGGCAGGAAAGGCACCCTTTCCCCTTCGTCACGGCGGCGTGGCCCTTCGACACCGGCTTCCCCTGGTCCACGTGACATTCCAGGCAGAGGCCGTTTCCTTTCCTGGAGAGGAGATTCGGGTTCCGCGAGGCATGAGGATCGTGACAGGAAAGACACTCCCCCCCCCCGAAGGGGCCATGGAGAACCGTTCCCCCCGCCTTCAGCTTGGATTCGTCGTGGCACTGGGAGCAGAGCGTTCCGCCCTTTCCCGTCGCCGCGAAGGGCGCCTTGGAGTCGGGCGGCGGGTGGCACGCGTCGCAGCTTTTCTCCACCACGGGATTGTGCGCGCTCGCTTTCAGGAGCATTTTCCGGGAGGAGGAGTGCGGGTCGTGGCACCCCGTGCAGGAGGAATTTTCCACGGGGTAACTGCCGTGCGCCTTCCTGAACGGACCTTTGCCGGGATCGTGACAGGAGAGGCAGAGGGGCGTCTTCGCCTTGACGAGCAGGTCGGGCTCGCCGGAGCTGTGGGGACGGTGGCAGGCCCGGCATCCATCTTTTTGGATGACCGCGTGGGCCACCTTCTGCTGATAGGCCTCTTTCTTATGGCATTGGTAGCATGCCTCCGGGCCTTCCGCCTTCAGGAGGTGGCTCCCCTGGGAGCCGTGCGGGTTGTGGCAGGAAGTGCACTTCCCCGTTTTCAGGACCGTGTGCACCTTGGGCTGGTTCAGCCCTATTTTATCCTTGCTGTGGCAGGAGTAGCACAGTTCGTTCCCGTCTTTTTTCACCAGGAGCTTGGGAACGATCCCGTGCCGGAGATGACAGTCCTCGCACTTCCCCTCCTTCATGCCCGGGTGCAGATTCTTGAGGGAGAGATATTTCTCCGAAAACTTCTTGTGGCAGTCGAGGCATCCTTTCCTCTCGAACTTTCGTTCCTGCGCCCAGGAGGGTCCGTGGGAAGAGAGGAAGGCCGCTCCCGCCAAGGTAAGGATCAGGCCAAGGAACACCAAGGTCCGCTTGCAGAGGATGGTCGGCATACGGTCTCCCGAATCGATGGTGGAAACGCTATCTGGCCCGGGGGTTGACGATCCGGTCCAGCTTCTCGCCCGTGGCGTAGATTTTCACGTCCGAAGCCTTCCGCAGTTTCTCTTCCCAGTCCCGCAACGCGCTCTGGAGCTTTTCGGCGTTCACCTTCTTTTCCATTACCCCCTTTACTGATTCGAAGGGCATGGGCCGAGAGGGAATCCGTTCCCGTATTTCCAGCACGTAATAGGCATTCCCGGGATCGGCGTAGAGCCGGTACTCCCCCGGCGCCGCACCGGAAATCGCCTTCCGGACCTCCTCGGGCAGGGTCGTCGCGTCCAGCATCTGCCCGCCGAACTCCAGCAGGTTTTTTCCCTTCCCTGCTTCGACCCGCCCCTCGGCGTTCGCCCGGAGCCACTGGAAATCCGCCCCCTTGCGCAGCTTTTCGATCGCGTCTTCCGCATTCTCCTTGCCGGAAAACACCAGGCCGTCGATCCGCACCATTTCCGGGAACGTGTAATCGCCGATGTGCGCCTGGTAATAGGATTTCAATTCCTCGTCGTCCACCTTGACGTCCGGGGCGACCACTTTCTGGACGAAGGCACCGAAGAGGATTCCGCTCCGGTATTCCTCCACTTTCTGTTTATAGAACTCCGTCCGGTCGAGTTTCCGCCTTTTTGCCTCCTTGATGGTCACCCGCCGGTTGAGGATCTCCTCCAGCGCCTGGTCTTTCCTCCGGTTGATCTTTTTCCCCTCGGCGGCCCTTTCCGCGCCGTGAAAGAATTTCTTCTCGAGGGCCTTCGTCAGGTCCCCCACGATGACCGGTTTTTCCCCCTTCACCTTCGCCAGGACGCGCTCGTCCACCAGCAGTTTCTCGAACCCCGGCTCCGCCGATTCATAGTCGAGGCTGTCGGCCAGCTTCCGGTCGATCGTGACGTACTTCTTCCTCAGCCCCTCCGTGTACGTTTTCAGTGCGGCGGCCTTTTTTGCCTGCAGCGCATCTTTTTCGGCCTGCTCCCGGGCGGCCGCGTCCTTCGGAAACCGGATGTCTTCCAGTTTCAGCAGGGAAACCTGGTTCCCGATCCGCATCAATGGGCTGATTCCCCCCTTCTTCATGGAGGATACGGTCTTGCCAACCTCCGGGCTTAAGGATTCGAATTTCATGTATTGCCCTTCCAGGCTCCCTTTCGCCTCCCCTGCGGTGATCATCCTTTGCGCCAGTTCGCCGAAATCGCCCCCGGCGCGTACCTCCGCTTCCAGCCGTTTCCCGTCTTCTTCCTTTTCGAAGAGGACGGATGTCACCTTGATCTCTTTCACCGCTTCCCGGTACCGCTTTTCCACCTCTTTCCTGTCGGCTTGGCGGATGTTTCGCACGTGGTAGCCGTACAGCATCCCCCGCAGCGTGTCTTCCTCAAACGTTTTCTCCGCGCTCCGTACCTCCGGCAATTCGTCGAGGCCGATGTTGCGCGCCTCCTGGAGAACCAGCCTGGCGTTGATCAGGCGATCGAGCAGTTGCGAAGGATTGGACCGCGGTCTTGTTTCATTGCCCGTCATCCCGCCGTGGATTCCGGAAAGCACCCGGTCGAACTCTTCCAGGGTGAGCGGTTCGCCATTGACCCGGGCCAGTGTAGGTTTTCCGCCCACCAGGGGAAGGTCCGCGCCCGCAGTGAATCCATTCCCCCCTCCGAGAAACAGCAAGAAAACGGCCATCAAGAGGGCAGCGGACAGGGAAGTTCGCGTCATGCCATTCCTTTCTTTCGCTTTTGCCATTCAAGGAATAATCAGGCAGTGCCTTGCAGGCAAGGAATCATTCTCAATCTGAAAACTGTATACTGTGGACATAAACCCCGTCAAGAAAATTATGGGCGAGGTCCGGGAGGGACCGCAACCGCCAACGGTCCCGCCCTTTCCTCAAAAACCGCATTCAACCTCTCGACCACCGAACGGACCATCCCGGTCGCCATCCCGTGGGCGGTGTTGACCTTCCCGAGGTTGAAGAAGAACACGCCGTCGTCTCCCTGGTTATAGCTGGAAGAGGTCCATACGATCTGCCGGGTTTTCATGTCGAAGACCCGCGTGGAAAACTCCACCTTGGGATTGCCCCAGCCGCCGATGTAATCCTGGTACTCCATCACGACTCCTGTAAGGACCAGGTCCACCTCCATGTCGGCATGCAGGATGTCCGCCTGGGGGAGAGAAAGACCGCCCTCCATGATCGTCCTCGAACGGAGGAGAGTCTGTCTTACCACCCCCGGCTCGACCACATCGATCGTTCCCGTTTTCGAGAGTTCCCTGATGAAATGGAGGGCCAGGATCTCCCCGGCATTTCTCCTCGTGCTCTCGTCCCGGAACGGGAGCACGGCAACAGAAAATGTTTCTTTCCCGTCCGGTGGTTTCGGGGGAAGGCCGCGGAAACTTTTCGGCAGGAATTTTTTTTCGACTTTCCGCGAGTCTTTCGGCTTCCTGCCGGAAAGGTACTCCGTCAACGAGTTCACGACCCGATCCTTTGCTTTTTCCCAAAGCGCACGGGGATCGTTGACCAGGCCCAGGAGCAGAAACCCCGGAGCGTCGTTCCCGGCCATCCCGACGCCTTCCATCCAGAGAACGGATGCTTTCCTGTGTGTGGAGACAAGCCTTGCGACCAGGGCAGCCTTGGGCGGATCCGTTTCATCAAACAGTTCAAGAGAAATGAACAGGACTGCGTCCGTCCCCGTTTCTTCCCGGAAGGCCTCCCCCAGTTCCCGGTTGAGTCCGCCGGCATACCGGACTCGATGTCTTTCCATGAATCTCTCCAGGACGTCTTCCCCGAGGATATTGAGACCCTTCCGCTTCATGGCCTCGATGAGCGATATCCTCAACGCCTGGACCGGGATGGGCATCCCGGCGAGGTTTTCCACCGGCATCACCGCAATCAGGGATTTCATCCCCGCGGAAAGGTCGATCCGGTATTCCGGCGCCGCTACCGGCGCAACGGCACACCCGGAAAGAAAAACCGAAACAAGCAATAATTTCAGGAAATATCTATTTCCCGAAAAGTTTATCAAGAAGATCATCGACCGCCTTCTGCGTCGTCGCATTCATCGGCTCCCCACCCCCGCCGAAAAGGCGGTCCGCCGTCGTTACCCCTCCCTGGGTGGAGGAGGCGCTCCACACCACTTTCCCCGTCTGCGCCTCCATCATCTGGAGGCTCAAGGAGACGACGTTCGCGGCCGAAGTCCCCGACCGAACCTCCCCGTATTCCGTGACCGTGCCGGTGAACACGGCGTCCGCATTCACGATCTTGGCGAACTTCGTCACATCCTCCGGGGTTGGTGAAGCCGGGCGCTCGAGATTCAGCCGGGAGATCCCCCGCCCCACCTCGCCGGGAGGGATCACGTACACACCCCCTGTCGCCTGCAGCATCGTCATGAAGACATCCCGAACCCGTTCGCCGGCCATGTTATCCCGCGTGAGATTGGTGAACGGCATCACCGCCACGGCCTGGAGCGAGCCGAAATCCATGTTCTGATCCCGGAAGACGACCCTGGACGAGCCGGTGGCGCACCCCGTGGAGAAGAGAAAGAAGATAAGTGCTATCCATCGGTGGATTTTCGGTTTCTCCCTCATCGTCAGATCCCTTCGAAATGGTTTTTGTCCCTCTTCCCGCCCCTTCAGAAGGAAATCCGGACCGTCCCGCTGTATACGTTGGACAATGTCGTCAGGGCGGGGGTTTCCGTCTTCAGGTTCAGGTAGGAAAGATTCAGATACGATCGCGGCGTGAAGTACCACCTCAGGCTGGGGACGATGGACCTTTCCTCGGAATCATCCGACCGGATCGTCTCGTTGTAGAAGAACGTCAGGTGCAGCGTCCCGTCCGGGAAGGGGGACCAGGTGAGGGTATAATTGAAGATGTTCCTGCTGGGGGATGTCGTCGATTGTTCGATCCGGTAGGAACCGAACAGATACACCGTCTGCACGGGAGTGATCGACAGGGTGGCCTCCCCAGCGCGCGTGGTATTCGTGGTTTCCCCCGGCAGGTCCCCTCCGGAACTTTTCGTGGTGGTTCCGTTGTAAAGAAGGGTCAGGGTCACTTTCCGGTTCGGCACAAAGGTTGCCCCCGCGTTCACCTGGGTGTTCCTGTTCTTACGTCCCGTGTCGTCTTCCTGGAAACTTACTCCCCCGCCGAGGTTCGCGTCGATCCCTTCGTACAACTTCGCAATATTATATAAAAATAGGGATTTGTTGGTGTTCCTTTTCCCGGCGACGGTTTCGTCTCTCCCGCTGAAAAGGAGGGAGTGATACAAGGTCTGGAAAGGAACCGCCGTTACCGACGCGGTATACAAGAGCGCATTGCGATAACCGTCCTGCTCCTCCCCGTTCTCGAAGGAAACCCTTCCCCTTCCGGAAAAGACCCTGTTGAACTGCCGGAAGAACGAAAGCCCGTTGGAGGCCGTGTACCTCAGGTCCCCTGGGTCCCTTTCCGTGAAGACATACGTGAATTCGTAGGTCAGGGCGAGGGCCTCCAGGATCACCGCGCGGAAATCCAGATTCCCGTTCTGGAAGGTCGATGTCCGTTTCCCCGCCGCTTCCGAAGCGGGCCGGCGGACCTCGCCCTGCAGTTCCGTGACGAGGATGGTGGGGAAGCCGGACGCAAAGGGGACCGTGGGGGAAAGAGGGGCGGTCACCACCTTGACATACCGGGCCGTGACGTTCGCGAAACGGATCTCGAAACGGTTGAAGGTGGGGCTGTAGACCGCGGGGGAAACGGTCTGTCGAAGATCCCAGTTCTGGTTGTCGGCGCTCGTGTAGATCCGCCAGGAAAGGGCGTCGGCGACCTGCGACACGTCCCGGTCGACCCAGACGAAGAGGGTGTTGATTTCCGCGGCGGTGGCGAAGTCCAGCCCCATATTTCGAAGACTGGTGTTGCCCCCCGGCGGCGGGAGACCAAGGTCGATCCCGGTTCCCGCCGCAAGATTCCCGTCGATCAGGGCCGGGTTCGAGCCAAGGACGGCATTTTCCGGGGTGTCGCTCAAGGCCGAGAGACCCGCGAACGGGAAGACCGGAACGCCGACCTCCCCGGCGCCCGCGGTGGTGGTTTCGATTTCCTGACGCGTGAAGTTGTAATCCAGCCCGAAGGTGATCCGCCGTTGCCACCAATGGTTGGAATAGTTCACCCGCCCGTTGTTGGTCGTCTCTTTCGTCGTGGTATCCGTCAACCGGAGCTCCGTATTCCGGAACGTGCCCTGGTAATAGAGCGTCAGGGCCTCCACGGGCCGGTAATTCGAAGTGGCCTGGTACAGGTCGGTAATGGTGTCCACGCTCAACCGGTCCTTGTCGAAGAGGTGATCCCGGGAATATTGCAGCCGGAGATCGGGAAACCGGTCGGGCCTCCAGTAGAGCGTCGAGATGAACGACTCCCGCACCGTGGTGAGGGGGGAAGACCCGGAGGTCTCCACCTTCTCCTCGTTCCGGCTGTAGACGGCATCCGCCTGGTAGAGGGGGGTGCGCAGGTTCAGGTTGACGTACGGCCGCAGCGTGGTCGCCGTGGTGTCGGTTTTCAATCCCTCGATGTCGAACGAGGTGTCCCTCTTCCGGAAAAGGCCGGAAGCGAGGAATTTCAGGTTCGGGTAGAGCTTCCTGTCGAGCGTGAGGTTGTATAACTGCGAGAGGGAATCGGATTTTGTCTTGGTCGACTGGCCGCCGGCGTCCTTGTTTTCGGTATCGTTCCTGCTGTAGTCGAATTCGAGGTAGCCGGAGAGCCCTTCCGCCAGCGACTCCCCGGGGACGATCCCCGAAATCGCGATCAGGGCTGGGAGGACCAGGAACGCCAGGCCGGCGATGCGCGAGGAGGAACATTTTTCCCATCGCATGACCGGGCGGTCACCTTTCTCCCATCAGTGTCACCCAGTACGGATCTTCCCCCACCTCGGTCTCCGATGCCGTCCCCTTGCCGACGAGGCGAACCGTTCTCACACTGTTCGTCCCGGGGAGGACGACAAGGAGGTTGTTCCCTTCCCCGTCGATCGAAAAATTCGACGCATCACTTCCGGTCCGGTAGGAGTCGACGGGAAGGAAGGAGAACGGGTCGTAGATCGCGATCTCCCCGGTCCCCCGTCTCGCCAGGTAGATCAGGTCGGTCCGGGGATCCACTTTGAGCGCCATCCCCCCGCTGCCCACGTATACCCGTCGCACGAGGGAAAGGGTCATCGGGTCGAATACACCGAGATACGAGGAGTATCTGTGCAGGACGTAGAGCCGGTTCCCTGACCGGTTGAAATCCCCGCGCAACGGACCGGCCTCCGTGGCGACTGTGGCGATCACCGCCAATGTCACGAGGTCGAGGACCGAAATCGTGCCGGAGAGCGTGTTGAACACGTACGCCCTTCGCCCGGCGCGGTCGACCAGGATGGACTGCGGACCGTTGCCGACCTGGATCCGCCTCGTTTCCACGAGGGAGGCCGCATCAATGACGCTTACCGTGTTCGACCCGGTGTTGGCGGAGAGCAGGGTCTTCCTGTCCGGAGTGAGGGCCAGTTCCTCCGGACGGTCCCCGATGACGAGCTGCCCCCGGCTGATCACGTCCGTCCCGAGGAGGTCGATCGCCTCTACGGCATCCTCCCCGGAAACCGCCACGTACGCCCTGCGCAACACCGGGTCCAGGGAGATCCCCGCCGGGGAGGACCCCGTGGGGACGACGGAGACGACCTTGCCGGTGATCTTGTCGAATACGGTGACGGTGTTTGCCTTGCGGCTGGACACCAGGCCGATCAGCCCGGTGGTGAGTTTGCCCGGGACCTCCGCGGCAAAAGAGGGGGCGAACCGGATTCCCCCCTGTATGGATTCCCGGTACCGGAACGTAAGCGTTACGACAACCGCTTTTTTCCTGGCGATCGCGAAGGGAAAGGACGTCATCGGTTTCTCCCCGGCCAGGGAAAGCGCGATATCACCCTCCTCCCCTTGCAGGGCGGCGCCCGTTACGCGGAACGAGAACCCCAGATACTGCCCCGGCGGAAGCTCCCCGGATGCTAAGAGCCGGTCCCTCTTCGGATCCTTCCCGCGGATCTCGGCAATATGGAGGGAAACGGGGACCGTGGTCCCGTCTCCCCGCACTGCAGACATCCCTTCCAGCCGGAACGTCAACCGGTCGGCCTCCTGGGACAGAGACGTAAGATATACGAATACCTGCCCGTTCTCTTCCAGGCGGGGCTTCACCAGGGAGGGCATCGCCTGGCAGGCGGAGAAAAACAGAGATAAGGCGAAGAGCGCCGACAGACGCTTCATGAACCGTTCCCTGCATTCCTTCCTGTTTTTCGCCATAATCACTTTTCCAAGGAATTGCGCGCTAAGTGGCAGATCCAAAATTTCCCGGGCTAATTTTACCGGAATAAAAAAAGGAAGGGGGCCGATTTTTCTACCGGCCCCCTTCTTCAGGCTTTCTTCCGCCGGGAAGGAAGCTCCCGGCTATCCGAACATCATCAATCCTTCGCGTGGCACTTGTTGCAGAGCACGCGCTGGTAGGTGGCGAACTTGGTGACCGGGCGGTCGTAATAGGCCGCATTCGTCTCCGCGCCCAAGCGGCCGCGGGCGAACTGCGGCACCGTCGGCGTCGTGTCGGTCCCAGGATAGAGGCTGTTGTAGACCATGAACTCGCCTTCCATGTTCCACCGGAGAGCATACTCCCAGCCGGACGCGTGCGCGCGGTGGCAGGAGAGGCAGGAGACCCGGTCAGAAGCGGTAGGTCCGCTGAGGACGGTATCGTTGTTCTTCGCGTGGCTGGCGAGCACCGTGTAGTCGGCGGTGCTCTCGATGAACGGGACCAGCGAGGTGAACGAGGTTGCTCCCGTCGTCCCGCTCATGTCGCCCGACTTCACGTATTGCTGGTAGTTGGCGGCGGTGCCTCCACTGAGCGTCTCGTCCGTCGGGTGCACGTAGTTTCCGCTCGAGTGCATGTCCGGATGGCAGGTGGCGCACCAACTACCCCAGGCGGTATGCCCGCCTGTTGTTGCATGGCCGTACGCCGTGCGGGTCTGGGTGGCCGCCTCGGTCCGGTTGTAGGTGCCCGGGACCTTAGCCGCGGGGACACCTGGAAAGGCGGCCTTGTTGTAGCCAGCGCCCGCGAGGAGCCGGTAGGTGCCAACAGCATTCGCAGTATCAGGTTCATTTGTGGCGGTGTTGTCATACGAGCCCGAGGCCTTGATCGGCGCGCCGGTTTTCGCGATCACGCCAGTGGAAAGCCTTCTGTACTGGCCATGCTGATCGTGGCAGGAGTTGCACGCCAGCTGCGATGACGTGAACGTTCCGCCGGGGGCGGCACTGTTCACTGGATCGACGACGTACCCGAAGTCGGAGGCGATAATGTTGTGGCCGTGCGTAGCGCCGTTCTCGGTGGTGGTCGTCCCGCGGACGGTGAAGTTGTAGGTCTTCTTCAGCCAGCCGAAGTCGCCGCCCGGGGTCCGCTGCAGGGGGGCCTGACCCGACCCCAGGGAGCCCGGCGCGGTACTTATGTGGTAGGATGAGGGGCCGGTGTCGGCCGCATTCTGGTGGCAGGAAAGGCACGTAGAGCTGGCATCGGAGTTGATCAGCAAGAAGCTCCCGGTGGGCGCGGGAGTGTGCATGCTGTGGCAGCCGCCGCACTCGGCGACGCCGCCCGAGTGGAAGGCGTACGAGGTGGTGCTCACGCCGACCGCCACGAGGGCGGCCAGAAGCGCGAAGAGGGTGATCTTGGCGATCTTCATTTCTCCTCCTTGGTTTCTCTCCGGGATTTCGGAGAGTTCGGTCCGGTTCGTGGTGAACGGCTGAAAATTTCCTTTGCGATTTACAACTCCCTTTTTTTCTCCCTTGCCTTCCTTGCCACCCCCTTTCCGTGATCGGATTGACATCCATTCCTCCCGTTCAGTCCGTCGTTACGGTAAATACCGATACACCCCGGTTCATCACCTGGGTGACGTAGAGTTTTCCTGAATTTCCCACCGCCACCTCGTTCGGTCGGATCAAGTTCCCAGGCTTGCCCCCCCGGTACCCGAACTCCTGGAGGAACCGGAATTCCCTGTCGTAAACCATCACCACGCTGCGCAGCCGCTCCACCACGAGGTAGTTCCCCCGGTCGTCCTTCGCGATGCCGCTCACGACCCCGAACAGTCCGGGGGCGGAGCCGGCCTTCCCGAAGGACCCGGCCACCTTCCCGTCCGGGGAGACCACGAACGCCTTGAACAGCACCGGGACCGTGAAGAGCATATTCCCCTCGGAATCGAGGCTGAAACCGAAGATCTCGGTGTCCGGCCGGTCCTTCTCGGGGATCTCGAGGATGTCGGCGAGGTCGTACCCCTTCAGGAACACCCCGTTCCGGTCCGTCACGACGACCCGCATCCCGCTGCTGCTCAAGAAAAGGAATTTGCCGTCCCGGTAGAACATGTAGTTGGGGAAGAACCGGGAGAATTCCGGGGGGGACCCCGTGATCGTCATCCTTGCTTTGGCCTCCCCGCGGTAATTGCACCGGATGACGTGGTATTTCGGATATCCGGGGACGCTGAAGTCGTAGGACAGAAGATGGATCTCTCCCGCCTCGTCCAGCGCCAGATCGTAAATCCCCAACAGATCGGGATCGTCGCCGAACCAGAAAACCTCCATTCCTACATCGTTGAATACCCGCACGACCCCCCTGTCGATGACGTACGCTTCGTCCCGGGCCCGGTCCACCCGGACCCTGACGTCGCTGTATGGCACTTTCCCATAGAAATTCGAAAGGTTGTACAGGAAGGTGGATTTCACTTCCGCGCTGGCCTGGGCCGGGAAGGAGAGCGTCGTCAGAAGGAAGGCGACCAGCATCATTACAAAACCGTATCTTTTCATCGGTGTCATCATCGAGTGTTTGTATTGCCAGGCTAATTTGCGACAACCGTGCCAATATGTATCTATCTGATTCTTAATGCAAATCCGTTCTTCCGATGGAGAGAAAAACGGGTGGTCATGACGCACCCTTTCAGGATTCTTATTGTTTTATTGCGGGTTACAGGTGCCGTAGAAATGCCGCACCGCGGTTGCGGGAATTACCCCCCGAAAACTACCACCCGGCCGCTCCCCGAACCCCTCGCCCGGGTCAGCGCCATGTTGGCCATCCCCAGCAGGTCCTCGGCGGACTTCACCTGATCGGGTCTGGTGCCGCCGGGCGGGAGGATCTCCATCGATGCCAGCCCCATGCTGCACGTCACATCGGTCTTTCGGTCGTCGAGAAGACAGACCCTTTCCTGCACCTTGGACCGGACCATGTCCGCCTTCGAAAGGATCCGATCCGAAGTGGCCTCCGGAAGGATGAGGGCGAACTCGGCCTCCCCGCTTCGGGCAACGACGTCGGAACTGCGGATGGCGCTGCGGATCACCTGGCTCGTTTCCGAGAGGATCCGGTTCCCCGCAGGGGGTCCGAAGCCGGCCTTCACCCTCTCCAGGTTGTCCAGCCCCAGGATTGCAAGTGCCAGGTTCCGCTTGTATCGCTGCGACCGGTGGAACTCCTCGCTCAGGCGGGCCTTGAAATAGGCGTGGCTGTACGACCCCGTGAGAGCGTCCTTGACACAGAGGGCGACCACCTCTTCCATGCGCAGGTCGTACTCCCTTCGCAGACGAACGTGGGCCTCCACTTTCCCGGCAAGGATCCGGGCGTCGAAAGGAACGGTGATGTAGTCATCCGCGCCGGCTTTCAGGGACGCAAGGATAGTCTCCGGACCCGCATCGGTCACGGCGATCATCGGAAACCGGTGGGTTCCCGCCGCTCCTTCCCGGATCGTCCTGCACGTTTCCGCCGCTCGTTCCCGGTCCCCCTGAAAACCGACAAGGACGGCGTCCACAGGCTCTTTCAGAACGATTTCCAGGGCGCTGCGGGCATTCTCGGCTTCGTTCGTGCGGAACCCCGCCTTTTCGAGAGGTTTCCCGATGGCCTTCCGGTCCGGCGTCTCGCCGCCGACAATCAGGATCCGCATCTCTTTCGTACCTCCGGGTTTGTCCGCCGCGTCGCCGATCCGGCGGGCCGGTCGGGCCTTTTGCTTCCCTGCGAGGGCGGCATCCACGGTCGTCTTGAACCGGGCGAAGTCGATCGGTTTGGGGATGAAATCGAGAGCCCCAAGGGCCTTGGCATACTCCGAATTCTCCCTGGTGTCCTCGCAGGAGACCAGGATGACCGCCGGCCTGAAGGGAAGAGTCTGGATCTTCCTAAGGGTGTCCCAGCTCTTCTTCCCCTGGAGATAGAGGTCGAGGAGGACGAGGTCGTAGGGATCTTTCGAGAGCTCTTCCCATGCCTCTTGCTCGCTTGCCGCCGTTTTGACCTGGTACGTGTAGCTGCGGCAAATGATCCGCGCAATGATCCCGCGAAAATGGGAATCATCATCAACAACAAGAGCCTGCGCCATGCGATTCAGTAAAAGCAATGATTACGCCAGAAACCTTGATGAACGTTAATTTGCTGAATTTATTGTTGAATTTAATAAAACAGGGTTCATTTCCCATGCCCGCATCAGGATTCCCTGGGGGTATTTTGACGCACTGGAGGGGGGGGAAGCAGGGAAATTACAGGTAAAAAGAGGAGTTATCGGGGATATCGTCCTGACGCACTACTCTTCGGCCCGAAATCCCGAGGACTCGATACCGTAACGCCGCATGAGCCGCTGGAAGTTCCCCCTGTCCACCCCCAAGGATTCGGAAGCCCGGGAAACGTTCCCGTCGTTCTCCTTCAACGCGGCGGTGATGATCCTCCTGTTGAATTCGTCCAGCACCCGGATCTTCGCCTCCTGATAGCTTGTTCCCTTTTCGATCCGGGTAGACAGGTGCTCCTCGCCAACCATCTCCCTGGGCAGGTCTTCCGGCGCGATCGTCTTTCCCGCCATGAGGATGGAGAGCCTCTCCACGAGGTTTTTCAGCTCCCGCACGTTTCCGGGCCAGCCGTATCGCACCAGGATCTCCATCGCCTCCTTGCCGAAGCGAATCGCCGGCAACTTGCCGTCGCTGAAGAAGGAAACGAAATGTTCCGTCAAAAGCCGGATATCCTCCCTGCGCTCCTTCAAGGTGGGCACGTGGATGGGGATCACCGCCAGGCGGAAGTACAGGTCCTCCCGGAATTTCCCCGTGTTGAGGAGGTCCTGGATGTCCTTGTTCGTGGCGGCCACGATCCGGGCATCGACCTCGATCTCGCGGTAGTCCCCCACGCGCCGGATCCGCCCGTCCTCGAGGACCCGGAGGAGCTTCGACTGGAGAACG
>Ga0209521_10000268_pt1 | contig 38130 bp, 28 predicted proteins | sample Rifsed19ft4_FD_184016 | JGI IMG/M metagenome (GOLD analysis project Ga0209521, IMG submission 184016) | Soil microbial communities from Rifle, Colorado, USA - sediment 19ft 4 (version 2) | ecosystem: Environmental > Terrestrial > Deep subsurface > Rock core/Sediment | place: Rifle, Colorado...
TACCCATGGATAGGAGAAGCACGCGCTGCAACACAGTCCGTAAATCCAGAGCTGCCACGAGCTCACGGCCGATATTGTAAAGCAGCTCGAGGGAATCCCTGGATATTTCAGACTGCTTTACTTGAACGGTCATACTCGCTCATCCTTGGCGATCATCAGCGAGAGAAATAGTACTACCTGGTGCAACCGATCAGCGCTCCAACTTTAGGACCCCCGGCTCCCGACCACCCAATCGAGATCTTTCCTGGGTTCGGGGAAGTTATGCTCATTTGGGGATTTTCGATTTGACGTTGAGTATAGCATATTTGAGCACCCAACGCTGACGCAAGTGTGATTAAGAACGTGTCAATGCCTGGGTAGGTCTAACATGAGCACCTCAACGGTTAGGCGAGGGTTGACGTTGCGCTCAAGTAAATCGAAAGTGCGTTCGAGGGTAGAGACTGTGCGCTGCACACTGGCGAGGTCCAGGTGGGAAGTCAAGTTCTTGATCTCCTCCACCCGATCCAGGTTGGAAAGTGGGGTGGAGGCGCCGCTGGCGCAGAGCATAACGTCCCGCCAGAAGGAAAGCCACACTGCAAACGCGCCGCGCATTGATTCTCTATCCTTCACCATGTCTTCAGCGTAGGCGAAGCGCTCGACTATGCTGGCATTTAATAGCTGGCGCTGGTCATCCAACCATGTGCTGCGCTTGACCAGCAAGTCTGGGTCGTTGTGCAGGGAGAGGGCGTAACCTGGCCGGCCATTGGACAGGTGGGCGATTAAGGTGGCTTTCTGCGGGGGAACCCCCCAAAGGGTTTGTAAGCCTTGGTCTAAAACATCCAACGGTAAGGGACGCAACCGAAGCACCTCGCAACGCGAGACAATGGTAGGCATGAGACGCTCGCTGCTTTCGGCGGTTAACACCAATACCACCCGGGATGGGGGCTCTTCTAAAGTTTTGAGCAGTGCATTGGCTGCGTTGGGGTTAGCCTCTTCGAAACGCAGCAGGATTGCTACCCGGTAAGCAGCTGAGTATGGGGAGAGAGACAGGTTATGCTGAAGGGCGCGGATTTGGTCGACTTTCAACGTCCCGCCAACCTGCTCGGCCTGGAGGATGGCCAGATCAGGGTGACTCATGCGCTCGATTTGTTTGCAAGACTTACAACCCCCGCATGCTTCTCCTGGGGCGGTGGGTTGAGGGCAGTTTAACGCTTGGGCAAGGTGCAGAGCTAGGGTACGCCGGCCTACGCCTTGAGGGCCAATAAAAAGGTAGGCGTGACGCTGCGTCTGGTGAGCGACATGCTGTCGCAGCATTTGAACAGCCCACTCATGGCCAAGCATGCCCCAGTTCATAAGTTGATTCCAGTCGAAAGAAGGGTGGCAGACAACAAATTAAAAGGTTTTAACCATTTTGTTTTATTAAATTGATCGGATCATTGAGTTCAACTTTGTCGAAAACGACAATCAGCTGCTGTGGCCGGATGGCTAAGGGCTCGTTGAGACGGCTGCTTGCTAATTCGACATATTTAGGAATGATCTCGTAACCGACAAATCTTCTGCCCAGTGCTCTGGCAACTTTAAGGGTTTGGCCTGAACCTGTAAACGGATCGAGAATCACTTCAGTAGGATAAGAATAGAGCCTGATCAGCCGATAAGGGATTTCCTCCGGGAAAGGCGCAGGGTGGTGGATGAATCCTGGCGGGACGGGAGCAATATGCCAGATGTTATTGGCGATGTCCAGAGTAAATAAACGGTTGATAGGATACTCCGATTCCGCTTTTTCTTCCGGACTCCGGCCGGCAAATATCTTAGGTCCTGGTTTGCGGAAAACCAGGATGTATTCATTCATGATATTAGGGTAATAATACCCAGGAAAGGGCTTCTGGATCGTTACGCCAGCGCGTTTTATCCCGGCAGTGCATTTATGCCAGATGATATCCTGGTGAAATAACCAGCCCTTTTGAGTGAAACGAGCTGCCAGGTCAAAGGGCACCGGGTAGAGATGCCCGTCCAACAGGATAGTGCCGATCACAATCGCACAGAATCCACCCGGCTTGGTGACACGGAATACCTCAGCAAACACAGCTTCCATCCAATTCAAGTAAGCCGGGTAGTCCGTGAACCCTTCGGCGTAGGCTCGGGTGCGGTAGGATTGATCGGCGTCTGCGGCATGAAGATCATAGTCAATTGCGTTCCAGTAAGGTGGTGAGGTGATGGTTAAAGCAACGTGATCATCGTCAATCTCAGGCATGGAGGCGCACGAATGGGGAAATATCTGATCAGTCATTGGATCATCCATTGTGAGAATAACTCGAACAATTGGTCTGGGAAATTATACAATACAATCACCGTTTTTCCTGGTTCCGGTTGACACCCCTCGCGCCTGACGTTACAATCCTTGCGTATGGATATCCTAGCAGAATTGAATTCTCAACAGCAGTCAGCTGTGATGGCGGGCGAGGGTCCGGTGCTAGTCCTGGCTGGCCCTGGCTCCGGGAAGACACGCGTGCTGACGCAGCGTATCGCGTATTTGATTGGGGCGGTGGGCGTAAATCCTTATAATATCCTGGCGGTCACATTCACGAATAAGGCGGCGCGAGAGATGGAGAGCCGAGTCCAGGATCTGCTCGGGGTGCGGGCGCATGGCTTGACATTAGGCACGTTCCACGCTACCTGTGCGCGCATCTTACGCCGTGAAGCTGAGCACCTGCCTTTTAATTCGAATTTTGTAATCTTTGATAGTGATGACCAGCTCGGAGTGGTCAAGCAAGCCCTGGCGGATCTCAACCTGGACCTCAAGCATTACACCCCCCGAGGGATTCATGCCTCGATCTCGAATGCCAAGAACTATCTACGCTTGCCCGAAGATTACCCTATTCAAACTTACCGTGATGAGGTGGTGAAGCGCGTCTACACCCGCTACCAGGAATTGTTGTTTGATAGCAATGGTGTGGATTTCGATGACTTGCTTCTGTGGACTGCGTATCTTTTAGAAGAAACCTCTACGGTACGGGAGAAATACGCCCGTCGATATGAGCATATTCTGGTGGACGAATTCCAAGACACCAACCTGGCCCAATACGCGCTGGTCAGGCACCTGGGTTCTATTCATAAGAATATATTCGTTGTCGGCGATACAGACCAGTCCATTTACGCCTGGCGGGGAGCAGACTACCGCAATGTGATGCGTTTTGAGCAAGATCATCCAGAGGCGCAGGTGATCTTGTTGGAGCAAAATTATCGTTCCACGCAATCGATCCTAAATGTGGCCATGGCGGTGATCGACCGCAACCCTTACCGCACGGCAAAGCGGTTGTTCACCCAGCGCGGTTCCGGCGATAAGATCGCGTTGCACGAAACCTATGACGATCGAGAAGAAGCAACTTATGTGGTGGATATGATCGCCAGCCTGGTCGGGCTCAAACAAGCCAAACCAGGTGATTTTGCAATTATGTACCGTACCAACGCTCAATCCCGCCTCTTAGAAGAAGCCTTCCTGCACCGGAACCTGCCTTATAAATTGGTAGGGGCGCAGCGCTTCTATGGGCGGCGAGAGGTGAAAGACGTGATCGCTTACCTGCGCCTGGCGCATAATCCTGCCAATGATATCAGCCTTTCTCGGGTGATCAACGCTCCACCACGGGGGATTGGAAATAAGAGCCTGCTGGCATTGCGCACACACGCCCAAAAGATCCACCTGTCCTCCGGTGAACTGCTACTCGAACTCGGCTGGGGAAGCGGTTCCGCTCACTCAGGGGCATTCACAAGGCGTACTCTCGCCTCGCTTGCCACTTTTGGTGCCCTGTTGGTTGGCTGGCGGGCAATGGTTGCAGAGGTTCCCCCATTAACGCTGATGGATGAGATCCTGGAAAAGGTGGGTTATCGCGATTATCTTGACGATGGCACAGAAGAGGGACGTGAACGTTGGGGGAACGTGATGGAATTACGCCGTCTGGCAGCGGAATACACTGAGCGCGATCTGGCAGCGTTCTTGGAGGATGTAGCACTGGTCTCCGACCAAGATACGCTGGAAGACTCGGTAAATGTGCCGACGTTGCTGACACTTCATGCCGCGAAAGGATTGGAATTCCCGGTCGTGTTCATCGTTGGATTGAACGATGGCACCCTACCGCATGTGCGCTCCTTCGACGATCCGGAGGCGATGCAGGAGGAGCGGCGTTTGTTCTATGTAGGCATCACGCGCGCTAAAGACCGTCTCTATTTGGTGATCCCGCTCAACCGCAGCGCCTATGGGTACTCAGAACCGACCGAAGAATCGAGATTCTTAAAGGACATCCCGGTGGACCTCGTGGAGGAAGAAGGTCATTTGCGCCGGCGACCAAAGGCGGGTCCTTCCTACCGGCCTGACCGCTGGGTGTCTCCTTCACCCGCCGCGGCACGGGCGCTAAAACCCCAATATTCACCGGGGTCGCGGGTCCAACACCCAGTTTGGGGGGAGGGAATGGTGCTCAGCAGCCGTATTCAGGATGATGATGAGATTGTAGACGTTTTCTTCGCCGAGGTAGGCATGAAACGTCTCGCAGCCTCACTGGCGAGGTTGCAGTTGAAGACGTGAAAGCGTATAATCCTGGCATGCCTATCCTGGAACCAAATTCATTAGAATTTATCAGCCGCGGCGCTGAGCATACCCGGAGAGTGGGTATACGTTTGGGTTCCTTAATCGGCACGGGCAATGTGATTTGCCTGGTGGGTGACCTGGGATCTGGGAAAACCACGCTTGTGCGTGGTCTGGCGGCGGGCTGGGGGTCATTGGACTTGGTTTCCAGTCCATCGTTTGTATTGGTAAATCTCTATCGCCGACCGGATGGTGGGCGACTCTATCATCTGGATGCCTACCGTTTGAGCGGCGCGCATGAAGCGGAAGACCTTGACCTGGAGGCAATGATCGAAACCGGTCCACTAGTGATTGAGTGGGCAGAGCGAATTCAATTTATCTTACCGAAAGAACATTTATGGATTACTTTGCGCTGGATTAATATCGAACAGCGCGACATGGTCTTTTCGGCCCGCGGCGCATATTATCAGAAATTATTAACAACTTTCCGCAAGCGCGTCTATGGGAGCCTGTAATGTTGTTAGCCATTGACACCTCAACACACGTGGTAGGAGTAGCCTTGTACGACGGGAAGCAGGTGCTGAGCGAGGTGATATGGACTAGTCAGGAATATCATACGGTTGAACTGGCCCCGGTGGTAGCTGAATTGTTAAGGCGCATGAAGATCACGGCATCGGAATTGAAAGCAATAGCTGTCGCACTTGGGCCGGGTTCATATACTGGCTTAAGGATTGGCCTGGCCCTGGCGAAAGGGATGGCTCTTGCCAAGCATCTCCCTTTGGTCGGGATCCCATCTTTGGATGTGGTAGCTGCAGCCCAGCCAGTGCGAGAACTCCCCATGGCAGCGGTGCTGCGGGCTGGTCGCGGGCGTCTGGGAGTGGGATGGTACAAATCCGAGAAGGGGACCTGGAAGTCGACTGGCAATCCTGAAGTGCTGACGGCTGAAGCTTTAGCAGATCGTCTGAAAATGCCAACCCTGGTATGCGGGGAGTTAACGGATGTAGAACGCCATCTATTGGCCCGCAAACGCAGGATTGCGGTGCTTGCCACGCCAGCCCAGTCGTTGCGCCGCCCCTCCTATCTGGCAGAACTCGCCTGGCGGCGCTGGCAGGCTGGGCGGATTAACGATCCTACCAGTCTGGTGCCTATTTATCTTCATTTTAGTGAGCCAATTCCGGGATGATTACGACAATTGCCATTAACATCCGGCCCATGCAGGTAGATGATGTGGAACAAGTTTGCTCCATCGATCGCCAGTCTTTCAACTTACCCTGGCCGGACAATGCGTACTACCATGAGCTGAGAGATAACCCGGCGGCCAGGTTATGGGTAGCCGAGGACGTTAAATTGTCAGGTGAGCGCAAGATCGTGGGGATGATCGTGATGTGGTTAGTCCTGGACGAAGCGCATATTGCTACGCTCGCTGTTCATCCCGACTTTCGTAGGGAAGGGATCGCGAAGCGTTTATTGATGGTTGCCTTGCAGGAAGCGATCCAGAATGGAGCACACAAGGCCATGCTGGAGGTGCGCGCGAATAATGAAACTGCACAAGATTTATACAGGCATTTTGGGTTTGAGGTAGTCGGTTGCCGACCGAGATATTACCGGGACAATCATGAGGATGCGCTATTAATGACATTGGGGGAGCTGAGGGAGGCAGTACTTAAAATCGTTTATCAATTGTCAGTGGATAGTTGAAAGTGGTCTTTGGAAGAAGTGCTGAAGGGCAAGGAAGATCTGGATATCCCAGGAGAAGAGGTGAACTTTGAAGGCTGAAGGGGTCTTAAAGCAAGTGGCAGATGAAGTGTCTAGTTGTGAGAAATGTGTACTTTACCATTCGCGGAAATTGGCTGTGCCGGGGGAGGGACCGGTCAATGCTGAGATCATGTTCATTGGGGAAGGACCTGGTTTCCACGAAAACGAACAGGGACGTCCATTTGTCGGCGCGGCCGGCAAGTTCCTGGAGGAGTTGTTAGCCAGGATAGGTCTGAAGCGCGAACAAGTGTTTATCACGAATGTAGTGAAATGCCGACCTCCAAGCAACAGAGATCCGCACCCGGAGGAAGTAGAAACCTGCACCAGTACCTATCTAGAGCGGCAAATTCAGGCCATTAATCCTAAAGTGATCGTTACGTTGGGGCGGTATTCGATGGGCTTATACTTGCCCAACGCCAAGATTAGCAGTGTGCATGGTCAGGCTATGCAGGTAAGGGGAAGGCTGATCGTGCCCATGTACCATCCAGCCGCTGCGCTCCACCAGCAATCACTTAAGCCAGAGATAGAGAGTGATTTTGCCAGGTTACCTCAATTGATCTCCAAAGCCACGGATGTCCCCGAATATGTCGAGCAGGCTGCTCCTGAAGAAAAGCAGGAGCCGAAACAGTTGAGCCTTTTTTGAGGTGAAAATGAATTCGATGCGTGAAGCTTTGATTGCCCGTATACAGGATAAAACCGCGCAGGTTGCCATCCTGGGGCTCGGCTACGTCGGTTTGCCATTGGCCACGGTCTTCGCAGAGGCCGGCTTCACAGTCACGGGTGTCGAACCTGACAAAGACAAAGTAGATGCAATATGCCGAGGGGAAAGCTACATTCAGGATGTGCCAACCAGGCAGGTGACACGCTTGGTGGCTTCTGATAAGTTGCGCGCTACCAGCGAATTTTCCGTCCTGCAACAGGCCGATGCAGTCAGCATCTGCGTCCCTACCCCGTTGAGGAAAACTGGCGATCCGGACCTGTCTTTCATATTGGATGCTACAAGTGAATTAGCCAGGTATATGCACCCGGGGATGGTAGTTGTACTCGAATCGACAACGTATCCTGGCACAACACGTGAGATCCTGCTGCCTAAGCTATCCGAGGGCTTGGGATTGACGGCCGGCGAGGATTTTTTCCTGGCATTCTCGCCGGAGCGTGTGGATCCGGGTCGCAAAGATTGGACCACTTATAACACACCGAAAGTCATCGGAGGGATCACGAGAGCGTGTACTGAAGTCGCTGCGTATTGGTACCAGCAAGCCCTGGAGACGGTTGTGGCTGTATCATCGACTGAGTCCGCTGAGATGGCGAAATTGCTGGAGAATACCTTTCGCATGATTAATGTCGGCCTGGTCAATGAAATGGCGATCATGTGCGACCGGTTGGGGATCGATGTCTGGGAAGTCATTGAAGCGGCGGCTACCAAGCCTTTCGGCTTTATGAAATTTACCCCCGGTCCTGGGTTGGGTGGGCATTGTATCCCGATCGATCCCCTCTACCTTTCTTGGAAGCTGCGCGCCTTGAATTACACGGCGCGGTTTATTGACCTGGCTTCGGAGATAAACACTGGTATGCCGCGCTATGTGGTTGGCAAGATACAGGATGCCCTGAATGAGCACAGTAAGCCGTTAAAGGGCAGCCGGGTGTTAGTGGTTGGAGCTGCCTACAAGCCAGATATCGATGACCTGCGAGAGTCTCCTGCTCTAGACGTTATCGGGTTGTTGCGACAAAAGGGGGCCGAAGTGCTCTATCACGATCCGTACATCCCACAAATCCAACACGATGATTGGAATTTACATAGCGTACCGGATGTAATCGCGGCTGCCAGGATGGTAGATTGCGTGGTGATCGTCACAAATCACAAGTCTTATGATTACCTGGCCTTACTTGAAAATGCGGCCTTGATCGTGGACACACGCAACACGCTGGGTTCTTTCGGACGTGATCACCCGAAAGTCGTGAGACTTTAAATTGAGAGAAGAATAAATGGCTCATTATTTAGTTACTGGAGTGGCCGGTTTCATCGCCTCGCGTGTGGCTGAAATGCTGCTAGATGCCGGGCACAGCGTGGTGGGCGTAGACAATCTGAACGCTGCTTACGACGTGAGGATGAAAAAATACCGCTTAGGAAAACTACAAGGCCGTCCTGGCTTTGAGTTCCTGCGTTTAGACATTTCCGATCGGGCTGCGATAGAACAGCTGGATACGCAGGCGGGGCGGGATTCAAGGGCTCATGGCTTTGAGGCGGTCATCAACCTGGCAGCCCGGGCCGGTGTGCGCCAATCGGTGGAGAATCCATGGGTGTATGTGGATACCAATATCACGGGGACACTTAACCTGCTGGAGTTCTGCCACCGCAAGGAGATTGGCAAGTTCATTCTGGCTTCTACTTCCAGTATTTATGGAGCCGATGCACCCTTGCCGACTCCCGAGGACGCCGATAGCGACCACCCACTGCAAGCCTATGCGGCCAGTAAGAAGGGGGCTGAAGCGCTGTGCCATGCTTATCATTATTTACATGGCATCGATGTGACAATTGTCCGCTATTTCACTGTCTACGGACCAGCGGCGCGGCCCGACATGGTTATGTTCCGCTTTGCGCAATGGATCCGGGAAGGCTTGACAGTGAAATTAAACGGTGATGGAGAACAATCGCGGGGTTTTACCTATATTGATGATATTGCCCGCGGTACGATCCTAGGCCTCAAGCCATTGGGCCATGAGATCATCAACCTTGGGGGACACGAATCGATCAAGATCAATGAGTTGATCCGAATGTTCGAGGCGCTGATCGGGCGGAAAGCTCAGATCGAGCAGCTTCCTGCGCACCCGGCGGACATGCTGGCAAGCTGGGCGGCGGTCGATAAGGCTGAGAAATTGCTGGGTTGGCGCCCTCAGGTCTCTCTGCGGGAAGGCGTTTCCAACCTCGTAGCCTGGTATGAAGCCGAACGCGCCTGGGCAAGCCAGATTCGCACCGAGTAGATGAAATTCCCTGCTGATCGGTTGAGGAGGCATCTCCCTGGCCTGTTCGGGAACGAATTAGTTTGGCGGGTAGTCAGGAATTCAGGCTACCTGTTTAGCGCCACGGGCATTTCGGCTGGGATCAGCATGCTACAAAGCATCCTTGTAGCGCGCCTGTTGGGGGTAACCGATTTTGGAATTTTAGGAACAATCACCGTGTTTGCCAGCGTGGTTAATAAGTTCGCCTCTTTCAGGATGAGCGAGCTGGTGGTTAAATACGTCGGCCAATATACGGTAAATGGCGACCAACGACGTGCTGCGGCGGTATTCAAGGCAGCTGGCCTGACTGAAATGCTAACTTCCCTGTTCGCTTTTGGGCTGATCTGGCTTCTGGCTCCTTTGGGAGCGCGTTATTTTGCTAAGGACATCAATACCAGCGGGTGGTTTATCCTGTATGGATTAATTGTGTTAGCCAATTTCGCGGCTGAGAGTTCAACCGGTTTAATGCAAATCTTCGATCGGTATCGAGTGTTGGCAGGAATCACGGTTGGGCAGAGCCTGCTCGTCCTGGGTCTGATCAGCCTGGCTTATATCAACGGGGGGGGGTTACTCGAAGTGATGTTGGCTTACATGACAGGAAAGATCGTCGGTGCGCTGACCTTAACTTTAGCGGCTGTGTGGGAGGCGACGCGTCGCTGGGGCTGGGCATGGTGGCGTGAACCGCTCGACTTGCTACGCGATCATCTTCGGGAATTGGCGCGTTTTGCGGTGAGCACCAATATCAGTGCTACCATCAACCTGGTAAATAAGGATGCAGAGCTGCTGTGGGTTTCGGCGCTGAGCAGTCCGACAGACGCAGGTTATTATAAATTGGCTTTGAGCCTAGCAAATATGGTGCAATTGCCGGTCAGCCCATTGCCCCAGGCGACCTATCCTGAACTTTCGCGGGAAGTGGCGCGCCAGAATTGGAACAATGTACGCTATGTGTTGCGTCAAGGTTCGTTGATATCATTCACCTATAGCGTCGCGGCCTGCCTGGGTTTGCTTCTCCTAGGCCGGCCGATCATCCAATTTATATATAAACCCGAATTTTTACCGGCATACTCTGCGGTACTAATTCTGATGGCGGGTTTATTAGTTGCCAACACATTTTACTGGAATAGGGTCGCTTTGTTGGCGTTGGGCTTACCGGATTACCCAGCTAAGGTAAACCTGGTTGCGGCAGGTCTTAAGATCGCCGGGATTTTATTGTTCGTTCCGATCTATGGATATCTGGGAAGCGCGGCTCTTCTGGCTGGTTTCTATTTTGTCTCCATAACCTTGAATGTGCGCAAAACATTGTCGGTGCTGCGGGAGCGATGAGGAAACTCAACATGAAGGTTGCGGTAGTTGCCCCAACAAGCATCCCAGCCAGACGTGCTAACACTTTCCAGGTGATGAAAATGACGCAGGCTCTGGTCGCCAGCGGGCATACTGTCCGCCTGGCGGCACCGGGGTGGCCACCTGTTGACGGTGAGCCAGGGATGCTTTGGGACAACATAGCTCATCACTATGGGTTGCAACACGCTTTCCCAGTTGAATGGTTGCCTGCCTATCCGCAGCTACGCCGATACGATTTTGCCTGGCGAGCTGTACACTGGGCACGCGGTTGGGGAGCTGAGTTTTTTTATACTCGCCTGCCCCAGGCAGCTGCGTTTGCCAGTTCATTGGGTATGAAAACGATTCTGGAGATGCATGACTTGCCACATGGTTATATGGGTCCGGTGTTGTTTAGGCAATTCCTGCGGGGGCGCGGTGCGCGCCGGTTGGTGTTGATCTCACGAATCCTGCAATCCGAATTGACTGCCAGGTTTGGTGTGCCTGACTCTCTACCCTTCACGATGGTTGCTCCAGATGGCGTCGACCTAGCGCGGTTCGCAAATTTAGCTAGTCCAGAGGAAGCGCGCCATACGCTGCTCTCTACTTTCATGAGGTACTTCAATCAATCTGAAGCTGCCTTTCTGCCTGAAAGGTTTACTGCTGGCTATACTGGGCATCTCTACCCGGGGCGCGGCACGCAGCTCATTTTGGACATAGCGGAGCGATTGGGGGAGATAAATTTCCTGCTCGTGGGCGGTGAGGCAGGGGATGCCGCTAGCCTGTGGGATCAAGTCAAAACCCGCGGAGTGGAGAACGTTATTCCAATCGGGTTTGTCCCGAACGCCGATTTGCCGTGGTTTCAGGCCGCCTGTGACGTGCTCTTGATGCCGTACCAGCAACGCGTGGAGGCGTCTTCGGGAGGAGACATTGCCCGTTTCCTCAGTCCAATGAAGATGTTTGAGTACATGGCCTGTGGGCGGGCGATCCTGTCCAGCGATTTGCCCGTACTGCGGGAAGTGCTCTCTCCTACAAATGCTGTATTACTCCCCCCAGGGCAAATCGAGGGCTGGGTGGAGGCTTTAGTGGAATTGCGTAATAATCCCGAGCGTCGGTTTGCTTTGGCTACCCAGGCACAATATGATGCAAAGCAGTACAGTTGGCAGGTCAGGGCCACTCGAATTTTGGAAGGACTAGAATAGTCGGTACTGAACAGCTGTGGATGTTTATGAAAATGTTTCATCTGAGCACTTCTCTTTCAGGTTATTTCTCAATTCTTGGCCACTGACATTATTTGCTGTGATGGTAATTCTCGCTTATCCTGGTCTTGAGAATCATCAAGTACGACCATTACGGATTTGAAGGATGATGAATGTCAGTTCTACTTAAACGATTATTGCTGTATCTTACGATTGCGATCTTATTCGGGGGATCGTTCCTGTTGATTTGGGGTCGGGCCATGCAGCGGGGGTACAATCGTGACGAGAACCAGTTTGTCGCCAGCGGTGAATTATTGGCGGAGCAGACATTACTCCCTTATCGAGATTATCCATATTTCCACATGCCGAACCTGATATTCGTATATGCGCTGGTCGATAAGGTTACCGACTATAGTTTGTTAGGGGCGCGAGCTGTTTCTGTAGTTTTTTCTATGGCTAGCATCGTCTTGATTTTCTGGATTTCCTACAATTTTTTCCGAGGGCAAAGATTATCCATTCGGATGACCGCGTCAGTGGGCGGTGTGATCCTTCTACTGGCAAACCCATTATTTGCCTATACAAGCGGGCTGGCCTGGAACCACGACCTGCCGATCTTGCTGGTCTTGCTGGCCTTTAGTGTGCATGTTCATGGCTCCGAGAGAGAAAATCCAGCTATCTGGACGTTGATCAGTGGAGGGCTGATCGGGCTGGCGATCGGAACGCGGCTGACATTTCTCCTCGTAGCTATCCCCTTTTTTGTCACTTTGTTTAATTTCCCAGGCATAATCACTCCTAAAGCGAGGCTAAAAACCCTCCTGGCATTCTGCCTTGGGATGATCCTTGGGCTGACCCCCTCGTTATTCCTGTTCGCGATCGCTCCAAGGGAGTTCATATTCGGCAATGTCACCTACGCTCAATTAAACACCGCATTCCGTGAGGAAACAGGTTTTATCGGCCCGATGGGCCTGGTAGAAAAAATGGAGCACTTACGAACCAAAGTGCTCAACCAACCTGGCAATTTACTCCTATTTCTGGCGATGATTTTTTTCGCTTACACAACCGGCATTGTCGATTACAGGAAGAAAAGGCGGGCCACCGTTGAATCCTTATTGATCTTATTAATTATCCCATTCCTCGGGATTGGGTCTTTGTTGCCTACGCCTACATTTAACCAATATTTTTTCTCCCTTGTGCCATTTGCTATTGTAGGCATTCTTTATGGTCTGGCGAGGTTCAATGAATTATCAGGCCAGCGGATCACTTGGCCTCTGGTGTTGTTCCTTCAAGTTGTGGTTTTATCAAGCGTTTACTTTATCGATGATGCCCCTCACATTGCGAGGTTGGGCAACCCCAGGTCCTGGTATCCCTTGCAAGTTCACCGCCTGGGTAAGGAGATCCGGGCTGCCTCAATGGATGCAAAAGTTTTGACGCTTACTCCGATTTATCCGTTAGATGGCGGGGCTGAGATTTACGCCGAGTTTGCTACCGGAGTGTTTGCCTGGAGGACGGGGCATTTATTGACGAGTGATCAGCGGCAGGTATTCCAGGTCATTTCGGAAGATGAATTAGAGGATTTCTTAAGTAAAGACCCACCTGGAGCAATTCTTGTCGGCTTGCACCCGGGGCAGGAGGGACCCCTAATCGACTATGCCCGGCAAGAAGGATATAAAGAGAATTTACTTTCTGAGGATTTGAATTTATGGGTGCGTTAAATCGCATAAAAATCAGGTTATCCTCCACGCCTTGGGGATCCTGGCTCTTGTCTGCTCTGGGTGTGCTCATGCTGTCCCTGGTATTGGCTTGGGTCTCAGCGGGGAAAAGGCTTTTCGAAAGCTGGGGAACCTTTCTCATCTCGCTTCTCTTGGGATTGGGGATAATGCTAGTCGGCTGGTATGCTATAAAAACTGACAAATCGTTATCCTTACAACGCTGGCTAGGATGGCTGGTTATTGGGGCGGCCGTTTTGCGTCTGGCGGCCGGAGTGGTCTGGTTCAAGGTTTTGCCGGTCTGGGGATATGGGTCTCCAGTGGAGCAGGCGGGTTACATTATGGCCGACGCCCATGCCCGCGACATGGCGGCGTGGGAACTCGCCAACCGCGAAGTTCCGCTGTTGACTGCCTTTCGGGGTTACCATAAAGTTGATCAATATGGGGGTCTGTTGTATATTAGCGCACTCGGATACCGTTATCTGGGTGGAGATATCCACTATCCGCTGCAGATGATCTTGATCACGGCTGCAGCGTCTGCACTGACGGTGCTGTTCACCTGGGCATTCGTGCGGCGCGCCTGGGGAGAAGCACCAGCCCGAGTGGCCGCCTGGTTGGTGACTCTATTTCCGGAAGCGATTTTATTGGGTAGTTCACAAATGCGCGAGGCTTTCACAATGCCGTTGGTAGCGGCTGCCCTGTACGGGCTGGTGCGCTACCGGCAAGACCGCTCCTGGCAAGGGCTGGGGTGGGTGCTGGTTGCCTTGATCCTGTGTATACCTTTCTCTCCGGCCTTTGCAGCGGTATTATTGACCATGCTGATCGTCACTGCGTTGGCTATGGATGGATGGCATGCCTTTCGCCAACCTCGCTTGTGGCTGCTTCTAGCTGGGCTGGCTGTTGTGGCCGGTATCGGTATCTGGCTTGCATGGGGGCGGATCGCGCCAGATGGGATCTCTAATCCAATCGCCTTGGTAGGTTGGTGGATTAAGGAATCAACCCGGTGGCAGACTTATTTCGCAAAAAGGGCCTCTGAGCTGGTCAAGAAGGTATTTCGCACTACACCAGAGTGGTCCCATGTGCTGATATTGATGGGAATTGGCGTGCTACAGCCTTTTCTGCCAGCCGCCCTGATAGATAATGCTGCTCCGATATGGCGGGGAATCGCCATCTGGCGAGCTTTGGGATGGACGATAGTTTTGCCGTTCTTGCTGGCCGCGCCGTTCCTTGCCTGGAGGAAGAATGGCAAGCGGGGTCTCGATCAAGGGTTGAGTCTGGTGGTTTGGTTGGGAATCCTTTTGGCCTCGCTGCGCAGTGGAGGGGATACATGGGATAACCCGCGTTATCGGGTCGCTTTCATTGGACTGCAGGCAGCATTAGTGGCCTGGGTGGGTTTAGAGGGACGGCGGCAGGCCAGTCCCTGGTTGAGGCGATCGGTTGTTGCGGTTGGTTTAATGATAGCCTGGTTCCTACCCTGGTATTTGCACCGTTACACGACATTTATCTGGCCGGTAACCGACCTTTTCAAAACGATCCTATTAGGGGTGGCAAGCGTTGGGCTGTATTTATTGTGGTCGGTAATCAGGAATCCGAGAAAAGAGAATAGGCGATCAAAGGATGAGGATTGATGACTACTCCCTAATCTTTATTCTCGATATTTGTAACCTTGACCCAAGGGGGGGACGGGTTATAATTCAGTCATTGAATTTTGCAGGCAGGAGATGATAGATGCCCACCGCAATTATTACCGGGATTACTGGCCAGGATGGTTCGTACCTGGCGGAATTCCTGCTCGCCAAAGGTTACGAAGTCGTCGGGATGGTGCGCCGGTCAAGCACGATTACCTTTGAGCGCATCCAGCATATTCAGGACGAAATCACCATCATTCAGGGGGATTTACACGACCAGAGCTCGTTGGTCGATGTGATTGAACGCTACCGTCCGGATGAGGTATATAACCTGGCAGCGCAATCCTTTGTTCCTACCTCTTGGAACCAGCCGGTGCTCACCGGGGAGGTGACCGGATTGGGCGTTACTCGTTTGTTGGAAGCCATCCGGTTGGTCAATCCACAGACGCGATTCTATCAAGCTTCGTCGAGTGAGATGTTTGGTAAAGTGCGAGAAGTGCCACAAAACGAACGCACACCTTTTTATCCGCGCAGCCCTTACGGAGTTGCGAAAGTCTACGGCCATTGGATTACAGTTAATTACCGGGAGTCGTACGATCTTTATGCTGTTTCAGGGATCTTATTTAACCACGAGAGCCCCCGGCGAGGTCTAGAGTTCGTCACCCGCAAGGTTAGTTATGGTGTTGCGCGGATCAAATTAGGCCAGGCAAAGGAATTGCGCCTGGGAAATCTGGATGCGCGGCGAGACTGGGGCTATGCTGGGGATTATGTAGCGGCGATGTGGTGCATGCTCCAACGAAGCACAGCCGAGGACTTTGTCATCGGAACAGGGCAGACGCATTCGGTGCGAGAATTTTGCGAACTTGCTTTTAACTATGTTGGCTTGGATTACCAGGACTACTTGGTACAAGACCCTAAGTTCTATCGCCCAGCAGAAGTTGACGTGTTAGTTTCCGATCCACGCAAGGCTAACCGAGAATTGGGATGGCAACCACGGGTCGGTTTTGAAGAATTGATCCACATGATGGTAGACGCTGATTTGAAGCGATTAGCCCGGGAAATCGACTGATGCAGAAAGCCTTGCGTTGGGGGAGCCGGGTCTCTCACACGCTCGTTGCAGAGGGATTGGCGCTCCTGGGGGGATTCGTTTACCTTTACCAATCTTGGTTGTATGCTCATACGCAAACCTCAGTCCTTGACGAAGGGTCATACCTGGTCAAGGGCTTTCTGTTTGCGACAGGAAAATACTGGCCTTATCAAGATTATGGTCCCTGGAGCAACCACATGCCGCTGGCTTTCCTGATTCCTGGGTTCGCCCAAGTATTATTTGGCCCAGGATTACGGACGGGGAGGTATTTTGCGATAATTTTAGGCGGGTTGATGTTACTTGGGCTGTATCTCTGCGTTCGGCGGTTAAGCGGTAAATGGTGGGCTGCGGGCGCAGTTCTGGCAATTGCCATGAACCCTGCTGAGATAAAGATATTCAGCATGGCAATTTCGCAGGTCTTGATCGCTTGCATGCTGGTGTGGATGCTGGCGCTGTCCCTCGGAGAAGGACGACCTCTGTGGCAGATCGTTTTCGGGGCTGTCCTGGCTGGGGCGTTGACCTTGACGCGTCTGAACCTCTTTCCGGTGCTGCCCTTGTTCGTGGGATATGTTTTTTGGCAGCACGGAAGGCGAGCTGGGCTGGCAGCCTCCCTGACCGGGAGTCTGGTTTTCCTGGTCGGGCACGCCGTCTTTTGGCCGGGGATTATGCATTTATGGGCGACCTGGATCCCGACCGGATTAGCGCCTTTTCTGGAGCGCTGGCGACCGCCAGAAGCGATCCCGGTGTGGAATCCAACAGTTGAGCTGCGGGATCGGGTGTTAAGTTTTTTATGGGGGATCCGATTTCATTTTGTCGCCGTTGTCGGCGTGATCACTACCTTGCTGTTGTGGCCGAAGGGAGAATGGAGGAACAAGGCGAACTACAAGGCGAGCGTCTTCCTTGTCATCCTGTTTCTGCTGCTGTTTATCTTGCATGCTTATGCCGCGTTAGGCGTCCATTCCCAAACAGTCGACGTAATGGGGAAGAACTATTGCGTGGCGTGTTTCCCGTTATATGTTGGTTTCTTCTCATCGTCTGGGGTGGTACTGGTTGCAGCATCGGCAAGCTCTTGGCGTTGGCAAGTGGGCGGTTGGCGAAAAATTGTGATCGTCGTACTTATCCTGGGGTTGGCAGGAGGTCTGGGATATGCCGCGTTTTCCGAGATTGGTGAAGACCTGTATCGCGCGCTGGGTGCTCCATTGCTCAACCTCCAGGTTCCTCGTATTCGTTCCCTGCAATTATTACCGGGGAATGTAGCTTTGAGGGTTTTATTGCAAAATAAGTTTGGATTAGGCCATGTGGGTTTAACGCAACTATCCCTGCGGGCGATACCGTTGTTGGTCGGGATAGCGACAGGCTTAGTGATTCTTCTCTTGGTCTGGTTAATCGTCCGGTGGCTTACCCGGCGCCAAATTTCGATCCATGCTTCCTTTAGCGCAATCTGCCTGGTATTGTTTTTGACATTAGGTTTTTTATCTTCCCCAACGTCTCTCCTGGGAGGGGGATATCACATTTATGATTGTGGTGGGGACGTGATCGATAGTTATGAGGCGGCTGGCGCTCACCTGAGCAAGGTGATCCCGAGGGGTTCGCAGGTGTATTGGTTGGGAGGTGATTCTGCTGTCCCGCTGCTTTACTTGAAAGATGCCAGTATTTTCCCACCGCAGATCAACGGCATTTATACATTCCGTATCGGCGGTGATGCGGATGCGCTCGCCCGATATGGCTTTTGGAACGAAGCCCTCGCAAGGGAGTGGGCTCAGCAGGCTGATTTTATTCTCATCGAGGAGGGACTCTTCGGGGGTTGGCTGGGTGAGCTGGTTGAGGCAGGAGATTTTAATGAACTTATGCCATCGCCCTTAACAGTTCCCTGCCGCGAAAAATCTAGCGTCCATGTTTTTATGAAGGTTAAATAACCTGTGTATTGGTTGCGTTCTGATAACCCAATGCTTATCTTTAGCTGGCTGGCAACCGCTGGAGTATGGACTCTCGGGGGTTGGCTGATCGCGACGCACGCTTTTCGCCTGGAGGAGCGCGAACGATTGCTGGCCGGTTTTGGCCTTGGCATGGTGATGTATTTATGGTTTATCAACCTCCTGGGCCATTGGGTTGAGGCGACGACAACCTTTATCGCAGCTGCCTTCCTGGTGGTTGGGGTTGGCATGGCCTTTGCGTGGAAAGGGGATCGTCCCTTATTGCGCCGTTCGGATTTGAGAGTCTGGCCATGGATCGTCGTCGGGTTGATCTTGATGGCGATCTTCACCCGCCTGGCGCGGGGTATGGGTATTTTCGATGAGCCGAAGAATCTTTCCATCGTGTCGACGATGGCAGCCGGAGATATTCCGCCACATCACTATTTAAACTCGACAGTACCCTTTGCATACCACTATGGTTTCCAGTTGTTTGGCGCGAGTCTCGTGCGACTCGGAGGATTGTTGCCCTGGAGCGCCTTTGATTTAAGCAAAGCGATCTCTGGCGCATATCTATTTCTGCTGCTCGCCCTGTTCGCCAGGCGCTACTTAAAACATAACCTGGCAGGACTCCTGGTAGCGGGCATATTGGCGTTTGTCACGGGTACCCGTTTCTTATTATTCTTGATGCCATCCGGTTTAATGGCTCAGATCGATGCACTGATCCGGGTGCGCTCTCCGGATGTCGTGGTAGGTATGCCATTGTCCCAGGCCATCCTGCAAGGCGTGGTTCTCGACGACGGACCTCCGGCGCCTTTCCTCTTCGCTTTCATGGATAGTTTCGGGTGGCCATTGGTGATGGCAATTCATATTGGGCCCAGCGTGTTTTCGTTCATTGTCCTCTTATTGGTTTGGATGGTAGCGCCAAGGATGAAGGGTAAGGCGGCGGCAGTGGTATTGATGATCTTGTTCTCTTTTTGGGCTATTGTTTGGGAGTCAAGCTATGGATTGTTCCTGATCGCAGGTTTGCTTATGGCGATTATTACGATCTGGAAACAAGGTCGAGCGACCGAAGAATGGGTAAAATGGACGATCGTCGCTTTGTTAGTTTCGGTTCCTTTTGCTATTCTCCAGGGCGGGACAATTACCGAAGCACTTCGTAAAATCATATTTGGATTAGGCAACGCAGCTTCCGCAGCGTCCAGCGAGCCAGCATCATTGGGAGGGTTTGCATTGCGTTGGCCTCCAGCGATTTATTCCAAACACCTCGGTTCGCTGGAGATATTTTCACTCCGAGAACTGTTCGTTGCGATCCTCGAATTAGGACCGGTGGTGCTCTTTACCCCTTGGATTACCTGGTGGACGTGGAAGCGATTTCGCCTGGGGGATTGGATGCTAGGAGCTGCGGTAGTTAGCGCCTGGCTTGGATTCGCGCTGCCGATTTTTTTTTCCTACGAATACGATCGCGATATCGTGCGCTTTACCGAGCATGGGTTGTGGATCTGGAGTTTGGTCTTGATCATCATGGCGATCGAACAGGCTTCAGCCCAGGTCAAGGTTTTCACAAGATTGGCATTCGGTGGATTAGCCTTGATGCTTTTAGGTGGATTCGTTGTCACCGGTTCCGAGTTGAGCGCAGCCTCCCAATCTGTGCTCTCTGAGCAAGGAATATCTTATTTAGACTCTTATGTTGCCAGAGAAGTTTGGGACCAGCTCCCTCCTGATAGCGAGGTATTCGACTCCTATCCCTGGCGGGCGACGATGATCACCGGACGATTGACACGCGTCGTTCAGGGGAATATGTCCTATAATTATGGGAGTTCGCCTGAATGGGAAGCTCTGCGCGCGGATCCATCCGTGGAGCGATTCCTTGATAATGGATTTAGGTATGTTTACATCGACGAGAATTGGTGGAAGGGACTATCGGAGGCTGCACGCGCTTCGCTAAGTGCACCGTGCGTTCAAGTCGTAACTGAGCATGTGGACAGTGAACGAGGCAATTTCAGGCGCCTGGTTAATCTCGACCAGTGTGAACCATGAGGAAGGAAGAGTAAAGGAACAGTGGAATTAAATCAGACGACAACTGCTAAAGATGAGGATCGATTGGCCAGCGGGGAGCAAGTCTGGTTAAATGTCTCAATCGTCATTCCGGTCTATAACGAAGCTGAGAGTTTACCGGTGCTACATGAAGCTCTTCACCAGGCCTTGGACAATAAACCGATCGAATGGGAAGTAGTGTATGTTGACGATGGCAGCAACGATGCCAGCTTGCCAATCCTGATAGAGGTTGCATCAAATGATCCGCATCACGTTTGCGTGGTGGAGTTGCGCCGAAATTTTGGCCAAACCACGGCGATCGCTGCCGGGATCGATCATGCCCAGGGTGACATCCTGGTTTTGATGGACGCGGATTTGCAGAACGATCCCGCTGACATCCCCATGATGTTGGAAAAACTTGTGCAAGGCTATGATGTGGTGAGTGGATGGCGGATTAACCGCCAGGACCCATTTCTCACCCGCAAGATGCCTTCGCGCATCGCCAATGGGTTGATCTCCTGGGTCACGGGCGTTAATTTGCATGATTACGGCTGTACATTGAAAGCCTACCGACGCGAAGTGATCACTGGTTTCCGCCTATACGGAGAGATGCACCGCTTTATTCCAGCCTTTGCAGGATGGGTTGGTGCAAGGATTATCGAAGTGCCTGTAAACCACCATCCGCGCCGTTTTGGGAAAACGAAATACGGCCTGGAGCGGACTGTTAAAGTCATCCTCGATCTGTTTACCGTCAAGTTCTTGAGCAGCTATGCTAACAAACCGATCTACCTGTTTGGGGGCACAGGTATCTTTTTATTTGTTGGGAGTTTGATTACACTCTTGTATATCATTGTGCGGAAGATTTCGTTTGGTGAATCGCTGGTGCGTTCGCCGTTATTGCTAATGAGCGCCATGTTATTTATTCTTGGTTTTCAATCGATCCTCATGGGGTTGATCGCAGAGTTGTTGGTACGCACATACCACGAATCGCAATCCAAACTGACTTACACCGTGCGCAAAGTAATTAACGGCAGGCAAGATAAAACATGACAGAACGGGTGATGAATGCTCTAACAGGCCGGTTCGCGTTCTTATTACGCTTATTTGGCACATTGTTAGCAGCTGTGTTGTTAGTTTACTTGCTCAGCCAGCAAGGGTGGGGGGAGATTATTGCCGCAATTCAACACATTCCGATCTGGCGTCTGCTTCTGGCGATGGGTTTGATGATGATTTCGCGCTTTGCAGTCGCGGGACGGTGGCATGTGTTGCTGCGGTCGGCTGGAGTGTGGATCGCAGTGAGTGAGACCCTTCGGGTAACTTTCGCAGGGTTGTTTTCAACCAATTTCTTACCCACCACAGTCGGAGGAGATGTTGTTCGGCTGGCAGGTGTTATACAACTAAAATTTGACATGGCGATTTGCGCGGCTTCCCTGATCGTCGATCGGTTATTAGGCATGGCAGGGATGGCCATGGTTGTGCCTTTTGGATTGCCCAGTTTCCTCGAATCAAGCGCCTCAAGTAGCACCTTAATTTATGAACCTTCCTATCTCCTGGCAAGCTCTCTCGCAGCACCTTTAAGAAAGTGGGGAAAACCTATGTGGGAAAAAGGTACGCAGATGCTTCACCGGATAATAGCCGCACTGGCAATATGGCGGAAACACCCCCGTTCTTTGCTCATCGCCTTCGTGTTCTCGTGGATCAACATGCTATGCCTCTTTAGCGTGGTTTCGCTCATCTTAAATGGCATGGGGGAAAATATCCCTTTTTGGCTGATTGGGGGCTTGTTTAGCATCGTCTATTTTGTCACCCTGCTGCCATTCTCTATTAACGGATATGGCATCCAGGAAGTATCTATGACTTTTATCTTTTCTACAGTTGGTGGAGCGTCGCTCCAAAGCGGATTAACCATGGCGCTCATATTCCGTACTTTGATGATGATCGCCAGCTTACCCGGGGCAGCTTTTGTACCTGAGTTGTTAGCTGGAGCTAAAAACCGGCCTGGGACTCAAGAATGAAGGTCAGCGATCCGTTGCTTGGATCTCGCCTCGTCCTTGGAATAACCAGCCTTTTGTTAGGGACGATATCCTTTCAAGCAGCTAGAGAGCTGATTGAAAGAGACCTCCTGTTCGCGTCTGTCCGTTGGACAGCGGTTTGGGTGGTTGAAGTCTTTAGTATGGTGCTGGTTTTGGTACTGTTCTGCGCTACCTGGTTCTCCTGGTGGAAATGGATTGAAGGATTGTTCGAGGGGGGGCTGAAGGTGATGAGCAGGTTGGGCGCCTTCAACCTGCTTTTGTTCTTCATTCTGGTGGCGGCATATTCATTTCTAATTCTCAGCCCTGTGGGGCGCTATTTAAAGGATTTCTCGATCCGCCTGGTGATGTTTTGGCTGGTGGTTCTGGCGGGAGCAACCTTGTGGAAAGCTTTCGATAAACACCGAACGTGGGGGACTGTTCTGATCGCATCCTGGCTGTGTGCCGGAATGGGCTACAAACTGGCGACCTTCATCCCGGATATCTCAACCTATCCTTTTACCTTGAATTGGTCTGAAGCGAGCCGGTATTACTACTCTTCTCTTTATTTTGCCGAACGGATTTATGGCATTCATGTCCTACTCTCCCCACTTCACCCCAGCCGGTATTTGATGCAAGCAGTTCCTTTCTTGATCTCTGGAATCCCTCTTTGGTTCCACCGCTTCTGGCAGGTGTTCTTGTGGTTGGCAACAAGCCTGGCTGTGGTTTACCTCCTGGACAAGCGCCTTTCGCGCGACACCAATTCTACAGGAAGTTACCCCCCAGCCCTCTTTGGACGCCTGTCGAGATTATTGTTTATGACCTGGGGTTTTCTGTTCCTTTTCCAGGGGCCAGTTTATTACCATTTATTGGTGATCCCGATTATCCTTTTTGGGGGTTTCGATGGAGACAGGTTCTGGAAATCTCTGATCCTGGTCGGGTTGGCCTCAGCTTGGGCAGGGATCAGCCGGATCAACTGGTATCCAATGCCGGGCTTGTTAGCGGCAGTCCTGTATTTCCTCGAGAAAGACTTGCGGATAGATTTAGCGAGGGGTGCATTGCGGTCTATCAGGGATTACCTTGCCAGACCGGTTGTCTGGGTTGGATTCGGAACTTTGATCGCTTTTCTTTCGCAGGCAGTCTTTATCCTATGGTCGGGTATAGAGTCAAAAGAAATCACTTCCAGCTTTATGTCTGACTTGCTGTGGGACCGCTGGCTGCCAAATGCGACATTTCCCCTGGGAATATTGCCTGCGATCTTATTGGTATCAGCGGCGTTGCTCCTTCTGTTATGGAGAGGATTGAGGGGTTTGCATGCAGTTCGGCAACTTGGGTTAGCTGCTATCCTTTTCGTTTTGTTCTCCGGTGGGGTTATCATCAGCACTAAGATTGGTGGAGGCAGCAACCTGCACAATTTAGATGCCTATTTGGTGATGTTATGGGTAACCAGCAGTTATGTGTTTTTTAGTAAAGTGCAACGGACTGGACCTGTTGTGGAAGGAACAGTATTGCCAGCTTGGGGAGTTATCTCATTCGCAGTTTGCGTCCCGGTTTTATTTGTGATCAATTCAGGTGGCTATAACCCTTTACCAGATAAGGGAACCACCGAAAAAACACTGGCTACCTTGAGCGGGATGGTCGATTCAGCTGTCCAGGCAGGGGGAGAGGTTTTGTTTATGTCTGAAAGGCAATTGGTGACTTTTAACACATTACCAGGTATTCCATTGGTGGATAAATACGAGAAGGTTTATTTGATGGAAATGGCTATGGCGGGTAATGCTGACTATCTCAATGAGTATTATGCGGATATTCAGAGGCGGCGCTTTGCGTTGATCATTAGCGATCCGATGCGGGGCAGTATCAAGGGGAGGGAATATCCTTTTGGAGAGGAGAACGATGTTTGGGTGGAGCGTGTGATCGAGCCTACGCTTGAAGTTTATCAAAGTCAGGTATTGTTTAAGAACATGGGCATCGAAGTGCTGGCGCCAAAACCTTGAGAAAGTCTAATAGGGTCTTAAACAAATCGATAGAAGCCAGGGATGCTGCGAAGATTGAGGGGTTTCAAGGAAGGCAAGGCTGGTTGTTCGGGCTGCTGCTGGCTGTCCTGGTACTGGCGCTCTGGGTGCCGCGCGGATTGGCGCTGGATCGGTTCGTCACGGTTGACGAGCCAAAGTGGTTGGCTCGTTCGGGTAACTTCTACCTGGCCCTGGCGAATGGAGACCTGGAGGGCACCTTCACCCGGGAACATCCGGGGGTGACCGTTACGTGGGCCGGGTTGATCGGTTTCCTCTGGCGGTACCCGGCTTACGCTGGCGAAACGCCGGGTCGCTTGACCGAATCCGGAGAGATTGCAGAGGTTCTAAAGGAGCACGGTAAACAACCGATCGAAGTGTTGGAAGCGGGGCGAATCGTCATTGTGTTGGCAATCACCGCCGTGCTGATGGCTGCGTTTCATGCGGCTGTACTTTTGTTTGGCTTTTTTCCGGCGCTGATTGGCTTTCTCCTGATCGCTTTCGATCCTTTCCTCATCGGGCTCTCCCGGCTTCTACACCTGGATGGCCTGATGAGCTCCCTGGTCTTGCTTTCGCTGTTGGCTTTTTTAACTTATCTTTACCGCGGTCGAAGACTCTTCGACCTTGTGCTTTCGGGTTTGGCCGCCGGGCTGGGCTGGCTGACCAAATCACCGGCTTTCATCTTAGTTCCAGTGGTTGGATTGTTATCTCTGATTGAGTTTGGAAGAGAAGTTTTGAAGGCGCGGCGGTTACGGTGGATGGATATCTGGCCGGTAGTTTGGCCGCTTCTATTATGGGTTGGGATCGGCAGCTTGACTTTCGTATTATTATGGCCAGCAATGTGGGTGAATCCGTTGAGCGTTCTGCAGCGTGTTTTCACCGAGGCAGAGATTTATGCGACCGAAGGACATTCTACCGAGATCTACTTCGCCGGAAAGGTAATTACGGGCGACCCAGGATGGCGTTTTTATCCGGTAACCTACCTATGGCGCAGCACACCGGTTGTGCTGCTTGGATTAGGGCTCTGGTTGGCAGGATCACTTATTCGGTACCGATCCACGAAAATTAAACCAGCAACCTGGCCGGCAGCTGCGCTGGTCCTCTTTGCGCTTCTCTTCACCGTTTTTATGACCTTCGGATCGAAGAAGTTCGACCGCTACCTGCTGCCAATTTACGCGCCGCTTGACCTGGTCGCTGGCATCGGCTGGGTAATGGCGGCAGGTTGGTTGGGAGAACGAATTTATCTTCGGAAAGCCAGACTGATTATTCTGTTCCTTTTGGTCACCGTCGTCCTCGGGCAAGCTTTAGGCGCCTTGCAAACTTATCCTTATTACCTAAGTTATTACAATCCCCTGATGGGGGGCAGCGCACAAGCTCCACAGGTTATGATGATCGGATGGGGAGAAGGCATCGACCAGGCGGCGCGTTATCTCAATGGGAAACCAGATGCGGAGCGGATGCGAGTGATTTCCTGGTACCCGGATGGGTCTTTTTCTTATTTTTTTAAAGGCGAAACACTTGGAGCCGCTCCTGAATGGGAGCAAACAGAGCCAATCGTTTTTGGTTCAGATTACGTAGTCACCTATATCCACCAGTGGCAGCGTGGCTTGCCCTTTCCTGAAATGCTGGCATATTTTTCAAAACAGACACCGGAGCAAGTGATTATCTTGAATGGGCTGGAATATGCCCAAATCTACAATATGCACACACTTCCCGGGCCCGAGGGTAAGTAAGGTGAAAACAGACACCAAGTTGACCATGGCCATCGTGACGCCTATTCTGATCCTGGCGATCTGGCTGCCCAGAGGCCTGAAGCTTGACCAGTTTGTAACACCAGACGAGGCTGCCTGGGTAGGGCGATCGGCGAGTTTCTATTATGCGTTGGCGCATCGCAACTTCCCTGACACCTTCCAGCACAGCCATCCTGGTGTCACCGCTACCTGGGCAGGAGCCTTCGTCTTTTATCGCCAGTATACAGCGTTCTCCTGGGAGGCTACCCGGCGCCCCCTGAAGAATTGGAAATATATTGAACCTTTTTTGGAGGCACACGGGCAAGATCCATTGGAAATCCTCAAGTCTATCCGGTTATTAATCGTGCTTGGAAATACAACGGTGTTAGGGCTGGCTTTCCTTTCTGCCAGGAGGTTAATCGGCCTTTGGCCAGCAGCGATCGGTTTCATACTCATTGCCTTTGATCCGTTTCATGTCGGGTTAACGCGGCTTTTACACCTGGATGGGCTGATGGGAAATTTGATGCTGCTCGCTGTCCTGGCTTTTATGAATTTTACCTACCAAGGCCGGCACTTACTCGATTTGGCCTTGGCAACAACGGCTACCGGGCTGGCCTGGTTGACCAAGTCTCCCTCATTGTTCCTGGTGCCTTTTATTAGCTTTTTGATGGTAGTGGAAATCTGGAATCGTCGGCAAGGTAACCGCCGATTGCAACTTGGTGACTGGTGGCAATCGATTTGGCCGCTAATTATTTTATTATTGGGGAGTGCGTTGGTTTTCGTACTCCTCTGGCCAGCGATGTGGGTCGATCCCCTTGGCACGCTTGAAAAGATGAGCACCCAGACAAAGATTTACGCGATAGAGGGTCACTCTCTGAATACTTTTTTCAATGGGCATATCTTTGAAGGTGATCCAGGTTGGGCTTTTTATCCGGTCAATTATCTCTGGCGGACGACACCGGTTGTTCTGGCCGGGTTGTGTCTGGCGGGTCTTACTTTTCGCTTGCGCTGGTGGTCTTTTGAGCAGCCATTCAGACGGCGAGTTGCAGTCTGGCTGGTTTTATTCGCAATTCTATTCATGCTCCAGATGAGCTTTGGCGCAAAAAAGTTCGATCGTTATATCATCCCCAGTTTTTTGCCCCTCGACCTCTTGGCTGGAATGGGTTGGGCTGCCCTGTTTAGTTGGCTTTGGAGGCGGTACGACCGGTTACTAACGCGGGTCTTGATCGTGGCTTTGCTGATTTCGTGCATGGGTTGGCAAATTCTCTTGACAGTCCAATATTCGCCATACTATTTGACCTATTACAACCCACTGCTGGGTGGCAGTATCAAAGCCCCTGGAGTGATGATGATCGGTTGGGGTGAAGGGCTGGATCAAGCCGCACGTTACCTCAATACTAAGCCAGACGCCAAGGATTTGCGCGTAATGACCCATTATCCAGATGGAAGTGTGTCTTATTTCTTCGATGGGAAAGCAATGGATTTGCCCGATGTTTGGGAAGGTCCGGATGCCGACCAGATGGATGGTATTGACTATCTGATTTTATACGTTCACCAGTGGCAACGCCAGATCCCTGATCCCGCCATGGTGGAATATTTCTCCACAAAAAAACCAGAATTGGTTATTAAGATTAATGGATTGGAGTACGCTAGAGTTTACAACCTCCATGATTAAGGTTCTGCGCGTCTATTTCTATTTATTACCCGCAGAAGGGTTGGTCGCTCTAGTTTTCCTATTATCTATCCCGACAGACCCTAAAAATGCGGTCCTCTTTGGATTTTCACCGCTCCGCTTGGGGCTCCTAGGAACTATGCTGGTATTAATCGCTATCTTCTTCACTGTAACTGTATGGATAAGGCGTTACCCGATTCGACTCGCTAAAACCTCAAACTTTATAGAGGCCCTGGTTAGCAACAACCAGATTTTCTGGTTATTAGTAATTTTCCTCACTCTTAGTTTCATTCTTAGCACCTTTTTACTTTTTATATCGAACGAAGGTTTTGCAGGGACCTATCTTATTTACCTGGTCAGGCTGTCGCCCTTCTTCTTTTGGTTTAGCTGCTGGTGCTTTCAAACGATTGGGGTATTGTTGATCTATCGTTATGGGTCAGATTACCTGGAGGAGAGAAAAGTCAGCCTACAGCGATTCGGCCCTTGGGTTCTGATCTTGGCTGTGTTGTTAATGCTCTGGGTCGTGATCGCCTGGTCGAAGATCGGCCTCGCGCCCGATGACGAAAGTTGGCTTGGGCGCGGGTGGGGGAGTCCTGGGGTTCCCCTTATTTTCCAGCAGGTCCTGCAGGCCTGGGGGACTGGCTTGGGGCTGGTTCTCGCGGGATTGGTAGTTGCTTCTAAATGGTGGAAAGCCAGGCTGCTAAAGGTTTTTACCGGCCAGCCCTCGCTTAACAAAGTCGATTTTATAATCGCCCTCTTGCTTTGGTCTTTTACTTCATTGATTTGGTCGTCTGAACCTCTGCAGGATAGCTGGTTTAATCCGCAACCCCGCCCGCCAACTTATGAATATTACCCGTATTCAGATGCTGCCATCCATGATGTGACATCTCAGAACCTATTGATTGGGGAGGGTTTTAAGTGGGGTGAAGAGCGGATCGTTCGCAGGCCTTTATACGCGCTTTTTTTAGCTTTCCTGCACCAGATTGGGGGCCAGGATTACGAGCGGGTAGTTGCTTTACAGGTGCTCGTCCTAGCATTTTTTCCGGTGCTGCTTTACCTCTTGACAACCTTATTGCATTACCGAGTCACCGGGATCCTCGTAGCCATTATTATTATCTTGAGGGAGAAAAACGCGATCGCATTATCCAATGCAATCGATGTATCTCATGCCAAGCTGTTGATGACAGACCTGCCAGTAACGGTGGGCGTGGTTCTTTTTACTCTGCTGGTATTTTGGTGGCTGAAAGAACCAAACAAGCGTCGTTCAGTTCCGCTCTTGGCCGGTGGCTTATTGGGGCTATTAATGTTGATCCGTCCCCAGGTGTTGTTACTGGTATCTATCCCAATATTATTGGGGGTCATTTCAATGCGGCGCTTCAGGCATTGGCTGCAAACATCTCTCCTGCTTGGGGTAGGAGTGGTGCTGGCATTGATCCCTTGGCTATGGCGGAACTGGCAGATTACTGGCATCATTGTGCTTGACGAAACTTCGCAATTGAGTACTCTAATCCGCCACCAGACAGATACCCCTGAAGCGATCGAAGATGAGCAGCTACCTGGGGAGACGGAAGCGGAGTATTCACAGCGGTTGGCCAACATGATTGCCCGGTCGGTACTCGATCATCCCGATTATATGGCCAGGTCGATTCTTGTGAACTTCTTCCGCAATGAGATTTTTAGTGTGATCATCTTGCCAACCTCTCTGCAATGGGAAAGCGTTTCCACATATGTTAAGAGAATGCCCTATTGGTTCCAATGGGACGGGGAACTTGCCAAGGGTTCAGGAGTTTATCTCGCATTCAATTTATTATTCATTGCTTTAGGCATCGGCATAGCCTGGAAACGCCATCGCTATATAGGTTTGGTTCCATTGCTGGTCAATCTCGTTTACAGTTTGAGCAACGCTCTGGCCCGGATTTCAGGATGGCGATTCAATCTACCTGGGGATTGGGCGGGAATTCTCTATTACGGGATCGGTTTAAGCGAAGTTACACTGTGGATTGTATCCACCTATTCCGGCGGTAGATTAGAAGCAATTACACTATCTTCGCCAATTGGATACACTCAGTCAGAATCCTCGACAGGTAAGGTGGATGTCAGTCTATGGCCTTCCCCTAAGGTCTTGGTAGGGACGATGATTTTGATTCTATTATCCGGGAGTGCATTGCCGATCGCGGAGATAGTTATCCCAACGCGTTATCCTAAGCAAACGAAGGCCGAATCAATTAAGGTTCTCATGGAATCAGGCGCTTGGCAGGAAATTTCAGTGCATAGTGAATTGTCAGTGGAAACGGCCTTGGACGATGATCAAGTTGTCCTGCTGAATGGGCGGGCGTTCTATCCACGTTACTACGAAGCGGGAAAGGGAGAACCGCGCAGCTGGCCGGATTTTATCGCCCGGAGCTGTGATCGGTTAGAGTTTTTCCTGGTTGGACCTCAAAACGTCCATGTGATCTTGCCTTTAAAAAGTGTGCCGGCTTCTTTTTCGAATGGTTCAGAGGTAATCGTACTTGGATTCCAGGCTGAGGATTACCTGGATAGCATTGCGGTCTTCTATCTCAACTCGCAATCGCCCACCTTATTTCGATCAGATATCCCTATTTTTTCCTGTTCAAATAAGTGACTGTTGAGGTTTATTAATGTATTGGAGTAGAACGGGCAGTATTGTCGATATCTTTATCTGGCTTTTGCTCAGCGCCTTTTGGTGGCTGGGCGGTTGGTTGCTTGCTGCACAGCTTTTTCGGGTTAGATCCAGTGAACGGCTGGTGGTGGGATTGGGGTTGGGCTTGGTCCTTGAAATCGTCCTAAGCAATGTTTTGGGACAGGTTGTGCAACTTTCTTTAGCTTATTGGGCCGCAGCGCTCCTGATATTAATTTCCGGCATCCTGATCGCCTGGCGCAATCGCGATACCGCCTGGTTCCAGTTTAAAGACCTGAAAGCCTGGCCGCAGTTGGCAGGATTGTTCGGCCTAACAGCGCTCTTTACCCTTATTGGACGGGGATTGGCCATATTTGATGACTATCACAACCTGCCTTTGGTATCGACTATCGCTGCGGGGGATTTCCCGCCACACTTCTATCTAAATCCCCAATTCAGCTTGGCGTATCATTATGGCCTGCATCTCTTCACCGCTATTCTGGTGCGGATCGCTGGTTTCTTTCCTTGGAGCGCATTGGATCTGACTAAAGCGTTGACTATTGCTATGACGGTAATCCTCTTTTGGGTCTGGATACGCCGGGTGACGCGTAGCGATACCGCGGCTTACTTAGGGAGTTTCTTGCTGCTGTTCGGTGGCGGATCGCGCTGGTTGATGTTGTTCCTGCCACAACGTTTGCTGACGAAGATAGGCTCCAGCCTGGAACTTTTGGGTTCAGCGGTGCAAACAGGACCTAACCTGTACCGAAATCTTGGGCGCCTTTGGGTCATCGAAGGTGCCGGACCGGTTTCATTCCCCTTTGCCTATGTCAACGGCATATTTTATCCGCTATCCATGAGCTTAGGGGGGAGTGGCGCTTTGCCGTGGCTCACGATCTTGCTCTTGTTGCTCTGCTTCCAGCGAAGTTGGACTCCTCTTGCTGGGTTGATCTACGGCTTGGTTCTGTCTTCTCTAGCCTTGACATCGGAGATAGTGTTCGTTATTGTGGTGACTGGTCTGACCTTGGCGTTGTTGTTACAAGGCTGGCGAAAGCGGAACTGGCGATCGGTAATGCAATGGGGTTGGGTGATGGTTCCGGCGATAGGGCTGGGGTTGGTGGCTGGGGGTGTGTTGACGGGGATCATCCGAAGTTTAGCGAGGAATTGGTTCGGGTGGACCTCGGTTGAGAGCTACGGTTTTGCTGGTTTTGCATTTCAGTGGCCTCCTGTAATCCTTTCCGCTCACCTTGGTAAGCTCTCCTTAGCCAACGCGGGACAAGCTTTGTTGGCATTGATGGAAATGGGTCCCATATTCCTTATGGCCTGCTGGTCGATCGGTTGGGGGTTCACCCAAATGCGGCGAAGAAAATTAATCCAGGCGGCGTTTGGTCTGGCTGTTCTATTCGGGTTTGTGATCCCATTAGTGTTGGATTATCAGGAGCGAGAGCGCGAAATCTCACGTCTGATTGGTTCAGCTTTAATGTTGGGTATGATGTTGGGATTTCCTCTCGCCTGGTTTGCCTGGCAGAGGGGGAAAACATGGGGACGAACCTTGTTAGGTTTAGGGTTTTTTGTTGGAACATTTGGTGGCCTGGTACTCTTCTCCATTCAGTTGATCGCGATTTCCAGGCCGCAGCTGTCTTATTTTGTCGCGCCGGTCGATTCGGTGATCAGCCAGCGTTATTGGAATCGGCTCCCCGAAGATTCCCAGGTGATCGATCGCGTCCCTTTTCGAGCGGTTACGCTTTTCGGAAACCCAGTCCGAAGCAGCACAGGAATTTATGAACCTCTTGAAGATTGGAAAGCGATGATCCAAAATCCCAATCCGGCTGCTCTTGCCCGGGCGAACTATTCCTTTGTTTATTTGGATGAAATTTGGTGGGAGAAGCTCTCTCCGGAGTCCCAGCAAGCCATGGCGAAGCCTTGTGTTAAAAAGCTGGTGGAGCTGTCTGGCGAGGAGGGATTTCGACGGTTGCTGGATGTGAGGGCCTGCCAATGAGATGGCATTCAAATACCCCTTGACCACAGCGAGACAAGAGTTATAATTCAATTGTTGAATTTTAGAGTTGCCTATGGAAACCTCCCCTGATCCGAACCGCGAGATGGTTTTGTTAGAGCAAATTGAATTTGATCCGGACGTTACCCAGGCTTCCCTGGCGGCGCAATTAGGAGTCGCGGTAGGCACGGTAAACTGGCATTTGAAGCGCTTGATCGCCAAGGGCTATGTCAAGGTCAAGCGTGCTCAAAGAAGAAAGTTACGCTACATCATCACTCCGGAAGGGATTGCTTTCCGCGCTCGCCTCACCGTGAGTTACATCGAACAGTCGCTGCACCTATACCGCCTGGTGCGTGAGCGTGTCCGGAATGCACTGGTAGAAGTGAAGCGAGCTGGCTTCAGTGGAGTACGGATCTATGCTGAAGGTGACATCGCCGACATCTGCCGCTTGACCTGTTACGAACAGGGCATTTCCGTCCTGGAGTCGGAGGAGGTTCCAGTTCTAGATGTACGCGGCTTGAAGGTGATTATCCGCCTGCCAGAATCGCTGGGAGCGATTAGGACCGGTGTAGAGATTAAGGAAACATGAGTACTGAAAGGCACGTACTGATCACCGGTGGGGCGGGGTATATCGGATCCCTTTTAACAGGCCATTTGTTGCGCCTGGGCTTTAGGGTCACGGTGGTAGATGACTTACTTTTCGGAGGCGAGTCCTTGCTGGCTTATTTCCCCTTTCCGACTTTCCATTTTGTCAAAGCCAACGTTTGGGAGCCGCGTGCGATTCGCTCTGCAATTCGAACAGATTGGCCTGCGCCGGAGACCATCGTGCACCTGGCGGCGATCGTCGGGTTCCCCGCCTGCCAGGCAGTCGGTCGGCAGGTCGCATGGCGCTATAATGTGGAAGCTACGCAACGCGCCTTCGAGCAGGCGGTTGAGCTGGGGACAAAACGTTTCATTTACCTTTCATCTTACAGCAATTACGGTTTATCTACTGATGGACAGCCGGTTACTGAAGATACTCCGCTAAACCCACAATCACTTTACGCAGAGACTAAGGTCAATGCTGAACGTTACCTTATAGCCCAGGGAAATGCTCCCTGCGCACCGCTCCTCTTTCGCCTGGCGACTTTGTACGGACTTGCCCCGCGTATGCGCTTCGATTTGATTATTAACCAGTTCGTTTTGGAAGCTTACACGAAGCGGGAATTGCTGATCTACCAACGGGGTTACTCGCGCTCGTTCATGCATATCCGCGACGCGGTGGGTGGAATAACTTTAGGATTAGAGGCACCAGAGAAGTTGATCCGTGGACAGGTCTATAACCTTGGATCGAATGAGGGAAATTACTCAAAAGATGAGATCGTTACTTTGATCCTAAAACGTATGCCTGAGACAGTCGTTCACTATAAGGACTTGACTTTTGGAGGGGACATGCGCGACATCTGCGTGTCTTTTCTAAAAGTACATTCTGAGTTGGGCTTTGAAACCCACTTGACCGTTGAGGATGGCGTGCGCGAAGTGCTGAACGCCCTGCGCTCCGGGATCATCAGCGATCCGCTTAACCAACGCTATCGAAATGCACAATTTATTGTCCAATGAATCTATCGGATACGATGTACAGTCAACAACCTTCAGCCTTAAGCCATGAGCCTTTTTGGGTAAACAAGCGGGTCGTCGTTACTGGGGGCGCGGGCTTCTTGGGTTCCTTCGTTGTGGAAAAGCTGCAGCAGCGCAGGGTGCGTGAAATCATTGTCCCTCGCGTCGAGCAGTATGATTTAACTGATCTGAACGCCATCCGACGGCTCTTCGACGAGGCACAAATATTCCCCAGCTACGAGCAAGAATCTGGGGCTGGCAGTCAATCTCCGGAGATGATCATCATTCATCTGGCGGCTCTGGCGGGGGGGATCGGTGCCAACCGTGATCGTCCGGCAGAGTTCTTCTACCAGAATCTGATGATGGGTATGCAACTGATTCACGAAGCCTGGAAACGCGGCGTTGATAAATTTGTCGCCATTGGCACGATCTGCGCCTACCCAAAATTCACGCCGTTGCCATTCAGGGAGGTGAACTTGTGGGAAGGATATCCAGAGGAAACCAACGCGCCCTATGGTCTGGCGAAGAAGATGCTGCTCGTCCAATCCCAGGCCTATCGGGAGCAATACGGTTTCAACGCTATCTATCTCTTGCCGGTAAACTTGTATGGGCCGCGGGACAACTTTAACCTTGAAACCTCGCATGTTATCCCGGCATTAATCCGCAAATGCCTGGAAGCCCGAGAGCACGGCGAAAAAGAGGTGGTGGTGTGGGGTGACGGTTCACCAACCCGTGAATTCCTGTATGTTGAGGACGCGGCCGAGGGGATTCTGCTGGCTGCTGAACGATATAACGGTTATGAACCAGTCAACCTGGGTTCCGGACACGAGATCCGGATTAAAGACCTGGCGGACATGATCGTACGCCTGACCGGATTTAAAGGGAAGCTTGTCTGGGATACCTCTAAGCCGAACGGTCAGCCGCGCCGCGCGCTGGATGTCAGTCGGGCTGAGAAATACTTCGGCTTTCGAGCGCAAATGCCTTTTGAAGAAGGACTGCGTAAGTCTATTGAATGGTATCAGGAGAACAAGGATAAAGGGACAAAGGATAAGATATAAGGGATACTCCATGATTGGTTTTCGCCTATCCTCCTAGAGACTTATGACACAGACAGCGATTTCTACCAAACCGAAAGAAGAAGTGCTTATCCTGCAACCAACGCGTGGATGGGGTTCGCTCAACCTGAGTGAGCTGTGGGTCTTCCGGGAATTGATTTACTTCCTCACCTGGCGAGACCTCAAAGTGCGCTATAAACAGACTGTTCTGGGAGCGGCTTGGGCCATTCTGCAGCCATTCCTGTCGATGGTCGTATTCAGCGTCTTCTTTGGTGGGTTATTGAGAGTATCATCGGATAATGTACCTTATCCGATTTTCTCGTATACTGGCCTTTTGCCGTGGGGCGTCTTCTCCAAAGCCCTCACCGACACTGGTCGCTCGTTAGTCACCAACCGCACCATGATTACCAAGATCTATTTCCCCCGTCTGGTGATCCCGTTGTCATCTGTGTTAGCCGGTGTGGTTGACTTCTTACTCGCATTCGTCGTATTGTTAGGCATGATGTGGTATTTTCACATCCGCCTGACGTCGAATGCCTGGTCTCTACCCCTCTTTTTGCTTCTGGCGCTTGTGACGGCATTGGGGGTTGGCCTGTGGCTTTCCGCAATGAACGTGCTCTACCGCGATATTGGGTATATTATCCCGTTTCTAACCCAATTATGGTTTTACGTCACGCCGATTGTCTATCCTTCTAGCAAAATCCCGGAAAAATGGCGTTTGTTGTATGCTCTCAACCCATTGGTGGGAGTGGTGGAGGGTTTCCGTTGGGCCTTGCTGGACACCGAAACGGCTCCTGGCCTGATGGTGACAATTTCGGCGGCTATCGCCTTAGTCATCCTGATCAGTGGATTGTTCTATTTCAGGCGGATGGAAAGAACTTTCGCGGATATGGTGTAGTGCAAAATGAACGCTCTCGCTATCCGAGTCGAAAACCTTGGTAAAAAGTACCGCATCGGCCTGTCTCCGGAACGGTATCGCACCCTGCGCGACAGCCTGGTACAGGCCGTGAATGCTCCCCGGCAGTTGTTCCGCTCTGCGGAAAAACGGGAGAATAGCACTATCTGGGCCCTGCGTGAGATCTCTTTTGAAATCCAGAAAGGGCAGGTGCTGGGTGTGATTGGGCGCAACGGGGCGGGTAAAAGCACTTTATTGAAGATCCTTTCGCGGGTGACCGAACCCAGCGAAGGATACGCTGAAATCCACGGACGGGTAGGTTCTTTGTTGGAAGTGGGTACGGGTTTTCACCCTGAGCTAACCGGAAGAGAAAATATATCCCTGAACGGAGCCATTCTGGGGATGAAACGCGCCGAAATCGAAGCCAAGTTCGACGAGATGGTGGCATTTGCGGAGGTTGAGAAGTTCATCGATACCCCTGTGAAACGCTATTCCAGCGGGATGTACCTGCGCCTGGCGTTTGCCGTTGCTGCTCATCTGGAGCCGGATATCCTCGTGGTAGACGAGGTATTGGCAGTCGGCGATGCCGAATTTCAGCGGAAGTGCCTGGGTAAGATGAGCGATGTCGCCCAAGAAGGGCGAACTGTGTTATTTGTCAGCCACAACATGTCAGCCATCTCGCGGATGACAGAAGAGACGATCGTCCTGGACAAAGGTCGCTTACTGATGCGCGCGCCCACACAGGAAGCCGTGGATTATTACATGGCATCCGGGTTTTCCCAGACTGGTCAACGCACCTGGGAGGCTGGCGAAATCCCGTCCGAGGCAGCGCCATTCCAGCCGATTGCTCTCCGCTTTTGCGACACCAAAGGGCGCGTTGTGGATACAATTCGCTCGACGGAGCCGGTTTCGATAGCGGTAGAATATGCGCTCAACGCGCCGATTACCGGATTGCGAGTGGGCATTTATTTAGTCACGATGCGTGGAGAGTACGTTTTTACCTCTTTTGACACCGACAATCCAGAGATGTTCGAGCAGTTTGGCGTGCGCCCAGCCGGTCATTATGTCAGTTCATGCACAATTCCTGGAAATATTTTAAACGAAGGACGATATGTATTGGGTTTAAACGCCAGTTCGTTCCGGGTCAAGCGCTATTTTCAAGAAGAGCATGCCCTGACCTTCACAGTGGATGGTACTGGAGCTCCAGGAATGCAGTGGCCTGAAGCGCGCCTGGGTCCGGTGCGCCCACTGCTGGAGTGGCAGATCGAGGCGAGATGATTGCGAAGATAACCGCGAAGAAATTCCTGGGTGAACTACCACTGACTGCCGAGGCATACTGGCACCTGCGGCAGCCTGGTAGGCCGCTCAATAAGAGCTTTACTCTGCAGGAATTACAGGCAGGATTGTTGGAATGGCGCGCCGAGTCGGAAAAGGCGGCGCAAGGTGCTCAACCTGGGAAGAATGTGCTGATATTCAGCACCCTACATTACTGGATCTCGCATGCCACCCTGGTAGGATTAGCCCTGGCCGGATTGGGGCAGTCGGTGACCCTGGCATATTTGCCTTATGGCAAGTGGCAGAAACCGCTCAACCGTTTTGATGTACGCCGTCAAAACGCTTATACACAGGACGTTTTACGCCAGGCTTCACCGCTGGTAAAGGCGGTATCCTGGCTGGGAACAGAGTCGCGGGCTGTTGACCTACCCTGGGACTTGAAAGGGGCCGTCGAGGACATTTCGCTGCGCGATACTCAATACACCTTACAGGTAGAGGATATCTCTCAGGAAAGCGATCTGTACCAGTTGCGGTTAGCGCGTAACACTGCCGCGGCTCGGGCAGCGCTGGCTTGGATGAAGTCCGACCGACCTGACGTAGTCATCATCCCGAACGGGAGCATTTTGGAGTTCGGCGTGGTCTATCAGGTAGCGCGCTTCCTTGGTATTCCGGTGGTGACCTATGAATTTGGCGAGCAACGCCATCGTATGTGGCTGGGGAAGGACGCTGAAGTCATGCGCCAACAGACTGATGACCTTTGGTCAGCGCGCGGTGGGCATGCCTTGAGTGCCACCCAGCTGGACCAGGTGCGCCAGCTGTTTGCTGCCCGCCAGAAAGCCAGCTCATGGGAAAATTTCTCGCGGCGCTGGCAGGGTGTTCCCAGCATTGGTGGTCAACAGGTGCGGTCCGGACTCAGCCTGGATAACCGCCCGATCGTGTTGCTGGCAACCAATGTGATTGGGGACAGCCTCACCCTCGGTCGGCAGGTATTCAGCGACAGTATGACCGAGTGGTTGAAGCGAACCGTGCAATATTTCGCGGATCGCACGGAGGTGCAGCTT